>Ga0129348_1000959_pt1 | contig 10558 bp, 8 predicted proteins | sample CPBDNA_4_FD_94424 | JGI IMG/M metagenome (GOLD analysis project Ga0129348, IMG submission 94424) | Freshwater to marine salinity gradient microbial communities from Chesapeake Bay, USA - CPBay_Sum_27_0.8_DNA | ecosystem: Environmental > Aquatic > Marine > Coastal | place: USA: Chesapeake Bay...
CTCACTCCAAACGTAGCAGCACTAACACGACCGGGCTGATAACGGAAGAAACGCTTACTGCTTAAAATTTCATAAGCATTGGTAACTGCAGTGCCAAGGCTTACTTTTGCTGCGCTTTCGGATGCAATATGAGTGACAGTGCCAGTACCTTCATCTTGCCATTCATTTGGGTTGATGTCATAAGTGGTAACATCAGCGAAAATACCAAGCGCCACTTCTGCGCGAGGAATGCCAAGCAAACTTAAGCTCACTTCGCTAATCTGCTGGTTCTGCACCGCGACAGGCACTGCTTCCTGATCGCTGGCAATGACCACAGGAAGGCTATCCTTGGCCAGTTGTGGGCCAGGAGGAATAGGAGCAGTGCGCCCTACTGTGACAACCGCTACGCCTTCTTTTAATTCAGCCATGAGTCAGGGAAAACAGTTGGAGAGAGTGGTACCAACAACAATGGCGCCGGCAACAATAGTATCTTGCTTCAGTCTATAAACACTTCCGCCAATAGCGGCGTCAGTTATGCCTGAAAGGGAAGCAATGGTAAAAGAATATGGCGGCGCATAAGTAATGCTAGTTAAATTGCTATAAATGCGAGCGCTTGTGCCATTGTAATTAATGGACGATTGCGCGGTATCTTGAAAAATGACACGCTCTGTAGCTCCTAGTCCATGATTGATTTGCGAAATGAAGGTACCCCCAGAGACGCTTACTAAATTAGCCAATTCTTCTTTTTTCTCAATGCGAACGTCCCAGGTCAATGGGGAAGACAAAAGTGAAGACTCACCTGCCGCATAGGCAGAGGGGAAAAATGTCCCGCCAACGGACGTTGTTCCACCATAAGCGTCCCAAATAGCAGCAGTTTGCGACGAGGAAAGCCAAAGACGCACTCTGCCTGCATCAAGAGGTTCTTGTTCTTCAACGTTTAACGTAGATATTTGTGATATTGAACCATCTGAATTTCTTTTTCCCACTGAAGCACACACTTGCACTTCGCTTAAATCAAAAGGCAAGCCGTCACTGTCCTGTAGCAAAAGACTAAACCCATCAAAAAAATCTCTACGCAGGATGTACAGGTCAATTTGAGGAATAATGGAAGTGGAAAGAAAAGTGCTCATACCACGACTTCCCTGTAAGAAAGCATCACCGTATAAACAGTTGTGCCACTTACTACGGCATTAATTTTTTCGCTTACTGCACTTTCAAAAAGCCCTAAGCTATTTGCTTGCGTCAAATTGCCATTGTCTCCAATGTGAAAGGGAGGCGTCTTATCCGTTGACGCGCCGCTTTGTAACTTTACAGTGCAGCCTGACAAGGAAGTAATAGTCATCGCCATTACGCGTAACTTGCTGCCACTCACTGCAGTGATCACATCCACGTTGCCACTCGCTGAGACAAAAGCACTTTTCAGTGAATTTGCAATCAAATCATTTTGCACTAGATATGGGTCGCCATCGGTGCCGGTGCCAGTGGCTTTCACATAGGCAATATTGCCAGCAGCATCAAGACCAAAAAGATTTGCCATGTCAAATTACAAGAAACAAAAAACGTTGATTTGGAACAATACTTCCGCTTGCCAATCTAACATCTTGCGGCAAGGTAAAATCAAGGACTAATGGGCTGGATGCCGTCACAGAGCTATAAGCATAAGCAGAACGCCGGCCATTAATTCCAATTGTAGCTATTCTAATGCGATAAAGGCTCTCACCCACGTACACGTCAGAAGGAAACTGAATAAAGTTGACATTGGTTTCCCCGATCCTTTTCCATTGCATATCCTCCATGTCAAGGTAGTCCACTTCAAACCCTTTAATAAATGGATTATTTTGCACGGCGTTCCAGCAAACGGCTGGATTGATCACGTTCAGAATAGAATAAGCAGAATACTGAGGAAAGTCCCAACTTGCTTCGTAATTAGCCATTACACAGCAGCCCCTATGACGATAGACGATTGCTGCACCTTTGGCAGCCCTAGTCCTTGAACCGTTGAATTAATGCTTTGCTGCAAAATAGTTCCCTCGTCTGTTTGTAAAAATTTATCTTCGTTATACAATGTTCCCAGCACGGTCAAGATGCCTTCGTCTTCATTTACAGCTACCACTCTAAACAGCCTCACCCCGTCTGAATTTTCCTGTAACACCCACGGCGCCCCTACCACCACATCTGCAGCTAGGTTTGTCAGCAATGGAATGGTACTAATGCTGCCTGAAAGCATAGGAAGCGGCTTAGTTTCTACTACGCCACTGGCATTCATCACAGAAAGCTCATAGGAAGACGCTAAATCGAAGTTAAATGGAGAATCAATGGTGATGCCAGAAGGAGTGGAAGCAATCACTCTCCCCCCATAGCGCTTTCCTCCTTTTGATGGATCTGCCACGCCAATAATCTCGCCTGGCAAAACAAAATTTCCTTCAACGCCCAGCTTAAAAGTGACTGTTTCTGTTTCTAGCTGGTCAGTTAGTAGCAACCATCTTCCAAGCCTTTGCGCTTGCCCTTGGGAAGTAGTGCCAAAGGCTCTTACTTCCTTTTCGTGGTAGCCATAACGCAACAGACCAAGCCTGTCTTCCACGTATTCAATCTTCACTTTATACCGATCCTTGGGGTCGTTCCAGCTAACTAAGGCTACGGTCTTGCGGGCCTTTCTCGCTGTGCCTTCATAAAGAAAAGGAGGCTCAGAAGTGCGGCCATCCTCCTCTGTTTTTTGATATACATTAGCAGGAGAGTAAACTTTTGTAATAGACTTTGGTTTGTCTTGGACGGCAACAATAACACCTTCGCTGAAATAAAGCATACCACGAAACGATGCCGCTAAAGCATTTAATACTTCATAGGCTTCCCCGCGATCATTGATATAACCATTGAAAGTTAACCGTGGCTCCATGCCACCCCTGCCATCTGAAACCATTTCGTCGCAATATTGAGCAATGGCAAAAAGGCTATAACGATCAATGTTGGCCTCGGCAATAAATTGCCCGCAGCCATAGCGTGCATTGGTCAGCAGGTCATAAAAAATCCAGGCAGGATTGTCAGTCCAATCAGTCTTAAAGGTGCCATTCCAAATGCCTGAATACGTGCGAGTATAAGGATCGTAGTTAGTGGGAATTTTTACTTTCATACCAAGCAGGTCTACTGCCACTTTTGGCACCGCCGTAAAATTTTCCGCGCCTACTTTTATCCCTAGCAATGAAGTGTTGGGGTAGCGATAAGCTTGATCGTAAATGCCAATGATGGCTCGCCATATCAGATCATTTTGGAGCCTAACGCTGTCTGAATCTGCTGTTTCTCTTGACAAAGTAATCACCCATGGCCCATTGCCAGAAAGCTTGTATTCGTATTCATAATCAAAAGGCCCAGAGCTCTTGCCTTCAATGGTCTGAAGCTCGTTAACAATTAATGATCCTCCTTCTGGCCTAATTTGAATGCGAAATTGAACTGAAGTGCCCTTGGTATTTCCTTCTTTGTCTGTGCGAGAGAGAGCCGCCACTCCCACCCTTAGGCGAATGCGATTAAAGTCTGCTGAAGTGGTCACACGAGTTGTGGCACCAGCGGCTTGCGTTAAACGACTGCCCACTGCTTGTTCCACTCGCACATCATCAAAACCTGGCATTGCAGATTGGTCTTGCGTGCCCACGCGATAGTCAACTACTAAGGAATTGATAGTTTGTGTTTGGCGAGCTGTTTGAGGGCTTGGATTATCTATGTAAGTTGTGCGACTAAAAGACGTACCAGGGTTTGCCTTACCAGTAGGCACTTCGCCTTTTCCTTCGGCGCTGACGTTGCTAAATGTAGTAATTTGTTCTATTTCAAAATTGTAATCACCTAGGGCATTTTTAATTGGCACATCATCCAAGAATATTTTTTTTAGCGGATCTTCACTGTCTAAAAAGCCTTTTATTTCTCCTTCTGAAAGAATAGAAACAGTTGACGATTGAGCACGGCTTTTGAGAGTGTCAGGGCTTTCCTTGCCACCGCCGCCGCCAGCACCTTGAATGGCAACAGACCATCCACCCTCTACCATTTCATAGTGTTCCATTATACGGGCACTTGATAAGTGGTTACAGATGAAGATATAAGGGCTGGAGATGTGGCCAAGTATCGACCATAAATCAATGGCACTGGAGTGCCTTGTACGCTCGTTTCTGCCGCTTGATCAAACAGAAAGCTTTCCTCTCTTCCTCCGTCTTTGGGCGTGGGCGTGAGTAGCTCCGCGATGCCACCAAAAATCAATGTTGCGCCAAGCTTAAAAAGAATCATGCTTCCTGCTGCCGTAAAGGCAGGCACCGCAGCGGTTGTAGCAGTGGCCGCCAATCCTCCCACGCCAGCAAAGGCGCCCGCACCAAAGCTTACAAAAGACAGTGCAATCAGGCCCACTCCTAAAAGAATTTTACCAGCAGAGCCTCCTCCCATTACCATTGGAGCAATAATAAGGCGCTTGCAGGGCATGACTGCATTTTCATAAGACATGCCTTCAGGGTCATCGTCCACCAACTTGAAAGCTACATTCCTCTCATGGGCTTCGCACAAATATTGTTTGAACCCTGCTAGTTGATTGGACAACGCAGAAATCACTTCGCGAGGACTATCCGCTACGAATTCATAATGGCGACCAAACTTCTGGCCAAGGTCTCCTAAAAGCTTGACTTGCATCAACATGTCACAGTAACTCCTTGTGTCTCAGCACCTTGTTGGTATGCTTTGCCCAATACCCACCATAAACGTTTTCTTCCGAAAAACGATCTAAGAGATGATGATAGAAAATATTGCGAGAAGGATTGGTGATTACTCCCGTATGGTTCGGAAAGGGAGATTGTAACTGCATTAGAAGCATGTCTCCTTTTCTTTCTGCGCTCTCCACTTCAACAAAGCCTTGATCTTTAACGTTCTTTTCAAACATGCGCCACTCTGGACTTGTCCATTCAAATTCTGCGCCACGGTTATAGTCTGCCAGCTCAATGTTAAATTCACTTTTGTAAAAATCCCTGAACAATGAATAGCAATCGTAAATACCGTACACCCATGGTCTTCCCAGTAAAGGGGCGTTTCCAGACGCATCAGCATAAGACCATTCACTGGTTCCTAAGCAGAACAGCACCCATGGCACTTGTGAAGCTTTGCAACTCTTCACATCTTCAGGACTGAACTTCGATTGTCTGTCAATGTGCGAATGAAATATCCCTTGGATGGCACCTTCCTTTTCAATGCGAGCATAGTCCTTTGCTGCAATGGCAAAAAATTGAGAGGGCAATGGGTGGGTATTTTTACAGGGCCAATATTTATTCGCAGCAATCAGCCCGCAAACTTCCTGATCAGGTGATGACATGGCATGTTTGCGCATGGCTGGCTTTAATGCGGCAAAAGGGAAAAATAAGCTAGAGGGTGTCATTATTTTTGCAAGGATGCGCCCGGAAATCCTCCAAATGGTAACGCCTGGCGAGGAAACCGAAGCTTGCAACTAGAAGTGCGCTTACCACAAATGTCTAACTGCCATATAGGGTCATCCTCTGGTAGTGCAGCAAATGCTACGTTGTAATTGCTAACTGCGGTGTCATATGCGGCCTGAGCCGCTGCTAGTGCCGCCTCCGCGCTGTCATAAGCAGCAGTGGCACTTGCACATGCTGAAGAACTGAATGCCCAATCCTCAAGCTCGTATCTTCTTTGTCCGTCAACGATGGCTCTTTGTCGCCCTGCCCTAGTAAACTCTGTTAGCGCAACAGCAATTCCGTCGCGAAATGCTCTGTTGCCTTCCACAAAAGAGCCAATATCGGGATCAAAAATAGAACTAATAAGCGAAAAAAAATTACAAGCTTGCTCTTTATTTTCAAAGGCTTTATTGCGATTTTGCTCGGCAATTGTTAGCTCGACATAACGGCTTTCTTTTACAGCAAAAGTATTGATCAAAGTAGTGGCGGCGGCGGATAGTCCACTGGTGCTTAGAAGTGCATCTCTGTCCGTAAATAGTGGAGCGCCCGTGTAACCACATTCACTGCTTCTATAACGCCATAGGCAAAGGTTTTGCGTGATGATGCGACGAGGTAGTTTTAAGCCTTCTAAATCTAAGATACTTGCAAGTTCCCAAGTGATAGTTAAAGCATTTTCTTGAGACTTTCTTTCAATGTAATAAATATCAATTGGAAATTCTTGTGACGGATCAGCATTGGCTTCACCGTCTAGATACTTGCCAAGAGTGCGGCGGCGCGTCACCTTGGCGCCTACCATGTCTTCATAGTCTTTGATTAGCTCGCTAAAAGTGCCAAGTACATTCGCGACTGTTAGTGATGGTTGTTCAATCTGGCCCGCCGTGCTCTTTTCGTAGCCCGTAGCAATAATAGGCAGTGGCTCGTAAATATTTCCTTTCCATTGAATTTTTGTATCGTCAGGCTTTAATTGATTAGAAAAATAGTAAATATCATTATTATCATTGGTAATAGGCGAAAGGTCTATGTCAAATAATTCAACAATGGCGTCATGCCATCCTTGTTGCACATCAATTTCTAAACTCATGATGATTATGCGCGAGAATCGTAAATTCGCTTCACTGAAAAGCTTAAGATGTTACTATTGGGACCAATAACTCGCCATTCCCATTCCTGAGGATCTAAACGATATTTATACTTTTGGTCGTCCATGAAAAATTGCGAATAGAAAAAATCACCTTGTAATGCAGTTAACTGGGAATCAAGAGCAATGGCAATGGAATCAGCAATTGGTGCAGTTTCTACTGTGTAACTACGCATTTCATTGTTGATGCCATCAGGGCTTACTTGCTCATAGCCATCACCAAATTGCACTTTTTTAGTGCGAGTGCCTTTGCGAGCCGTAAGGCCATATAAACAAGGAATGGCAAATGTTGGTTGCGTCATGGTTTAACGTCTGCCAGTGGAGAGAATGCCGCCAGGGCGTAGTTCGCTAACCAACACTTGCTTGACGGCTCCTTCAATTTTGCGCCCCAGTTCAGAGCCATTACTGTTGCCATTGCCTTGCATCTGCCCATTATTAATGTTAACAACAATATTGCTCGTCACTTCTCCTCCCATTCCGCCCATACCTCCAAGCTCCACAGGGATGCTCTTGCCATCAGGCAGAGGTACAATGGCCTCATTGTAACGGCCTTCGCCTACAAGGCCCATGGTGGGGCCTGTGACGATGCCTCCGTTGGCGAATGCAGTGAAGCCACCAGGAGCGATGCCGCCATTGGCAAAGCCAAGAGGAGCGTAAGCAGCGACATTTGGATTGGTTCCTAGTGCTGATGCAGCATTTAGGCCGGCTCCTCCCCCGAGTCCGCCAGTGAACGCACCAAAAATACTTTGAAAGCCTTGAAGAATCTGAGCCTTCAACCATTCCGCGATCATCTTGGCCACCATGTCAGCAAAAGAATCAGCAATGCTTTGGAACATGCCAGCAAGAGCTTCTTGCACTGTCATGCTGCCAGTAATGATGCCTTTGAAGGCAGTGCCAAAAGCATCTCCAATGGCATTAGCGGCTTGCACCACTTGATAGCCAGTATTTGTGAGTTCTTTCAGCCGATCTTCTGCGGCCTCAAGGCCTTCACCAATGTATTCCCCCGGAGTTTTGGGCATCAGTCCTTTTTCTGCTTCTTCCACTGCCTTGCCTTTTGCGTCGGGTACAGCAGCCTTGATGCCTTCCCTGAGCCCCAGTTCTTCCTTAAGGATTTCTAGGCGCCTTTCAGCATCAGCAAGTTGCTTCTCGCTCTCCTCGGACAAATTCTTTTGCAGCTTAAATTGCTCAATGGTAATTTCCGTGGCAGCAATATTTTCTTTGTTCAGGGCAATGAGTGCATCAAGTTGTTTTTCTTGCTCTTTGAAGCTCTTTTCGACTTCCACTCGGGCTTTCGCCAAGGCAGGGCGAATGCCTTGGTCAATAAGCTTTAGATACATTTGTTGATAGCCAGATTCCTCCTCGTAACCCTCTAAAATTTTCAAAAATCCTTGCTGGATGGAGTCTCTTTCTTTTCCCAGGTCAATTTGTAGCTGCAACTGACTAGCAAGAATTGCTTGTTCCGCTCGAAGAGCAATTTCTCGTTTTGCTATAGCTTTTTCTGCTGTAGTTAAATCTTGAAGATCCAACTCTTTTGCTTCATATTTGAACTCAATCAATTGCTTAGCGAGTTCTAGTGAGCTAATTTGTGCTGTATTGTTTGTTAACGTTGCGTTTGTAATTTGCAGTTCTAGTGCTGCCAGTTCGCGTGTTTTTTCGAGGCGCAACATTAACTGTGGAATTTGACTTTCGCGCTCTTTTGCGGGCTTGGCGCCACTACCTGTAGCACCAGTGCCGTCGCCGCCCGTGGGGAAAGGAATATCCTTCATTTGATTACGACTCGCTTGCAATTCTCTTTGCATGTTTCCTTGCACTTGCATAGCATCAGCATTGGCCTCCGCTGCCCTGCCTGCATCGTTTAATGCGTTAACCAACCCAGTTTGAACCACCCTTAGGCTTTCATTAATTTGAGATGTTCCTCCAGCGGCTCTCCCTTTGCCAGTTGGTTTTCCAGTAAAAGGATCTAGCGATTGCGACACGCCTTGCGCCAAGCCAGCCCTTTGCAAGCGCTGATAATCTTGCACAGAAAGAGCAACCTCGTTGCCACTTTGCAATCTTTGTAAAATTTTCTTGCTTTCCTGCAAGGATTGTACCTTGGTTTCTGTTTCTACCAGTTTTGCGCTTGTCACCGCCACATTGCCAGTTTCTACGGCACGAGCCAACTCGTCCGTCAGCTCTGCGGCCCGTCGTTTCGCATCGTCTGCAGCCGAGCCAATGTTTAACAATTTTTGCGCAACAAAATCTAGTCCGATTAAAACGGCTCCAGCCCCGAAAGATATTAAGGTAACTTTAAGAGCCATCAAGCTAAGTTTTGCAACATTTGCCGTCCTGGCCATTGTTACCAATGCCGCAATTGCTGCCTGAATACTTGCAATCCAAGCTTGAACTTGTCCCACTGTCAAGGTCGCGATGAAGCGAATCATTGCAATTGTCGCTTGAATAATGCCTGTATTTTTAAGCAGAGTAAACGCACTTGTCAGTAATCCAATGATTGTTGCATAAACCCCCACTCGTGCAACAAAGGGAATAGAGATGAAGTCAAGAGATAGCTTTAATAGCCCCAACAAAGGTTGAAATGCTGTCGCTAGCGACGAAGCAAAATAGCCGATATTTTGAGCGGCGGCAATGAATGAGGGGACAAGTGACTGTATGGAAGGTAGTATTTTTTGAATAGAAGAATAGAAGCCTTGAGCTTGCGGTGACATGGCCGCAAAACTATCGCCTGTTGTCGAGATGCCCAGCTCGAAAGCTTTGATAACATCAGTTACATTTTCAATCAGAGAAGTGATTTTGGGACCGAAAACAGCAGCCATTCTGTTGACGAGAGGGCCAAAAGCTTCGTACATTAACTTGAGGTTATTTTGAATACCGTTTAGTGCCCCTTGTAATGTCTTGGCTGCCCCCGCTGCTGCTGGCCCAAATTTAACTCTCATTAAAATTCCTACATTTTCTAGCACTTGCATCATCGCGTCTCCCTTGAACGCGCCATCTTCCATCGCTTTGCTGAATTCGGGAATGGTCATCTTTGCTGCTTCCGCAAATAAAGACAATGCACCGGGAAGCACATCGCCTAGCTGTCCCTTAAGTTCTTCACTCATAATTTGACCTTTGCTAGCCATTTGCGCAAAGGCGTAATTAACCCTGTCTACCTTGTCACTGCTCAATCCAAATGCCGCTGCCGCCTGTGAGATGCCAGTAAACAAACCTTCTATTTGTTTTTGCTCGAAACCAGCCGGCTCCATCGAAGCGTAAAGCTTGATAAAACCTTGACGCGCACTTTCTAGTGGCACATTAAATCTCTGAGCAAGGGTGTCCACAAATTTAAGTGATTGGCTAAACGTGCCAGTTTCAGAAGTGACGGCTCGTAATTGATTTTTATAGGTGCCCAGTGCTTTAGCAGCATTAAATGCTTCCCCAGGAAGGGAGGTTAAAAAGGCGAGACCTTTGTAAGCCGTGCCATATAACAGAACTTGCTTTGTAGCCTGAGCAAACTCCCCTCCCAAGGCTTTGATGCCACCTATTAAAGGTAATTGCCCAGCTTTTACATTTTGTAATGACAAATTAAGACCTTTCAGTGCCTTGTCATAAGCCAAGACATTTTTACTGGCATTAACAAAAGCGCCTTCCTCTGGGCCCCCTCCTCCTGGCACTGGGCCGCCATAGCCGGTCATATAAGGCCCCCTTGGCCCGCGTCCTCCGCCCCCGCCAATAGAAGGTGCCGTATATGAAGGCGGAGTACCAAGCTCCCTTGCTCGGGCTGGCGGCAGCATTAGCTGCTGCTCGCCGAACATTCCCCGCATACGAGCTTCTCTTTCTCTGCGTGCAAATAGTTCAGACCGGGATTCTCCACTACTGGAATAGATATTGGGAGCCCTGCCCACCGCAGGCGGAAGTAAGCCTGCAATGCGAGCAGGTGGCAATGCTGACTGGACCGTGGGTCCCAAATCAGTCACTTGAGCCTGCCCGGTAAACAATCCACGGCCAACGCGCACTCGTGCTTGTGCAACTTTTA
>Ga0129348_1000966_pt1 | contig 10511 bp, 7 predicted proteins | sample CPBDNA_4_FD_94424 | JGI IMG/M metagenome (GOLD analysis project Ga0129348, IMG submission 94424) | Freshwater to marine salinity gradient microbial communities from Chesapeake Bay, USA - CPBay_Sum_27_0.8_DNA | ecosystem: Environmental > Aquatic > Marine > Coastal | place: USA: Chesapeake Bay...
GTCATTAACTTTAGCTCTAGAATTTGCCATGAAAGGAAATTTGCCTACATTGTATTCTATGGATTGTTTTTTAAGTTCTTCTTCTGTTTTTCCTACAGATGCTATTTCTGGATGAGTGTAAACGACATTTGGTATGACATCATAATTAACATGACCGTATTTTCCACTGATCATTTCAGCAACGGCAATTCCTTCTTCTTCAGCTTTATGAGCTAACATTGGTCCTACTACTACATCACCGATAGCGTAAACATTTTTAACATTTGTTTTAAAATTTTTATCAATTTTTACTCTTCCTTTTTCATCTTGCTCAACTCCAATGGTATCTAATTTTAATCCATCTGTATTTGGTTTTCTGCCAACACATACTAAAACTGCATCAGCTTCTAAATTATGATTTGACCCATCTTTTTCAAATTCAACGATTGCTTTATTTCCATTATTTTTCACTGAATTTACTTTGGATGACAAATTAAATTTCACTCCCTGCCTTTTTAAAATTTTATGAAAACTATCAGAAACCTCTTTGTCCATTCCAGGAAGAATATGATCCATATACTCAATTACCTCAACTTCTGCACCTAGCTTCATCCACACTGACCCAAGCTCTAATCCAATAACACCTCCGCCAATTACTACGAGTTTCTGAGGTACTTTTTCAAGAGATAATGCTCCAGTTGAAGATACAATTATTTTTTCATCAATATCAATGTTTGGAAGTGTCGAAACTGATGATCCGGTAGCTATGATAATATTCTTCCCTTTGATCTGGCTATTAGAACCATCGGAACTTTTAATATTAATAGTATCGTTTGAATCAAAACTTCCATGTCCTTTGAAATAAGTTACCTTGTTTTTTTTAAAAAGAAATTCAATACCTTTTGTTAACCCATCGACTGTTTTTGTTTTTTGACTCATCATTTTAGAAAGGTCTAAGGATAAGCCGCTGGTCATAATACCTATTTTATCAAATTCTTTATTTGCTTTGTGATACATTTCAGCAGAGTGAAGCAAATATTTAGATGGAATACATCCGACATTTAAACATGTTCCACCCAAAGAACCCCTAGACTCGATACAAGCTGTCTTATGTCCTAATTGTGCTGCTCTAATTGCACAAACATAACCACCAGGTCCACCCCCAATAACTATAATGTCAAATTCTTCCATTTTATAAATTTAAAAATAATCTTCTTGGATCTTCTAAAATTTCTTTAACTCTAACTAAAAAAGATACAGCTTCTTTTCCATCAATAATTCTATGGTCATATGATAAAGCTAAATACATCATAGGACGTATTTCAATTTTTCCATCGATTACTATTGGTCTCTGAACAATATTATGCATTCCTAATACACCAGATTGTGGAGGATTCAGTATTGGAGTAGACAACATTGATCCATAAATACCTCCATTGGTAATTGTAAATGTTCCACCTTGAAGTTCATCAATAGACAACTGTCCATTTCTTGCTTTTCCACCCAAGGTTATAATTTCTTTTTCAATATCAGCAAAAGACATTTGATCTGCACCTCTTACAACCGGCACAACCAAACCTTTATCTGTTCCTACGGCAACACCTATATTATAATAATTTTTATAAACTATTTCCTCACCTTGAATTTCTGCATTTACAGCCGTGAAAGTTTGTAATGCGTTTACGCAAGCTTTGACAAAAAAAGACATAAAGCCAAGTTTAACTCCATACATTTTTTCAAACTCATCTTTATTATCTTTTCTTATTTGCATGATCATAGACATATCAATTTCATTAAATGTTGTGAGCATGGCAGCTGTATTTTGAGCTTCTTTAAGTCTTTTAGCTATTGTGGCCCTTAATCTTGACATTTTTACACGTTCTTCAGGTCCTTTTTCTTGAAACTTTTTATCTAAACCAGGATTTACTCCCATTAAACCAATCAAATCACTTTTTAGTATTTGGCCCCTTCTTCCAGTGCCGTGCACAGAAGAAATATCAATTTTATTTTCTTCTATGATTCTCTTTGCGGCAGGAGAAGGTTCTGATTTTCTCTCTACATTTAATTGAATAACTTTTTCTTCTTTTTCTTTTTTTGGCTTTGGTTTAATTTCCTGTTCAACTTCAATTTTCTCAATTTTTGGCTTTTCACTTTCTTCTGGCTGGGTTGCTACTTTTGCTCCACTTTCAACTATAAGACCAAGTTGAGCACCAACTTCAACTGTTTGTCCTTCTTGGACCGTAATTTCAGTTATCACACCTGTTTTTGGAGATGTAACCTCGACACTTACCTTGTCAGTTTCTAATTCAATTATTGGTTCATCTTCGTTAACTGTATCGCCAGATTTTTTTAACCATTTAGCTACTGTTGCTTCAGTAACCGATTCACCTAGTGTAGGAACTAAAATTGGAGCGCTCATTAAATCGTTATAGCTTTATTAACTATTTCCAGTTGTTGGGCAAGATGTTTTTTTAGAAAGCCTGTAGCTGGTGATGCTGAAGGAGTTCGACCAGTATAAATTACTTTTGTTGAATTAGCTTTAATATATTCTAACGTTCTATTTATATACGGCTCAACATGATTCCAAGCCCCCATATTATAAGGCTCTTCCTGACACCAAACAAATTTTTTAGCATTTTTAAAACGACTTATATGTCTTGCTAATGTTTTAACTGGGAAAGGATATAGCTGTTCAATTCTTACGATTTGAACTTTATTAGCTTTTAAATTTTCTCTTTCATCAACTAAGTCAAAATATACTTTACCGCTACACAAAATAACTTTTTCAATTTCATCATCTTTTGCTAAAGGAATTAAATTATACGCTGAGTATTCAGCGCGATCAGATAAAACTCTATGAAAAGAATTTTGTTTTGTAAAATCTTCAATTTCAGAAATGCAACGTTTATGTCTTAATAAAGACTTTGGTGTAAAAACAACTAAGGGTTTTCTAAAAGTTCTATGTATTTGTCTTCTTAAGACATGAAAGTAATTTGCAGGCGTTGTACAATTTACAACTTGAATATTTTCTTGAGCACATGCTTGCAAATATCTTTCTAATCTTGCTGAAGAATGTTCTGGTCCTTGTCCTTCATAACCATGAGGTAACAACATCACTAATCCACTTGCTCTAGTCCATTTTTTTTCTCCAGAACTAATAAACTGATCAAAGATAACTTGAGCACCATTTGCAAAATCTCCAAATTGAGCTTCCCATAAAACTAAAGTATCAGGATCGGTTAATGAGTATCCATACTCAAAACCCAAAACACCCATCTCAGATAATAAACTGTCAATAATTTCAACTTGACCTTGTTCATTAGAAATATGCTTAAGTGGATAATATCTCTCGCCTGTAACCTGATCATTGATAGCGGCATGTCTTTGACTAAAAGTTCCCCTTACAGAGTCCTGCCCAACCAACCTCACTCCGTAACCTTCATCCACAAGACTTGCAAACGCCAAGGTTTCGGCCATTGCCCAATCAAAATCCTTTCCTGTTTCAAACATTTTAGATCTTGCGTCGTAAATTCTAGAAATTGTTTTATGCGCATTAAATCCTTCCGGAATATGAGCTAATTTTTTTCCCAAGTTTTTAATTTTTTCAATTTCAATTCCTGTGTCACCTCGTCGATCATGACCTAATTCTGTAGTAAATTTTGACCATACACCTGTAAACCAGTCGTGCTCATTTGAAATATAACTTTTTGATGCCTCAAATTCCTCATCTAGTCTTTTTTGATAAGCATTCTTTTCGTCTTCAAATTCTTCTTTTGTTAAAACCTTTTCACTAATCAGTCTATCTGCAAATTTTTGCAATGTTGATGGATGTTCTTTTATTTTTTTATACATTAAAGGCTGCGTGAAAGAAGGTTCATCTCCTTCATTGTGTCCATATTTTCTGTAACAAAAAATATCTAGTACAACATCTCTTTTAAATTTTTGTCTATATTCAGTTGCAACCTTAGCACAATACGTGACAGCTTCAGGATCATCTCCATTGACATGAAAAATTGGAGCTTGAACCATCTTAGCAACTTCTGACGGATAAGGTGACGATCTTGAAAATTCAGGCTGAGTCGTAAAACCAATTTGATTGTTAACTATAATATGAATTGTTCCCCCAATATTGTGTCCTGTCAAACCTGACATAGCAAAACACTCTGCAACAATACCCTGTCCTGCAAAGGCAGCATCTCCATGTAATAGTATTGGAATTACTTTATTCCTTTCGGCATCATCATGATAATCTTGCTTGGCTCTTACTTGACCTAAAACAACTGGATTAACCGCTTCTAAATGTGAAGGGTTAGCTGTCAAGCTAACGTGAACTAAATTATTATCAAATTCACGGTTAGCAGAAGCTCCTAAATGGTATTTAACATCACCAGAAACACCTCCGCTTGCAATTCCAGGATCGCCTGAGAATTCTTTAAAAATTTTCTTTAAAGGTTTTTGAATAACATTAGTTAAAATATTTAATCTTCCTCTATGAGGCATTCCAATTTTAACCTCTTTGCAACCAAGTGCACCACCACGTTTTATAATCTGTTCCATTGCTGGAATTAAAGACTCACATCCATCTAATCCAAATCTTTTTGTTCCAACATATTTTTTTGCTAAATATTTTTCAAAACCTTCTGCTTCAATTAATCTATTTAAAATTGCTTTTCTACCTCGCTCGGTAAATTGTATTTCTTTATCTTTTCCCTCTATTCTTTGCTGTATCCAGCTTTTTTCTTCTGGATCAGTCATATGCATAAACTCAATACCAATATTAGAACAATAAGTTCGATTTAATATTTCTAAAATTTCTCGCAAAGTTGCATATTTTAAACCTAACACTTCATCTAAAAATATTTTTTTATCTAGATCATTTTCTGTAAAGCCATAAGTTTCCGGTAACAACTCAGGGCAATTTTCTTTTTTAATCAATCCCAGTGGATCTAGGTCTGCTTGTAGATGACCTCTAATTCTGTAAGCCCTTATCATCATAATTGCTCTTACAGAATCTTTTGTACTTTGCTCTAATTCGATAGGTGAACTTTGTGGTTTTTCTTTTTTAATTTTTTCTTCAATAGAATAAGATAATTTGAAGGAATAAACTTCTCGTAAGAATCTAAATCAATATCCACATTTGATTTTATTTTTTTTGGAGCCCAGGAAGCACCATTTGTTTCTTTATTAATTAATTCTTTTTCTTCACCAAGCGCATCAAAATATTGTTTCCAACTATCTGGTAATTGGTTTGGATCATTACAGAATTTTTCATACATTTGTTCAATGTATGAAGAATTAGATTTACTTAAAAAAGATGTTGTTTGAAAAACTTTATTCTTAGAAGCTGACATATTTATTGAAAATCATTATATCAACCCTTCAATACAGATTTCAACGTTTTTCCAATATCAGCAGGTGAATCAGTAACTATAATTCCGCATTCTTTCATTTTATCAATCTTATCTTGCGCACCACCCTTGCCTCCGGCAATAATAGCTCCTGCATGACCCATTCGTCTGCCCGGGGGTGCTGTAATTCCAGCTATAAAACCAACCGTTGGTTTTTTAATTGTATTTGTTTTCAAAAACTCAGCAGCTTCCTCTTCTGCAGTACCGCCAATTTCACCAATCATAATTATAGATTCGGTCTCATCATCTTTTAAAAATAGGTCTAAACAGTCAATAAAATTTGTTCCATTTACTGGGTCACCACCGATACCAATGCAGGTAGACTGGCCTAACCCTTCCGCTGTTGTTTGGGCAACGGCTTCATAAGTTAAAGTTCCAGATCGAGACACAATTCCAACTGATCCTTTTTTATGGATATGCCCTGGCATAATACCAATTTTACATTCATCTGGAGTAATAATTCCTGGGCAGTTTGGGCCGATAAGTCTTGAAGATGAATTTCTTAGTTTTGATTTAACTCTAATCATATCTAAAATGGGTATTCCTTCAGTGATACAAACTATTAAAGGGATTTTTGCATCAATAGCCTCCTCAATTGCAGCAGCAGCAAATTTTGCAGGAACATAAATCATTGTCGCATCAGCCCCTGTTTCTTTAACAGCTTCAATAACTGTATTAAAAACAGGTTTACCTAGATGAGTTTGTCCACCTTTTTTAGGGGTAACACCACCAACTAAATTTGTTCCATAAGCAAGCGCTTGTTCAGAATGAAATGTTCCATGCGCTCCAGTAAAACCTTGGCAAATTAATTTAGTATTTTTGTTAACTAAAACAGACATACTATTTAATTGCCTCGACTATTTTTTTTGCAGCGTCGTTTAAATCATCTGCCGGAATAATTTTTAAATCAGATTTATTTAAAATTTCTTTTCCTTTTTCAAAATTAGTCCCCGCTAATCTTACAACTAATGGAACTTTTAATTCAGTCTCTTTTGCTGCAGCTATTACACCCTCTGCAATTACATCACATCTCATAATTCCACCAAAAATATTAACTAAAATTCCTTTAACATTTTTATCACTTAAAATTATTTTAAATGCTGCTGAAACTTTTTCTTTCGAAGCTCCTCCTCCAACATCTAAAAAATTTGCTGGTTCTGATCCATATAATTTAATAATATCCATTGTAGCCATTGCTAATCCAGCACCATTCACCATACACCCAATTTCACCATCTAATTTAATATATGCAAGATCATGCTTACTGGCCTCAATCTCCATAGGATCTTCTTCGTTTAAATCTCTAAGTTCTAAAATATCTTGATGTCTAAATAATGCGTTTCCATCAAAATTTATTTTAGCGTCCAAACATATGACGCGCTTATCTTTTGTTAGGATAAGAGGGTTAACCTCTATCAAATTTGCATCAGTATTTGTAAGTGCTTTATAAATTGCTTGAATGATTACCTTTCCATCTTCAAGTGCTTGGCCTTCTAAATTGTAAGGTTTAAGAATACTAACAAGATCTTCATCAGATATCTTGTCAACTAGGCCAACTCTGGTTGTTATAATTTTATCAGGAGTTTTATGAGCAACTTCTTCAATATCCATTCCTCCTTCTGCGCTAGAAATAAATGCGATTTGTGAACTAGCTCTATCAACCAAACAAGAAAGGTAAAATTCTTTATCAATCTCTGATGCATCTTCTAAATATAATCTTTTTACTTCTCTGCCTTGAGGGCCAGTTTGGTGAGTAACTAAAGTCTTACCAAAGAGTTCAGTAGCTTCTTTTTTTAATTCATCAAAATTATTTACAACCTTAACTCCTCCGGCTTTACCTCGACCACCTGCGTGAATTTGTGCTTTTAGAACTATTTTATCTGTTGTAATTTTTTTTGCAGCAGCCTCTAACTCTTCTAATTTATAAACTGGGCATCCATTCGGTACTGGAGCTCCAAACTTTTTTAATATTTCTTTGGCCTGATGTTCATGAATGTTCATTAATTATTTTAAAGATGGGTCAATATTTTTTGCGGCGTCTAACAATTCAGTCACAGCAGCAATCGAAATATCAAAATTCTTTTTCTCCTCACTATCTAATTCTAATTCAACAACATTTTCTATACCATTGGATCCAATAACAGCTGGTACTCCTGCGTATAAATCGCTAACACCATACTGGCCATCTAGATATACTGCGCAAGGTAAAGTTTTTTTCAAATCCTTTAGATAAGACTCTGCCATATCAATTGCAGATGCTGCGGGAGCATAGAAAGCAGATCCCTTTTCCAAGTATTTAACAATTTCAGCTCCACCTTTTCTTGTACGATCAATAATCGCATCTAATCTATCTTGAGTTAATTTCCCTTCTTTAACTAAATCCATTAAATTTTTTCCAGATACAGTTGTTCTGTTTGGAACAGGAACCATTGTATCCCCGTGTCCACCTAATACGAAGGAATCTATTTCTTTAATTGGTACGTTTAATTCTTTGCATAAAAAAAGTTTAAATCTTGAAGTATCCAAAACACCGGCCATACCAACTACTTTATTTTTAGGTAAACCTGAATATTTTTGTAATGCCATGACAATAACATCTAGTGGATTTGTTATGCAAATTACAAACGCATTTGGAGATGATTTTGCAATCCCTTCACCAACTTGTTTAATAATTTTTAAATTTGTACCTAACAAATCATCTCTGGTCATACCTGGTTTTCTAGGTATTCCCGCTGTAATAATAATTACATCTGAGTTCTTTGTATCTTCGTAATTATTTGTGCCTTTAAAATCTACATCAAATCCATCAATCGCTGATGACTGTGCAATATCTAAAGCTTTTCCTTTTGCAATGCCTTCTGCAACATCAAATAAAACTACTTCATTTGCTAATTCTTTTAAACCTACTAAATGTGCTAAGGTTCCACCAATCTGACCAGCGCCTATTAAAGATATTTTTTTCATTTTGATGATATACATCCATCAGATACGAAAAATCAAAGACTAAATTGATGCACCAGCCTCTAAAAGATTTAATTTAAAAGGCTTTTAGTTGTTTATAATTATTTTCAACATTCTTCTTAGTGGCTCAGCTGCTCCCCATAACAATTGATCACCTACAGTAAAAGCATTCAAATATTCATCACCTATATTTAATTTTCTTATTCTACCAACCGGAATATTAAGCGAACCACTTACTTTTGCTGGGCTTAGCTCTTTAATCGTAATTTCTTTTTCATTTGGAATAACTTTTGACCAAGTGGTTCCTTCACTTATTATGTTCTCAATTTCATCAATTGGAACATTTTTTTTTAATTTTATTGTTAAAGCTGCACTATGAGATCTCATGGCTCCAATTCTTACGCAAGTTCCGTCGATAGGTATTGGTGAACTACCAGTTCCCAAAATTTTATTTGTTTCCGATATTGCTTTCCACTCTTCTCTAGATTGACCATTGTCCATGGGACTATCAATCCAAGGAATTAAACTACCTGCAAGGGGTACACCAAAATGATCCTTTGGAAACTTTTCAGAGTTCATCTCATCATAAATTAGTTTATCAATTTGAAGTATTTCGGAAGATGGATCATCTAATAATTTTTTTACTCGTGTATTTAAGCTGCCCATTTGACTAATTAACTCTCTCATATGTTTAGCGCCTCCACCTGAAGCCGCCTGATAAGTCATTGAGGTCATCCACTCGACTAGGTTTTCTTTAAATAAACCTCCTATACCCATTAGCATACAACTAATCGTACAGTTTCCTCCAATAAAATCTTTTTTTCCTTCAGATAAAGATTTTTTAATCAAATCATTGTTAATGGGATCAAGAACAATTGTACTATCATCATTCATTCTTAGATTAGAAGCTGCATCTATCCAATAACCATTCCAACCATTGTTTCTAAGTTCTTTGAAAATTTTTTTTGTATAGTCACTACCTTGGCATGTAAGTATTACATCCATTGATTTTAGTTGTTTTAAATCAAATGCATCTTGCAATGGAGATGAGCCTTTTCCAAAATCTGGACCTGGTTGATTAGGTTGAGACGTTGTAAAAAAAACTGGCTCTTCTATTAAACTAAAATCACTCTCTTCAACCATTCTGTTCATTAGAACAGAACCAACCATTCCTCTCCAACCTACAAAGCCAACGCGTTTAATTGTCATAAGAATGAATATAAATTAGTTTTGTTTTTTTTGTAAAAAAAATTGAATTAATTATTTCATTGTTGGCATTATAAATTCAGGATTATCTTTAATTCCTGAGGGCCATCTTGAAGTAATTGTTTTTAATTTTGTATAAAATCTTACACCTTCAGGTCCATGCATATGCTGATCTCCAAATAAAGAACGTTTCCAACCACCAAAACTATGAAAAGCCATAGGAACAGGTATTGGTATATTTACTCCAACCATACCCACTTTGATTTTACTTGCAAAAGTTCTAGCGCTGTCACCGTCTCTGGTAAAAATTGAGGTTCCATTTCCATATTCATGATTATTTACTAAATCGACTGCAGTATTAAAATCTTCTACTCGAACGACTGACAATACAGGTCCAAAAATCTCTTCCTTATAAATTCTCATATCTTCCTTCACATGATCAAATAAACAGCCGCCAATATAAAATCCATTTTCATAACCTTGTAACTTAAAATTTCTTCCATCCACTACTAATTTGGCACCTTCTTCTACTCCTAAATCAACGTATCCTTTTACTTTTTCTAGATGTTCTTTGGTTACCAATGGACCCATTTCAGATCCCTTATCCATACCGGGTCCTACTTTTAATGCTTCAACTTTTTCAGATAATCTCTTTACTAATTCATCGCCAATATTTCCGACTGCAACTGCAACAGATTGAGCCATACACCTTTCACCTGCTGATCCATAAGCTGCACCCATTAGACCATTTACAGCTTGATCAAGATCTGAATCAGGCATAACAACACAATGGTTTTTGGCACCGCCTAATGCTTGAACTCTTTTTTCATTTTTAGCTGCGTTCTCGTAAATATATTTAGCAATTCCAGTAGAGCCTACAAAACTAATTGCACTAACATCCTTATGTTCTAGTAATGCATCAACAGATTCTTTATCTCCGTTAATAACATTTAACAC
>Ga0129348_1000969_pt1 | contig 10490 bp, 12 predicted proteins | sample CPBDNA_4_FD_94424 | JGI IMG/M metagenome (GOLD analysis project Ga0129348, IMG submission 94424) | Freshwater to marine salinity gradient microbial communities from Chesapeake Bay, USA - CPBay_Sum_27_0.8_DNA | ecosystem: Environmental > Aquatic > Marine > Coastal | place: USA: Chesapeake Bay...
ACCTTGTGAGTAGCAACCAATGGCACGGATGTCTTTATTGACGACTCCGTATTTTGAAACTTGATCAGCAATTTCAACATACTCGTACTGAACTTCTCCCAAGCGTTCATAACTTTGATAGGCAACAGTGGCACAAGTGTGCCGAGTCTTTAACGATGTTCCTGAATAGGCGAAATCACCATTAACAACGTTTGCAGGACCAATCTGATACTGCGAATCACCAGGCTTATCTTGGTTGAGGACAAGACTGCCTGCACCGTAATAAGAGATTCCACGAAACAGACTTGTTAGCTCTTGAATGACCTGATAAATCTCTTTGCGCGTATTGAGCACCATGTTGCAAGAGAATCTAGGCTCTTGGCCTCCTTTGCCGTCAGAAACAAGAGTGTTGCAATACTGGCTAATGGTATAAAAATCAAAAACGTCAAGACTGGACTCGGGAATACCAGCTCCATACCTATCGTTTGTAAGCAGATCAAATAGCAACCACGCAGGATCGTTAGTCCATGTAGCAGCGCCTAGCGTTCCATTGAACAGCCCGCTATATGTGATTCGTCCAATGTGTGTTGTCGTGTCTACGGTTGCGTTGTGAGGCAACCTGACCTTGATCCCACGAACTAAATATCTGCGACTTGGGATGCTCCTGAACTGACGCGCATCAAACTTGAGAAAGCTAAGTGCAGTATTTGGATAACGCAGTTTTTCGTCAATAATTTCAGTAAAACTGCTCCAAATAGTTCGATTAGACAGTCTTGAACTGGTAGAGTTTGCAGTGTTTCTGACAACACGAATATCAACAGGAAACGCTCCTGTTAGCGCAATCATGTAGTCACGCTGGTAGTTATCACTTGTTTTGCCACTAATTGTGTTAGTTACAGCTGTGGCATAACCGCCACCGTTGTACTGCACTTGAATTGAGATGCTAACTGACGTGCCACGAATGTCACCATCCTTTTCAACGTTTTGCAGCGCTGGAACTGAAACAGTGACTCTAGCTCGATCTATGTTGCTGTTACTTATAGTGCGAGTTACAGGGCTTCCATTTAAAATTTCAACACCAACACTTGTTTCGGATTCGCTGCCTACAAGGTTTGGAATGTACGACTGTGATTGCGTACCATTTCGAGTAACAACCGCATATCCCTGAAAATTATTATTGCCTGCAGCGTCTTGAATAGGAGTATCGTCCAGAAAGATACCTTTAAAGCCACCCTCTATCCCATCAATTTCACCCTCGCTAATTACATCAAGCACTGTGGCAAATTGGGCCGATTGGAGCGAATCAGGATCTTCTTTTGGAGTGCGGGAGCTACCCCCACCGCCTTTTCCTCCACCACCGCCTGAACCGACAATTTTTAGTCCTAAACCGGCATTGTGAACACGAATCGTGTTAGCGATAAAAGTGTGATGACCTTCGACCGTTAAGTTGTAAACGGTATGCAGTCCAGCTTCTTCTCGGCTAACAATGGGAAGAAGATGATTAAATTCATCAACCAAACAGTCGTCAGGCCCAAGCGTGTCAATCTCTACAAACGCATTGTATTGATTGAGTACCCAATGATTAGGCGTAGCATTTAGAAGCTGCCCGCCCCAAAGGGTGTACTTAACAACGCGCTCGTTTTCGTGCTCGTGAACCTTTAAAACCTTGCCTTCATGAAGCTTGCCCTTGTCATCAAAGCTGCAAACGATGTCTCCGATTTGAAGCTCTTCAATTCGCTTGGTGCCCCCTGGAACGGACACCAAGGTGTCGCCAGTAAAGCAACCACCACCACCAGCACCGCGAATTGCAACCATCAGACCGTATCCAGACCAGCTGAAACCACCACGCTGCCAGCGTAGGCCCGTCCCAACACAATCGGAACTGGCGTGCCTTGGCGACCTACGTTGACGATCCCGCTAAAAGTAAACGAATCAAGTTTTTGCGCTTCTTCAAAAGACGGTGGCTTTGGCGTTGGCGAAAGCATCTGCGCGACACCCCCTAACACAAGAGCAATACCGATGTTTCCGGCAGCTGCCGCAAGACCTCCAGCAAACGTGCCAACACCAGCACCTGTTGCCGCAAATCCTGCTCCAGCAAAACCAGCAACTGGAGCCAAAATCGCAACGCCAATCAGCGCAACCCCAAGCAAGACGGTGCCAACACCGCGACCTGCACCAGCAATCACAGGTGTGACACTGAACACCTCACGCTCACCAAATGGCAACAACAAAGGACTGACATCTTCTTCTGTTGCCTTTTGTTTACCTACTGTTACTCGATAAGCAACGCCATCCTTCTCGCTATCTATTAACCATTGCTCTAATGAAGGAAAATTTACGCATAAAGCCTTGATCGCTTGAGCAGGCGTCAGCACATCAAGCTCGAACCGACACTGACCAAGCAGCTTGCGAAGAGCGCCGTAGACCTTAACGACTTTCATGCCTCAAGGCGCAAGCAGTGTTCTTTAAATAATACCCGCCGTAAACGTCCCTGCTAGACAGCCGCCCCTGCACATGATGCAGAACAAGCTGGTCTCCCAAATAAATCGCAGCATGGTTTGGCACAGGAGACACCAGCTGCATGAGCAGTGCATCCCCTCGCTCCAGCTCCGCAAGCGGAATCTCCCGAAACCCCTCTTTTGCAAAATTATCCAGATACAGGTTGTAGCCGTGATCCCACCACTGGTCTCGACGGTCATAGTCCTTGAGCTGCAAGTCCCATTCTCTTGCGTACCAATCACGGCACAAGCTGTAGCAATCAACGACGCCATGAACAAACACCCTGCCCACATACGGCAGCTGATAGCCAGACGGTTCGCAGTAACCCCACTCCTCTGTCACTGGATTGACGATGTGCCATGGGACGCCTGTCTTCTCACAAGCAACCAAATCAGCCTCTGATGGCTTGGGGTTCATCGTTGGATGTGAGTGAATGACAGCCACCACTTCGCCCTGGTCCTCAGCATTGGCATAGTCCAACGGGTCCATCACAAAATGCTCGTCTGGTGTTGCAGCCAGGTTGCGACAAGGGAAATAACGCCGACGCCCCTTAATGACACAGACCACGCCGCAACACTCCTTAGGGTGCTCAGCTTGTGCGTGCTGAAGGATCTGCTCCTTAATCGTCGGTGGCAGCGTCATTGGGTCAGACCAACGCTTGGAAACGAACCAAATGGCAACTCAGCGTTCTGCCCAAAGCGAGCCGCACAAGAGCTAAGCCGCTTACCGCAGCGATCTTGAGCAAGGCTTGCCGCAGGGTTGTCGTTAATGTCGAAGTAACTGCTGCCGGTGTAGCTGCACTCGCTGCTTCGGTATTCCCACTGGCAAACATTGGCGATGCACTGCCGTTTTGGCATCTTCTGCCCAGCCAAGTCAAACTTGCTGGCCAGCTCAAAAGTTACTTGGTTGCGATCCTCTGATGCTTTTCGATCAACGAAGTACCGCTCTTCAGGAAATGAAGCATAAGGATCAGCATCACTGTTGCCTGACGCAAAATTTGCTGCATCAAGAAATTTCTTTAACGTCCGAATCCGACGAACCTCAGCTCCTGCCAAGTCATTGCCAACCGTAAACGCATTAACAACCAACAAAAGCGCAGTAACCGTGCTGTTGGTATTGGCAACCGTCAATGTGGGGCGTGGCAACGTTCCAGTGTTCTTGTACTCAAATCCATCAGCCACAACAGGAATACGGAAGTAAATCTCACCGTTCCAAACGATGTTGCCGGTGACTTGATCGTTCACCCCTGCGTGCCAGCGATATACGTCATCAGCGCCGTGAAGGTTGCTGTCTAACCGCATCTCGAACATCTCGATGATGGCGCTAGGCGCTAAAACACTCAGCTCTTCGTAAACGCTGCTGAACGCCGTCCAAACAACAGTGTTGTCGTTCGTTGTATTGCCGCTGTCAGTCGGCCAGTTCGGCTCAGAACTGCCTGACGTACCAGCAGTCGTACACCGAAACCACAGACCAGTTGCTTGAACAGTGGTTGCTCTACGGATGTCACCGACAGCAAATGCGGTGCTAGCTGCCCATGCTGCTACTGCCATTACGGTTCAAAAACTTGACGGAACGTTGCTTGGATCGTGGCACGGTCTTGGAAAGGAATCGACTTACTCCACTCCTCACAGACGAACTTCGATGCGCTTGTCTCTCCGGGTGGCGTTTACGTGAAGTTGGCATTATCAGCGGCACGAGCGTCCAAAAACGCTTCAATCGTGTCCGACTCAGACTCTGAAACGTTGAATTCCAAGTTGTAGATCTTGGGATTCTGGTTAAGGCCCACCGTTATACGAGCCTCGTAACCGTCTCCGAACTGCACCTTTCTTACGGCTGGTGCGCTTGATTTGGTCATCCCTGGTGCGGGATCAAAATCTGGAAAATTAGCCATTAGACGCCAAGTAAGCCTCCAGGACGTTTTTGCTTGATCAGCTCTTGTTGTACTGCAATGCCAATGGCCTTGCCGAGTCGTCCAGCCTGATCAGCATCGCCTTCAACTGACGATCCAGAAGCATCAACGTTCACAGTCACACTAGCGCTGCCGCCCAAGGCATGATTCGGAACAATCGTTCCGGAGGCCCTTGGGACAAATAGCTCAGGACCGCGCTCGCCAACAACAGAAGGACGACCAACAGGTGGACGGCCACCATTGGCAAAAAACTTCATGCCAGAAGTCTTAAGACTGGTTGGCATTCCTCCGCCGCCGAGGTTAAACGCTCCAAACAGTTGATTGACCCCAAGGCTTAAAAATTGCCTTGCAAGATTACGAAGAATACCGGACGCAACTTCTCCCAAGCTCTTTGTTCGATCAACAGCAGCTTCAATCAAATCCACAACTCCAGTCTCGATTGTTTGCCCGATTTGACCAAAAATTTGCTTTTGTTCCTGCAAAAGCCGGTTTTGCTCTGCAAGCTCAAACTTTTCGTTCACAAGCAGCTCAATTTGCTGTCTTTTCTCGGGGCCAAACTGCGCGACAAGATCATTGATTTCAATTTGCTTACGCACCAGCTCTTCATTGCCGGCAATCTGACCCCGAAGCAATGCGGTTTCGTTGCCGATGGCTGTAATTCGTTTTTGAAAACCGGCCTCAAGATCAAGCTCTTTTTGACGTTCCCGAGCTGCAATATCAATGCGATCTTGCAGTTCTTTCATTCGAGCACGTTCGGCCTTTTCGGCTGCACGTTCAGCAACCCTTGCTGCGCGTTCTTGCGCTGCTGTTGCCCTTTCCTGCTCTCGTGTTGTTTTTTCAGCTGCCCTAGTAACCGCATTTCTTGCATCAACTTCGAGCCTGGCAAGATCAAGAGCTTGCTGAGCTTCAATTTTTTTGATTTTCGCAAGATTGACTTCTTTAAGAGCTTCGTTGTTTTTGTCTTCATAAATTTCACGGTCAAGAGCGTCTATCTGGCTCGTAGCTTTTGTAATTATTTCTATTTCTTTTAAAAGAACAACGCGATCATTCGTCAGATCATTGTTCAGCCTGGCAATTTGTGTTTGACGCTGCAAAGAACTGACATCGCCCGAAAGTTGACCAACTATTTGACCTGTTTCGATCTGACCTGCTCGTTGTCTAACGCCCGCATCTATCCTTCCCTGCCTAGCCACTTGTCGCGCCCTTTCAGGGTCAGGCGTGCCTTGGAAGGGGTTTAGCAGTGCATTTAAAACAGGAACTAATTTTGCAAGAGCGACCGCCGCCCCACTGCTGACATCGGAGATCAGCGTAAAAGTTGGTGCTAATTCTGCCTGCAAAACAGCGTTTAGCTCTGAAGTTGATTCAGCTGCACTTTCATTAGCGGACTTAAGAGTTTGCAGGGCTTGAAGACCGCGCTCGCCGTATGTAGCTGTTAGCTCTTTTTGAACTGCGTCGTAAGCCGCAACAGCACGTCCTGCGTCCTCTAACGACTGAACTTGATCAATAAGAGATTGCTCGACTTTGATGCCCGCTTCTCCTAAAGCATCTAAGGTTTCAGTCGTTCCACCAAGAGAACTTGCAACAGTAGTGGCAGCTTCTGAAACTCCAGCAAAGAAGGCATCAACCTGTTGACCAAGAGCGCTGAACAGAATTTGCAGACCGAATCCGCTGCCATCACCCAACTTGGATCCAGCTACCGCACCTGCAATGCCACCGCCTACAGCTCCTACTCCACCACCAAACAGCAGCGGAAAACCTGCTCCAAGAGCAAGGTTTTCTCTAAATCTTGCGTTTTCTCTGGCTATTTTCTGCTCAGCTTTCGCGAGAGCCCTGATACCCTTGAGTCGATCAGCTTGCTCTTGCGCTAGAAGTCGCTGCTTGATTCGCTTGGTATTTCGGGCCTTGGCTATCCGCAAGCGCTCTTCATCCTCTACAGCCCTTTTTACAAAATCAAGCCTTTCTTTCTCGATACGAAGATTCTCACGTGCTTGACGATCGGCTGCTCCTTTTCGCGCACCAGAAGCCCCAAATGGGTTTTGAACTCTTTCAATTCGCTTTTCTAAGTCCTTTAACTCTGCATCTATAACCTTTACGCGAAGCTCGATCTCGCTCTGATAAGCCACGATCGACCGCGAAAACTAAGTGCAGTCTACCGCCGCCTACGCGCTTTACGCATCTGCTCCTCTTGGTCTTCGTTCAAAATTTGAAAATATGCGCTCCAGCCAAGAATCTCCTCTGGCGTCATTGTCGCTCTAAGCTCCGACAGGCTCATGCCTAACTCCTTGGCAACGCCAAACTGCAGCATCAGCCAGTTGTCTTTCCGAAGCTCAGCGCTCAGGATTTTGGGTCAATGCCCTCGCTTTCGTCGTCGCTCAACACTGCCAACATTAAAGACTGAAGATCTTTGTCCTTCACTTCGTTCTTCAGAACGTCAACCTCACCAGCAATAAATAAAGCGTTGCCCATCTCGTCCTGAGCTTTTGCAATTAGCAGTTGGAGCGCAAACGCATTGGCATCATCCGATCCAGCACGCTTTTGAGCACGCTCACGCTCAGCCATCGTCAACGGCGCAACCCACATCTCAAACTCAGTGCCGTCTGACAACTCAACTGTCTTTTTGATCGGCTCCAGATTTGCTGCTTTCTTGAGGCGATCAATGGCGCGAAGTGCCATGAATATCCGGTTGATTGTGCTACTACATTAGCATTAAAAAAGCCCCCGACAAATGCCGGGAGCCTTGGTCGCTGTTTACTAATCAGCTCTTGGTCAGGTCGAACGTAGGCGCTTGGAGCGGACGGAAACTGACTGACACAGTTTGAGCGTCATCAGGGTTAACCGAATAGCTGGCAGAAGTCAGCACTGCTTTCAGCTCGATGGAACGACTCTTCGTGTCATCGACGGTGCCGGAAGAAAGCACCTGATCCATATACAGCTTGAACGTTGCACCAGCTTGTTCACGTTGAATAACGTCTTCGATCAGACGGCTGGCAATCGTGGTGTCGTCATCCGTGAAGTACACCTCAGCAGAACCGGAACCATCAGCAAAACCAGCGATGAAGGTACGAAACGGAGACGTTTGAGCAAGCGACTGACCAATGCTGGTAACGTCGATCTCTTCGCGAGTGACCTCAAACGACCAAGACCTTACGTTTCCGACCGACTGGAACTCGGCAAAATCAATCGTGAAAGCACTGGTGCCGTCAGTACCGTCATTGGTCAGAGCAAGCTCAGTACCGCCTGCCGTTGCAGAAAAAGTGGCGATTCCGGTAGCGGCGGCGTAAGTCTTGATGAAAACATCAGTAGCTGCACTGAGACCAGCAGGCAGAGTGCCGCCACCAGTGCCGAAAGAAACCTTGTCGTTTACCTTGAAATTCAGGTAGGTTCCAACCTTGATGTTGTTGCTGGCGTTGGTAACGTCAGCAGCCGTGAAAGTGCCGGAGGTGCCAGCAGGCTTGTAATAGAGGGCTCCAGAGGTGCCCGAAAGGACGGTAGCCATTCGTAAAACGGAGAATGGTGGACTTTACGGGCGGAACCCGGACATAAATAGCTTAGCGCGTAGACCACAAAACATCTAATGCAAACGCTTTAGCGATTACGGACCAGCGTCCTCTGCCATAAAGCCTGTATCAATTCGTCCCACCAAATGTGGAGACGTTTCAGTTGTTGAAAGCGTAGGCCCGTTGATTACACCAGGGCGTAGATAAATACCTGTCGCTTGCCGGGTTGAGGCGCTCAGGCTTGTTAATGTAGTAACCGCAGTGTTAATTAGCGTTTGATTTCGAGCAGGGCCTTGACCTTTTTCGGTGTAAACACGAATAACAATACTCCCACGAATGCGATCAAGATTAGTTGTCAGCGTCTGCTCTGTAGTCAGACCAAACTCAACTCCAACCTTGACGTATTCAGTTGTCGCATTGGCTGGTGCAGCAGTGATGTTGTCGAAAAAGACAGGCACCGCAGGGCTTAGCGCTCCAAAAGCTGTCTGAATCGGGGCTTCAATAGCAGCTCGGACTTCTTGGTATCTCATAGCCTGCGAAGCATGTTGTCCATCTCGACTGTGACGGACTTGTCTAGCCTACCGCCAGTTACATACTTGGTGAACCAGTCTTTTGGCGCGGTTCGCGATGCGTCACCAGTGTCACCACCGAAAATTTCATAACGAGGGTGCTGTCTAGACGGACGACGCTGCCCAGACCGCTCCCATTTGCTTAGGCCAAGTCGCGTTTGAGGTTCTGGAGTAGGTCGATAAAACCTGCTTTCGATTAAATCAGTTGCTTCCCCCGCCCATGGACTGAAATTAGAAACAGTGAAAACAACCTTGTTTGTTGTTACACCAGTACGAAAAAGAGTTCGCACTGCTTGAGGACCTGTAAACGGTCCTTCCATAAATTTCAAAGGACGTGGCTCACCTGGAGCACCGTTACCTTTAACTGTTTGACCCTGCGGACCAGTGATTTGCCAAGAATTAGAAAATTTACCAGTCCAGCTTGGCCCGTCTTGCTGCAATTCGCGAACCGTGCGTTCAGCGGCTCGAACCGCTCCAAGCAGTGCAAGCGATTCCATGTCTCTGCGAAACCTTTGAAGGCCCTTGAGAGGCTTTGCCATTACTGCGGCCTCGCAATGATGGTGTGAAGAAGTGGGTCTTCACCCCGATACGTCGTCACATTCAAGATCTTGGCTTCGCGAGTCGTTCCACCCTGCGTGTACCGAATGCGATCAGCCTGAGTCGGGTAGTAATTGTCTAGATCGTCGCCGCTGACAGTGATCTTGAGATCAGTCGTTTGATAAAGACCCTCAGCTTCGCGACTTGAGATGTTGCTGATAAAGCCCTTTGTCACCACTGTCGTGTCCGCGCCAGTGACTGCACCAGTGCTGGGGTTATATGCACGAGGAGTGACTGTTTTGACCAGCGTGATGTCTTGACCAAAATCCGTCAGGATTTCGAGCGGTAGGTCCTTAAAAATATCATCTACAAGTGACATCTCAACCTCTCACAACACGGACTTGATAACTGCCGCTACCGCCAAGAGCATAAGCACCCAGATAAGACTGTAGCCAAGGATAAACATCAAAAACGTTATTGACTGAGCCCGTAGCCTGACTAGCAGTGTTGTACTTAACCCTGAGATCCCCGAGTTCAACTTCTTCGTATAACCCCTTATCGCCGGTAGTCCCTGTAATCGCGTCCGTGTCATTTGCTAGAGCATTGGCTAGCTCATAAGTAGCGTATTTAATGTCCTCTGGAATGACAGAGCAGGAAAGCTCTACACGATCCACATGATAATTATTGCGGGGCCAGCTCAGTGCCTGGCTGTTATCGCAACGATCACCGTAAAAATTCAACGTGTCGATCCAGCGCGTAGCTGAGATCAATGCACGATTCTTTGCATCAACAGTCTTGTTGTCCCATTGTGTGCTGCTTGGGACGGTCTCAAAATACGTGTTGGCCTCAGCCAGCGTCACGTAGCTGTTGGCTGTCGCACTCTTCAGTGTGGCGTTGATTGTGGCAGCCATAAGGCAAAAAGAAGGTGGCCCCACCTAATGGTAGGGCCTTTGCTCTGATCCAGAAAGATCAGATGGTGGTGGTATCCAGCGGGCTGTTGACGGTGAGCTGAACCATAGGGATCAGATCAATGTCATAAGTAGCAGCCCAGTTACCAGCAGTTGCCAAAGCAACGTTGGTCGGGTTGTCAGCGGCGTTAGACCACTTGGTGCCCATGACGTGATAGGCAGAGTGGTAGTCCACAGACAGCACGTCCTGCTTGGAGAGGATGTTGCGATCAGCTTCAATCCGAAGATCCTGCTGCACACCCTCAAGGATGGTGCCGGACTTCATCAGATAGCAGAAGAACTCGCGCTGGTGGCCAGAGGTGCCAGGAGCAACAGTGTTGACTGAAGTGTCAACAATGACGCGCATACCGGCAAACTCACCAACCTCACGAGCGCCAATGCCGACGCCACCGCCACCCCAGGTCACCGCGCCAGAAGCAGCAAGTGCAGAGGTAGAGAAGGTCAGCAGGCCCACCTGATACAGGTAGTAAGCCACGGAGGGGTGAACGATCAGAAGATCCATCTCCTCACCGCGCTCACCCAGTTTGGAGCG
>Ga0129348_1000976_pt1 | contig 10467 bp, 4 predicted proteins | sample CPBDNA_4_FD_94424 | JGI IMG/M metagenome (GOLD analysis project Ga0129348, IMG submission 94424) | Freshwater to marine salinity gradient microbial communities from Chesapeake Bay, USA - CPBay_Sum_27_0.8_DNA | ecosystem: Environmental > Aquatic > Marine > Coastal | place: USA: Chesapeake Bay...
AAACCTCGCCCGACCAGTCTCAATCTCTGCCGATGCGGACCGGGCCAGCCGCGACTTCCTGGCGATGCTCAACGACCAGCACCTTGCCGAGCATCCAGCCGACACCGATCTTGCCGCCCGCATTGCCGCCTACGAGCTCGCCGCCAAGATGCAGCTCTCCGCCGCCGAGGTCACCGACCTCTCCAGCGAGACGGCCTCCACGCTCGCGCTCTACGGCGCCGACGACACCGAGAACACGCTCAAGGCTCGCTTCGCACAGAACTGCATCCTGGCCCGGCGACTCGTGGAGAAGGGCGTGCGGTTCGTGCAGCTCTTTAATGGTGCCTATGCGATGGGCGAAGGCGTGGGCAACTGGGATGGCCACAAGACCCTCGTCGACCAGTACTCGATCCACGGCCCAGTTCTCGATCAGCCGGTGGCGGGCCTGCTGAAAGACCTCAAAGACCGCGGCCTGCTGGAAGACACCCTCGTGGCCTTTGTCACCGAGTTTGGCCGCATGCCAACGTTTCAAAAGGGAGCCAGTGGACGTGATCACAATCCGTCGGGCTTCACGGTCTGGCTTGCTGGGGCTGGCGTGAAGCGAGCGTTTCACCACGGAGCCACAGACGAGTTCGGCTACAAGGCCGTTGAGGATGTGGCCACGATCTACGACCTGCACGCCACGATCCTGCATCTCCTCGGCCTCAACCACACCCAACTCACCTACTACAACAACGGCCTCGAGCGCCGCCTGACCGATGTGCATGGCCATGTGATCGAGCCGGTGCTGGCCTCACGTGGGGTCTGATGCCGCCACATCCCTCCACGCAGGAGTTCGTTGTGATCTGTCAGGCCTGGCCCACTGCCACAGCACACCGCTCGACAACTTCTCTGCACTCCGTGCCGCAGCTGTGTCTCTCCGCTCTGCTGGTGTGGTCTGTGATCGTGGACGGTGGCCACGCGGTGGCCATGGATATCAACTTTGAGCGGGATATCCGTCCTCTCTTGATTGACCGCTGCAGTGACTGCCACGGCAGTGACCTGCAGGAGGCTCGCCTGCGGCTTGATGTTCGCCATCGGGCCATCAAAGGGAGTGAGTTTGGACCGGTGATCACCGCCGGCAACGCAGCCACCAGTCCTCTCATGCAACGGGTGATGCACACTGACGACACACAAAGAATGCCTCCAGACGGTCCCTTGCCTGCCTCTGAGATTGACCTCCTGAAGCAGTGGATTGACCAGGGGGCGGTATGGCCTGAGAGTGACACGGATCGGCAGGCACGTGAAGCTGAGCATGACCCTCGGCTCGAGCACTGGGCCTGGCAGCCTGTCGTTCGCCCAGCACTTCCTGCCGCGACGCCAGCGAGCAGATCGGCTCATCCGATTGACCTCTTTCTCGCGGCCTCGCTTCACGATGCCGGGCTTGAGCAGGCTCCCGAGGCTGACCGCCGCACGCTGATTCGCAGGCTCTCCTTCGATCTGCTCGGGCTTCCACCACACCCTGTAGCAGTGGCGGCGTTTGAGGAAGACACACGCCCCGATGCGTACGAACAGCTCCTCAATGAACTGCTCGCCTCACCCCACTACGGCGAAAGGCAGGCCCGTCACTGGCTCGACATCGCTCACTACGCCGACACCCACGGCTTTGAGCGTGACCAGATCCGTGAAACTGCCTGGCGGTATCGCGACTGGCTGATCAACGCCTTCAACGACGACCTACCCTACGATGCGTTTCTCCGTCGGCAGATTGCTGGCGATGTGATCGCACCCGATGATCCGCAGTTCACGATTGCCACTGGCTTTCTGGCTGCTGGCCCCTGGGACTTTGTGGGACAGGTGGAGACGAAGAGTGGTGTGCTTCGCCGTCAGGCACGTGCCGACGATCTCGATGACCTGATCACCCAGGTGATGACAGCCGCCTGTGGCGTCACGATCAACTGCGCTCGCTGCCACGATCACAAGCTCGATCCGATCTCCCAGCGGGAGTACTACGCGATCACAGCCATCTTCTCAGGAGTGACCCGCGGCGAACGGTCTGCGAGCCCGGCAGCCGACGCCCACCACGCGGCTGAGAAAAAACGGCTCGCGACGGCAGTCGCTGAGACGCGAGCCACCATCGGCAGGCTCACGGGGCGAGGCCTTGATCTCGCCGACATCGTCGGGGGAGGAGATGGGTATGCAACCGGTACGGCCGGGGCGGGCCTCCATCCGCTCACCGGCACGCTGCTAGAGGCTTCCCCCATGGGATTCTTGGAAGGCGTGACACCCAACACACCTGTCGCGGTTGCCCATCCTCTGATTGCCGCAGTGTTTGTGCCGACGGGCCCAGGCCCCGTTCCTGTCACCACCGACGGTCTCACCGTGCCAGGCATTGCAGCGACCTCGAGCGCAGCCTGGGATGCGATTCGTCATGGACCAGTCAACAGTCAGCATGCCACCACGCTCGACGGCGTCGACTATGCCACGGACGGCCACACCCTCCTCGGACTGCATGCCAACGCCGGGATCACGTTCGATCTCACAGCGATCCGTGCCACAACCGCGATGAGCGACCCAGTGTTTCGCTGCATCGTTGGCTACGGCGGGAAAACACCTGTCGATGGTGCTGACTACACCATTGCCGTTGACGGCCGCGTGACCGCCAGCGGCCGGCTTGGCCGTGACGATGGTGGCGTCTCTCTCGAGATCCCCCTGGCCGCTGAAAGCCGTTACCTAACCCTGATCTCCACCGACGCCGGCAACGGAATCTCCCACGACCAGATCTTCTTTGCCGATGCTCGCATTGAGGGCACACCAGCTGACGCCACTGCCGAAGACCGCGCTGCCCTCGCCATCGCACAACAGCGGCTCCACGAGCTGGAGCAACAGCGACGTGCGATCGCTCCCCCTGCCACCTTCTACGGACCGGTTCCCCAAGAGCCGGCCACCATCCATCGGCTCACGCGTGGCAATCCCGAAACGCCCGCCGAGTCGGTCGCACCGGCGGCTCTGGAATGCCTCTCGGGAGTCAGCAGCAACATCGTCAGTGGTGATGCCAGTGATGCTCAGCGGCGACTCGCATTTGCCAAGTGGGTGACCAGCCCCAGCCATCCACTGACTGCTCGGGTGATCGTGAACCGGCTCTGGCAGTCTCACTTTGGCAAAGGACTGGTCGATACGCCAAGTGACTCCGGCCTTGGTGGCAGCAGGCCCAGCCATCCCGACCTTCTTGCCTGGCTCGCTGCCGAACTCGTGGCGCACGACTGGTCGCTCAAGCATCTCCACCGCCTGATCTGCACCAGCGCAGCCTACCGGCAGCAGAGTCATGGCGTTCTCCTCACAGAAAAGGCACGTCGCCACGACGCCGACAATCGCCTGCTTTGGCGGCAGAATCCCCGGCGTGTTGATGCGGAAAGCCTCCGCGATGCCACGCTCGCCGTCAGCGGCTGCCTGAACACTGAGATGTTTGGCCCGGGCTATCGCGACTTCGACTACGAAGAGGCCTACGCCCCGGTCTACACCTACCTCACCGCCGACGCTCCCGAACTCTGGCGGCGGACGATCTACCGTTTCATCGTGCGGAGCACACCTTCGCAGCTGCTGACCACCCTCGACTGCCCCAATCCGGCCAACCTCACTCCGGTACGGCTGGAGACCACCACACCACTGCAGTCGCTCGCCCTGCTCAACAACGACTTCCTTTTACGGCAGGCAGAACACTTCGCCACGCGGCTGGCCAACGAGGCAGACACGCCCGAAGACCAGGTCCGCCGTGGCTTCGCGCTCGCCTTTCAACGACAGCCCGATCCAGTTGAACGCAACGCCGCTGTCGCGTTGCTTTCCGAAGCAGGTCTTACACAGTTTTGTCGGATGCTTCTCAATGCCAATGAGTTTGTCACCATCGATTAGCCGTCGCGATGCCCTCTGGCAGCTCGGCGGTGGGTTTGCTGGCATGGCACTGTCCGCCATGCTCGCAGGAGAGAAGGCTGCATCAGCAGAGCCCCCCGCACTGCGTCCGCTTGCGGCGAAGCCGGAGATGTTTCCCGCCACGGCAAAGGCCGTGATTCAGATCTTCTGCCCGGGTGGCCTCTCGCATGTCGACACCTTTGACTACAAGCCCGAACTCACCCGCAGGGCTGGCACGCCTTTCGATACCACCGGTGACCTGGAGTTCTTTGCTTCGAAGCCTGGCAACTGTCAGCCAAGCTACTGGCCGTTTCGGCAGCACGGAGACTGTGGCCGCTGGGTCAGTGATCTGTTCCCACGCCTGGCAGGTCATGTCGATGACATGGCCTTCATCTTTTCGATGCAGAGCAAAACCGCCCTGCATGGACCAGCGATGTTTATGGCGAACAGCGGCTTCATCTTGCCAGGCTTTCCCTCCATGGGAGCCTGGATCACCTACGGACTTGGCAGCGAAGCTGACAACCTGCCCGCCTTCGTCGTGCTGCCTGACCAGCGTGGCCTTCCACCTGGCGGTCCGATCAACTGGGGTGCCGGCTTTCTACCCGCAGTCCACCAGGGCACCATGCTCGAAACCGCGGCCGGAAAACCTCCGCTGGCGGATCTGTTTCCACCTCAGGAACGTGTAGGCATTCGCGACAGTGAACCGGCAGGACGTGCCTTTCTCGATCTGCTCAATCAACGACACCTCGCCGAGCGGGCAGACCAGTCAGCGCTGGCTGCTCGGATCGCGGCCTACGAAATGGCCGCGCGACTCCAGCTCTCTGCACCCGAGGCCACCGATCTCACCCGCGAATCAGCCCGCACCTGCAGCCACTACAGCATTGACGATCCCGCACTGGGCCCCTTCGGTCGGCAGTGTCTGCTGGCTCGCCGCCTGATTGAGCGGGGCGTGCGGTTTGTGCAGATCTACTGCGGCGCCGAAAACACGACCAGCGAGCCGATCCGTCCCAACTGGGATTCGCATGAAGATCTCGCCCGCGATCATGGCTACTGGGGGCCGATCCTCGATGCGGGCGCCGCTGCACTCCTCGCCGATCTCAAGAACCGCGGTCTTCTGGAGACCACCCTCGTGATCGGATCCACGGAGTTTGGTCGGCAGCCAGCAGCCCAGGGCAAAGGCCGCGACCACAACCCAGGTGCGTTTACCGCCTGGCTTGCCGGAGGTGGCATTCGCGGGGGAACCGCCTATGGCAGCAGTGACGAACTTGGCTTTACTGCAGCGGATGCACCAACTTTTTGCTATGACCTGCACGCCACGGCACTGCACCTGCTCGGACTCGATCACACCCGGCTGACCTTCTACCATAACGGGATTGAACGCCGGCTCACCGATGTTCACGGCCATGTGATCCACGACCTGCTCGCCTAGCGAGGCATCGCCTGTTTCTCTTGACCCAATAACCCATGCGCACACACCTCTTAGCGGCTCTGATTCTGATGACACTCACCACGCTGCCCAACGCAGCTGCCGAGGAGGCCCCCTCACCTGGGCCACTCCTTGGACGTTGGGATGTGACCGTCAATGGTCCAGATGGCCCGTACCCCTCGTGGTTTGAGGTGCAGCAGTCGGGCTACCGCACGCTCGTGGGACGCTACGTTGGGCAGTTCGGCAGCGCTCGACCAGTGAGTGAGATCTCGTTTGATGGAAAACACTTCCGTTTTGTCGTGCCGCCGCAGTGGGAACGACGCACGAGCAACGTGGTCTATGAAGGGACGCTCGACGGTGAGGTCGTCTCTGGCGAGACCAACGGCGATGACGGCCAGACCATCCGCTGGCGGGCGACCCGAGCCCCAGACCTCGAGCGAGCGGGTGACGCCGTGCTCGGGAAGCCTGTGGTGCTCTTCGACGGGAAGAGCCTGGCAGGCTGGAAGCCACAGTTTGCCGAGGCTGACAACGGCTGGCAGGCACGCGATGGGCTGCTCTCTAACGTGCAGCCGGGCAACAATCTGATCACCGAGTCCGCCTTTGAAGACTTCGAGCTCACACTCAGCTTTCGATATCCCAAAGGCAGCAATAGCGGGATCTACCTCCGCGGCCGCTATGAAGTGCAGGTCGAAGACAGCTTTGGCGAACGGCCGGAGAGCCACCGCATCGGTGGCGTGTACGGCTTTCTCACACCGAGTGTGAATGCAGCCAAGCCACACGACGAATGGCAGGAGATGCGGATCCGCCTCGTCGGTCGCACGGTCACAATCCATCTCAACGGAGAGCGGATCATCGATCGCCAAGAGATCCCAGGCGTCACTGGCGGCGCACTCGACAGCAACGAAGGTGCTCCCGGGCCACTGATGCTCCAGGGTGACCACGGACCTGTCGACTACCGCAACATCGTGATCACACCGATCAGCATGCAGTGAAGACACCGTACCGAGAGCCGCCTACCGCGTGGCCGGACCAGCCTCCACTACCTCCCGCAGCGGCACCTGCTCCGGCGACATCAGGTATGCGATCAGGTCACGCACGTCGCTTTCGGGATACGCCGCGAGCAGGCCATCGGGCATCAGGCTCTTGGACTGCACGACCTGCTCGTCGATCTCGCGACGATCGAGAACCACCGTTTCGCTGGCTGTACGGACTGTCAGCGTGCGGTCGTCTGACTCACTGATCACACCGGTCAATGAGCGACCGTCAGCCAGCAGGAACGTGACCGCGCGAAAGCCCTCGCCAACGCTGGCGCTTGGATCGACGATGTTCTCCAGCAGGTAGTCGAGGTTGCCCCGATTGGAGCCGGTCAGGTCTGGCCCGAGCGTTCTCCCCTCTCCAAAGAGCACATGACAGCTGGTGCAGTCGCGAGCAAACAGGCCACGGCCTCGCGAGCGATCCGCAGCCGCCAACGACTCCCCAGAGAGCCTGGTTCGCAGCTGCTCTGCCAACTCTTTTCGGTCGGCACTGGTTTGACGAACCTCTCCCCATACAGCAACGAGCCGCTGTGTGAGCTGCGGATCACCAAAGTCAGCCATCTGCCTGGCATGGAAGGCCGACACCTCATCTCTCCTCAGGCGTCCAGACTCCACCGCATCGAGCAGGGCCGATGCATAGCTCGGGCGGGTCACCAACAGATCGACCAGAGCACGGCGATCATCGGGCGCGAAGACGCCAAGTCGCGCAAACGCCACGGCAGGTGTCTGCGGATCATCGAAGCGGGCCAGGCCCTTGAGGGCTGCGGCAATCACGGAACGGTCGCCTAGCAGGCCCTGCAAAGCCTTGGCGGCATCCTCCGCATCGGTTGCCGCAAACGCTTCGATCGCTTCCCGCCGGGCCTCGGCCGTCGCAGAGCCATCAAAGGCAATCCTGCGGACTTCTTCTGCTCCACGCCCCTCACCGAAGACGATATCGAGTTCTCTCAGGCGGCCCTGCAGCGAGTCACCACTGACAGCTGCGAGCTGTTGCGACAACGCGGCGTAGCCTGCTGGTGCTGCTGCTCGTCGCCAGCCCCGCAGACCATCAGCAAATCCAACCAGCAGCTGCTCCCGAGTGGTCTCGTCAGCCGCAACTGCAGCCCGCAAGAGGTGAAGACTCGCCTGCGGCTGCGTTTCCACCAGGCCAGCCACGCGGCGGGCGAGATTCTGCCGAAGGCTCGGCAGCTGCGTTGTCACGGCCAGTGTGGCCGCCCGCTCCGCATGCCTGCCAGATGCTGCCGCCAGCCCATACCAGATCAGCTGGCCGAATCGGGCATCTGCGGCGAACCTCTCCTGCGACGCCAACGCTTCAGCAAGCTCCCAGGAAGCTGCACCCTCAAGCCGCGCGACCGCGGATGCCAGATGCAGTTGCACCGAGGCAGCAAGGTCGTCGCCTGCTTGCCTCACGAGACGACTGACAGCCTCCGCCGAAGGCTGACGACCACCACGTCGGCAGCCATCGACAAGCAGCCGCACCGCCCAGCTCCGCACGAACGCGTCGTCATCGCCGAGCCGTGCAACGAGAAAGGCCTCATCAAGCACCGGCAGTCGTGGATCGGTCTGCTGGCCCCCGCCAATCGCCGCCAGTGCCCAGATCGCCCGTAGCCGATGCAGCGGATCGGCTGCCTCTTCGGCCTGAGACCGCAGCCAGGCGGTGTCCTCAGCGAGATCCCTCCCCTGTCGGCTGCGGTGCTGCCATTCCCGTACGGCAGCCCGGCTCCACCACTGATTGCTCTCGAAGAGCGAGGTGCGGAGTTCTGCGGAATCTGCTGCTGCCAGATCGGGCGGTGCAGCATCGGTGGGCTCACCATAGATCAGCTTGTAGATCCGACCACTCGACCGATGCACGCCATCGTGGTCGTGACACTCCCCGGTGTCAGACCAGTCAGCGAGAAACACGTTGCCATCCGGAGCGGCGATCAGATCCATCCCGCGATAGAACGGATCGTCCATGAAGCAGAAGTCGTCGCCATGACCTGCGGTGTAGCCTGCTCCGTCTGGAGTCAGCAGGTCGTGATTGATGCGACGACCATGGAGATTGAGTGTCATCACGCCGCCGTGATACGCCTCCGGCCAGCGAGCTCCCTGATAGATCATCAGACCGATGTGCGCATGGCCTCCACCGGCGGCACTCGTACCATCGGAAACACCATCACGGACATCGCTCCACGACTCTCCGGTATCCCAGTGCACATGATCCGCCACCTGCGGCGTGAGGCCATAGACATGTGGCTCAAGATCCGTGCCATACATCCGCTCCACATGCGAGCCATACACCGCGTGCCAGAGGTGGCCGATCACGGTGTTGATGACAAACGTCTCCCCATGGGCATCGAAGTCGGTGCCCCAGGAGTTGGTCATGCCGTCGAGGACCTTCTCCACCACGCGATGAGTCGGATGGTATCGCCACACGCCTGTGTTGATCTGAATCCGCTGTGAGTCGGTGGCGGCTGGCACCCCAATCTTGGACGTGCCCTGGATGCCGTGCCGCCCCCAGAGCCAGCCGTCGGGCCCCCAGGTGAGTCCATTGGCCGGCGTGTGGCCAACACTTGTCTCATCCAGTCCATCGAGCACCACTTCCGGTGGACCATCGGGCACGAGGTCGTTGTCGTGATCCGGAATGAAGAGCACCTGCGGCAGGTCAATCACCCACACGCCCCCCAGGCCCACCGCAACGCTTGTCAGCCGCGTACCTCCCTCCCAAAACACCGTCCGCTCGTCATGCTGACCATCTCCATCGAGGTCCTCAAAGACCACCAGCCGATCCCGCAGCGAATCGTCCCAGACGCCGAGGCCATTGCCGGCCCAGGTGTAGTTCTCAGCCACCCACAGCCGGCCTTGGCCATCGGTGGCCATCGCGATCGGATTGCAGACATCAGGCTCAGACGCAAACACCTCCAGCCGAAAGCCGGGGGGCAACGATGCTGTTGCCGCCGCCTCCCGGGCAGCCATCGGCTGAGCGTCCGACGTCTCTGTATCGGCGGGTGTTGGAAACTCCGCAGCGGACGTGAGCGTTGAGAGGCTCATGACCACTGCCATCGCCGTGACTACGCCAACCGACCGAACGCCTTGAGCTACCCTGTTCATACCGCCTCCCCCTGCAGAAAAACCGACTGTTGCCAGGGCGTATCATACGCCGCCGCAGGCAGGGAGGAGAGCCTGCCCCGCTACACGAGCTGCCCAAACTCAAAGCGGCTCAAACGGCGGTTCATCCAGGCCCGCAGGCCGATCGCTAGTGCGGCCAGCAGCCCAAAGGGTAGCAGCTTGAGCCACTCCCTTTGCGACAGCGTCTGCTCAAGATTCAGGAGCACCGCGATGGCGATTCCGCCAATGCCAACACACGCATAGACAATCACAAACGCGATGAAAAACTTGGCCAGCGGCGCACGGATCGTAAGCACCAGTTCGACCACCGAGACGGTGATCACAGCCAGCGCGACGGCTGCGGCCGCAAGCGGCAGCAGGGTCCACCACTGCCCGGTCTGGAGGCCAATCCCCCCACCGATCACCGCCACCATCACGACAACCGGAAGCCGCATCTGTCGCGCGAGCAGGCCTCGCAAGGCGGCGAGATACTCCTGCCGAGGCAGGAGGCTGCCGATCTCTCCTGGAATCCGTGCAGCCCGATCGTGCCAGAGCATCACCGGCTGCATCCACACCCCGACCACCGCCAAGGCGGCGACCGCAACGACGAGCAGCTGCAAGTTCTCCCGAAAGGCAGGAACGGTCAGCCGCATCATCAGCGGCCCCAGCAGAAGGATCATCACTCCCTGCAGCAGCACGCGGCCGAGTGGCACCGCGAGCATGCCCTCCAGCAGCAGCTGCCTGCATCCTTCAGGAGACTCACTGCCGCTGAGCCGATCGAGCCTGAGGGCCTTTCTGGCGATCACCGGCGTTGGCCCCCAGAGTTTGCTTGCTTCCTTGAGTGGTTCGCGTCTGCCGCCGCGTCCCAGCTGCTGCCACACATCACCCCGTGTGGAGGTCACTGCGTTCGTACGACCATGGGCCGCCAGCGACACGGCATAGCAGCCAGCCGCCCGCCAGCTGATCACCATCAGCAGGCCAACCGCCGCAGCCACCAGCCAGGTGGTGCCCGTTGGCTCATTCGTGGCTAGAAACGTATCCAGCCACACCCACCACCAG
>Ga0129348_1000983_pt1 | contig 10443 bp, 6 predicted proteins | sample CPBDNA_4_FD_94424 | JGI IMG/M metagenome (GOLD analysis project Ga0129348, IMG submission 94424) | Freshwater to marine salinity gradient microbial communities from Chesapeake Bay, USA - CPBay_Sum_27_0.8_DNA | ecosystem: Environmental > Aquatic > Marine > Coastal | place: USA: Chesapeake Bay...
CGACTCGAACGGCGGGTCCGGCGGGCGATCAGGCGGGCTCGGACGCCGCTTTCCAACACGCTGTTTACCTCCGACTGGCCCGCCAGGCGTCTGGCCGCCCATCCGCTGGTCACCGGGGCCGATGTCGTCAATCTCCACTGGGTCGCCGGCCTGCTCAACGCCGCTGGTATCCGGGAGATCGTCGCCTCTGGCCGACCGGTCATCTGGACGCTCCACGACATGCGGCCCTTCACCGGCGGCTGTCATTACGCCGGCGGCTGCACAGGCTTTGCCAGCGGTTGCCATGCCTGCCCGCAGCTGGCCACGCGACTGGCGGCGATGCCCGCCCGAGTCGCTGCCCGCGGTCGGCGGGCCCTGGCCGGCATCCCCTTGACCTTTGTCTCACCCTCCCGCTGGCTGGCTCGGGAGGTGGCCCGTTCGACGGTCTTCGATCGCACCTGCCACGCGGTCCGTGTGATCCCCAACGGCCTCGATCTGGCTCATTTCGCCCCAGGCCCGCGAGCCGCCGCCCGCCGCTGCCTTGGCCTGCCGGAGGCCGGGTTTGCCATCCTGCTGGGAAGTGTCTCGCTCGCCGAGCGGCGCAAGGCGATGGCCGTGGCTGCTGGTGCCGTCAGTCACGCGGCCGATGAGCTTCGTCACCGCTTCGGGAAAGCAGCAGCGAGCCTGCAGGTCATCACCTACGGCGCGGGCCAGCTCGAGATTCCAGGTGTCGCCTGCCGCCATCTCGGCAGCGTCGGTGAGGCCGAGGTCGCAGTCGCCCTCCAGGCATCCGATCTCCACTTGACGATGGCCCGGGAAGACAATCTTCCCAACACGGTCATGGAGGCCCTGGCCTGCGGATGTCCCGTGATCGCGACCACCGCCGGCGGACACCCCGAGATGGTGACCGACGGCTGCGAGGGCTGGCTGGTCGGAATCGACGATGTCGCCGGAGCCGCGGCGGCCGTGGTCCGGCTGGTCGAGCAGCCTGCACTGCGGGCGGCGGCCGCCGAGCGGGCTCGTCGCAGGGCGGAAGCCGAATGGGATGCGACCGTGCAGGCCCGTCGCTATCTCGATCTTGCCGCCGAGCTGCTTGCAGGTTCCGGTTCCCGGGCGGCCAATCCCGTGCCGCCACCGGTCGCCCCTGCGGCGCTCACCCCGGCCGCCGCGGTGGCCGTCCACGCGGGCAGTCCGCTGCGGGGGCCGCTTCGCCGCCTCCGCCGGCTGACCCGCTTCCCCCGGTTTTCGCTCGGGACCAACTGAAGAGACGGCCGTGAATCCAGTTTGCCTCCACCAGCGTTTGAACCGGCCGCCGCCGCTCGACGGGGCCGATTTCGGCGGACCAGTCTTTCCCGAACATGCCTTCCCGCCCGCGTCCGATCTGGCCGAGGACTATTTCGCCGCCTGCCGGCGAGGCTATGCGGCGATGGCCGACACCCGGCTGGCGATCACCGGCCTGGCCCGCAACGTCGGCGGGATCCTGCCGCTGACGATCCGCCGGATCGAGAACCTGGCCCGCTGTTTCGCCGATGTGCGGATCGTGGTCTACGAAAATGATTCCAGCGACAACACTTCCCGCATGCTGGGCCGCTGGGCCCGGGCCAACCGTGCCGTCACCGTGGTGAGCGAATCACGATCCGATCCGGTCAATCCGACCACGCGCTGTCTCGAGCGGGCGAGTCGGATGGCGATCTATCGCCGTCGCTGTCAGCAGGAGGTCTGTGAGCAGCCCGGCGGCTTCGACATGGTGATGCTCCTCGACTTCGACATCCAGGGGGGCTTCAGCATCGACGGCATCGCCAGCAGTTTCGGGCATCCGGGCTGGGATTTCGTCGGTGCCAACGGCCTGATTTGCCGGCGGCATGGCCTGCGAATGAACGCGCTGCGACAATACGACACCTGGGCCCTTCGGTTCGACCGGGCCTTGACGCCGCTCTCGACGGCGGCGGCAGGCGGTCTGGTCTACGAGCGGGGCGGGCCGCTCGTTCCCGTCACAAGTTGCTTTGGTGGCCTGGGCCTCTATACCAGCGCCGCCTACGCGGCTGGCATCTACACCGGCGACGACCTGGAGCATGCCAGTTTCCACCGTTCGCTGCTCGAGCGGGGTCACGAGCGGCTCTACCTCAACCCGAGCCAGTTGGTGGTCTACGGCAGGCGGCACCGGTTTGGCGACCGGCTGGTGGCGGCCCTGCTGCGAATCCCGGGACTCCGTCGTCGCGAGGGGCTCTTCCCCCGGATGCGACCCGCGGCTCCGCCGCCCGCAGTTGCCCGCAGCCGGCGGGCCGCCTGACACAATCCTGACCGGAACCTGACACGCCAAAATGTGGTCAGCGGCACGGCAGCGACTACAACAGAAGGCGTGGTCATGTGTCGGATCGCCGATGCCTGCCCATCAACACGGTTCTTTTTCGGCCGCCGGTGCGGCCCAACTCAAGAGCGAGGTCTTCAATGCGAACGATGATTTCTGGGATGACAGCGGCGGCGGTAGTTGCCACGGTGATGGCTGGTGGGCTGGTCGGTGCCGATGAGTGTCCGATTGCCAAGCAGCAGCGGCTGGCCCGGGAGGCGGCTGCCGGTCACGTGCAGACGGTCGCCTTCAAGGCCGCAGAAGCCGACATCGTCGATACCGCGGTGGCGGCCGGCGATTTCACGACCCTCGTGGCGGCCGTCAAGGCGGCCGGCCTGGTCGAAACCCTCAAGAGCGAGGGCCCCTTCACGGTCTTTGCCCCGACCGACGCCGCCTTCGCGAAGCTGCCGGAGGGGACGGTCGAGACTCTCCTCAAGCCTGAAAACAAGGAGAAGCTTGTCGGGATCCTGACCTACCACGTCGTGCCCGGCAAGGTGATGGCGGCCGACGTCGTCAAGCTCTCCGAGGCCAAGACGGTTCAGGGCAAGGCGGCCAAGATCACCGTCGACGGCGGCACGGTCAAGGTCGATGACGCCACGGTGGTCAAGGCCGACATTCCCTGCTCCAACGGCGTCATTCACGTGATCGACGCGGTCATTCTGCCGGAGTGATCGGCGAACATGCTCCGGGGCCGTGCAGGCCCCGGGACCGGCAGGCATACTAGAGGGCCGTCGCGGGGCATCCCGCGACGGCCCTCCTGATTTTTTGCCCCCGGAGCCCGCCATGGCCACCGCCTCCGATTCCACGCCCCGTCTTGGCGACGACGATGTCGCTGCGCTCGACCGGCTCCGCACGATCCACGGAAAACTCAGGCAGGAACTCGCCCGCGTGATCATCGGGCAAGAGGAGACGATCAACCGGCTGACGATCTGTCTCTTTGCCCGGGGCCATGCCCTGCTGATGGGCGTGCCGGGGCTGGCCAAGACCCTCCTGGTCGGCAAGCTCGCCGAGTGTGTGTCGCTGAAGTTCAGCCGGATCCAGTTCACGCCCGATCTGATGCCGATGGACATCACCGGCACCGACATCCTCCAGGAGACGGCCGACGGCCGCCGGGAGTTTCATTTCGTCCCCGGGCCGGTCTTTGCCAACATCGTGCTGGCCGACGAGATCAACCGGGCCCCGCCCAAGACGCAGGCGGCGATGCTCGAGGCGATGCAGGAGCACAAGGTCACCGTGGTCGGCAAGACCTTCAAGCTCGACCCGCCGTTCTTCGTGCTGGCGACGCAAAACCCGGTCGAGCAGGAGGGCACCTACCCGCTGCCCGAGGCCCAGCTCGATCGGTTCATGTTTCTGATCGAGCTTGACTACCCCGGCGAGGAGGAGGAGGTCGCCATCGCCCGGACGACCACCGGCGGACCACCGCCGGCGCTCGAACATATCCTCACCGGGCCCGAGATCCTCGAATATCAGGAGCTCGTGCGGCGGGTGCCGGTCCCAGATCACATCTATCAGTTCGCCGCGCGACTGGTTCGCAAGACCCGCCCGCGAGGCGATTCGGCCCCCGACTGGCTCAAGCCGCTGATTTCCTGGGGAGCGGGACCGCGGGCGGTGCAGTACCTGATCCTGGGCGCCAAGTCACGGGCCGCCCTGGCGGGCAGCTACATGGTGCGGCTTGAAGACATCGAGGCGGTCGCCGGGCCGGTGCTCACCCACCGTCTGATCACGACCTTTGCCGCCCAGGCTGAGGGGATCGACGCCAAGCAGATCGTGGAGCGGCTGGTGCGGGAGACGATCGCCGAGCAGGCCGGGTGAGGCTGCCATGTTCTCCGATCGCCAGCCCCGAGAGTTCCTCGAGCCTGCCGTGCTGGCCCGGCTGGCGGGAGTGCCGCTGTTGTCTCGCCGGCCGATGGTGGGAAACGTCTCGGGCCGGCATGCCAGCCCCCACCGCGGCTCGAGCGTGGAGTTTGCCGAGTATCGCAAGTATGTCCCCGGCGACGACCTGCGGCGGCTGGACTGGCGGGCCTTCGGTCGATCCGACCGGTTTTACGTCAAGGAATACGAGGCCGATACCAACCTCCGCCTCTGCCTGGTGCTCGATACCAGCGGCTCGATGGGCTACGGTTCGACCAGCCCAGCCGCCGGCAGCAGCCAGCCGCTGACGAAGATCGCCTATGCCCGCCGGATCTGTGGAACGCTCGCCTATCTGGCCAGTCAGCAGGGCGACGCCGTCGGGGTTTCCTGTGCGGCAGAGGAGATCGTCCGCACGCTCCCCCCCCGCCGCAGTCCGGCCCATCTGCGACTGGTTTTCGACGTGCTCGAGGAGGCCCGCCCGCAAGGCACCACGGGGCTGCCCGAGGTGCTGCACGAACTGGCCGAGACGGTCAGGCAGCGGGCGTTGGTAGTCGTGGTCTCCGACCTGTTCGTGCCGACCGAGGAACTGGCCGGAGCCTTCGGCCATCTCAAGTTTCGGCGCCATGATGTCGCGGTCTTCCATCTGCTCGATCCGCAGGAGATTGGCTTTCAGTTTCAGCGGCCGACCCGGTTTCTCGACCTGGAAGGGGGCGGGGCGATCTTCGCCGATCCCGTCGAGATTGCCGACCGTTACCATGCCGCGGTGACCGCCTATCTCGAGGCGATCCGGCAGCTGGTGCTCGAGTCGGGCATCGATTATCACCGCGTGCTGACCGATGAGCCCTACGAGCAGGTGCTGGCCCGCTTTCTGGTCGGTCGGGCGGCGGGGAGGGGCCTGCGATGACGTTTCTGCAGCCCTGGGTGTTGGCGGCCCTGCCCCTGATCGGGCTGCCGCTGATCATTCATCTGATCAACCAGCGTCGCTTCCAGACCGTGCCCTGGGCTGCCACCATGTTCCTGGCGGCGGCCAAGGCGCTCTCCAGCGGCTATTCGCGGCTTCGCCATTGGCTGATCATGCTCCTGCGAATGCTGGCGGTGGCCGGTGTGATTCTGGCAGTGGGCCGTCCCTTGTCGCGGGGCTGGCTGGCCCTGGCTGGCGGCGCCCGGCCCGATACGGCGGTGGTGATCCTCGACCGCAGCCCCAGCATGCAGGCCCGTGATCCCGCCGCCCCGGGTACGAAGCTGGCCACCGGCCGCCGGCAACTGGCCGACTCGCTCGAGACGCTCGCGCCGAGCCGGTGCCTCTACGTTGGCGGGGGCGACCGGCCGGTCGAGATTCCGCCGGCTGCCCTGGACGATCTTCCCGCGGCTGGACCGGCCGCCGCTGCCGCCGACATCCCCGGGATGCTGCAAACGGCCTACGACCATATCCGTGAAAATGCTGCCGGCACCGCCGAGGTCTGGATCTGCTCCGACGGCCGGGCCAATGACTGGGCGATCGAGGAGGGCGGCTGGGCCGGCCTGCGGGATGCCTTCGCCAAGCTCCCGCAGCAGGTCCGCTTTCAGTTGCTCGCCTTTGACGAACCGGTGCCGGGCAACCTGGCCGTCCGCGTTACGGAGGCCCGACTGGAGCGGCGGGCCGGGACGCGGGAACTGCTGGTGAGCGTCGCGGTCAGCCGTTCTGATGCCGCCGGGGCGGCAGGCGGGGATGAGCCCGAGACCGTGCCGATCCGGTTCGAGATCGACGGGGTGACCACCGTCGTCGATCTGAAACTCGCCGGCCGCGAGACGATCCTGGCCAATCATCCCCTGCCCCTGGGCCGCGGCGAGGCGGTGCGAGGCTGGGGACGGGTCTCGATTCCGGCCGACCCATGCGAGGCCGACAACGATTTCTACTTCGTGTTTGACGAGCCGGCTCCCCGCGTAACGATGGTCGTGGCCGACGAGGCGGCGGTCGAGCGGGTTCTGCGGCTGATTGCCTCGATCCCGCCGTCCAAGGAACTTGCTGCCCGTGGTGAGTTGGTGCCGGCGTCGGGCCTGGCCACCGCCCCCTGGGACGAGGCGGCGGCCCTTCTTTGGCAGGGTCCGCTGCCGGCCGGCCGCGACGCGGAACTGGTCGAGGCCTTTCTGGCCCGCGGAGGCCAGGTGATCTTCTTTCCCCCGGAAGCCGGCGGCGGCACGACCTTCGCAGGCGTCTCGTGGGGTGAGTGGCTCGACTTCAGCGAGCCGCAGCAGCCGGAGCAGTGGCGACCCGACGCCGACCTCCTGGCCAACACCGTCGCTGGCAACGCCCTGCCGGTCGGGGAACTCGAGGTTCGCAGGGTGCGAGGACTCAATGGCGAGGTGGTGCCCTTGGCCTCGCTGCCCGATGGCAGCCCGCTGCTGACGCGGCTTCCCGACGGTCGGGGCGTCTATTTCTGCACGACGCTTCCGCGGCCCCAGGATTCGACGCTCGCCCGTGAAGGGATCGTGCTCTACGCCCTGGTGCAGCGGGCGATCGACCGGGGCCTCGAACCGTTGGCGGGCGCTCGCCAGGTCGCAGCGGGCCCTGAAGCATCGTTCTTGATCGCTGGCGAGCAGGGTGACAGCCGTTGGCAGCGGGTCGCCGGAGCCAGCGAGCCGGTCTCGACGGAGGCAGGGCTCCACGCCGGGATCTACGCCCGCAAGGGCCGGCTCGTGGCCGTCAACCGGCCGCTCGCCGAGGACGCCGCCGGGATTCTGGCCACAGAGCGGATCGACGGGCTCTTCCGCGGGCTCTCCTACACGCGGATCACCGGGCAGGCGGGGCAATCCGACAGCATCGTGCAGGAGATCTGGCGGGCCTTTCTGATCGCGATGCTTTTGGCCCTCGTTGGCGAGGGGCTCTTGAGCCTGCCCCGGCGGCGCATGACGCCGCGGCCGTCGGCCGTCCCGCTGGAGGCCGCCGCATGAACGCCTTGAATGATCCGGCGGCCTTCGCCGGCCTGCGGTTTTTCACGACCCCGTGGACGCTTGGGATCTCCGCCCTGCTGGTCGTTGCCACGGCGGTGGTCGCGGTGCTCACCTGGCGGCGGAGCGGCTTCGCGGCGGGCACGGGCCTCGTCGAGCTGCTGCGGGTCGTGATCGCCACGCTCGTGGCATTACTGCTCAATCAGCCGGAGTGGGTGGAGGAGTTTCGTCCTGACGAAAAGCCGGTGGTGGCCGTGCTCGTTGATGCTTCGCGAAGCATGGAGACGGCGGATGTCATCACCGCCGGCGAGGCGGTCCGAGCGGGAGGACCGCGGTCGCGCCGGGAGGCGGTGGCCCGCCTCTCGACCGAGTCCTTCTGGGAGCCGCTGGCGGAGCGATTCCGGGTCGTGATCGAGCCGTTTGCCGACCCTGCCGATGCCACGGGTACCGATCTGGCCGCGCCCCTGGCCGCGGTCGCCGAACGGTATGGCAGCCTCCGGGCGGTCGTCCTGGCCAGCGACGGCGACTGGAACGAGGGGCCGCCACCGCTCGAGTCGGCTCGCCGGCTCCGGCTGGCGCGGGTGCCGGTTTTTGCCGTGGCGGCTGGCAGTCAGACGAAGCTACCCGACGTGTCGCTCGAGAGCCTCGACTGCCCGACCATGGGCGTGGCCGGCAAGCCGGTGCGGGTTCCCTTCACGATCGAATCATCGCTGCCCACCGAGCGGGTCGTGCCGGCGGTTCTGACCACCAGCGGCGGCGAGACCCTCCGCAAAGACATCCGCCTGCCGCCGATGGCCACCATCACCGACTGGTTCTACTGGACGCCGCCAGCCGAGGGCGACTTCACCGTCACCATTTCTCTGGCCGAGCAGGAAGGGGAGCTGCTGGCCGACAACAACTCCCGCACCGCGCCGATCGCCATCCGCCAGGAGCAGCTCAAGGTGCTGCTGGTCGAGAGCATGCCACGCTGGGAGTACCGCTATCTCCGCAACGCCCTGGCCCGTGATCCGGGCGTCGAGGTCTCCTGCCTGCTGCTTCAGCCGGGGTTGAGCAAGCGGGGGGGCGGCACGCGGGACTACATTAGCGAGTTCCCCGGTGGCCTCGACGAACTGACCCAATACGACGTCGTCTTCCTCGGAGACGTTGGCATGGGCGGCGGCCAGCTCACCGAGGAAGACTGCCGGCTGCTCAAGGGGCTCGTCGAATACCAGGCCAGCGGGCTGGTCTTCATGCCGGGGCTCCGCGGGGAGCAGGTCTCGCTGATCGGCACGGAGCTCGAGGATCTCTTTCCCGTGGTGATCGACGTCGCCGATCCGGCGGGCACCGCCACCGAGGGTCCCCGGCGGCTGGTCCTGACCGAGGCGGGCCGAAAGAGCCTGCTGACCAAGCTCGCCGACGCATCCGCGGAGAACATCGCCGTCTGGGAGAGCCTGCCGGGGGTGCAGTGGTACGGCCCGGTGCTCAAGGCCAAGGCGGGCAGCGAGGTGCTGGCCGTGCATGAGGACGCCGCCAACGAATACGGCCGAATCCCCTTGCTGGTGACCCGTACCTTCGGCGCCGGCAAGGTTCTCTTCATGGCCACCGACGGTGCCTGGCGGTGGCGAAAGGGCGTCGAAGACAAATACCACTACCGCTTCTGGGGACAGGTGGTCCGCTGGATGGCCTACCGCCGCAACATGGCCAAGGGAGAGCGGATGAGCCTCTCCTTCGCGCCCGAGCAGCCGGAACTCGGGCAGTCGCTGTCGCTCGATGCCCGGGTCACGACAACCTCGGGGGAGCCGCTGGTTCGCGGCGAGGTGGCCGCCCGGATTACCGCGCCGAGCGGGGCGGCCGAAACGGTCCGATTCCTCCCGCCGGCCGGTGAGGGGGAGTGGGGCGTGTTCGCTGCGTCATTCACTCCGAGCGAGCCCGGGCCGCACGAGGTTCTTCTCACCTGCCGCGAGACAGCCGACACGCTGGAAGCCTCCTTCTTCGTTCAGGGTTCGGCCGAGGAGGGGATCGGCGGTGTGGCCCGTCCCGAGGTGCTTGCCGAGATCGCCCAGGTGACGCGGGGCGAGGTCGTACCCGAGGAGGAGGTGGCGGGGCTCGTCGAGGCCCTTGCCCAACTGCCCGAGCCGCCGCCGGAGGTTCGGCGGCTGCAGCTGTGGTGTCATCCGGCCGTGGCGGCGGCGCTGGTTGGTCTCCTGGGCCTGTTCTGGGTGGGCCGCAAGCGGCAGGGGCTGGTCTGAGGCGATGCGAGGAGGCCGTGACGGCCGCTGGCGGGTGGTGAATAATGAAGGCGACAGGCAGCGAATACCGGACGGCCCGCTTGGCGGAGGGTGATGCGATGAAACCGCAACGTGACGGCCGCGATGAGATTTCGCTTCCCGAGGGGCTCGAGCGACGGCTCTACGCCTTCCGGGCCCTGGTCTGGCGGATCAAGCTGCTCGAGGCGGTCGGCGGGGCGGCGGTCGGTGTCTTGGCCGGCTACCTGGCGGTCTTTCTCATGGACCGACTCACCGAGACGCCGGCCTGGGTTCGGCTGGCCGCCTTCGCTGTGGGCGTCGTCGGGTGCGCGGCGGTGCCGCTGTCCCTGCACCGTTGGATTTGGAGCCATCGGGGCCTCGAGCAGCTGGCCCGGCTGATCGCCCGCCGCTTTCCTGGCATCGGGGATCAGTTGCTGGGCATCATCGAACTGGTCCGCTCTGCCGAGTCGCCGGCAGGATCCGCGGATCGCTCCCGGGCTCTCTGTGAGGCGGCCATCGGCCAGGTCGCCGAGCAGGCTGGCGGCTACGACTTCGCCGAGGCCGTGCCCCGCCCGCGGCATCGCCTCTGGCTGACGGCCGCAGCGGTTCCTCTGCTCGCGGCGGCCGCGGCGGCCTGGTTGGCTCCCGAGGCGGCGGTCAACTCCTGGGCTCGATTTCTCGCCCCGTGGTGGCGGGTGGAGCGATTCACCTTTACCCGGGTCGAACCGCTGCCAGAGACGATCGTGGTGCCGCACGGGGAGCCGGCGGCTGTCGCGGTCGCCTTGGCCGCCGACACACGCTGGCACCCGGAGGAGGCCCGGCTGCGGGTCGGTGGCCAGACGCCGTTGGAGTCACGGCTCGAGGCCGACGGCTACGCCTTTACCATCCCCCCGCAGCTCAGCCCGGCAACGGCGGGCCTGGCGGTCGGCGACTGGCGGCAGCGGCCCCGGATCGAGCCGATGCTTCGGCCGCAGATCGTTGGCCTGGCTGCCGAGATGCAACTACCGGCCTATCTCGGCCGGCCAGACCTCATTCGCCAGGAGGTTCGCGGGGGAACCCTCGTGCCGGTCGCTGGCAGCACGATTTCGATCGTGGCGACTGCGGATCGAGACC
>Ga0129348_1000984_pt1 | contig 10438 bp, 16 predicted proteins | sample CPBDNA_4_FD_94424 | JGI IMG/M metagenome (GOLD analysis project Ga0129348, IMG submission 94424) | Freshwater to marine salinity gradient microbial communities from Chesapeake Bay, USA - CPBay_Sum_27_0.8_DNA | ecosystem: Environmental > Aquatic > Marine > Coastal | place: USA: Chesapeake Bay...
CCTTTGTGCAACGTATCTGCCAATAGCCATATCGCTAGTAAAGATACTATCGAGGGTGTCATCAACATCAACAAGCACACAGCTAGCGAATTGTCTAATAGGCGTCCTGACTCCTCCCATAATTGGCGTGGGCAGGTTGAGTTGGTGCTTTGAGATTGCATCGTAGTAATCCTTTACGTATTTCAGACGTGTTTCTTTAGGATAGACGGAGAAGATAGTCGCAGCAATCAAGATATACATTTGCTGGGGAGATTCGTAGATCTCACCAGTACTACGATCCTGAACCAAATATTTATCAACTACCTGGCGAAGACCAGCATAGGTAAACAAGTTATCACGTTCGTAATCAATATAGTTATTGATACGATCCCATTCAATATCGTTATAAGCGGTCAGAAGAGAACCATCGTAAATGCCTTTTCTAGAACCATCCAATAAATGCTTGAAGATAGTAGGAGGTTGTCTGTTACGTCCATACAACTTCTTCCGAATGGAGATGTTAAGTAGCCTTGCAGCAACATATTGATAGTTTGGGTTGTCTAGACTAATCAAATCAGAAGCAGATCTAATCAAGATGTCCTGAATTTGATCCGTAGTAATTCCATCATAAAACTGCAGATTGGAATTCATTTCAACCTGAGAAGCAGAAACTCCAGAGAGACCCTGGCAAGCTTCTTCTACCATAATATGAATCTTTTCGAGATTCAAAGACTCTGGTTGTCCATTACGTTTAATAACCGTGAGCGATTCAGTCGCCATCATACTCGTTTCCATTCAGATAATTTTACTTGAGCTTCTAGTCCTTGATAGGTATGTGATTTTATCACAGTTTCAACGTTATGACCAGCAAGAACCATATCGTTGATGTCTTTCTCTTTAATTGTACTTGGCCAGATTACTACTCGATCACCATTGAGGGCGGACTTTGCAATCTTCTCAACGATCTGTTTGTTTCTTGGTTCGTTGTCGAAGACGAATACAAACTGATAATCGAAAGAGCGCAAGTCAACATCGCTACCACACATAGCAATAGCGTTCCGCAAGAAAGTGGCGTCGATTGGACCTTCGGTGACGTATACGGGGGAGGATTTCTCAATTTCATTTAATCCATAGACTTTAGGAACATCATCAGATAGCATTACAGTAACGTAACGCAGCTTGTCTTTCGGTTTTAGCGACCTACCCTGATAACCGAATAGGTTACCTTCTTCATCTAACAAAGGTATAACAATACGGGACTCCTCACTGTCTGTTGATTCGTAAGTTTGCTTCAAGGTGTTTGTCCATTCCTTGAACTTTTCTGCGAAATAAAATTTTGACAGTTTCTCTTGAGAAATACCTCGTTCTGTTAAGTATGTCCGTGCTGGGTGTTGATTATTTAGTTCGGAAACTTTCGGAAGGTCTATAGTTATCGTTGATTTAAAGACAGGTTTTTTGAAAACGGTAGTGTCGATGACTCTCCGCTTCGTAGTTCCAGAATTTGCCTTGAATTTCTCTAGATTGTACTCCTCCCACATACCCACGTCCTGATCTTTCAGGAATGCGTGGAACGCCTTGGAGATGCCACAGTTATGGCATTTGTATACTAGACCAGTCTTAGTGACAAAAAGGTACCCACGTGTCTTAGACTGCCGTTTCTGGGAGTCTCCGCAATATGGGCACCTAAAGTTGTATAGACCAGACTTTTTCTTAGAAAAGTTCTGGAGCTGTGGCGATAATTGAGTCGCGTACTGGAGGTCGAGATAACTCATCCGAGACTGGAACCGATGCTTCTATTCTAGCACTAGAAGAAGCATTCAGCAAGGGAGCTGCGAACTTCAGTATAGCAGGATTTGCAATGAAAGTTACCGCTGCTATAGCGCCAGCTGCAATGTATAACTTTTTCTCCACTCCACTGATTTGTTCTTTAACTAAAAGGATGTCGCGCTCACATCCCTTTTTAATCTCATCAGTTTTTGTATGCAAATCAGTATGCAAATGCTCTATCTTCCGAAAAAGAATATCATCTGCTTTCTCTTGTTGGGCAAGTTTCTCCTGGTGTACTGCCAGAAGCTGACCCATTTTAATACTATTATCTTGTAATGATATAACAACAGATTCAAGTCTCTCTAGAATTGCGTTGTTAACATCAGCCATCTATCCACCTCAGTTCTGGCGGACAGCAAAATCAATAGCGGCAAGATAAGTTTCAGGGGAGGTGTTCAGCATTTGCTGAAACTTGATTTGATTTGCGGGATCGAGTGACTGATGTACAGCGACTGCACGTTTTGCAGAATACTCATCCATCTTCATTGCCTTATTGCCAACTTGAACATCGGCAAATCCTTGGGTGTCACCGATCTCACCAGCGGCGAGGGACATAGCAACTGCGAGAACATCATTTGATTCCATAACAAATTCTTCTTTCTTAAGTTTCTTTGTCTGTTCGGATGCTTTCTTTTTGAAGTCACTCAGACGTGCCTTCATCAAAGTATCCATCTCTTTGGTCTTTGATTGCATCTTGCCTTTAGCTTCATCGCGCTTTTTCTGAAGCTCTTTTTGACGCCCAAGTTTTTTCTGCTGCTGAATTTGCTTTTGGGCACGCTCAGTTTCAGTAGGCGCTTCTGTTAAATGTTTAAGTTCCTCAGACATTTTTCTTTTGCGATTCAATAAGACACGTGATACAAGTTTGCGACCAGCTTTGGTCCGACCGTCGTACTTACGGTCGTTGTTCTTTTTATATTTAGTACGAGAACGTTTTCCAACGATGACGTGAGTAGGAGGCAGAGCAACTCTGCTGCCATCGCCAGCGGAATTTACAGGTGCTTCCTCGTTAATCATAGCAGGTCTAGTTCTTCTAATGTATATGTATCGAAGTAGGGATCGTCAAGTTCCTCTGGAAGAAAATTGAGGTACTTGAGAAATGATTTTAAAATACCCCAGTGTTGTCTCTCAACTTTATGAAACAACATTGGAGTAGATGCATCACCAAAAATATTATACAATACGATGATGTGATTTAAGATCAAGTGAGTCTTTAATTCACCTGTCTTGGTATATCTCTTAAACAAACGCTTAATATATTTAAAACGTTTCAAATCCTCAAGGAAGTCATCATACGTGATTCCTTGAGGATTCTCGTAATGCTTTGACGCAAATAAGAGGAAGTTTTCATCATTTAAAAATTCAAATTTCATCCTCTAATTCATCACGCAAAGGTTAGACTACCAACATCAGAGATAACTTCTTCAGCACCAGACGCCGAAGTGATCTTCACGCGATACTCAGTAGCGTCCAGGTCTGCCTTATCAGCAGCTGTGATTGTCAGAGCAATTGGAGCACCAGAGGCGGAGGTGCCAGAACCCGTAGCTCCATAGACGCCGCCATCCAGGGTTGCTGTGATGTTGGTGAAGCGAGTGGAACCAGTAGATCTACGCTGCCACTGGTAGGTCAGTTGAGCACCATCGCTGGAAGCAGCGGTGACGGTGAGATCCGAACCAGTGTAAGGATCGGAGACACCAGTCACATCAGCAAGGTTGATGCTGAAGGTAATGGTGGTAGTAACGTCAGCAACAGTTGCATCGTCTGCCTGGGTCTCAGGACCCTGAGGATCAGCGAGAGCAACCAGTTTCTCTGCCTTGTGACGAGTGGCACCAGAGGTGTCGGTATAGGTGAAATATGTCCACCAACCAGGACCATCAATACCACGGGAGCGGTTTTCTTCCAGAAGCGCTTCAGCTTCATCCACAAACAGAACCACTTCGCCGCTAGTATCAGCAGACAGGGTGGACTCTACTTTAGTGACGTTAGCTGCGCTATCAGTGTTTCCGTAAAGTGACATCTTACTAAACTGTTTTTAAGTATTTATAAATCAGAGAGTGGGAAGACCTTTGATACTATCACGAGTGACAGTGCCCTCTTTCTTACCCTTGTAATCGACAGCACCTGTCATAACACCGTGATTTTTTTCGAGACCACGACGTATCAGAACTTCGTGCTGTGCACGAAGTTGAGCATTGTGAGCATCAACTTGATCAGCTGTCATATTCTCAATCCACTCACCAGTATTGATGAGAGCTCTGGCAACTGCAGGTTTGTAGCAATCTTTCGGGTCATCAACAACAAATCTGATATCCATATCAGATGTAAAACCGCTACCATCGCCACCCATACCCATTTCTACATCGAGGAGGTCACCCTTGGTCGTAATAATGACACGGAAGGAAGCACCATTATTATTAGGAATGTCGTTGCCATCCGCATCGATCAGTTGAACCTTAGGCACCACACCTTTTCTATACTTGCCAGGTTCTAAAACACGGACGGTATCAATCGTTCCAAGAATATCAGGATTACCTTGGAAGTATTTGATAGTGCCATCTCTCTGCGGAACAGCAGTAATAAATGCCTGCTCTTCCCTTTCCACTAATTGTGGTTTCCAATTGTTTGCGTCAACGCCCATTGGTCTTGATAAAACTACGGTCTTGAGTTATTTATAAAAAAAACAAGGGTGCGGTTATGCACCCCTGTTATCAGCGAGCTTTAATAGCATCAGCAACGGTCTCTAAAAGTCTATCGTCCATATCAGTTTTGGTCAGTTTAACTGCCTTACCGAGGATGACCAGACAAATTTCGATCAGTTTTTCGCCAAGTTCTTCGTTCTCGGGAATCTTAGCAACAGCATCGGAGATAATTTTCGATGCGAGAGGGAGTAAAAAGGAGAGCATAGTAATAGAGCTGTAACAGCTCTACTATTTAGATCACTTCTTCATCTTCTTTCCGATTGCCTTCGCAATTGCCTTGCGACGGTTGTGCAAATACTTGTCGGACTTGTCCACGTCACCATCGTTATCGATGTCGGCATCTGCCTTCCCAACGGGATCGAGTTTCTTCTCTGCGATCTCTTCACCTTCGGGTTCGTAACCAGATTTCACACAGTTGTTGACTTCTTTGCCACCCTTGACCTTAGTTCCTTTCTTCTTATAACCTTTCCAGCAAGATGTGAAACCATTGTCATCCTTGCCATCCATTTTGACTTCAACGAGATCATATTCTTCTCCATCAATTTCAAGAGAGTACTCACTTTCGGTGGATTCTTTCTTTACACGCTTTTTCTTAAGCTTGACTTCTTTAGGATCATCAGAGTCGTCATTAATCTCAGGCATAATCTCCACTTCGGAAGTTGCCTCAGGTGCGAACTCAAGTGCCTCGTCAAGGAATTGCTTGAATGTTTTCATCTTACTTAGTAGTCGTAGTAGTATTTATAGAATAGAATGCTCTTGAAGATCTTTAACCCAAGACCTAAAGATATTATTATCCTCATCCAAAGCAATGACGTAGTTAGGACCGCGACGAATAACTTTACCAGTCTTTCCGTTGTTTATATTCTTTACCCAGTCACCTTCGGAAAAAATTATATCTTTTCTATAATCTTCTTGAACTTCTTTTTCAAATCTCTCTTGAATATTCTGTCTGAATTGACGGAAAGATTTCATTAGCAGTTCCAAGCGCGAAGGGATTTGTTGATACGAGAATCGGGATCTGATGCTGTCTTCTTTGAAGTTAGCTTCTTTTTCATACCTTTCATTCTAGCACAGAATGACTTTCTCCTGGGATTTCCAACCTTCTTCGATGGTGCTTTAAGGTCAGATCCAGGATTTTCTCTTTCATAAGACTTGCGTCCCTTTTCATTGAGTCCACCAGAGGCAGACTTACCCGACTTTTTTGTCCAGGCAGCTCCTTCATCCAATCCCAACTCCCCTCGCTTTTCAACAAGATCGGGGTGGGGGGCATACAAAGGTCCCTGATAATTTCCAGAGAATTCTTCTTTTTTGTTGTGTTGCTTCCAGGCTGTAGCATATGCAATTGACTTTTCTTTATCGGTCAATTTGCCATCCTTGGAATAACCTTTCTTGATGTGCTTCACCATTCTTTCTGCTTTGGCAGACGGAGGTGCAACTTCAGAAATAGTCTCTTCTTCGACGATGCCCGCTTCTTTTGCAGCAGCTTCTTTCTCTGCATCGGAAGCATCCTCTACTGTGTACTTGTCCCAAGCAGCAGGACCGTATCCACAGACAGAACGCTTCTCGCGCTTACCACAAAGGCGACAATATTTTTCTTCGTTCTTACCGCAGCTTTCAAGCACGGTAGATCTAAATTCTGATAGACTTTTCATTTGAAGTTAGATGGTAAAGCATCAGCAATTTCCTTCATTAACTTACGGCATTCAGTGTCACTGAGGGCACTAGGAATACCAGATCGAAAGGTAGCAAAGTCGTCAGCAAATGCTGCTCTTCGCATCTTTGTTCCAGAGATGGCAAACGTATCTCCGTCTGCATCACGGTTACCAGAGGAAACCACGTCTAATTTGCGAAAGAAATATTCTTTACCATTATATTTATGAATCCATTGAAACGCAGCTACTCTATCCGAACCAACAACTAACGTAGCATCATCATATCCAGCTGCCTGTATCTCTTGTAGGCATTCGATCACATCTTTCTTAGCACCAATAATGTTCCTGGCATATTGCCTGAACATTTTTTTCATATAAGAAACCTTATTTTCTGGGCGAAGTGGATTCTTACCCTTAGCATCATAAGATTGAGAAGTATAAATCCTCCAATCACAAGAACCAGCTGCATTTTTAACTCCCTGAATATTTTCTTGGTGACCTATTGTAGGTGGTTGAAATCTCCCGAAGGTGAAATAGCAACACTTGTAAATGTGGTCTACCGCCATTGTTTTTGGATAGTAAAGTTGTTATAAGCAAACTCGATACGGTTGACCAACTTAATCATATCACCGTTCTGGTGCAAGACATATCCTTCTGGAGTGGTAACCTTATACCCCTTATCAGTTTGAACAAAAGTCCTAAACTGTTCGAGGTGATCTAGTTTATCTATAATAAACTTCTTGGCAATTTGAATCTCCTTGTAAAGGGCGAGCATCGCTTGGAACTTCCGTTCGTTAGTATCCAGGTATGCCTCAGACTCATAGACTAGTTTGCGCTTAGCAGTCAGGTTCTTTTCTGTCTTAATCTTACTCAGTTCTTTCTTCATCTTCTCGTGATAGAAAATGATTAGAGCATCTAAGGTGCGACGCACATTCGTGACAACACGACCTTCGCGAATTTCATTATTAAAGAACTGCTTCAGTAGACTAGCAACGTGGAATTTTTTATCACCGCTAGTACCAGTATTCAGAACTAAATTGTCAAGGAAGTCTCCACAGATTTGACACATCCTCTCAATCTTTTTGATGTGATTTCCAAACTGTTTAATCTCACCATCCGTTAGAGTGACATCATTGACAGCAGTATCATTAGAAATTACAAGGACATTACGCGAATCTCTAAACGTATGAATTGGAGCACCTGCTCGAGCTTGCATTGAAGCAAGATCTCCACCAGTGTAATGAGTGTGGAAAACGACTCCAATCTTGGCAGCTTTTGCTTTGACACCAATCGGATGATCTGTTGGAATTCCGTAGGTAATAGTATTAGGACGGAAGGTATAAAGTTTTTCTTTATCGACAGTCTCGGTATTAAGAGTGCTGTCTGTAAACAGCAAGTCTCCTTGAATGATTCCTTTGATACCTAATTCTTTAAAGTATTTGAGCGAGAACTTAAGTTTTTCTGCAAGGTCTCCCTCATAGTACATATCAACATCTTCATCACTAGTACACAACTTAGGAGTCTTTGCAAACACAGACTTAGTGCCGACAAAGAACATTCCACTAACGGGATCTGTACCACAAACAACAGAAGGAGCACCATCCCACTTGGTTTGCATAAACCCACGAGACTCCGATTTCTTACCCAGCATTGCTAGTAGTTCCTCCAGAAAAGATACCGCTGCCATACAACCCTCAACACCATAGTTGAGCATTTCGTCTTCAATGTGCTCAAGGTGCTTGAGCTGTTTTACGTTAGCCATCTTCGTAGTCTTTGCGTCCAGTCTCCGTAGTTGCTGCCGAGAAATCGAGTTCATCAGCAAACTTATAACCCGATTGTAATTTGTCTGGATAAATTTTGCCACCTGATGTATCACGGATGTTGAATTTGAATTCGATCTCTGGTGTGTATACAGTCATATTAACACGCTTGCCCGTTCCCGTCTGCCCTCCGTATGCCACATCCACACCTGTCACACCGTTAGCGACACGATCGACAAAAGCTTGTGTCATCTCAAATTGTTTAATCTTATTGCCACGTTGCTTATGACAATAGTGATACCCATATCCAATAGATCCTCGGATCATCGACTTAAGTAAGACGGGATCGTAAGGAGCATTGGTAACAACAATCCCACTGGTTACTTCTCCACGAGCTGCCTCTTGGAAAATTTTACAGAACAATAGATTATCTATCCCAAAAGTTTTTAAGATAGCAATACCAGTTGGATCTGTAATAGACCCAGACTCTATCTGAGTCTTCGACAGTGTTCTAGAAACACCTAGATTAGATAGGGTCGTAGTTCCACTGGTTTTCAGCGAAAGATATATCGTCTTCTCTTTATTGCCACACTTAGTCTCCAACGTAATATCAGTAACAACAGATCCTATATCATAATTATCACTGGTAGCAGTGCCAATCTTCCAACTATTACCAACAATCGACATTGGTCTTTTCTTGTTCGCCTCACCTTCTGCTTTGATATTGACAATAGTACAATCTTCAAGATCGTAATGCTTGACTATAGCAGCAGCAAATGATTGAAAAGGACCAGCAGGAATTTCACCCTCTTCTTTCCAGTTATACAAATACTGCGCAAGTTCTCGTTCAAACAGACCGCCAGCGTTCGCAGCGCCTCGCTGACCACGAGAACCATCTCCAAAACTTAAAGTAAGTCCTGAGGTAGATAATTTAAATGTCTTTTTAATTTCAGCAAGAGTATAGTCGTCTTTGAGAGCTCTTGCAATTTTTACTTGATTTGGTTTGGTTGCATCAAAAGCAAGTGGATCTGGTAATCTATCGCTAGTAAGTCCAGTCCACAAACGATTGATTGCTGATGCTTTGGTTGTGTTGGAGGGGTGAAGTCTTTTGGACAGGGCACGAACCTCCTGCGATGTTTTAGGTAGTTGGTTATATGCCATAAAAAAACCCTCCGACGTATTTATCGGAAGGTCTTTATTATATCAGAGGTGTCCGTTCTCTTCAAGCCATTTACGTGTCAGAGGAGTCGGTTCATAATCTGTCCACATTGTGCCACGAGCACAAGAATCCAGAGCACGTTGCGTCATTCCCTCTGTCTTGCCTGCCCACGTTGCCTCTGCTTCCCAGGGGACCGCTGAGGCGGGATAGGTGCGCTCTACCATTTCACGCCAGATAGGAGGAACTGATTCTTCTGGTTTGATAATAGCAATCATATTATTTTTAATACTACCCGCCATACAATCTTGTGCAGCGTGCCATCCTTCGTGACGAACAACACTCATTAATACAGAAGGGCGATGAACAAATGTCTTGTTCAAATAAAAATGATTGCTAACAGTGTGGTATACACCTCGGTGACCAGGAGGGAAATACTTTTCATCAGCAAGATAAACGTTAACTCCTATCTTCCCAAAGGAATCCATAATTCGGTCAAACTCTTCGGAAACAGGACTCCAATTAGACTTGGGAAATGCTTTCCGAAGATCGCTGGAACTAGAAATACGATCAACGCCTTTTGTGCACTCTTTCAGCAACATACATCCCATAGCATCCATCGTGTACCAACCTTTGGTGGGTGCAGACATTGCTGGAGCTAAAAATCCGTGAAGTGCACCTAAGAGTGCACCAGCGATGATGGCATCTTTCATTGTGATTTTTCGTAGTGTTGATCAAGTTTGGTATCGAGTTGTTCGATTACTTCTCGAATCTTAACGATACGCAGAGGACAGCAAGTATCATCTGTAGTGAAACCATTCTGTTCTGCAATCAATGCCTGCAGAACAGATACTGCCATTTCGGGGGAGAGTTCAAGTTGGATCATCAGATATCACCTTCTTGACGGTTTTCGGAAAAGTACACATCAAAGGTACCTTCGGGATAACGAGAAAGAAGTTTGATCATATTCTGTGTCAGAACGTGATCGAGAGAAATGTCAAGGGCAATACAAGCTTGAGCAACATACCACATCACGTCTCCGAGTTCTTTGATCATATGCAGTTTGGCATCTGCAGTAAGTTCTTTACCTTGGAAAGCAATCTTCTTGATGATCTCGGTGAACTCACCACCTTCGGCACTGATACCGATAGCAGCAGTAAGAAGACGGGAAATAGGAACGCCTTGATCTTCTAGATCATTGATACGACGAATAAATTCATCGTTACGTTGAGAGGGAAAACTAGTAACTTCATTCACAAATTGAGCGTACTTAGAAAAATCTACGCGGCGCTCATCAGTAGGGGTGGTAGTCATACAATAAAATCAGAGAATTTAGACTGCGATTCTTTTGAGAAATCTGGGGTAAAG
>Ga0129348_1000990_pt1 | contig 10413 bp, 6 predicted proteins | sample CPBDNA_4_FD_94424 | JGI IMG/M metagenome (GOLD analysis project Ga0129348, IMG submission 94424) | Freshwater to marine salinity gradient microbial communities from Chesapeake Bay, USA - CPBay_Sum_27_0.8_DNA | ecosystem: Environmental > Aquatic > Marine > Coastal | place: USA: Chesapeake Bay...
ATCGAGGCTCAGGTAATCGAGCCCCACATCCAGCAGGAAACGCAGGCGCATGCGGATCTCCCGCAGCACCAGATCACCGATCTGAATCTGACGAGATGAGAGCAGGGGTTCATCGCCATCGGCAGCGCCGACACCCATGAGTCGTTCAATGCGTTCCAGGGTCTGACCAACGCTCACAGCGGTCAGCTCAGTGATCCGGAACGGACCCACGCGCACCGCCAGAGCCTCCGGACGCAGCCGTTGACCAGCGCAAGTCGCGCAAGGCACCAGCTCGAGATATTTCTCCAACTTCTGACGTTGGGCCTCGCCACTGGCATCCCGCAGCTGACGCTCAAGGATTGGCAGGATCCCCTCGAAGGGCCTCTGGTAGCCGGCGCTCTTGCGATAGCGGCTGTCGGCCTGGATCAGGATCGGCTCGTGGCTGCCGTTGAGCAGCACATCCCGTTGGTCGTCATTGAGCTCCTGCCAAGGGGTTTTGATCTCAAACCCGAAGGCCTCCCCAACTGAATAGAGAAGGGAGAAGTAATAGCTGTTGTCCTTCTCTGCCCAAGGAGCAACGGCGGCATACACCGGCAGTGAGGGATCGGGCACCACCCGCTCCGGGGTGAATTTGCGCAGGTGTCCGATGCCGTGGCAGTCCTCGCACGCGCCGTAGGGACTGTTGAAGGAGAACAGGCGGGGCGAAAGCTCCTCAAACACAGCGCCGTGTTCCGGACAAGCGAAGTTCTCGGAGTAGAGCCGCTCCCGTTCCATGCCATCAGGAAGCTCCTCGTCCTTCTTGGGCACCACCTCCACCACCGCTAGGCCATCTCCGCGTTTGAGGGCCGTACGCAGTGAGTCGGTAAGACGCTCCTGGATCCCCTCACGAGCCACCAAACGGTCCACCACCACATCAATGCTGTGGCTGTGGTTCTTGTCGAGTTCGATGTTGTCGGAGAGCTCGCGCACCTCACCATTGATGCGAACCCGTGCAAAACCCTCGGCCGCAAGGCCACTGATCAGCTTGCTGTGGGTGCCCTTCTTGCCGCGCACCACTGGAGAGAGCAGCTGATAGCGGGTGCCCTCCGGGAGGGTGAGGATCTGATCGACCATTTCGTCGATGGTCTGAGGGCGGATCGGTCGATCGCACTGGGGACAGTGAGGTTCACCGGCACGACCGAACAGCAGACGCAGATAGTCCTGGATCTCCGTAACCGTGCCCACCGTGGAGCGAGGGTTGTGGCTGGTGGATTTCTGATCAATCGAGATTGCTGGCGAAAGCCCCTCGATCGCATCGACGTCGGGCTTATCCACCTGACCGAGGAACTGCCGGGCGTAGGCGGACAGGCTCTCGACGTAACGGCGCTGTCCTTCCGCAAAGATCGTGTCAAAAGCCAGGGAGCTCTTGCCGCTTCCGCTCACACCGGTGAACACCACCAGCTTGTTGCGCGGAATCGTGACGTCGACGTTCTTGAGGTTGTGCTGACGGGCGCCGCGCACACGGATCACGTCCTCGAGAGAGCCGCCGCTGAGGTTGACCGGAACCGCAGCCTTCATCGGCAGATCCTTAGAGGGCTTCAGAGTCTACGGAGATGAATCCAACTCAGGCGGCTCGTTGCTCCAGCAAGCTGGCCGCATAGGCACGCGCTTCGTTCAGATCACCACCGGCGAGCTCCGCCAATTCCTGCTCTCGGGCCTGAGTGTCCCGCAGGTGGGACACTCGCGAGCGGGTCACACCAGCATCCACCGCTTTACTGACGCGGAAGTGATGGTCAGCAGCAGCGGCCACCAATGGCTGATGCGTCACGCAGAACACCTGCCGGTGACGCGACAACCGTCGCAAAAGATCCGCCATTGCACCGCTGACGCGGCCACTCACACCGGAATCGATCTCGTCAAACAGCAGCGTGCTGGACCAATCGACATCAGCCAGGCAGGTCTTAAGAGCCAGCAGAAAGCGCGACATCTCTCCACCAGAAGCCACCTCGCCCAGCGGCGCTAAGGGCTGGCCGGGGTTGGCTGAAAAGAGAAAGCGAATCGCATCCGCCCCGGATTCGGAAGGGTCGGCCGGATCGACAGCCACCTGAAAGCGAACATTGGCCAGACCCATGGGGCGCAGATAAGCCAAGAGGTCCTCCTCCAGCTGATGGGCCACTCCCTTGCGCAGAGCGGTCAGCTGTTGATTGACCTCATCCCGACGCTGACGGGCCGCGGCTTCCTGTTGCTCCAGGGCGTGGACAACGGCTTCCGCTCCTCCGGGCTCGAAGCTCTCGCGCAATCCATCACGCAGCACGCAGAGCTCCGCCAGATCCTTGCCATGACGCCGCTCCAGGCGTTTGAGCAAAGCCAAGCGCTCCTGCAGATCACTGAGCCGGGCGGGGTCACTCTCCAGGGCAGCTCCATAGGTCTCCAGATCACGGATGAGATCCCGCAACCCCGCCTCCAGATCCAAACAGCGGTCACCCAGACCCTGGAGGGAGGCATCCAGCTGGGCCATCTGCTGCAGTTCATGGCAACAGACCAGCAGATGATCCACAGCGGAGGGCGCCTGATCGGCACCGTCCTGAAGGCGCCCGATCAAAACGGCAAGCCCCTCCTGGAGGCGCACGCCATGGACCAGTCGATCCTGTTCAGCAGTGAGAAGGGCGATCTCATTGGGATCGTCCAAAGCCGCAGCCTCCAGTTCCTCCAGCAGGGCCTGATGATGCTCGCGCTCCCGCTCGAGCCGTTCACGATCCTCGCGGGCTCTCTCGAGAGTGCGCTGCTGATCGCGCCATTGCTGCCAGGCGCGACGCACCACAACCAAAGGTTCCTCAAGGGCGATGGAACCCAGTTGGTCGAGCCATTGGCGCTGCAAACCGGGTCGAGCTAGCTGCTGGGTCTGACCCTGAACCGTGAGATCGATCAACATCGGCCGAAGGGAGAGCACCTGCTGACGATTCACGGCCACGCCATTAAGGCGAAAGCGGCTGCTAAGGCGATCGTCCTGCCGACGCCAATCGCGACTGATCAGGAGCTCCTCCTCCTCATCGAGAGGCAGCTCCTGCTCTTCCAACCAGGTGAGCATCGTGGGCTGCAGAGAAAAACGGGCTTCGATGGAGGCCCGCTCCCGGTCGTGGGGCACCAAACGCTGAGCCGCCGGACCCTGCAGGCCACCGAGCACAGCATCGAGGGCATCCAAAAGGATTGACTTACCTGCTCCCGTCTCTCCTGTGAGCACGGTGAAGCCCCGCTCAAAATCGAGCTCCAGGCGGTCGATCAGGGCGATGTTCTGGAGGCGCAGCCCGGTCAGCACGACAGCTCCCGGTGGTCGCGTTGACCGTAGCGGCTGCCCAGCTCGTTTAGAAGGGGTGCACTGGCGTCGCCGGCCGTGATGAATCAGGAACTCGGAGATTTCATCGAGGCCTCAGGGCTGATGGAGTACGACCCTGCCGCGATCACCCGGATCTACGCGGGGCATCCCAACCGTCTGCTCAAACGCCTCTGGCAGACCCTGGTGCCGATCGGACTCCTGCTACTGGGCATCGGTTTCGACTGGCTCTTTCAACTGCTGAAGAGCCCGGAACGGGCCAGGCAACGGGCCGGGGAATGCGCCGAACTGCTCGTGGATCTGGGACCGGCCTTTATCAAGGCAGGGCAGGCTCTTTCCACCCGACCAGACATCGTTCCTCCGGTGCTTCTCGAGGAACTCGCCCAACTGCAGGACCAGCTCCCAGGATTCTCCAGCGAGCTGGCGATGGCCTGCATCGAAGAGGACCTGGGAGCACCGGTTGACACCATCTTCGCGACCCTCGAACGGGAGCCGATCTCCGCGGCCTCGCTCGGTCAGGTGCATCGGGGGGTGCTGAAGGGAGGACAGCGGGTGGCCGTGAAAGTGCAACGGCCAGGACTGCGGGAACAGATCACCCTCGACCTCTACATCGTTCGCAACATCGCTGCCTGGCTCAACAGCAACATCGGGCTGATCCGCAGCGATCTGGTGGCCCTGATCGATGAACTGGGCCGGAGAGTCTTCGAGGAGATGGACTACCTCAACGAAGCGCAAAATGCCGAGACCTTCCGCGATCTCCACAGCCACAACCCGCGCATCGCCGTACCGCTCATCTACAGGGAAGCCACCAGTCGCCGGGTGCTCACCATGGAGTGGATCGATGGGGTGAAGCTCACCAATCTCGAGGCTGTGCGGGCCATGGGAATCGATCCCGATGACATGGTCGAGGTGGGGGTCAACTGCAGCCTCCAGCAGCTACTGGAACATGGTTTTTTCCATGCCGATCCCCATCCGGGGAATCTGCTCGCTCTTCAAGACGGACGGCTCTGCTACCTCGATTTCGGAATGATGAGCGAGGTGAGCCGAGAGTCGCGAACGGGGTTGATCCAGGCCGTGGTGCATCTGGTGAACCGCAACTTCAGCAAGCTCTCCAAGGATTTCGTGACCCTGGGCTTTCTGGCGGAAGACGTAAATCTCGAACCGATCGTTCCGGCCTTCGAGAGCGTGTTCAGCCAGGCCTTGGAGATGGGAGTCAACCGGATGGACTTCAAGAGCGTCACCGATGACATGTCAGGAGTGATGTATCGCTTCCCCTTCCGGGTGCCGCCCTACTACGCCCTAATCATTCGCTCCCTGGTGACCCTGGAGGGAATCGCCCTAAGCGTCGATCCTGAGTTCAAGATCCTCGGTGCCGCCTATCCCTACTTCGCCCGACGTTTGATGGAGGACCCGGATCCGCAGCTGCGTCAGAGCCTCAAAGAAATGCTGTTTGACGGCGATGCGTTCCGTTGGGCACGCCTGGAGAACCTGATGGCCAGTGCCGCCAGTCAAGCCCAGCTGGATCTCGACACCCTGCTGGATCAGGTGCTCGATTTCCTGTTCTCCCCCAACGGCGGCATGCTGCGCAACCAACTGGTGGAGGCGGTGGTCGATCGCATCGACAGTTTTGGATGGCTAGCAATGCGTCGGATTGGCCGCCAGCTTCCCCGGCCCCTGCAACCACCAGCTCTGATGATGCAATCCGACTGGAACGACAGCGACATGCTGGATCTCGAACCGATCCGGCAACTGCTGAGCGTGCTCCAGCAACTACCGGGATTCCGTCCGGAACTTCTGCTCAGTCGTTTACCCCGCTTGCTTCGAGAACCCGATGCACGCCGGATGGGTTTCAAGGTGGCCAAAGGGTTGGCCGAACGAGGAGTTGTCCGCCTTGTGAAGGTCGCCGCCGGAGTCCCTGCCTAGATTCCGCTGGCTTGGACCTGCCGATGCTTCGTTCCACCTCCGACCAATCACGGCGACGCGCTGTACTCGCCCTAACGACAGGTCTGGGCATCGGTCTCAGCAGCCTGTTGGCACCCGCCCACGCCGCCAAGGATGTGGCCTTCGTCAGCGGTGCCTTTCGGCGTTCGATTTCGGTAGCGGATCTTGCATACCTGGCTGACACGGGCAAACCCCGCGGTCTGCTGGCCGACATCCTGCGCCTCAGCCGTCAGGACCCTGAGGCTGTCGCCAAGCTCCTGAACCAAAAGCTCGATCTGCCCCTCGTGCTCACCAGTCGACTGATGTCGACCCGGATCGGCGATGTGATCATCCAACGGGTGGCGAAAATCATCTATCCACTGATGGTGCCTGCCCCGTCCGTGAGCGTGCCGGCCATTCGCGCCGGAGTGATCAACGGACTGCAAAAAGGCAGTGGTGGATTGAATGCGATCAAGTTTCTGGAGGCCTACCCAGCCGAGATCATGGAGGTGAACATCCCTGCCCTGATGGCCGTGATCGAAAAGGCGGAATCGATCGCAGGGCTGGTGAAATTCTTCTCCGAATCCCCCCTCGATGGACTCAAGGAAGCCAAGCCCTGAATCCATCCAACTCAAAAGCCAGGGCCCAGCCGCATAGATTCCTTGGGTCCTTTGCGTTGTGCCGGTGTCTCTGCTCCAGAAGCTGCGCAGGCGTCTGACCACCGGTCCTGTGATGCAGGACTGGCCAGGCCTGATCGAGGCCTACAGGAGCTGGCTCCCCGTCAGTGACGCTACGCCTGTCATCACCCTGAGGGAGGGAGCCACCCCCCTGATTCCTGTGCCTTCAGTCAGCGAGCGGATCGGCCGCGGCGTGAAGGTCTACGTGAAGTACGACGGTCTGAACCCAACGGGATCCTTCAAAGACCGGGGCATGACCATGGCGATCAGCAAAGCCAAGGAAGCAGGCTGCGAAGCAGTGATCTGCGCCAGCACCGGCAACACATCCGCTGCAGCTGCCGCCTACGCCCGCCGGGCCGGCATGCGGGCATTTGTGCTGATTCCCGATGGCTACGTGGCCCAGGGAAAACTGGCTCAGGCCTTGGTCTACGGCGCCGAGGTTCTAGCAATCCGTGGAAACTTCGATCGCGCCCTCGACATCGTGCGTGAAGTCTCCGACCGCTATCCGGTCACCCTGGTGAATTCAGTGAATCCCTACAGGCTCCAAGGACAGAAGACAGCTGCCTTCGAAGTGATCGAAGCCCTGGGTGATGCTCCGGACTGGCTGTGTATTCCCATGGGTAATGCGGGCAATATCACCGCCTACTGGATGGGGTTCCAGGAGTACCACCAAGCTGGTCGCAGCCGCAGGCTGCCCCGAATGATGGGGTTCCAGGCCAGTGGATCCGCCCCACTCGTCAACGAGACCACGGTGGAAGATCCAGAAACGATTGCCACAGCGATCCGGATCGGTAATCCAGTGAACCGGGAGAAAGCGATCGCAGCCCGCCAGGCCAGCAATGGCGCCTTCCTCGACGTCACCGATGCCGAAATCGTGGCCGCCTACAAACTGCTGGGAGGGCAAGAAGGTGTGTTCTGCGAACCCGCCAGCGCCGCATCCGTCGCCGGTCTACTGAAGCGGAAGGATGAGGTGCCCAGCGGAGCCACTGTGGTGTGTGTGCTCACAGGCAATGGCCTCAAGGATCCCGATTGTGCGATCCAGAACAACGATGCCTCCTTCCACACGGATCTCGATCCAGACCTGGGCACGGTGGCCAAGGTCATGGGGTTCTGAAAACAGAGCGAAGTCTCCCCCCTCTAAGAGGGGGTTTTTTTATGAGTCAGCACCGCAACCAGCCAGCAAACTGCCTGCGGAAGACGGCTGCCAACCATTTCCAGAACCCGTGGAAAACCCTGGCAAACAAGCCTCGTCGACCAACGGCATCGTCTCCACAGCCTGTGCAATCTGTGCAGAACGGTTATTTCTCCAGATCAGCTTCCTCTCTCTCCCCAGGGCTGTGAACTGGAGATCGCGCATGAGGCAGGCGCTCTGGGCCTTTTTCCACGCTTTCCCCAGTACCGACTACGGCTGTTTGGATTGGTTTTAAAAAAGATCTAATCCTTAATCCGGATCAGGAACAAACCAGATCCAATGCCATTGCACTTCTCCCGAGCCTGTGAAACCGTGGGAGGCCATTCAGAATCAACGGTCCAGACGTTGACGCCATGAAACTGGTCTGTTCCCAGGCTGAACTCAACGCCGCTCTGCAGCTGGTCAGTCGCGCTGTCGCGTCCCGCCCGACCCATCCGGTGTTGGCCAATGTGCTGCTCACGGCCGATGCCGGAACAGGTCGGCTGAGCCTTACTGGGTTTGATCTCAATCTCGGCATTCAGACGTCCCTGGCTGCCTCTGTTGACAGCAGTGGAGCCGTCACCCTGCCCGCCAGGCTCCTGGGGGAGATCGTTTCGCGGCTCTCGAATGAATCTCCAGTAACCCTGGCGTCAGATGAGGCGGGGGAACAGGTCGAGCTCACCAGCCTCAGCGGCAGCTATCAGATGCGTGGCATGCCCGCTGATGAATTCCCCGAGCTGCCGCTCGTGGAGAACGGCACAGCCCTGCGATTGGATGCGGCGGCCCTCGTGCGAGCCCTGCGGGCCACCCTCTTCGCCAGCAGCGGTGATGAAGCCAAGCAGTTGTTGACCGGCGTGCATCTCCGCTTTGAGGGGCGCCATCTTGAGGCTGCCTCCACGGATGGTCACCGTCTGGCGGTGCTGGCGGTGCCCGATGCCCTTCAGGAGGATCAGGACGAGCTCGCGGTGACCTTGCCCGCCCGCTCCCTGCGGGAGGTCGAGCGCTTGGTGGCGGGTTGGAAGGGGGACGACCCTGTGACCCTTTTTTATGACCGGGGGCAGGTTGTGGTGCTTGCCGCAGATCAAATGGTGACCAGTCGCACCTTGGAGGGCACCTATCCCAACTATCGGCAGCTGATTCCCGAAAGCTTCAGCAGGGTGCTCGAACTGGATCGCCGAGGCTTCATCGCCGCTCTTGAACGGGTGGCTGTCCTGGCCGATCAGCACAACAACGTGGTGCGAATTGCCAGTGACCCCAGCTCCGGTCTCGTGCAGATCAGTGCAGATGTTCAGGATGTCGGCAGTGGTTCTGAGTCCTTACCCGCCGAGTTGAGTGGTGAAGCTGTGCAGATCGCCTTCAACGTCCGTTATGTGCTGGATGGTTTGAAAGCCATGGAGGGTGATCGGATCCGTCTTCGTTGCAATGCCCCCACCACGCCGGCTGTCCTCTCGGCCGCCGATGATGAATCCAGCTTCACCTACCTGGTGATGCCTGTTCAGATCCGCAACTGAGTCCTTGTCACGTCCCGATCAGATCCTGCTGAGCGATCTGCTGCGGCATCGGGTCCGTTGCGATCAGGGCCTCGATCACGGCCCCGGAGTGATGGCCTGGATGCATCCACCGGTGCATCGGTTACTGGGTTGGGTCAGTCGTCCATCAGCGCTGCGCACCACTCGAGCGGTTTGGCGTCTTGATCAATGGCGCGGGCTCAGTGAGCAGGAGGCCTTTGTCAAAGGTCCCCCGGCAGAGGCTGACCTCGCCACGCTTGAGCGTCTTCCCACGTTGATGGAGGCTGATCTGCTCGATCGCCACGGAGAACGGCTGGGCAGCATTGCTGATTTGGCTGTCGTACCGGCCACCGGTCAGATCCTCCACTACCTCGTGTGCAGGAGTGATCCACGGTTGCCCGGCAGCAGTCGCTGGCGTCTGAGTCCCGATCGGATCGTGGATCAGCAGCCTGGTCAGGTCACCACGGCGCTCCGGGAACTGGATGAATTGCCCTTGGCCAGAGCCAGCGTTCGTCAGGATTTCCTGCGGCGCTCCCGCCACTGGCGCGAACAGCTGCAGCAGATGGGTGATCGCGCCGGTGAACGGCTCGAAGGTTGGTTGGAAGAGCCTCCCTGGGAGGGCTCTGGGGCCAACTTTGATGCGGAATTGGACGACCACGACCAGGAGCGTTCTCAAGCTCGCTGGTCTGATGCATCGTCTTGGGATGAAGAGGATTGGGGGGATACCTGGGCTGACGAACAACCGGTGCGTCCTGACTCCCCCTCATCACGACGGCGGGATGACGATCCCGATCCCTGGATCTGATCCCGCCGTCGGCAACACTGGGAGAAGCTGACATCCCGTTTGTGGCTTCGTCTCCTGCTTCGGCGCAGTCGTTTGATGTGTCCGCCGCTCTCCGTCAGGAGGGATTGACCGAGGAGGACTACCGCGAAATCCAGCGCCGTCTTGGACGGGACCCGAATCGGGCGGAGTTGGGCATGTTCGGTGTGATGTGGTCGGAACACTGCTGTTACCGCAATTCCAGGCCGTTGTTGCGGGGATTCCCCACGGAAGGACCGCGCATTCTTGTGGGGCCTGGTGAAAACGCAGGTGTCGTGGATCTCGGTGACGGACACCGTCTCGCCTTCAAGATCGAGAGTCACAATCACCCGTCGGCGGTGGAACCGTTCCAGGGAGCGGCGACCGGCGTGGGCGGCATCCTGCGGGACATCTTCACCATGGGGGCCCGTCCGATTGCCTTGCTCAACGCGCTCCGCTTCGGACCTCTGGACGAGCCGAGCAATCGGGGCCTGCTTGAGGGTGTGGTCGCCGGCATTGCCCATTACGGCAACTGTGTCGGCGTTCCCACCGTTGGCGGGGAGGTGGCCTTTGATCCCTCCTACAGCGGCAATCCCCTCGTGAATGCCATGGCACTCGGTCTGATGGAGACCGATGACATCGTCAAATCCGGGGCCATGGGTGTCGGTAATCCCGTGGTTTACGTGGGCAGCACCACCGGTCGCGATGGCATGGGTGGGGCCAGCTTTGCCAGTGCGGAACTGAGTGCTGCTTCTTTGGATGACCGACCCGCTGTTCAGGTGGGCGATCCCTTTTTGGAGAAGGGATTGATCGAGGCCTGTTTGGAGGCTTTCAAAAGTGGAGATGTGGTTGCTGCTCAGGACATGGGTGCGGCTGGTCTGACCTGCAGCTGCTCGGAAATGGCAGCCAAGGGAGATGTGGGTGTGGAGCTGGATCTTGATCGCGTGCCCGCCAGGGAGGAGGGAATGACCGCTTACGAATATCTGCTGTCGGAATCCCAGGAGCGGATGTTGTTTGTGGTGCGTGCCGGGCGGGAGGAAGCGTTGATG
>Ga0129348_1000992_pt1 | contig 10409 bp, 12 predicted proteins | sample CPBDNA_4_FD_94424 | JGI IMG/M metagenome (GOLD analysis project Ga0129348, IMG submission 94424) | Freshwater to marine salinity gradient microbial communities from Chesapeake Bay, USA - CPBay_Sum_27_0.8_DNA | ecosystem: Environmental > Aquatic > Marine > Coastal | place: USA: Chesapeake Bay...
AGGATTTTCGTGGGGGACCAAAAAGGGGGACGCAACAACCGCAAGGATTTTCGTGGGGGACCAAAAAGGGGGACGCAACAACCGCAAAATAATTTTTAAGTTTAATTTTTTCTTTGATGTTATTATATGGATTACTCTAATTTATTACTTATTGTTGCTATTGTTGCTATTTTTTACTTTTTGACTATTGGTAATGCAACCATACAGAACTTTGAAAATGCAACATCATCACAAGCAGCTTCAAAAGATATGGAAGAAATCGATAATTTAGATGACGTTTTCAACGATATAACACAAGGTAATCCTATTTCGTATGCAAATAGAGATGCACCAACAAATGACAAAACTCAAACACAGCAAGATCCATATGTTTATTTTGGAACACCCAACGATTTAAAAGATAATTATATGGCTTTACCAGAGCAATCAATGACATACTTTGCCAATAACGTTGCTTCACTAGAATGCTGTCCATCGAACTATTCTAGCAATGGAGGGTGTGTTTGTTGGACACCAGCCCAATATCCAGAAAACCGTCGTCGCAACAGTGCTATTTCTCCTTCTTCATAATTTTATTTTTATAACACCATTAAACTGCTATAAAATTTGTATTATTTATATTTAATAATGAATGAATGCATAATGCTAGACAAGTATCGACCATTAAGTCTTTCTGAAGTTGACCATAATCACAAGGTTTCTTCACAACTACTTCAATTTTGCAAAACAAGCAATATTCCACATATGATTGTGTATGGTCCACAACAAAGTGGAAAAAAAACTTTTATAAAACTTTTTTTAAAAGAAAAATATGGAAATTCTGTAACAAATTTACGAAAATGTTTCATAGAAATAACACCAAACAATACCAAAATTTTGTTTGAGTACTTTAGCAGTAAATACCACTTTTATATAAAAATGAAAGACTACAATGTGTATGATCGAATTATTATTCAAACGTTAATAAAAGATATTTCAAAAACCAAAAACATATTATGTGACCACCATATTATCGTCATAGACAATGCAGAAAAATTAAACACAGACGCACAACAATCACTGTTGCGGACCATGGAAAAACATATGAATAATTGCAGGTTTATTCTTTTAGTAGATTCGGAATATAACCTTATCGAGCCATTAAGTAGTAGATGTATGTACCTTCGACTGCGTCAACCTTCAAACTATGAAATAAATAAAATTTTACAAAAAATAATAAAAAATGAAAATATTACAATAAAAAATGAAAATATTGAAAAAATACCGTCACTTTGTGACAATAAAATTTCAATGTCAATTAATTTTTTAGAATTTTTAATTTTTAGAAATCTTTTAAACAAAAATATTCAAGAATGTTACTATGAATATGACAAAACACAAAAAGCAATTGTAGAACTTATAGATATGCTTTATAAAAAAAATACAATAAATAATTTTGAAGCTGTTAATGAATTACTAAATGATGTAATTATTTACAGTACCGATCCATATAACATAATGAAACGTTTATTTCAAGGTATATTGAAAAATAAAAACAAAAATATTTGTGAGCTTGTTTTTATTTCAGATGAAAGTTACAATAATCTTACATATCATAATAAGCCTATTTATCACCTTATGGACTATTACGTAAAATGTTACGAATGCATACACAGAAGCACTTAAAAAATCAAAATATTTCAAATATATATACTATTATGGGAAGACGCCAAAAATGTATATTTGAGCAATGCCAAAGAGAAGCATTTTATGCTTTTAATTTAAACCAAGAACCAATTTACTGTTATAACCACAAAGAAGACGACACAATAGTTGTTTCAACGTTAAGATGTCAGCATCCAAAATGCAAAGAAAAATTATTTATAAATGGTAAATTTGACAAAGAAATTTATTGTCAAAAACATACTGTAATACCGTTACAATTAAAAAATTTGCGTTCAAATAACCGTTGCATTTATGCTGGAGGATGCAGAAGAATAGCAAAGTTTGCAAATTCAAATCACCAAAAAGCACTTTGGTGTGATGACCATAAACATGAAGACGATTTTTTTGTCATAAATAGAATATGCAAAAAGAACCTCTGTTGTAAAGAAGCACTTTATGCATTTCCAGGTAGTACATCAATGTATTGTGAAGAACACCGTAAAAATAATATGGTGATTGTAAAAGACAACATTTACCTTTTTACAAAAACTAAAATCAAAACTATTGACAATGCCATAAAAAGCTTGATAATAGAAACAAATGAAAATAACTTCAATACTTCCATAGCGTTAAAAGAATTATTTTATACTTAGAGGACAGGTAACGAAGGCAACGAAGGCAATCCAGGAGCACTAGGAAGACCTTGAGAACCAGGAAGCTTAGGAGGTCCAGGGAATACACTCTTCAAATCTACACCAACAACAGCTTCAGGCTTAGGTACAAAGTACAAATACCCAAACACGATAGCAAGAGCAATAGCAACCATAATCAAACCAAGCCAAGGCTGTATAACTAATCCTATTGCTGAACCAGAAACAGACGTGTTAACCAACAAAATAGTAAGATAGCTCATAAACAAAATACCAGCAACACCACCATAATATTGAACGTATGCGAGAATCAAAAGCACTACGTCCATAATCTTATCCTTGATACCCATAACTTGATCCAACAAGTTGTTTTTGATTTTTTCCATAATAGAAATCAATGGGTCCAAGGAAGGTGCAGACACAGAAGGTGGAGAAGGAGTTGATACGTTGTTCATTTTATACAAAGAGTAAATATTTTTTTATTTTTATAGTTTATAATGAGTAACCCAACTGTTAAGTTACCTGCTTATGCAAATAATCCTATTTATAAAATGATTGATGACTTTGTTACGTCTATTATAGTATTGATTTTTGATTCTATAAACCCCAAAGGTATAGTATTAACAAAAGAACAAATCAATGAAATAATGTTAAAACAACAGAAAGGTGGTACTGTCTATAAAGGGTTTGTTCAAGATTTTCTTGATTATTTTAACTCCTTAATTTTCCAAGATTATCCTATTATTGGATATTCTATGATCGCTATGGCTGCTTATGTAGGTTATAAAATGTTGTTAAAATATTCTTAAAAAGTTTAATTTTTTTTAAAAAACATAAAAAATTTATAATTTTATTGCATATTCAATGGCGTAGATACCCGTCATTGTTAAAGGAATTGTTGTCAATGCAAGTTCAGAAAGAGCAGGTATGGAAGAACGAAGCATTAACAATAATTTCAAAACAATGTCTTTAACTTCATAAGGTACTGGTATAACAACAGCATTCAACATTTGTTCAACGTTCAAGTTTTTGCTAATGAGTGTTTTTGCTTGTGCTTCAAGCTGCTGTAAGCTTGGTACTTCAATCTTAATGGGGTTTGACAACAGTTGGTTTATGCGTCCAGGATCAGGAAGTTCAAAATTGGTCATATTTTCCAAACCCTTTTTGAAGTCATCCATAGTAGGTAAATCAACGCTTGGAAGTTCTGGAAGACCAGGAAGACCAGGAAGACCAGGAAGCTCAGGAAGACCAGGAAGCTCAGGAAGACCAGGAAGCTCAGGGAGACCCGATAAACTTGGCATAGACATTGTTACTGGTTCTGCAGGTTTTCTAGGTTGTGCATTGAAAGACATTCCAGTAGGTTTTCCCAAACCTGCAACAACAAAGAAATTGGAAAATCCAGCAACTTGCTCGACCTTTGCAGGTTCGCCCATAAACTTAACCTTTCCTAATAAGAAAATAATTCCATCAACAATGTTTGTCAAAAATTCTTCAAGATATTTGCTTGATTCTAACAGCTTAGTGAACTCTTTGGGTATCATGTTATATACTTCTTCGAGTATGTCAAATACGCTGGGGAAAGCACGTCCAGCTAAAACAGCAACTTTAAGTGCATTTATAGCACTTCCAATTGAGCCCTTTACTACACCACCATCGTTGGGAATAATCATACTCAAAAAGTCAGCAAGCAATTTTCCTCCAGCATCAATTAAGCTTAAAATTGTTTCAAAAATATTCTTTATTTGCTCTTTAAATCCAGTTTTCTTTTCTAGCTTTCCAAACAACGATTTGAGCTGTTTCTTTATTCCAGTCATACCACCTTTGAAGTTTATTTTTGTGAATTCGTCAAATAAGTTAATGGCTTCTCCTCCAACGTTTATAATAAACGCTCCAGTATCCATAATTAATCCTATGAAGGTACCTCCAAGCATAATTAATGAAATTATTAAAAATATACTATCACTATAAGGTCCGCACCACCACCAACAGAAACACCTGAAAGAAGAGCACCACTAAACAACTGAGGCGCAAGCATTGCATAATATATGATAATGTCTGCTGACAGCATTATAATTTGCTGGAACGTGTCTGACTGTAAAAATTCTAGCAGGTTATCCATCTTTATAGTATTACATTCGAAAAAAAGTATTCATAGTGCGGAAACATTATGAATTTAAAAAAATACAAAAAGTATATGGAAGAGCCAGAAACAGAGCATATTGGCTCTTATGACACTAATATAATCAACATTGCGCGTCAAATATTTTCAAAAGACCCACAACCCAAACATTCCATAAAGTTGATGATCGAAGACAAGCAAATGGAGCAAGAAATTTTTCTAAATATTGCGTGGTTTGGAATGAAGTATCTTTTTGACAGTGACATTTTACCAGAGAATATGACTCAACCTCAGCTTACGAAGTTAAACAATTATATGGCCAGTATGGGAAAACTTATTGTTACTGATACAAACAGCGAAGAAGAAATAAAAATTAGAATTATTGATTTTTAATGTCATAGTTATGCAGGTCCCATTTAAAACATTGAGAAAACATAGTCATATTACGGCTTTCTCGTAAGTCACTACTGGTTAAATCTGCTATTATTATATTTTCATACAATACGTAACATTGGTCTTGGTATTTCTTTTGAATTGTCCATAACGGCCCTGAATCAAACGGCATATTAAATTTACTTATTTCAACAAGAATTTCATCAAAAACACTACAATGTATTCCAACAGCAAAAGCACCATCTGTTGTACCACACGGATGGTAATAACTATGTACTGTTTCTATATTATACCAATCGTGTTGTGTTGCACCAAGATATAAAAGTTTCCATTTTTGATTGTCAATATTTTCAATTTTTTCTTCAAATTTTTTTGCAAAATTTTTATGAAATATTGTGTCATCTTGAAGCACTAAAATACGCTGATAACCTTTGTTTTTCGCATCTACAATCATATTATACATAGACTTAAGTATTGCCCATGAACCAACGCTTCCAATACCGCGTCGATTACATTTTATTATTTTTTCTTGTTCACTAGGCTTATGCTGCAAGTATTGATTATATTCTTTTTGAATAATTAAACTATTTTTTCCATCAAAACCTTCAAAAAGAATATAATTCCAAATTTCATATTTATGCAGTTGTTCCAACGTTTTGTTTTTTCTTCTTGGTAAATATAAAACATATATTTTATCAAAATAATTATTTAATAAAAAATTTTTATTATTTTGTAAAATATCATATGTTATTGTAGGAATAAAATAATCTTTAACATCTTTTTCACATAAAAGACAATTTATTTTTATATTATTTATTGAAACTTTATTTTTAAATTGTATTTTACAAAAAGATTGAATATTTTTTGCAGACATTTTTAAAAATTTATTAAAAAATAAATTGTTTTTTGAAAGATTAATAATACAATTATTTTCAAATTTTTCTAATTCATCGTATACGTAAAAGAAGTTTTCAAAATATACAATATTTTTTTCACTTATTTCCAAACAAACAACAAACAACCCATAGTAGTTTGCTTTTTTTAATAAATTTGTTGTGTCAATTGTTATTAAACTTTTATTTAAAAAATTTTCTTTTTTTATTATAATAACATATGCATTAAATTTATTTTCACTTTCTTTTAATAATTTTTCAAATAAAGTATCAATACTTAAAACAGAAATATAAAAATATATTATACTATTATCGTATTGTGATAAAGTAAAATTTTCAAAATTTTCATATTTACAAGATGAACATTGAAATTCAAAAAAATTTATTAAAAAAGTACACAATGTTTCAGAAACACATTTATTATCATAAACTAAAATTTTCATTATAATATACAAAATTATAAAAAAAAACAAAATAAACACTTAATTTATTTATTACTTTTCAATTTAGTTATATTTTTTTATTTATTATTTTTAGTAAAAATATGCAAAAAAATGTTACAAATTATTTATTTTTTGTATAATTTCTTCTTCACTTAATTCAACCTTTTTCATTTTGTTTCGTTCATAAATTTTATAAACCAAAGGCCCAATATTGCTTTCTGTTTCTTCACGGTAGCTTCGCAATCGGTCAATCAAAAGCTCGTCTTTATTTTCCTCTAAAAACTGGAATACCTCGATAATATAACCATTACTTCGAGTTACTTCGTCATAAGAAAGACATTGCTTGGCTTCGTCGCTATTTAGCGAACTTCGCATTGCTTGAAGATACTTTACAAAAGATTTGTATTCTTCTTTGACTTGTTTTCGAGCTTCGTCGTTCGAAATATTTCTGTCTGCATCACGTAGCATTTTCGAAATTTCTTCTTGCGACAACCGACCACTGTCGTTGTTTATGGTCACGTTGTTGCTCATACCAGTACGCTTATCGACTGCAGATACGCTCAAAATACCGTTTTCGTCAATAGCAAAAGTCACTTCAATCTTTGCAACACCGCGTGGGAGAGGCTCTAATCCAGTCAAGTCAAAGCTTCCTAAGAAGTGATTATGCTCGGTAAATGGGCGCTCCCCTTCAAAAACTTTAATCGACACAACAGATTGGTCGTCTTCTGTGGTTGAAAACATTTGAGACTTTTCAGTAGGAATAGAACAGTTCTTTTCAATAATTTTTGCCATCATACCACCGCTTGTTTCGAGCCCAAGTGAAAGCGGAATAACATCCAATAACACAATGTCCTTGGTCTTTTCGCTCTCATCGCTCTTCGAAAGAATAGCACCTTGTACTGCAGCTCCATACGCAACAGCTTCATCGGGATTGACACTCTTATTTAACCGCTTTCCATGGAAATAACCAAGCAACAGTTCCTGAATTCGAGGAATGCGCGAAGACCCTCCAACCAAGACGATTTCATCGATTTCGGAAGGCTCCATTTCAGCGTCGTGCAACACGTTATAAACTGGTGTAGTACAGCGTTCAAAAATGTCGTCACACAAAATCACAAATTCTTGACGACTAATAGAACGTTCATAGTCGTATTCATCGAGGTAAATAGTACTACTTTGCACAGAAGAAAGCTCTTTTTTTAATTTTTCACAACAAGCACGTACCTTACCATACAGTTTCTCATAAGGCACATTTTCAATAAATGAAGCACGTTTAGCCTTTAAATCACTCAACACAAAGTTACAAAGCGCTTCGTCAAAATCAACACCACCAAGGTGCGTATCTCCATTTGTCCCAAGCACCTCAAACACACCGTTACACACAGACACAATGGACACATCAAGCGTTCCGCCACCAAAATCATATACAAGCACATTAGCTTCTTTCTTCTTTTCTATACCATAACACAAACAAGCAGCAGTCGGTTCGTTGATAATTCGCATACATTCAAGACCAGCAATAGCAGCCGCATTCTTGGTAGCATTACGCTGGGTATCATTAAAATAAGCAGGTACAGTAATAACAGCACGTTTCACCAAACAACCAAGATATTCTTCAGCGCATTCTTTAAGTTCTTGCAAAATACAAGCAGATACTTGTTCTGGTCGCAAACCTTCTTCGTAACCTTCCATAGACACAATCGGCATATCATTAGCATTGGCTTCCACGTTATAAGTAAGCATATCTATTTCATCTCGAACACCAGCATCACCAACACGCTTTCCCATCAACCGTTTTATATCATAAACAACCTTTTCAGGAAACCGAGTATGCAGTTCCTTTGCACGTTGTCCAACAACAACACTTTCTTCCCCATAATAAACCCAACTAGGAGTGGTATTTAAACCAAGTTTGTTTGGTATGATTTTTACGTTATCGTTTTCCCAAACAGCAACACACGAAAACGTTGTTCCAAGGTCAATACCAATACATCCGTGATATTCTTCCATAATATACTTTAAAAACTGTTATTTTTTTATATATTTTAAAATCTACGCATTATTTATAATGATAGTACTATTAGACTATATAATAATTGCAGCACTTGCTTACTTCGTGTTCATTCTTTTTTTCAATGAAAAAGAACACTTTGAAGTAAAAGGATATAACACATCAAATCAAGACTACAGTCCAGTAAACAATGAAATAAACTATAATATTGACTATATTGTAAATAATTTTAAGAAATTATTGTATGAATTTACAATGGAAATAGAACGACAAAAAAATCAAAGTTCAACTATTACAAAATCCATAAAAATACAAGAACAAGATTTTGTTCAAGGTTCAATGGAAAAAAGGCATAGTCACATTGAAAAAATATTAAACAATATAAACTCTATGTTTAACATTCCATTATCTATTATCGAGATTGATAAAAGCTATGGAGTAAAAGAAACATTTGATAATGGATATATTTATTTACTTTTTAAAATAAAAATAACACCAGAATTTATAAAATATATCAAAAATAATAATAAAGTTATAAAAAAACAAATAAATTTTGAAAAATATAACAAAATATTCTTAGCGTTAGATACAAGCTATAAAATACATCAACTACGATTATATGATATTGAAAGTATAGACGCTAATGGAGTATATGGTATTGATAACAACAGTCAAAAAAATGAAAGCTTAAACAATCCAAGTGAAAGCAATTTAAAACTTTCCAAAACAGAAACTACCGAAGAGGCAGAAAAATATGTAAACGAAAATCATATAAACAACGAAGGAAAGTGTTTTATAGAAAAAAAAGTACAAGATAACATAGGATTTGAAGTAGAATGTAAATTAAACGATGGAATATGGGTTATATCTTAAAAATAAATAATAAAAACATTTTTTTAAAAAAATGATTATACTTTGTATAAAAGTAAATGAAATATTCTATTGAAGATTATTACTATGCTTGTTACAACAATGTCATTGATATGTGTAAAGACCGTGGTTACACAACAAAAAACAATGTTGATTTTGACAGTCTTAAACTAGATCGTACAGATGAAAAGTTTGAATCACACCAACAAGACCCTAATATTCTTGATATAATGCCCGGTACCATAATTGACAATAATAATATTCCAGTATATGTTACATTTATTGAACAAGGAAGAGCAAATCAAAAATTCTTAACTACAATATTAGATAAAATTATTGAAAAATTTAAAAATAAATTTAATATTAGTAATAATTCTTCTATTGTTCAAAATAGAAAAGCTTTGTTTGAAAATTTACATTGCATTATAATACATAGTAACGAACTAAAATCAGGTTCACAACTTAATAAAAATTTTGAGCTATTTCACACACATAAATTTTTTTTGAACATAACAAAACATAGTATAGTGCCACAACACATTATGCTTACACCAGAAGAGAAGAAAAAAATTTTTGAAACTAAAAATATTGGAGCTTCTACGTGTTCCAAAATCCTTACGGATGATCCAGTTAACTTATATTACAACGGTCAACCAGGTGATGTTTACAAAATTATACGAGAATCAAAAAGCATTTATTTCCGTATTGTTGTCAATGGAAATCCATTTCCATTTGCATCTCAATTTAAGAGATTAAAAACACAAGAAGATGAATAATAAAAATATTTCAAAACATAAACTATTTCTTAGTATATGAAAGTATATACTAAGAAAGGCGATGACGGAAAAACTTTTACAGGTTCCAAACAACGTGAGTTAAAAAGTTCAAAATCAGCAGAGCTCACAGGAGCCATTGACGAACTGCACGTACAGTTAGGTATTGCTTGTGTTTCTTTCAAAGAGAATTACAACGAAAACATAACATACTCGTTACTTCAAGCATTAACAAGTAAGTGTTTGGACATAGGTTCTGTGGTATATTTTGTAAATAGTGAAGACAAAGAAAACACTGAAAAAATGTTACAAGAATGTTTTTCAACAAACACTACAACAGCTATGGAAAAGCACATTGATATAATGGAAGCATCATTACCAGAGCTCAAAGAATTTATAATTTTTGACAACTGTAACAACACAGGTATGGCACTTCACAATGCACGTACACACACGCGACGTATGGAACGTTTCTTTGTGGACTGGTACAGCGAAAAAGAACAATACAAAGATATGGTGTTGTTGCAACGCTATATAAACAGGTTATCTGATCTTCTTTTTGTTATGGCTCGAAAGTATGGTGGAGACGGAACACCACGTTCAAAAATAAAAA
>Ga0129348_1000993_pt1 | contig 10403 bp, 14 predicted proteins | sample CPBDNA_4_FD_94424 | JGI IMG/M metagenome (GOLD analysis project Ga0129348, IMG submission 94424) | Freshwater to marine salinity gradient microbial communities from Chesapeake Bay, USA - CPBay_Sum_27_0.8_DNA | ecosystem: Environmental > Aquatic > Marine > Coastal | place: USA: Chesapeake Bay...
AGCAAGCCTGGCCATCGGGGAGCCCGGACTTTCCTCAACCAATGACTGCAGCCCGAGGGCAGCTGACATCAATTGCGATCACCTCGCCTACTTTCAACCCCCATAATGGCTCTTGAGGGGTTGTAGCTCAGCCGGATAGAGCGACGGTTTCCTAAACCGTAGGTCGTGGGTTCGAGTCCCGCCAGCCCCGTTGAGATTTCAGTTTTTTAAATCCGTCAAAAAATCGTGAACGTGCCCACTTTGCGCCCATGTGGAGATCGCTACGGCTACTGCTCAGCGTGTTCGTACTGATCCACGGTGGACTCGACAGCTGTCTCTGCTTGCTTGATCACGCCGGTGCTTTCGACCATGCTCATTGTTGATTCCATGCGATGCCCAAGCAGCCGACAGGCGCCAGCCACTGCTTGTGGTTCACAGGTCTTGATGCAGCCAATCCAGTCGGTTTCCAGCTGATCCAGCTCTGACAGAGCACGAAGACAGGCCTGTTTAATTGCGAGACTTAATGAGGGGGAACACTCCTCAGTTTGTTGAGCTCTTTCAAGCAAGACCAGAGACCATGGCTGAGATTCAGAATCGGATGGTTCGGAACCGATGTCCCTCCATGTGCCCCCGCTGCAAGCAAAAACCCTGCACTTGGCGAGGCTTCAATCAATTAATAGTTTTTGAAGGGTTATGCAAGTCGTGCAGCCACAGTCTGATCGCGTTGTCTAATTTGCAAGCCTCACTCCAAAACTTATTAAAAGGTTTGCTGGTCGGGATTTAGTGATCTGTAGAATAGTAGTGGTACAGTTTTGCTTCAGCATTAATCTTTTGGGCTTGAGAGTAAAATTCAATACCATTACTGATTTTATTTAACCATTTTTCGGTTTTGTCCTGAATCTCCAAGTGGTTAAATGCCTCTATCTGGTCCGTTTTGGCTAGCTTGAGATTGAGTTTCGTATTGACGAGATTAAAAAGCATGCCGGGATGAACACCTTTGATGTCGTTTTCGTAGGTTAAGGAATAGCGCGAAAAAACAGTAGTTTCGTTCCATCGCTCGTACCATTTTGATGTTTTATTGTGCCATGCTAAGAATTTTTTCAAGTTGATGCTTGGTTTAATGTCTGTGGTATCAGTTCTTGTCCAGGAATGCAAGCTCGCCGCTTTCGTGAGACTGATAAAGCACTCGATTGGATGCCGCGTCAGATTAATGAGCTTAACTTTTTCGATTGCATCAAGTTTTTCTAGATTGTCATCAATTTGGTCTGGAAAAATCTTGAATAGTAGGTATTTATAGTCATGCTCATCTGCGATCTCTAGAAGAGTGGATATAAACCTGGGCTTGTCTTCTCGTGCATAGTTGACCAGTCGAATATCGCGTACAGACTCAAAATCTGTCCCGAGTTTTGCGGATAAATATTTTAAATATTTGTTAGTGCAATATACTGCCTTTTTGTTGAAAATTTCGTAACACGTCATGACTTCCCTGGAGGATTTGGCCATGACCCCGTGAAAATAATTTGTGCCTGATCGAGGAGCCGATGCAAGCATGATAGGTATGCATGGCATAGTATTTGCTGCTGTGATTTATCAATTTAGCATTGGGATTGTAATGTCTAGTCTGGCATGATTTGTTGAGGCCAGATTTGGGTGTTAATGCTTTTGTTAACGCAGTTTAAATCTATTTACCTTCCCTATAATGGCCTCTGAGGGGTTGTGGCTCAGCCGGATAGAGCGACGGTTTCCTAAACCGTAGGTCGTGGGTTCGAGTCCCGCCAGCCCCGTTGTTTAAGACTTCATTTGCCTCAGAACTTTTAAGGAAGCCCAGGACCGAAAAGAGGCTCCAGCCAGCAGTTGCTGTTGAGGTCGACGCTGTTTAGGTCGATCCCACCGGCGTGAAGCCTGCTTCAGCGACCCATTGTGCGGCGGATGTCTTTGAGCAGCAGCAACAAGTGCAGGGGATCAGTGGGTGATCGCTCGAACTCAGGGATCAGATGTTCATAGAAGCCTCGGGCTTGCCCGGATTCGGCATGCACCAGCAAGCCGCGGCAGCCGATGGCGTCGCTGAGGCTCGCGACCCTTGAGATCACATCCAGCAGCAGAGCTGCACCGAGGCCCTGGCCTTCATGACGTTCGTCCACCCCCAGGCGGGCCAGCAGAGCGACGGGCTGGGGGTAGCGGCCGGCGCCACGGCGCAACCGCTCTGGCAGGTCCGTGATTCCCACGCTCGCCATGCACCAGGCGTAGTAGGCAACGACGGCTGATTGATCGATCTCTTTAACTGCAAACACGCGGGTGGTGCCAGTTCCATGGGCTTGCTTGGCGAACTCCACAAGCCAGGTGGTCTGCTCCTTGGAGCGGCAGAGGAAGCCTGCGAGTTGGTGACGGGCCGCCAGCAGCTCCGGGGGGCTGTAGCGGCTCACGGCTGGGGTTGATCCGCCGCGGGCTTGGCAAAGGGTGAGGGACGCTCCAGCAGGCGCGTCAGGCCGGGCAGGCTGCGGGCCGGGCGGCTGTTGATCCGCTCCCATTCCTGCTGGGCGTCTGCATCGAGCAGAACGTGCTGCCGATCAGCCAGCACCCGCTGTGCGGCTAGCCGCCCCTGGGAGAGAAGGAAGGAACTGCGGTCGGTGCCGAGGGCAGCAGCGGCCCGATCCAGCAGGTCGCGGTCGTCCTCTGTGGCCCGCAGCTCGATTCGGCTCGTCTTGGCCGGCCGGTAGCCGGGCGGCTTTGTGCTGGTCACGTCGAGAAACCCACCAGGAACGTACGGACACTGTACGGCGCTCATCTGAAAAGGGGAGTGCGGCCCCCAGCGATGCAGATCGGCTGATAATCGATCAGAGCCGGATCGCTTCAGATGGCTGGCCGGATTAGTCCCGCCAGTCCGTTTTTTGAATCCCTTAGGGCCGCAGAGCTTTTTAGGGAGCCTCAAGGCCAGAGACTGGCTCAATGAAGCGATTCCTTGTCATGAATCGCTTCGCCAGATGAAGCGATTAAGCTGAGCCAATGGCTTCATCTTGGATCTGGCAGCAGCCGGACTGGCCCCAGTTCCGTTGGAAGAGCTCCTCTCTGGAGCCTCTGCTTGAACAGGCCCGTTTGGCACGTCATGAGCTGCTGAGCAGGCTGGAATCGCTAGAGCCCCCGCTTGATCGCGAGGCGATCTCTGCCTTGTTGGGCCGCGAGAGCTTGGGCACGGCGGCCATTGAAGGGGAGCTGCTGGATCCCGTCCAGGTGCGCTCTTCAATCGCGCAGCGGCTGCGCCTCCCTCTAACCGAAGGTCACCCGACCGCCAGCGCCCAGGTGGAGGGCCTGCTGGATGTCTTGATGGAAGCCACCAGCAGCCTTGAAGCTCCCCTTTCCCTGGCCACGTTGAACCACTGGCACCAGCGCTTGTTTGCCGCTGGCCCCGAGGCCTGCGCGCCATTCGTATTGGTGAGCTGCGGGATGAGGCCCCAATGCAGGTGCTCTCTGGAGTGATCGGCCGCGAGCGCCTGCACTTTGAAGCGCCACCCCGAAACCAGCTCGAGCGGCAGCTGGAGGTTTTCCTGGATTGGATCGCCTCCCCGCCAGCTGAGCTCGACGGGCTGCTCCGGGCCGGCCTGGCCCACCTCTGGTTCCTCACCCTCCACCCCTATGAAGACGGCAACGGCCGCCTAGCCCGTGCCACTACTGATCGGCTTCTGGCACAGGACTGCAGAGCCAATGTTCAGCAGGGGTTGTCTGTCCGCGCCCTCGGCATCTCTGCTCAGATCTCGCGCGAGCGCGAGGGTTACTACACGGTGCTGGAGCGCTGCCAGTCACGGGCTGGCTGAGCTGGTTCCTTAAGCAGCTCACGGCAGAGGCGGTCACCAATGGCGCCGTGATTGAAGCGGTGCGGCGCAAGGCGGCTTTCTGGTGGAGCCACCATCACAGCGGCTTCAACGACCGGCAACAGAAACTGCTTAATCGGCTGCTGGATGCCGAACCGGAGGGCTTCACGGGCGGCATGACCCTGCGCAAGGCCATCAGCCTCACCAAAGTGAGCCGCGCTACGGCCTGGCGTGATCTGAGCGAACTCGTGGAACAGCAGGCGATCGAGCCGATCGGGGAGGGCCGCAGCCGCGCCTATCGGATCCATTGGCCAAGCGCTTCAGAATCCCTTGCGCTCTAATGCGTCTGTGAGGCGAGTGATGGCGGAAGCCAGTTGAGCTTGGGGATCAGGCTTCGCTTCTTCAATGACCTCTTGCTTGCGATTGGAGGCCTCAATTGATTTCACAATCAAGAATCACACAATGGAAATCACGAGAAAGTTGATGATCGCCACAATCACCGCGCCTGCAGGCCAGGCATTGATCGAGTCCACATTGGCTGCCTTGAGCGCCGGTTCAAGCGCATTGGTCATGACCAGGGTGACGACAGACCCAACGACCTAGCCAAATGCGCCTGCAATCACAACCGCAATGGCGAGATCCACCACGTTGCCTTTGCTGATAAAAGCTTTGAAGTCTGAGATCAAACCCGATTTACGTGTCATGAATGCGTGAAGTGAATTCCTATTGATTAGTCATTCAGGGTGAGTTTTTCCGCTTATTGATGCGAATTGATTGATTAGTTGTCTTGGCTGGGTGGGCTAGCCAGATTCCAGACCTTCGTTATTTTTGAGCGTGTGAACCGGTTCCATGACCCAGCTTCACGAACTTCGGCTGCGGCTCTTGGTTCAGCAGGAAAGCGAGCGCATTGCTGCCAGCCAGCCAAGCGACCTTGAGTTGTCTGTGGTGCAAGCGCGTTGCCTCTGCTGGCTTGCCCTCTTGGCGGAAGCCCATGAAGATCAGGCCAGTGACGCTGAGAGTCGTGGAGATACCGAGCAAGCGATGGGGTGGTTCGCCGATTCCATGCGTTTGCGGGATGCTCTGAATGTGGTGAGTTCGATCGAGATCCCTCTGCCAGGTGTTGTGGGCAGGGATGCGGATGCGTTCCGCGATCAGCTCGATGATCGGTCCGGGTTTGATCAGGATCCGCCATTGGCTGCCTGATCAGGTGTCATGATGGTTACTAACTGAGGGTCTGCTTTGCCTGAAGAGCCCTGTCAATGTCCAGACTGTCAACGCTTCTATCGAGAGCACGACCGTCTGATCAGAGAGTCGCCAACCTTGCGTCAGCAGCAGGAGCTGAGTTGGGCGGCGCTCCAAGCCTTCAGAACCCTCTCCGGCCGTGTGCTCGAGGATTTGCAAAAGCAACATGGCACCCCGGGCGCTGATGCTCAAACCCATGCCACTCCGATGGGTGGTGGAGAAGAGCCTGCTGATGCCATCCATCAAGCAATGGCTGATTTGGAAAATATCAATGCGCACCTGTTTTCCATCGAAGCGTTGATGGAGCGCATCTTTGATGTGCGTGTGCCTGACGATATTGAACAGAAGTTCAGAGAGCTGGCTGGTGAACTCGCCCCAGACCCCCTCAATGCTGATCGCCTGCGTTTGAATCGCCTGCTGCACCAAACCCCTGATCTCCCCGATCGCAGTTGATCGAACTGGGATTGTTCAGCATTAATTGAAGGGTGAGAGACGTCTCGTCTGCACAACATTGAAAACCCCTCGAAATGTTCTCGAGGGGTTTTCAATGTTGGTATTAAGCGAAAACATTTATGGCGTGGAGACGACTACTCAGGCACGTCGCAGGTGATCTCAACCGGCATGGCTTCCACCTTCCAGATGTCGCGGCAGTAGTCACGGATCGAACGATCCGAGGAGAAGAAACCGCTTCTGGCGCTGTTCAACACAGACATCCGGTTCCAGTGATGACGATCAGTCCAGGCCAGGCTCACCGCATCCTGCGCGCGCAGGTAGTCGGCGAAATCAGCCATCACGAAGAAGGGATCATTCCCCGTGAGGTTGTCGATCAGAGGACGGAACAACTCACCATCGCCATTGCTGAAGTGACCCATTTCCACCAAGCGGATGGCTTCAGCGAGCTCCGGAACTGACTCCACCACCTCCCAAGGTCTGTATCCGCCTTGCTTGAGAGCCGCAATCTCTTCCACGGTTTTGCCGAAGAGGAAGAAGTTTTCTGCACCCACGTGCTCACGGATTTCCACGTTGGCGCCATCAAGGGTGCCAATCGTGAGCGCTCCATTCATGGCGAATTTCATGTTGCCGGTTCCGGAGGCTTCCTTGCCAGCCGTCGAGATCTGTTCGGAAAGATCCGAGGCTGGATACACCTGTTCGCCGAGCTTCACGTTGTAATCCGCCAGGAACACCACCCGCAGACGTCCGTCCATGTCGGGATCAGCGTTGATCGTTTCGGCGATGCCGTTGATGAAGCGGATGATCAGCTTGGCCATGTAGTAGCCAGGTGCCGCCTTGCCACCAAAGATCACCGTGCGAGGCGCCATGCCATCGGCTTGGCCGTTTTTGATCCTGAGGTACTGGGTAATCACCTGAAGAGCATTGAGGTGCTGGCGTTTGTATTCATGAATCCGCTTCACCTGTACGTCAAACAGGCTTGAGGGATCCACCAACACACCGGTGTTGCGGTGGATGTAAGTGGACAGCTTGCGCTTTACGGAGAGCTTGGTGTCTTCCCAATGATTCAGGAAGCCCGTGTCGTTCTGGCGATCCTCAAGCTTGCGCAGGATCTCCATGTTGGTGACCCAATCGGGGCCCACATGCTCATCAAGCAGGGTGGAGAGTCCTGGATTGGACAGGGCCACCCAACGCCTTGGGGTGACGCCGTTGGTCACATTGGTGAATTTTTCGGGCCAGAGCTCGGCGAATTCCGGCATCAGCTGCTCGCGCACCAAATCGGAATGGAGAGCCGCGACGCCATTCACATGATGGGCGCCAATGGTGGCGAGGTGGGCCATGCGGATGGACTTCCCACCCTCTTCATCAATGATCGAGAGCTTGCGTTGAATCGCTTCGTTGCCCGGATAGCGCAAGCGCACCTGCTGAAGGAAGCGGCGGTTGATTTCGTAAATCAGCTCTAGATGCCTTGGGAGCAGGCTTCCAAACAGGTTGAGATCCCATTTCTCAAGAGCCTCAGGAAGCAGGGTGTGGTTGGTGTAGGCCACGGAACGCCGGGTGATGTCCCAAGCCTTGTCCCATTCCATATGGCGATCATCGATCAGCAGACGCATCAGTTCCGCAACTGCGATCGCGGGATGGGTGTCGTTGAGCTGAACGGTCCAGTACTCAGGGAAGTCGTCAACGGACAGCCCGCGGTTGTCGAGGCTGCGCAACATGTCTTGCAGTGAGCAGCTCACAAAGAAGTGCTGCTGCTTTAGGCGCAGGCGCCGGCCTTCATCGGTGCCGTCGTTGGGATACAAGACTTTGGAGAGGGTTTCGCTGCCCACTTTTTCTTCCACAGCGCCGTAGTAATCACCGATGTTGAAGGCGTAGAAGTCGAAGCTTTCCGTGGCATCAGCGCGCCACAGGCGCAGACGGTCGCAGGTGTTCACGCGGTAGCCGAGCACCGGCACGTCGTGGGGAACACCAATGGCGTGATCCGAGGGGATCCAGCGCGAGCGATAGATGCCTTTGTCGTCGAGATAGCTCTCCGTGCGGCCGCCAAAACCCACAAAGCAGGCCTGATCAGGCTGGGGCAGTTCCCAGGGCCAGCCGCCCTTGAGCCACTTATCGGTGACCTCCACCTGCCAGCCATCGCGGATCAGTTGATCAAAAATTCCAAATTCGTAGCGGATGCCATAGCCCGTGGCAGGAATCTGCAAACTTGCCAGTGATTCCATGTAGCAAGCGGCTAAGCGACCCAGACCGCCATTGCCGAGGCCAGGCTCCTCCTCTACCTCGATGATCTGCTGCAGGGATTCAATCCCGAAGCGCTTCACGGCCTCTTCCGCTTCGTTCTGGATTCCCAGATTGAGCAGATTATTGGCCAGTTGCGGTCCAATCAGGAACTCCGCAGACAAATAGGCCACTGTTTTTTGTGGTCGAGCCCGAATCGCCTCCAAGCTGGCCAGATAACGGGTCATCAGCCGATCGCGCACGGCATAGCTGAGGGCCATGTAGAGGTCATGGCGGCTGGCGGATGGAGCCAGCTTGCCCAGCGTGAAGAACAGATGCTCTGTCATGCCGTCAAACACGGCATCAGCATCCAATCCCGCCCGTTCTGGGTCGGCATAGCAACCAGGAGTTGGAAGGCGAAGATCGAGGGGTTCGGAGCTGCTCATGGAGACAAAAATATTGTGATTGCTTTTTGTTTTGCGTTAATTGTGGTGGGAATGAACCAAGAAAGCTTGAAACGGTCGCCGAACTGTGACCGAGGAGGCTGTTTTGTTGCCATCGGCTAGCAGGCCATCGCAATGCACGGTCAGAGATCCCTTTTGCCCTTAAGGTCCCGCTGAGAAAACATGCCGATTCCGATGCTCGCTGCTGCGATGCCGCCCCTTCTCACGCCGTTACTGGCTGAACTGTCTGCCCACGATCTCGAGATGGCTGGCACCTTGATTGGGGTTGGCCGATTCATGCTGATTTTCGTGGCAGCGCGAGCGTTGGCCGAAGTTCTGGTGCGCCTCCAGCTGCCCACGATTTTGGGAGAGCTCCTTGCTGGTGTCTTGATCGGAGCATCTGGTCTGCATCTCTTGGTGCCGCCAGAAACCCAAGTGGAATTGAGCAATGGTTTGGTGACCTTCCTCAGTTCCTTGGGCAATGTGCCGCCTGAATCGGTCACAGAGCTCTACAACGAAAGTTTCCCCGCCTTGGAGTCTGTGGCTCAGCTGGGCCTGTTTGCTCTTTTATTTCTTACCGGATTGGAGAGTGAGCTCGATGAGCTGATCGCGGTTGGCACGCAGGCCTTCACCGTGGCAGTAGCAGGTGTGGTGTTGCCGTTTGCCCTGGGCACATGGGGGCTGATGGCTTTATTCCATGTGGGAGCGATCCCCGCGATTTTTGCGGGCGCCTCGATGACCGCCACCAGCATTGGCATTACCGCCAGCGTGTTCGGAGAACTTGGATATTTGAAAACCCGAGAGGGTCAGATCGTGATCGGTGCGGCGGTTCTCGATGACATCCTCGGCATCGTGATCTTGGCTGTGGTGGTGGCCTTGGCCTCCGGCGGCAGTCTGGAAATTGGTCCGATACTCAAGCTTGTCGCGGCCGCGGCCGTGTTCGTTGTGGCCGCGATCGGTTTGAGCCGCACAGCTGCTCCAGCGTTCGACTGGCTGATCGACAAACTCAAGGCACCGGGTGAGGTGCTGGTGGCTTCCTTCGTGATCCTGGCGCTGAGCTGCTTCACCGCCACAGCGATTGGATTGGAGGCGGCCCTTGGCGCCTTCGCGGCTGGTTTGATTCTCAGTAGTTCAAAGCACAATCACGCCATCCAGCAGGCCGTCCTGCCGATCGTGACCCTGTTTGCCACGATCTTCTTTGTGCTCGTGGGTGCCGGCATGGATCTCTCGGTGATCAATCCTTCCGATCCCGCCAGCCGCACCGCCTTGATCATTGCCGCCTTCTTGTTTGTGGTTGCCGTGATCGGCAAGATTGCCGCTGGTTGGGCCTTTGTGAGCAAGCAACCCACCCGACGCCTCGTGGTGGGACTTGGAATGATGCCCCGCGGAGAAGTGGGCTTGATTTTCCTGGGCCTTGGCACCAGCGCCAAGCTTCTGTCGCCGTCGCTTGAGGCGGCGATTCTGTTGATGGTGATCGGCACCACCTTCCTGGCACCGGTGCTGCTCCGGTTGGTGATTGGTGGGGATAAGCCCGATGACGACGACAAGGTCGATGGTGAGGTCGCGGCTGATCCCGTTGGTTTGACCTAGTCCCCTTGCCCGCGGGCAACCACGAGGAACAAACTCCAGCCAATGGTGATCAAGGCCAGGCTGGAGGCCCAGCCAGGTCCAAGCGCCCAGGCCAAGATGAGTTGGGTGATCACACCCACAGCTAGGGCGAGCAGCAGACTGCTGATCACCAGGGCGGCCTGACGCCAGGCCCCACTCAGGGGCCCGTCCTCCAGGCTTTCCTCCAGCCGTTGCAGTGGTCCACTGAGCGGCAGGTAGAGGGCAAGTGCCCAAAACAGGCCTCCGCTGAGGGTGCTGCTTTGCAGCAGGGGCCCCATCTCGTATGTGTCCATTGGTGGCAAGTGCCCGGCGCTGCGGAGGCATGAACAGGATGCCTAGCATCGCCGATCAACGGAAAGAGAGTGGTGGGCGAGACCTGGTGGCAGTTTGAGAATCATGCAGTGCATGGTCTTTGCCAGATGCCTGAGCAGCCCGAGGCGGCGGCCCAGGCTAAAAAGCGACCCGCCGTGTTGTTGGTGCATGGCTTTGGGGCCTCCACCGACCATTGGCGCCACAACATCCCCGTGTTGGCAGACCACTACGAAGTGCATGCCCTCGATCTCCTTGGCTTCGGCCGCAGCGCCAAACCAGCTGGGCTTACCTACGGCGGTGCGCTTTGGCGAGACCAGTTGGTGGCCTACGTCCAGGAGCGGATCGG
>Ga0129348_1000999_pt1 | contig 10361 bp, 5 predicted proteins | sample CPBDNA_4_FD_94424 | JGI IMG/M metagenome (GOLD analysis project Ga0129348, IMG submission 94424) | Freshwater to marine salinity gradient microbial communities from Chesapeake Bay, USA - CPBay_Sum_27_0.8_DNA | ecosystem: Environmental > Aquatic > Marine > Coastal | place: USA: Chesapeake Bay...
GGATGCCACCGCGATTGCCGCGGCATGGCCACACCTCGCCAGCCAAGACCGCTTCATCCGGGCTGCTGCAAGAACTGCTATCGAGCATCAGCCCGTCGACACATGGGCTGACAAAGCGCTCACCGAGTCTGACCCTCAGCTTCAAGCCGAAGCCCTGCTGGCCCTCGCCCGCGTGGCCGGCATCTGCCCACAGCACCGCACTGAGACGTCTCCTGAGCCTGATGCCCAGCTCCGCGATCGCATGCTCACGGCGATCCTCGCGATGGATCTCGATACACTCGACGAGACCACGATTCTGACGGTGCAGCGGACACTGCAGATCATCCTCAACCGGTTTGGCATGCCGAGCGACGACACCGTGAACGCTCTCGTGGCCGCTCTCGACCCGCTCTTCCCAGCCTCTTCTGCCGAATGCAACTGGCTCCTCTGTGAAACGCTCGCGTCGCTGCAGTCTCCGACGCTTGCCGGCAAGGCCATGGCATTGATCGCCGCTGCCCCCACCCAGGAAGAACAGGTACAGTACGCCCGTTCCATCCGCATGCTGGAGGCTGGCTGGACAGACGAACTGAAGACCGCCTACTTCGAGTGGTTTCTCAAGGCGGCCAACTACCGAGGCGGAGCGAGCTTTGAGAAGTTCATCCAGTTTATCCGTGACGATGCGGTGGCCTCGCTGACCGAGGCGGAGCAGGAGTCGCTTAAAGAACTGCTGGCCAAGAAGCCGGTCAAGAAATCGGCCTTGGAAAACCTTGGTGAAGTCTTCGCGGGCCGCGAGGAAACTGTGTGGTCGCTCGATGACCTTGCTCGTGAGGCTCAAGGGCAGCTGCACACCCGCGACTACGCCAACGGCCAGCAGATGTTTGCGGCGGCTGGCTGCTATGCCTGCCATCGCTTCCAGAACCAAGGCGGTATGACCGGCCCAGACCTGACGACCGCGGGCCGTCGCTACTCGGTGCGTGACCTGCTCGACCAGATCCTCAACCCAAGCAAGGTCATCAACGACCAGTTCTCGTCTGTGAACGTGCTCACCGATGATGGACGCGTCCACACCGGTGTGATCGTGAACCTCGGTGTGCAGCGAAGCGGCAGCGCTATCGTGTTAAACACCGATCTCACCGATCCCAACGAGCGGGTCACGATTGACCGTGACTCGATTGAGGAGATGTTTGCCTCGCAAACGTCTGCCATGCCTACCGGCCTGCTCAGCCGGATGACAAAGGACGAGATCTTTGATCTCCTCGCCTACCTGATCAGCGGTGGCGACGAGCATCACGAACTCTTCAGCAGCCGCTAGACGGCCGCGAGGTCACCGCTCGGTTGCGGCGTCACCAGCGAATGAGGTCCAGACGGCCTCGAGTGCGGCGGTGTCCACAGGCCCGTCAAACGCCGCAAAGCGAAAGCGGGACACATAGGGTGTGCCGGGGGTGATTTCGAAATCTCCTGCCACCATCGGTGCGAAGCAGAAATAAGGCATCTTCGGATGCAGCCGCACCGGCTGTGGACTGCGAAAGTTGCTCGGGTGTGAAAACGCAGCCAGCCCACAGGGCTCGTCATCCACGTCGCCAAACATGGTGACCCAGTTGGGCCGGGTGTGATTGCCCTCCTGCTGGCCGTTCCCTTCACTCGTCAGCATCACGTCGCCGCTGTTCCAGTGCAGCGGCCCACGCACACACATGCCGCCGTAGTGATACTCCGGCAGTTGCAGCGGAAGATCCGTCGCACAGACCTGCGTTGAAACGAGGTCGATCAGGTTCATCGAGGGATGCGGCACGCGGCTCACCCGCCAGGTTTCATGGAGCACCACGGTCTCGGCCCCGTCGCGGGTGACCACATGCTGCAGTGCCACCTCAATCGCGTCAGGGCTCTGAGCAAGCGTGTTCACATGCTCGACCCGCCCTTCCTGCTTGGCACTGTTCCAAAAGTCGACACGACGACCGTCATACGAGCTCCGCGTCCAGGCAAACATCAACGCATGCTGATGCATGTGGTCGGCAGGAAAGGCGTCGGTCACCACGCGGCCGGCCGGCGTGGTGAAGGGGTGCAGAAAACCGCTGCGGCCAAACCAGGGCTGCTGCGGATCAGGTGAAGGCACGAAGGCGGTGTTGTAGACCACCACCGGCTTCTCACCATCACTGAGCACCAGCGGCTCGCTCTCATCGGCTCGCAGCGTCCCGATCGTCAGTGCGCACAGCCAGACCGCTCCCCACACCCGAGTGCCCATCCACCAAGGCCCCTGCCTCCGCATGCCGCCGCCTCCTTGATTTGCGCTCTCAGCCCCGGTCGCCGCAACGGGCTAGTTTGCTTCCACATCATCCCAGTCGTCGGTGCGGAACACCGATGCTGGCAGCCCGTCGCTGTTCACCAGATTCGCACCAACCGGATTCGCGGCCCAGGCGTAGCGAACGGCCACGGGCTTGGCGACCTGTGGATGACTGACAACCACGGTATCTTTATCGACGACCTCTGCATCTGCCCAAAGCCAGACCTTGTCGTCGCCGGCAATCTCAAAACGGCCGAGCACGGTCCCGTCGCCAGAGGCAAGACCTTCACCGACGTGGTTAAAGTCCACTTCAATCCCCTTCCCTCGCAGACGATGCGTGGCATACAGCGGGCCTGAAACCACCAGCGTCTCTCCGTAGTCGTTCGCCAAAGCCCAGCGTGCAAGCCGCTCGCCCACATCGTGCTTGTTCTTGGGGTGGATGTCGGCAGCCTCGCCCACATCATTGATCACCGCCATCCCTGTCTTCGGTGTGGTATCGAGGATGCGTCGCATCCGATCCTGCAGCAGTGGCCAAGGATCGTTGTCACCCGGCTCGGTTGTCGGCTGGCGGAAGTTGGCCAGCTGCACGAAGTAGAACGAAAAGTCTTGGTGCCAACGTGACCGCCAGTCGCGGATCAACAGCGGCAACGTCTGGTCATATGGCACCGCTCCCGGCTTGGCATTGCCCTCCCCCTGATACCAGATCGCTCCTTTGATCGTGTAGCCCACGAAGGGATGAATCATGGAGTTGAACAACACCCCCGGCTGGCCCTCGGTATCGAGCGGCCGCTTGGGGACCGTTGGCCGGCGTGGTCGCCGCCCACGCGCATCAGCCGGCTTGGCCCTCCAGGCCGCATCCGCCGCTTCCCAGCTTTCCAGCCGCTTCTCGTACTGCTGACGGGCGCGACTCGGCTCGTAGTTTTCATCCGCTGCCACTGCCTGCTCGACGAGCGCTCGCGTTCCGGCCAGGGTTCGCAGGGCCTCGCGGCTCGTAAACGTCTCAACAGGCTTGCCACCCCAGGCCGACTTGATCACGCCGATCGGCACACCGAGCTGCTCATGCAGCTTGCGGGCAAAGAAGAAGGCAACTGCCGAGTACTGCGGCACTGTCTCCGGAGAGGCTGCTGTCCATTCCCCTTCAATGTCGTCTTGCGGCTCGACGGCGGTCACCTGAGCGGCGTTGAACATGCGAATCTGTGGATGCTCAGCTTCTGCAATCAGCTCGGCGTACGCCGGCACACGGTTCATCGTGAACACCATGTTCGACTGCCCCGAGGCAAACCAGACCTCACCGACGAGCACGTCCTGAATCGTCTCCGTTGCGTCACCGCTGCTCACCCGCAACGTGCTGCCTGTCGCGTCGGCAGGGCCGCTCGGCAGCATCAGCCGCCAGTGCCCCGAGGCATCTGCGGTGGCTGTCGCCGTCTTCCCCCTGAAGGCCACCTGCACCTGAGCCTGGGGATCGGCTGTACCCCAGATCGCCACGTCACAGTCACGCTGCAGCACCATCTGGTCGCTGAAGAAGGAGGGCAGGCTCAGTTCGGCATGCGCGGCTATCGGCCCGAAGCAACACAGCACCAATCCGAAAATAATCTGTCGCATGACTCTTCCTGCAGCAGGTGACGGCTCTGGCCAGTGTTCCTCGTGCGACACACCGCCACGACGTGCTCCCCGGCCCCACAACGCGAGCAGTCTAGCAGTCTTCCACGGCAGAAGCATCGTGGTCTACGCCAGAGACATCGTGGGCTTCCGAGCCGACCATGCCGTCAAGTCGTTCCCAAAATGCGTATGCACCGCCATGATGGTCGTGGTCCATCCTCACTGGCCTCGTGGCCATGCTCACCGCTGCTACACACCACCGACCCCCCAGTATGTACGACCTGATTGGCGATATTCACGGCCACGCCGATGCCCTCACTCGGCTGCTCACCACCCTGGGCTACACGCAGCGGCAGGGTGTCTACGAGCACCCGCAGCGGCAGGCGGTCTTTCTCGGTGACTTCATCGACCGCGGTCCAAAAATCGCTGAGACACTCGCGATCGTTCGCCCGATGGTGGAAGCGGGCCAGGCCCTTTCGGTGATGGGCAACCACGAACTCAATGCGCTCGCGTTTCACACGCCCCATCCCACCGACACCGGCAATCACCTGCGGCCGCACAACGACAAGAACGCGCGACAGCATGCAGAGACGATCCGGCAGCTGTCTCGCGACGAGCTTGCCTCGGCGCTCGCCTGGTTTCGCACACTCCCCCTCTGGCTCGACCTCGGCGGCCTGCGGGCGGTGCACGCCTGCTGGGATCCGTCTCGCATGGCCATGATCGAAGGCCCCGTGACCGACGACTTCCTCAGGGAAGCCTGCCTTCCCGAGGGCAGCCTGTTGGAACCGGTCGAGGCGATCCTCAAGGGAAAGCAGATCCGCCTCCCGGAGGGCACGACCTTTTTTGACAAGGACGGCCACCAGCGGTCGTTCACCAGAGCCAAGTGGTACGAACCACCACATGGCCACACCTTCAGCAGTTATGCGATGGCCAGCGAGCCGATCGCGTCGACTGCCGCGTTGCCTGCGGAAGTTTTGGAGACGGCGGTGCCCTACCCGCCCAACGACAAACCGGTCTTTGTGGGCCACTACTGGCTCAGCGGATCATCCCCAACACTGCTTCGCGACAACGTCGCCTGTCTCGACTGGAGCGTGGCCAAGGGAGGCTTCCTCTGCAGCTACCGCTGGGACGGAGAGCAGACGCTCTCTGCTGAGAAGTTTGTCTGGACGCAGTCATCCTAGAGCCAGCACCTGAAGCACCAGTTCCGTTGAGGCCAGCCTGCTCAGTGTTCGCAGCCGACCCCACCGTGCGAGCAGACATGCCGTCCCGCGGCCTTCTCGGCCAACTCGCCATGGCCGGTAGGATCGATCGCCTCAACCTGCTTGAGAAAACGATCAACGTCGATGCGGCGGCCCCCTCGCCAGGTGCCACGCACCTGCACCTTCTCGGTGAGCTGCTGCGGGTCCACCGCAAATGGATCGGCCGAGAGCTCAACCAGATCGGCACACTTGCCCACCTCAATCGAACCGAGGTCATGATCGCGGCCGATCTGATACGCCGCGTTGACCGTATGTGCGCGAAAGGCGTCGTCGAGCGTGACTGCCTGGTTGGCGGCATGCAGCCTGCCCGACACACTCCGGCGAGTCACCATTGCCTGGACGTTGAGCAGCGGTATCGGCGGGCTCACACACCCATCGTTGTGAAAGGAAACTGACGCTCCTGCTCGCACAGCGTCGCCAGCCCGCACCCACTGGCTTCCGATCTCGCGGGAAAACATCGTGCCATCAAGCAGGTCGCCCCAATAGATGAACTGTGCCGGCAGCAGCGACACGCCCACACCCATCCGCGCCGCCCTGGCAAACTGATCGCCACGCCCTCCCCCACAGTGCTCCAGCCGCCAGCGATGGTCCGTACCGGCAAGGTGATTCGCGTTGAGTGCCCGCTCATAGGCATCGAGCACCACGTCGAGGCCCACATCGCCGTTGACATGAAACGCCATCTGCCAGCCCTCAGGTGCATGCCTGGCGAGAATGGCATCCAGCTCGCTGCGGGGATAGTTGAGCATCGACTCCCCAGCAGGCCCGAGTGGAATCTGCGCCTGCTTTGTTGTGGCGTTGTCGAGATAGGGGAACGAGGCCGCAATCGTGCCCACCCACGGTGAGCCATCAGCCCAGAGCTTGATGCCTTGCTTCCAGAGCAGGTCGGTCGAGATCGGCGTGCTGACCTTCTCACCACACGCTGGATCGATCGACATGTGATAGAGGGCCAGCCGTAGTGGGCAGTCCTCGACGCCCGCGAGTGCGACGTATGCCTTGAGCAACGACGACTCATAGGTGTGCTCGGTGGTGGCCGTGACACCGTTGCGGGCCATTAACGCATACCAGCGGGCACCAGAGAGCAGCGGGTGAGGAACAGCCGCTTTCATCGTCGCAGCCGCTGCAGCCACCACGGCAGCGGTCTCATACGCTCGACCGTTGGACGTGCCATCCTCGTTGCGACCGAACCGGGCACCGACAGGATCCTTGGGCGGCTTTCCCTCGGCCCAGCCATTGGCTGCGATGACCGCTGAGTTGAAGTAGACCTCATGGCCAGAGTTGTCGAGGACAACCGCCTGCCGTTTAGGAAAATAGGTGTCGAGCTGCGTGTTTGTCAGCTCAGGTGCCCCCTGCAAAAGACGGTCGAGGCCGTTGCAGAGCACCGGCTGATCGGGAGGAAGTTCGGCGTCGAGTTTTCGCCAGAGCTTCTCCACATCGGCGAAGGTCACATATCCCTTATGCGGTGAGATCCAGTAGGCGGGCTCCTGCGTGACAATCCCACCGAGCAGCGGATGGCTGTGCGGGTCGATAAAGCCCGGCATCAACACAGTGTTGCCAAGATCCTTGACCACCGCGTTCGGCGCCGCCTGCTGACACTCCTCAAGACTGCCCACCGCAGCAATCCTGCCTGAAGTCGTGTCGATCGCGACCGCATCCACACGTTCGGAGGTCGGATTCATCGTGATCACGACGAGTGCCTTAAGAATCAGGTCAGCGGTCATGGTGTTAGCTCGCGCGGGAAGAACCGGTTTTCCTCTAAGATCACCGGAGAGGATAGCCTGCAAGACGGTCGCGGCACGACCCTGCCCGCTGGGATCGCACGCGGACTGCCCACTGAAATGAGATCGAAGTGAAGACCGAGCCATCCGGCGAGCAGCCCTTAGAGCACTCTGCTGAAAGAGACCTGGTGTTTGTCACCGGCGCCACTGGCTACGTCGGGGGCCGGCTCGTTCCGGCTCTGCTCGATGCGGGCTACCGGGTTCGCTGCCTGGTTCGCGAGCCGCGAAAGCTCGACGCCCGGCCGTGGAGACAGCATCCGCTGCTGGAGGTTGTCGGGGGCGATCTTGCCGAGCGAGACAAGGTGACTGCGGCGCTGCAGGGGTGTCGCGTGGCCTACTACCTCGTGCACTCCATGGTTGCCACAGGGGGAACCTATGCCGAGCGGGACCGGGAGCTCGCCGAGGGGTTTTCCCAAGCGGCAAAGGAAGCGGGCGTCGAGCGGATTCTCTACCTCGGCGGCCTCGGCGAGATGGGGGAAGACCTCAGCGAACACCTCGCCTCCCGTAGACAGGTGGAAGAGACGCTTGAGGCCTCTGGTGTTCCGGTCACCACCTTTCGCGCCGCAATGATCATTGGTGCGGGCTCCGCCTCGTTTGAGATTCTGCGGTATCTCGTCGAGCGGCTCCCGATCATGGTCACTCCCAAGTGGGTCACCACCGAGTGTCAACCGGTAGCGATTGCAGATGTCCTGTACTGGCTCACACGGTGTCTTGAGGTTCCCGAAACGACTGGAAAAACACTCGAGATCGGCGGTTCGGACGTGATGCCTTACCGCGAACTGATGGAGGTGATGGCGGAGGAACTGGGGATTTCCAAGAGGATCATCATCCCTGTTCCGGTACTCACACCGCGACTGAGTTCGCTCTGGATCAACCTGGTGACGCCTGTCTCATACCGCATCGCTCGGCCACTCGCCGAGGGGCTGAAGAACCGAGTTGTCGTCACCGATGACACCACCCAGCGGCTCATGCCGCATCAGCCGCTGGGAGCTCGAGAAGCAATCCATCGCGCCCTTGCGAAGATCCAGCAGCATGCGGTGGAAACCCGGTGGAGTGTGGCTGGCCCGGTGCCGGGTGATCCCTCGTGGGCTGGCGGCACGGTGTTTCAAGATGAACGAACAGTCGATATCGAAGCGACCACCAGCAGCGTCTATGCAGCCGTCTGTCGCATCGGTGGAGGCAACGGCTGGTATGCCGGCGACGTGCTCTGGCGTCTCCGTGGCTGGCTCGACACCCTGGTTGGCGGACCGGGATTGCGACGCGGCAGGCGGCATCCTGAGATGGTGGAGTTTGGTGAAACGCTCGACTTCTGGCGGGTGGTGGGCATCGATCGCGACCGCTCGCTGTCGCTCCGCGCAGAGATGAAGTTGCCCGGTGAGGCTCAGCTCGATTTTCGCATCGAGTCGCTCGACCAAAGTGAGCAGCATCCGCTTTCTCGCCTCGTCATGACAGCCCGCTTCAGGCCGCGTGGCTTGTTTGGATTGCTCTACTGGTATGCCGTCGTCCCGCTGCATGAGCTGGTGTTTGGCGGGATGCTGCGGGGGATTCGCAAAACCGCTGAAGCCCTGCAGCGAGCAGCGACTGCAGCACCCGCTGCCTCACCCACGGACGAGGGTGTGCCGGGCTATGGCCGTGCTCGTCTGTGGCTTGGCATGTCTGCTGTCGGCAGCTTTGTGCTCATCGCAGCGGTGGGCCTGATCTGGCAGCTGCCTGCTCGCCTCCAGCCGCCAGCCGATGCAGCCCTCGCGAGCCACTTGCGAAGCCTCTTGAGCGTTGCCGCGATCTACGCTGTCGTCCATGCGCCGTTCGACCTGTTTGGTGGCTATCTTCTACCGCGATGGTATCGCCGCCAGCGGCCCTCCCTCGTTGCGTTCTTGGTGGCACTCGCGCGGGGAGTCCTTATCCACACCACCATCTGGTTTTCACTGGCAAGCCTCTACCTGTTCGCTGGACGTACCGCGGGGGTGGTTGGTGTCATCGTTGCTGCGAGTGTGAGCATGCTCGTCTTGCTTCGTGGTCGGGTCGCCATCGCGACGGCAGAAGCGCCACTTGAGCTCACCCCGAGTTCTCCTCACTTCCAGCACGATGTCCCGGGGCCGGTACTGCCCACCTATGTTGTGGAATCGGGGGATGAGGGCTTTACCGGCTCGGTGGCTGGCGTTGTGCGTCCACGACTGATGCTGCTGCCGATGCGTTGGCGAGAGACGCTCGACCCTGAAGCCTTCGAGACAGCTGTCCGCCGCCGGCAGCAGGCGGTCAGCACCGGTGGCTGGCTCCGTGGACGGCTCGTCGCCCTCGGGTTCACACTCATTGGCGTGGTTCTCTCAGCAGCCCTCATCGGCTCACCGCGACTCGCGACGTCGGAGGGGATCGTGAGCATGAGCCTGCTGTTCACGCTCTGGTCGTTCATCGGACTGCTCATCCTGCCCACCCCGAGTCGACGTGGGGTGGCCGACATTGACCGGAGCCTGCTGGCGACCGGCTGGAGCCGCCGCGCGCTGGAGAGGACGATCCACCTGCTTGACGACCTGCAGGATCGTGAACGCGAACGTCCACCGGTGGTTGAGGCGATCTTTCACCCGGTTCCGAGCGTACAGTCGCGGCTGCGTGGCCCGCATGTGCCGGGCATTCGCGGTGCCTGGGATGCGGCCCGCACCGCTGTCTACCTCAGTCCCACTGGCCTCGGCCTTCTCAGCCGAGCAGTTCACTGCAACTGCGGCCGCCCCGCACTCTGGGCATTTCTCCCGAGCGACTAAAGTGCTTCCCATCAGACATCATTTCATGCACGCCACGCCTAACGAGCGACACAGCCTAGGCATCGCCCGCAGGCGATAGACTCTAAAGCAAGCATCGTGCCCACTTTTCCCCCCCAGGCCACTCAAGGAGCGGTTCCATGCATCTCCGCTACGTCCTTCTGCTTTGTCTCGCCAGCCTTCCCTGGACCGCGGCGGCAGAAGATCGACTGCTGTTCAGCTTCGACACCCCCGAGGCAGCCCAAGGCTGGCAGGCGGTCAATGACGGCGTGATGGGAGGCCGCTCCGACGGCCGCTTTCGGATGACCGATGGGGGGTTGATGGAGTTCTTCGGCACCCTCTCGCTGGAAAACAACGGGGGGTTTGCCTCAGTCCGCACGATGGGCCGCCCCTTGGGGCTCAAAGCGGGCGACGTGATCGTGGCTCGTGTCCGCGGCGATGGCCGGGAATACACCTTCAATGTCTACGCGGGCGGCAATCGCAACGGCTACTCATACCGCCAGTCGTTCACCACGAAAAAAGACGAGTGGATTGATGTCGTCTTTCCAATGGACCTCTTCACCGCCACCTGGCGTGGCCGCGTGTTTCCCAATGAGAAACTCAAGCCAGCCGCCGTCACCGGCATGGGTTTCCTGCTCGGCGACAAAAAGCCTGGTCCCTTCAAACTCGAAGTGGACTCGATTCGCGTCGGCACGCCCCAGGCTGAAACGCAACGAGA
>Ga0129348_1001000_pt1 | contig 10361 bp, 15 predicted proteins | sample CPBDNA_4_FD_94424 | JGI IMG/M metagenome (GOLD analysis project Ga0129348, IMG submission 94424) | Freshwater to marine salinity gradient microbial communities from Chesapeake Bay, USA - CPBay_Sum_27_0.8_DNA | ecosystem: Environmental > Aquatic > Marine > Coastal | place: USA: Chesapeake Bay...
ATCAGTAGATACATCTTCCTGGACTAAATTAGCTGACATACCTTCTGCAGGGTTTTCTACAAGCTTGCAAGAGTATAAATATAAAGACAACTCAATCTTGTATAACTACACTTACTATAGATTAAAGCAGACTGATATTGATGGTTACCAGGAGTCTTGGTATCCTGTGTATGTGTACCGTAGAAAGAATGCGGATGGTAGAACTTACAACATGCTTGGTCAAGAAGTAAAAGAAGATTACAAAGGTTGGGTTATAAGAGACGGTATGTTGCAGATTAAAAATTAATTTCTATATTTGTTCAAAACCAACACAAATGAATTTTATACTACGAGGAAACAGGGTTATGCTAGATAAGCCTGAGAAGAAACAAGAAGAAGGTAAGTTAGATTTAATACTTACTGATGAAATGGAGAAGCAGCAAGAACAGGATATGATGAAGGAATGGACGCATCTAAATGTGTATGCTGTAGGAGTGGATGTGGAAGATGTAAAAGCTGGAGACAAAGTTTACGTAAGAACAGGAGCTTTACATAATGCTGAGATTATTGACATGGAAGGTGCTATTAAAATGATGGTTACTGTACATGATATTGTAATGATTTGGAAATAATGAAAATCTTATTACTCTTATTTGCTATATTTACTTTGAGTGTATTACTTGTAATATCGCATGCTTTGACAAAAGATATTATTGATAACACTACAGGTAAGAAAGTACCAGATAGAGAAGGTAAGGTATTAGGTATTGTAGGATATATAGTATGTGCTATATTAGCGTATGTAATATATAGGATGATATTTCTTGGTTAGCTTGTTTCCTTGTTCTTCATAATTTCTCCGACAAGCTAACTTAAAGCCCTTAGAATTCTCTAGGGGCTTTTTTTTGTGAAATATTTTTCTTATATTATAAGTAGTATATTTATTAAAAACAAAATTTAAAATGGCATCAACAGGATTTAAACAAGGCGGAGCAGTCTTGAAAGAGTTCAAAGCTAAGAGAAGTCAGCTTTGGCAGTACCTAAACACAAGCGTAGATTATTTTCTTAGAGCAGTAGGTCTTAGAAGTACGATTGAATTATCAAATCCAGAAGCATTTCCTTTAGGAACTCAAGCTTCTTGTACAAAACTAGAAAACAAATCATTTACTTACTTAGGAGATGCATATGATGTATACTCTTTAAAAAGTTGGATGTTTTTATCTGGGTCAAATGCGTATGCTGAGTTCTTAGGATTAGTTAATGTAGAGGAAGGTTTCTTAATTATTACTAAACAATCTACAAATATTGTGGCAGATGATATATTTGGTACAATTGGTGGTTATACTAATACTGCTATAGCAAATAGCGCAACTCCAGTAGAAGCTTCTGGTACATCTATTGTTACATCATTAGCTGGAAGTAAACAACCAGCACTTGCATATGTTAACCAAGATCCTACTATATCAGGTATTGATGATAACTATTTATTTATGATTCTTGATAATACTTTAGCAGTAGGTGGAGATGACAGTAATATTGACGCTGAAGTATATGTAGACATTGAGTTTGCAGTAAATCAAGGTACTAAAGTAGAATTTATTCAATTTTAAAATAAAACACAATGGCAGAAAAAGCAATGTTAGTAGTAACTAACGAAAAAGAAACTCCTATTAAAACTATGGAAGCTTCAGTAAAAGTAGAATACAAGTATAAAGACGAAGGTGCATTTACTGAAGTTTTAAACGAAGATACTTATAGAGGAGTAATAAACAAAGAAGAAGGTGCGTGGCCTGCAGCAGAACCAGGAAAAACTATTAGTGAAAGAAGGGTTTTTATCACACCTAAAAATTATGCATTTTATGCTCCTAGAAATTATACAAAAATTTATAAAGAGGATTTTGCGCAAAAAGAAGGTGGTAAAGCAGGTGAAAAATTTCCACTGGATCCTGTAAAAGTAAGAACTAAGCAAGATAGAATTGATGGTGCAACAAATGCTATAGCTAGAAAGAAAAGTAAAGCATAGTCATGCCAGCAAGATTTGTCCCACAGTCGCCAGATCCTTACCTTAAAAAGGGTGAGGATATGGCCCCAGCTAAGTTTGGTCATCTTAATGAGATATTAAGAATGACGCAAAGAGAATATGCAAGTGATGCAGATGCAATAGCTGCGGGATTAAAAGTGGGAGAGCTATATAGTAGACCTTCAGGTGCAGTACACGTAGTAAAACAACCATAAATGGAAAAAACAATACAACTTAAACAACAAGATATTGATGCTATTTCTGATAAAGATTTAGAAAACGTAGTATGCTTAGGTTGTGATGACTATGAATTTTCTGGTCCTCTTGAAGTTAAAGATAATACTAAGCTTATAATACCTTTGGGTACAACTTTAAAAATAACTGATTAATAAAAACAAATTATGCCTAGTTTAATACAAGTAGATGGAATAAGTAGTTATACTTTAGCAGAACCCGTACTGATTAATGACCAATTTGAAATAGGTCCATTTAATGATGCTAGTGGTTCCTTTGCTTTTGCTAGTGGACTTCAAACAGTTGCAGGTGGTGACCATTCTAGATCTCAAGGATTTGCTACCTTTGCAAGTGGAGACAAGTCTCATGCTGAGGGTGATAATACAACCGCAAGTGGATATGCTTCTCATGCTGAAGGTTGGTATACAAATGCTAATGGTAATTATTCTCATGCTGAAGGTAATAATACAACAGCTATTGGTGAAAGGTCTCACTCTGAAGGAGAAAATACAACAGCTAATGGTATTGGTTCTCATGCAGAAGGTGTTGTTACAATAGCTGAAGGTACTCACTCACACGCTGAAGGTTCAGATACAAGAAGTAATGGTGTTGCTTCTCATGCTGAAGGTGGTTCGTGTGTTGCAAATGGTAGTGTTTCTCATGCAGAGGGAATTCAAACAATAGCAAATGGTGCTGGTTCTCATACTGGAGGCTTTTATACTATAGCTGATGGCCTTTATTCTCAGGTCTGCGGAAAGTTTAATGCTAGTGATAATACAGAAGCAGCTTTTATTATAGGTAATGGAACAGGTAATTCTAATAGAAGTAATTTATTAAAAGCAGCAGGTAATGAAGTTGAAGTATTTGGTAAAACAACAACTGAAACTATACAAATATCTGATGGAGCATTTGATGGTTATGTTTTAACTTCTGATGCTTCAGGTAATGGTACATGGCAATCAATTGGTGCATTAACAGATACATTTGTAACAGCTGCTTCTTTAAATGGTACTGATTTAGAGATTGACAGAAACAATGGTCAACCTCAAATTGTAGTAGACTTATCTTCACTAGTTACTCCTCCAGGCATAGATACTTTTGTAACAAATGCAGCATTAAACGGATTAACATTAGAGATAGATAGAAACCAAGGGCAACCTCAACTTACAGTTGATTTATCTTCACTAGCAGTTGATACAAACAACTATCTTACAAATGCAACTTTAAACGGAACACTTTTAGAATTAGATAGATTTGGATTATCTACACTAACAGTTGATTTAGCATCAATAAATACAGATACCTTTGTAGTAAGTGGTGTATATGATGATGTAAGTAATACTATTACTTTAACTAGAAATGATGCTGGAACAATAGATATAACAGGTATTGCTGATTCATATGTAACTGGAGCAGCATTAAACGGTAGTACTTTAGAGTTAACTAGAAATGAAGGACTTCCTACATTATTTGTTGACTTATCTTCTTTGCTTGATAATACAACTAGTACAGTAGATGCTGCCGCAGATCCTAGTGTAACTACTGATATAATATTTTATTCTGCATCTTCTCCTGGCGGATCTATCTATTTAAGTAGTTCTTTAAATGTAGCAGGAAAAAAAGTGGTTTTAATTAGAGTAGCTGATACTAACACTGTAACACTAGTTGGTTCAGGAGGAGCCCAACTTAATGGATCTGGTACTAAAGCATTGCCAACACTTCTTTACTCTACAACTACTTGTATAAGTGATGGAACTGACTGGTATTGTACTAATGGATCAGTTTTATAATATTTGAAAATAATAAACTATGTTAAGAAATATAAGTAACTTTTATAATATCATTAAAAGAAACAGAATTAAAACATCACTCAAAGGTGGTGATTTAATTAGCGTTGGAGTAAGAGATGCAAAAAATAAATCTACTTACTATGATTCAGCTATAAAGTTCTCTGATTTACAAAGCCAAGTTGGTGGAGGTGGTGGAACAGGCCCGCAAGGTCCAGCAGGTGCTGATGGACAAGCAGCTACTATACAAGTAGGAACAACAACAACAGGAGCTACTGGTACAGCAGCTTCAGTAACAAATACAGGAGACTCTACAAATGCTGTATTTAATTTTACTATACCTGAAGGAGTTCAAGGTCCAGCAGGTCCAGCAGGTCCAGTAGGTGCAGCAGGATTAAACTTTGTTGGTACATGGAGTTCAGGTACAGCTTATAATCCAAATGATGTTGTATTCTATAATGGATCAAGCTATGTTGCAGCAAATGCAGTAGGTCCAACAGCTACTCCTCCAGATGTAGATACAGCTAACTGGGATTTCCTAGCATTACAAGGTCTAGATGGTCCTCAAGGTCCACAGGGTCCACAAGGTTTAACAGGACCACAAGGACCAAGTTTATGGGGTCCAGTTTCTGGTGTTAATATAACAGGTGTATATAATTTAGATCTTACAGGATTTAATACATTTCGGTTAACTGCAACAGGAAATACAACACTAGATGTAATAAATCCATCTATAGGAGAGTATACTTTTATCATAAATAATACTGCGGCTCATACTGTTACATTACAAACAGGTAGTATATTTAGAACTAATAACTCCCTACAACCTGTAATATCGGGAGTAACCTTTATGAAAGGGTTTTATGATGGTACTAACATGTATATTACTTCATTAGAAAATATGACAAATGTTTAATAAATGGTTCCAGTTAGAAGAAATATAGACACGGATGAATTAATTTTGTGGCTGGATCCTTCTAGCCCATTATCATTTGGTAGGTCAGAAGCTATCAACAGTATAGCAGCTAACAAAAATTTATTTACTGGTACTGTAGATTTTACTAATGATTTTAGTAGTTCTAATGTTAGAGCAGATTGGACTTTGCCTGGAACCACTTATGGATTGTTTAATGTAACTAAAGTTCCTTCAGGTGCAGTAACTGATCCAGGAGGTGGAACAGATACAGTTTTATTACAAGAAAATTCAAGTAATTCTGAACATCGTTTAAGATTTGACTTAAATGTTGAAGGTGTAAATACTGGACCACCTGAACAAATAACATATTCTTTATATGTTAAAGCAGCTCCAGGAGCGGCAAGACAAATAAGAATCTCTCATACAAATACAGGTCCTGATAATGATGGTGTAATATATGATTTTGCTACATCTACATTAACTCAAATAAATACAGAAGCAGATGAAGTAGGTGTAATTGATGCAGGTGGAGGTTGGTATAGAATATACTACACTCTTACTTTTAACAGTTTACCAACTAATGGTGCTACATGCAGAACTTATATTTATCTGGCAGATGGGGCAGGAAATGTTTCTTATACAGGAGATGGCTCATCAGGTGTATACATATGGGGTCCGCAATGGGAAGAAGGTACATTAAGTAACTATTCGGCAAGACCTAGCAATGTAGATTTTAAAGCTTTTCAAAACAGAAAGCTGAGTAAAACATCTACCTCACTTAATCCTCAAGCTTATACTACTTCTTTTGAAGGTACTAATCTAAGATTTGATGGTTTTAGTAGTAGTATTGCTACTGTAGCTGTAGCTAGATTACCTTTTAGACCAGATGGTAGTATAGCTAGTTTACAGAATCATACAGGTTTTGCATGGATTATGCTAGATAGATCGGTTACACCTACTGGATCTCCAAGTACTCCAAATCTTTATACAATATTTGGTCATATTGCAGGCAAAGTAAATAACGGTGTGTTTGGAATAGATGAAACAGGAACTCAAATTGTATATAAAGCTAGAACTCAACAAAACACAGGTACTCCATATACGTGGACTCATAACTCTATTACTTTACCAAATCTAGAAAATGAATGGCATTTTGTAGCATTTAGCTATGATATTCCATCAAAAACTGCTAGTTTTTATTTAGATGGTCAATTTGTAGGTTCTGAAACTGCACCTTCTCCTAATACTTTTGTAGGAATGCAAGGTAGTAATGGGGGTATACAATTAGGCCAATATACATATAATGGTGTAGGGTATGGTAAGTTTAGAGGTATGATGAATATCTCAGGATTTTATAATAAAGCTTTAGATGCAGCAGAACATGAAGCATTGTATAATGCAACTAAATATAGATTTCATAATTAGAAAATAAAATAAAATGTCAATAGGAAATTTAAAAACAGATGGTGGCAAAGGTACTAATTGGCCTTGGCAATATAGAATGCTTAAAGGATTAGAAGGTATTATCAATGCTATCAATACTACAGCAGAGGCTCAAGAGTATGAAGCAAAGGTTGTAAACATTAGTTGTACAGGTGATCCATTTACTGGAGACAGATTATATTTAGAAGTTAGAGTATTTGATACAGATACAGGTACATTTAATCCACCTGTATATTATCTTCCAGGAGATAATACACCGTTTCCTCTTACAGATTTTGCTACTTGTACTATAACTTATCCTGACACAGATGTACCTTATACTCTAGGTCAAAAGCCTGAAGCTGAATCTGTTCCTGTAGTTATTGCAGATGGTCAAACAGGAGTTCAAAGACAAACTAATATGCTGAGAAATAGTTCTAATAGTTTTATTGGACCTGACATTTACTCTGCATCATTTGCTAATGTTCACGCTTCAGGAGATGTTATTATAACGGCAGGTAACGGAGTTTCTACCGCATTAAAACCTGGAGAGACAATTAACTTTGATCCTGGAGCAGTAAACAACACTTTAGATAGAATAACATACGATGCAACAGCTGCTGAAGTATTGATTATATTTATATCATAATAAAAGTTAAATATGGGCACAAGGATTGAATTAACTCCTACTGGACCATACGTTAATACTTATGGTCTATTTTCTCAAACAGCAGATGGACCTTCTGTAGGTAATACTCTTGTTGAAACAAGTATTGTAGGTACTGGTGTAGGAAGCTTAACAGTCCCAGCTAATTTTTTTAAAGTTGGAGATTCTTTTCATGCTAAGATTGGAGGTTTAATATCAACCCAACCTAATCATGAAATAACTATTAGAGCTAAATCAGGGAGTACTGTATTAGAAACAACAGGTATTATAACATTAGAACTAGCTACTAATCAACCATGGGAGCTAGAACTTGACTTTACTATACGTGCTATAGGTGCAACTGGTGAAATAAAAACTAATGGTAACTTTGTATATAACAGAGATACAAATGTCTATGTAGGAACAGTTCTCGGAGACGTAGAAGTACTTGATACAACTATAGCTAATACTTTAGATATAACAGCTGAATGGGGTCAAGAAGATACTAGTGATTCTATTGTAGTTCAACAATTAATTCTTACTAAAACATTCTAATGCCTACTAGTATAAACTTTAATAAAAAACTAGGTTTCATAAATGGAACTAGCATTGTATTGCCTTCTGCAGGTCAAATGATATTTACTATTACCACCACTACAGCTAATGAAACATTTCAATTAGGAGGGAGTACGGGTGGAGGTATTACTTATAACTATGATATAGATTGGGGAGATGGTACTCCTATAGAAAATGTAACAACTAATGCTAAAATACATACTTATGTAACTCCAGGTGTACATGAAATTAAATTAACAGGAGAAATTTATATAAGATCTAATACTGACGCATCTAAATGGACTGAGTTTAAACAATGGGGAAGTGATGTTATAATATATGGCGTAAGAGAAATGTTTTATAACTGTCAAAATATGACATACTCTGCTACTGATGCTCCTAATTTAAGTCAAATGACTAATGCTACTTATGGTATGTTTTACTGGATGTTTAGAAACTGTTATTCAATAACATCTTTAGACTTAACAAATTGGGATGTTTCTACAGTTACTGGACAAGCAACAGCTTGTTTTCAGAGTATGATTAATTTAAGATACATAAATATTTCTGGTTGGGATATGCGTAATGTTACTAGTCATAATACCTTTATGAGAAGCATAGGAGAAAATAGTGCTGGAATAGGTGTAGACATTGTAGCTGATGATATCTTATTTGATGCAAATTCTACTAATTGGTATCAAATGTTTTACCAAGCCAAAATAAATTCCATTTCTGTTAGAAATTGGAGGCTTGGTGCAACATCTGCTTCTGTAGGACAGATGTGGAGAGATGTTGGAAATTCCACAGGTTATACTGATAAATTTAATCTTGATTTAAGTTCTTGGACAAATACTTCTACTCTTAATGGTCTTAATATGGACAATTGGTGTTTAAATACCAAAGGGATGAAAACTATTGATTTAACAGGTTGGGACTTATCAAACTGTACATCATTTAATTCTTGGTTTGTCAATTGTAGTTATTTAAGAGAGATAAAAGGTTTAGATACATTAAGTCTAGATTCCTGTACTACGTTAAGTAATACATTTTCAGGTTGCGGAAGATTGTCTTTTAACAATACTAACTTTTCAAATACATTTTTACCAAATGCTACCTGTACTAACTTTTCAGGTACATTTTATAACTGTGGAGATGTATTAACAGGAGCTGAGTTAAGTGTTGTTCCAAATACTGCTAATTGGAATATGTCAGCTGCAACTACTGTAATAAATATGTTCAGAGATAATATATATAGAGCAGGGGAAGTTTTTACATTTAATTGGAATGCTCCTTTACTAACAAGTTTGTATTTAGCATTTTATAATACAAAAGGAATTGTTGAAATAAATTTCTCTAATGCAACTTTTTCTGCTGTAACTGATTTAAGACAAATGGCTCAAAACTGTTCACAATTAGAAAGAATAGTATTTGGAGCTAATTGTGATTTTAGTGCAGCTACTCTAATGAATAATATAGCAAATGGATGTGGTATATTAAACAGACTACAATTTGATTCAGCAGTTGATTTTTCATCAGTTACTACTATGGCTAATATTGCAAATAATACTAGTGTGTTGCAAGTCTCAGATTATGATCTTGTTTTAAATAGAATGGCTGCTACAAATACAAATGCAGTTACTATATCTTTTAATAATACAAATTATACCATTGCTGTTTCTGGTGCTGCTAGATCAACACTTATAGGTAATGGTTGCACAATAACAGACGCAGGAGGAATATAATATGGCACAGTTTAGTTTAAATGAAATAACAAAAAGTAATCCAAACAGATGGTTTTTTGTACCTAATGTAGCAGAAATGTTTAATGTATTTGGATATGCAGGAGATATAAACGTTACAGAAGTAGTAACAGGACAATCAAACATAGGAGCTTTTCTTACAGAAGATGAATTAGAAATTTATGTAGATACAGAAACTGGAATAGCTAACTATTACAAAGATGCTGTAGAAAGTAGCTCAGAAAAGTTTCAAGGACCTTCAGGTAAGTATGAGCCTATAATACCAGAACCAGAGATAGAAGAGCCACCTGTAGAGTAATATATGAGTAAAAAAATTCAAGAAACTACAGGGTATTGCCCTAACTGTATAGGATATACAAAACAAAAAAATAAGAAGTGTCTTAAATGTAATTATCAAATAAAGAGGGATTATTCATTTAAAAACATTATATTAGGTGATCAAAATTCAAAAAAGTGACTAAATCGTTTATAGGATCTACTTATGGTGAGATAACTACAGAAGGTATAGATGCACTAATAAATGAGTTTAAAGAACACTTTAATAATCCAGATTCAGTATTTTATGATTTAGGTTCTGGCAAAGGAGATATGGTTATTTATATAGCTTCTAATACTCCTGTAAAAAAAGCCTGTGGTATAGAGTTACATAAAGAAAGATTTAATATAGCGCAAGAAAAGCTAAACAAATTAAGTTTAGATAATACTAGTTTTCTAAATCAGGATATCCTTGAGTCAGATATATCTGATGCAACAATAATTTATGTAGATAACTTAGCTATGCCTGTAAGCTGGATGGACAAACTTTGGGATAATATACCAAAGAATACATTGATTATATCATCTAAACCAGTTAAAATAAATTCAGATATAACTAGAACAAGGGCATATATAAGTAGAACCTATGCTAAAAATCTTAAATGTATTTATAAAATAAAAGAGTAATTATGAAATTAATTAAACATGCTGATAATATTCATGAATTAAAATTAGATGGCACTAGAGCAAAGATAGCTATGCTATCTGATATACACTGGGACAATCC
>Ga0129348_1001001_pt1 | contig 10360 bp, 11 predicted proteins | sample CPBDNA_4_FD_94424 | JGI IMG/M metagenome (GOLD analysis project Ga0129348, IMG submission 94424) | Freshwater to marine salinity gradient microbial communities from Chesapeake Bay, USA - CPBay_Sum_27_0.8_DNA | ecosystem: Environmental > Aquatic > Marine > Coastal | place: USA: Chesapeake Bay...
ACCATGTCCGCGCCCTCACGCTCGTCGAGTTCCACTTCGCGCAGGGCTTCGCGGACGTTGGCCGGGTCGAGTTGGTAGGTCGTTTTGCTGATGGGATCTTCCTGCACGCTGCCGACCGCATCGCGGAAAGGACCGTAATAGGCCGAAGCGAACTTGGCCGCGTAGGCCAGAATGCACGTGTCCGTCCGTCCCGCACCATCCAGTGCGGCGCGGATCGCCCCCACCCGGCCGTCCATCATGTCGGAGGGCGCCACGATGTCCGCCCCCGCTTCGGCCTCCCTGACGGCCAACTGCGCGAGAATTTCCACGGTCGGATCGTTGTCCACATCGCGCCCGTCCTTGGTCAGGACGCCGTCGTGCCCGTGGTCCGTGTAGGGATCAAGCGCAACATCGGCGATCAGCACCAGATCCGGAACCGCGCTCCGGACCTCGTGCAAAGCCCGGAAGAGAAGATTGTCCGCCGAAAGAGCGTGCGTGCCCGCCCCGTCTTTGTGCGCGCGATCAATGACCGGGAAAATCGCCACCGCGGGAATGCCCAGGTCAAGCGCCTCCCGGCATTCCTGCACCAGACTTTTCACGCTGTGCCGCACCACCCCGGGCATCGAGGCAACAGGCGAATTGTCCGTCCCCCCGTGAACGAAAAGCGGATAGACCAAGTCCGCCGCATCAAGGCGTGTTTCCCGCACCATCCGCCGCAATCCCTCGCTGCGCCGCAAACGCCTCATCCGTGTGCTCAACTGCATGGACCTCTCTTATCACGAGCCCCTTCTTCTTGGACACCCGCTTTCCGGAGTCCGGAGCCCTTGACGTAATAACATTTGTAGCTACGGTGAATATATGTCCTACGAACTGAAAGTCCGAAAAATCGGCAACTCCTACGGCGTCGTCCTGCCGAAGGAAGCCCTCGCCACCCTTCGCGTCAAAGAGGGCGACACACTCACGGCCACGGAAGCTCCGAACAGCTTGAACCTCACGCCGAGCAACCCGGATTTCGATAAAACCATGCGGATTCTGGAGGACATCAGCCATCGTTACCGCAACGCCCTGCGGGAATTGGCCAAATGAAGGAGCCCTACTGGCTCACGCGTGAAGAGTGCCTCGCCCTTCACGACATGATGCTGGCCCAATACGGTGGATGTTCGGGCATTCGCGATGAGGGTCTCCTCGAATCTGCTCTCGCCCGCCCGCAGCAACTCCACCACTACGGCAAGCCGACCATGCCCGAAATGGCCGCCGCTTACTCCGCCGGCATCGTGAAAAACCACCCCTTCCTTGATGGCAACAAGCGCACGGGATTCATGATGGGGGCCGGCTTCCTCGAACGAAATGGATACGAATTCTTCGCCTCCGAAGTGGAGGTTGTCCTCCGCACCCTCGCGCTGGCCGCAGGCGAAATGACCGAGGCTGACTACGCAGCATGGCTGAAGGAAAATTCCAAACGAGTGTAGAAAACCTTCGGTAGGGTCGGTCGCCGCGGCGAGCGACGGCCTACCTACAGCACCGCGATCGCGGCTTCCAGCTTGGCTTTCTTCTGGCGCCACTCGTCCCCGCGCTTCTTGAAGTTCTCGATCACCTGCGCCGGCGCTCCCTGCACAAACGAAGTATCGCCCAGCTTCTTCTCCACTTTGACAATCTCCGCTTCCACCTTGGCCAACTCGCCCTGCAGACGCTTCTTCTCCGCTTCCACATCGATTGCCAACTCGAGATAAACCTCCCCGAGCGGCGTCAGCACGTGCGGCATCTTCCGCCCCGGACCGTCCGCCCCGACCAGCTTCACCTCGGACGCCCGGGCCAGCGTGCGGAAGACCGACAGATCCGTGCCGGCAAAATCCGGATGCTCCGCGAGATGCGCCACGCATTCCGCGTTGGACGGCACTTTGAACTCCGCCCGCAGCACACGCACCGCGCGCACGGCCTCGTAAACGGCCCCCACCGCATTGGTCGCCTTGGCTTTTTCCCCTCCGGACATCGCCGGGAGCGAGTCATCCGCCGGTGGCGCCGCGAAAAGAATCATCCCCTCGCGCCCCTCACCCGCGGCGTAGCCCAACCGGTGCCACAGTTCCTCGGTGATGTGCGGCATGAACGGATGCAGCAAGCGCAGGTAGCCGGAGAGCACGTGGTCCATGACCGCGCGCACCCCGTCCGCGGCCTCGCCCCCCGCGGCCAACTCGGCCTTGCTCGCCTCGACATACCAATCGCAATACGTGCTCCAGAAAAAATCGTAGAGCAGCGTCGCCGCTTCGTGGAAATGGAAGTCGTCCAGCGCCTGACGATAGCCCGCGTGCATCGCATCGAAGGCCACCAGCATCGCAACGGAATAGGGCGAGAGTTGGCGTTCGGCCAACGGCTTGGAAGTGACGGACGCCCCCTGCATCTCGCGGAAACGCGCCGCGTTCCACAGCTTGTTGGCGAAGTTGCGTCCTTCCTTGATCTGATTTTCGTCAAAGCGCACGTCTTGCCCGTGCGGCGCGATGCGCATGAGGCCGAAGCGCAATCCGTCCGCCCCGTATTTGGCCATCAGGTCGAGCGGGTCGGGCGAATTGCCGAGACTCTTCGACATTTTGCGCCCCTTGATGTCGCGGATGATGCTGGTGAAGAAAACATTCCGAAACGGCACCTCGCCGGTGAATTCCAGCCCGGCCATGATCATGCGCGCGACCCAGAAGAAAATGATGTCAGGCCCGGTCACCAGGTCGTTGGTCGGATAGAACTTCTTCCGCGTCGCCTCATCCATCGTGGCGAACGGCCAGAGCCAGGAACTGAACCACGTGTCGAGCACGTCCTCATCCTGCCGCCAATTCTCCGCGTCGGTCGGCGCATCGAGACCGACATGCACGACGGACGGATCGTCCCGGCGATACCAGACCGGGATGCGGTGCCCCCACCACAATTGACGGCTGATGCACCAGTCCTGGATGTTGGTCATCCAGTGCTCGTAAATTTTCGCCCAGCGCTCGGGCACGAAACGGATTTTTCCGGAGACCACCGCGTCGAGCGCGGCCGGGACTTGCGGGTATTTGAGGAACCACTGCTCGCTCAAGCGCGGTTCGATCGGCACATCGGCGCGTTCGCTGAAGCCGACATTGTTTTCGTAATCCTCCACGCGCACGAGGAGACCCATCTCCTCGAGCTTTTGCACGGCGGCCTCGCGCGCCGCGAAGCGCTCCATGCCGGCAAAGTCCGGCCCGGCCAATTCGTTGAGCGTGCCGTCCGGATTCATCACGTCGAGGACTTCCAAGCCGTTGCGCTGGCCGATCTCGAAGTCCGCTTTGTCGTGCGCCGGCGTCACTTTGAGCACGCCGGTGCCGAAGGTCATGTCGATGTGCGTGTCGGCGATGATCGGAATCTCTGCCCGCGGGAACGGACGCACCGCGTGCTTGCCGATGAAGCGCGCATAGCGCGGATCGTCCGGATGCACCGCCACCGCCGTGTCGCCCATCAAGGTCTCCGGGCGTGTCGTGGCGATTTCGAGAAACGTCCCCGGTTCCTCCGCCACCTCGTAACGCATGATGTAAAGCTTGCCCTTGGCAGGCTTCATAATGACTTCCTCGTCGCTCAGCGCCGTTTGCGAAACCGGGCACCAGTTGACCATGCGCTTGCCGCGGTAGATGAGGCCCTTGGCGTGCAGCTTGACGAAGACTTCCTGCACCTGGCGCGAGTAGTCCGCATCCATGGTGAAACGCTCGCGGTCCCAATCGCAGGAGCACCCGAGGCGTTTGAGTTGCTTGATGATGATCCCGCCGTGCTTCTCTTTCCACGTCCAGACCCGCTCGAGGAATTCCGCGCGTCCCAAATCGCGCCGCGTTTTCCCCTCCTCCTTGCGCAACTGCCGCTCGACCACGGTCTGGGTGGCGATGCCCGCGTGATCCGTCCCCGGCAACCAGAGCACCTCGTGTCCGGTCTGCCGCGCGCGCCGGGCCAATATATCCTGCAGCGTGTTGTTCAGCACGTGGCCGAGGGTCAGCACCCCGGTCACGTTGGGCGGCGGAATGACGATGCTGAATCCGGGCTTGGCCGAGGACGGATCGGCCGCGAAGCAACCTTCTTGGATCCACTCCCCATACCACCGCTCCTCCACGGCACCGGGCTCGTAAGCTTTGGAAATTTCGGACATCGGACCCGCCATCATTCCGGATTTTGCGCCCCCCTGCAAACCGCTTTCCGGGCCTTCAGGCGACCGGGCGCCGCAGGACGAGGATCGTGATATCGTCCGACCGCTCGGCCTCACCGGCATGCCGGGCTACAGCCGCGGCCACCCGCGCGGCGACGGCCTCCGCGGAATCCATACCGGGGGGCGATAACTCCCGCAGCAAACGCTCGTTGCTGAAAAGTTCCCCGCTTTCGTCCAAGGCCTCGGTCACGCCATCCGTGTAGACGATCAATGACTCGCCCGGTGCCAAGGTGAGCGTCCACGGCGCAAACACCGCGTCTTCCATCAAGCCGAGCGGCGCGCCGCCGAGCGGACCGAAGACCGGAGCGCCGTCCGGAGACACCCGCACCGGCGGATTATGCCCGCCCAAAGCGCAGGAAATCTCCCCCGCGTCGCCGGCGATCCCGAGGAACATGGTGACAAAAAGGCAGGCCTCATTGTTGCGGCAGAGTTCGGCATTGAGCGCGCCGAGGATCTCGACCGGCGTCATGCCTGGACGGGTCAGCGCCCGGACCAGCGTGCGCGTCATGGCCATAAACAAACCGGCTGCCACGCCCTTGCCGGAGACATCGCCGACGAGGAAACACAAGCGTCCCGGTTCAATGAAAAAGAAATCGTAAAAGTCCCCGCTCACCTCGCGCGCCGCCTCGAGCCGCGCGAAAAGCTCGAGTCCCGGCGGTTCGTTCGCCGGGGGAAATTGCCGCGGCAGCAATCCGGATTGCAGTTCACGCGCCAATTCCAAATCGCGCTGCAGCGCGGCCCGTTCGAGGGCTGCGGCTTGGGCCCTCACCCGCACCAAGGCTGCGGCGACCAGACCGGCAAAGTATTCCACCAACTGCTCATCCGCCGCGGTGAAAACCGGACGCCCCACCGGGTTGAGAAACTCCACCACCCCGAGGCACTCCTCGCCATCAAGCAGCGGCGCGGCCAGCAACGCCCGCGTGGTCCATCCGGTGGCCCGGTCGGCTTCCTTGTAGACGCGCGCATCGTTCGCCGCGTCGTCCACGCGCACGAGGCGCTTCTCTTCCATCACCGCACCGACCACGCCCTGCCCCGCCGGCACGCGGAAAGCCGCCAACTTGGGTGCCCCTTCGCCGTGGGCGTGATGGATGACGAGGTCGCCGGTCCGATCGTCCGGCAGAAAAATGGAACAGGCTTCGACCCGCATCCACGGCAGACTGTCGGTCAGGATTTTGGCCAACAGGCCCTCGAGGTCGGTCTCGCGACCGAGACCGGCGGCCACGCGCAGCAACCCCGGATAATCCATCGCGTCTCCCATGGCACCCAATCAAGCAGACCCGGCTTGTTTTGCCGCGCCGCCGTGCAGAAAGTTCTCCGCCAGCGCCTCGTAAAGCGCCACCGGACAGATCCGCCGCGACACCTCGTAGCCGACGATGGCCGCGGTGCCCAGGGGGATGGTGAAGGCGACGGCTCCGGTCATTTCCACCACGATGATAAACGAAGTCATCGGGCTTTGCACCACGCCGGAAAAATAAGCCACGACCCAGAGCAGGATGATGCCCTGCGCCGTTGCGCCGCTCCAGGCAAACCAGCCCGCGGTCAGATGCCCCAACCCCGCTCCCACGGAAAACGACGGGTCGAACAATCCCCCGGGAATGCCGGTGAGGAGAACGAGCATCGTCGCCGCCGCGCGCTGCAGCGCATACCACGGTCCGATCGTTCCCCGCGTCTCCTCCATGGCCGCCGTTTCCTCCGCCGGCAGGGTGGCGAGGTATTGCGGACTGCCCTGCAGAATGAGCGCGCGGGCCTGATCGTAACCGGTGCCCAGCGTGGTCCCGCCGGAAAACCATGCCAGCACGGCGCAAAGCAGACCGATGACCAGCGCCACGGGCAGGAAATTTTTGCGGATGGCACGCGACACGTGCGGCACGACAAGCAGGAGCACTTTGGCAAAAAGCCCGCCCAATGCGCCGCCCGCGAGACCGATGACCAGCACCGCGACCCACGGACCCGGCGTGAGATACTCCAACGGAATCAGACGATCGTAATCGACGCGGCCGTAGAAAAAATAATTCCCGAGGAAAATCATGCAGACAAGGCAGGCCACCATGACCGTGCGCACGATCGTTCCGAGATTGTTCTTGTCGAAACGCCGGCCGATTTCCTCGAAAGCGAAAACGATGCCCGCGATCGGCGCGTTGAAAGCCGCCGCGATCCCGGCCGCTCCGCCGCCCATGATCAACCCCCGCTCCATCATATGCCGCGGAAAATGCGTCCACTTGCTCACCATGTGCATGAAGCACGCGCCGAGCTGGACCGAAGGACCTTCGCGCCCGATGGACAGGAAAGAGAACAGCCCCAGTCCGGTCAGGAGGGCCTTGCCGACAATGATCCGCATCGACAGCAGGCGGTCGCGCAACTCGCCCGGACCCGCCTGCAGCACGGCGATGACCTGCGGAATGCCCGTCCCGTCGGTGTATAAAAACACCCGGTCCCGCAACCAGATGATGAGGGCCAGACCGGCCGGCATGATGAGAAAGACGGCCCAAGGTGCCGCTTCCCAGACGACTTTGGACAAGCCCGTGGAGCCGCGGTCGAACAACGCGAAGAGCAACGCCCCCGAGCCGGCAAACACCGCGCCGAAGAGGGCTGCCCCCAGGGCTTTCCAGCTGCTTCTCTCCCTTGGCTCCTCCATCCGGCGCAGTCTGCCCCGATCCTCGGCCGCATCCAACCCCGCAATGTCACCAAGCCCCGCGCAGCAGCATCGCGATGAAAGCCAGCAGTGCGGCCACCGCCGCCGCCCACCATGCCCAAGCAATTCCCTCCGGCTTCACCTCGGTGCCGAACTCCTTCTTCACGAACTCGTCGTAGTCGAACTCCCCGTCCGGCAAATCCAACCCGCCCGTCTCGTCCGCATCCTCGCGCCAACCCGACCTCTCGTCCGCCCCGCATTCCGGACAAGCCGCCGCCCCGCGCGGCACACCCTCGCCGCAAACCGGACAAATTTCCGGCGTCGCGCTCATGAGCCGAGCAGCGCCTTGAGCACACCCTGCGTGTCCGACAAATCCTCGAACAAAAAGTCCGGCCGGTGCGCCGCCAACTCGTCCTTGCCGTAACTCCCCGTGGCGATGGCCACCGCAACGAACCCCGCCGCCCGCGCGCAATCGATATCCCGCGGCGTGTCGCCCAGCACGAAGACATCCTCCGCCTCGAAACTGCTCCCGTGCTTCTCCACCGCACGCGCGTGCGCCACCGGCCCCAGCTTGTTGCGGTCCACATGATCGTCGGCGAAAGCCCCGAACTCGAAAAAGTCCCACACCCCGTAGTGCGAGAGCTTCAGCTCCGCCCCCTTCGCGATGTTCCCCGTGAGCAGACCGAGCACGCAATCCTCGCGCCCGTGCAGCGCCTCGAGCAATGCGACGATCCCCGGCAGCACCGTCCCCTCGCGCCGCGGCAACTCCAGGGCCAGGTGATGCACATAACCGTCGAAAAGATCCGCGATATTCTCCGGCGTCGGCGGGATATCGTAGGGGGCGAACATCTGCCGCGCGATGGCCCCGTCGGTCGAACCGGCGAAGGAGATCGACGACAAATCGTCATCCACCCCGAAGCGTTCCTTGAAAGCCACCCGCAACGCATGCTCCCCCGCGCGCCCCGTAAGGAGCAGTGTGCCGTCGATATCAAAGAGAAGCAGTTTTTTGCGCGCCATGCCTTACTTTACGCACACCGTCCGCCGAGCGCGAGCGTCTCTCCGAACCGCGCCAACCGCTCCAAACAATTCTCAACCCGACTTCTGGAGGTAGGGACGAGCGGCCCGCTCGTCCGCTCGTCTCCCGAGTAAATCGAAGTGTTTTCAGGCACCGACGGTCACAGACCGCCGCTACAAGTTTTCGTCGAGGTGTAGCGGCGCTCTATGAGCGTCGGTGCCTTTCCCTCGGAGCACGACCGATCGTCCAAATCCCTTTCGACTTGGCATCACTCCGCCGGAACCAACAAAATCGCCGACACACCTCCATCGCTCGGAACCATCACACCCGACAACCCCTCGCGTCCCTCCTCACTGCTGCGCCAGTTCAGCACCATCAACCCGTCCGGCATGATCGCCGCCAGCCCGTCGCCCAAAGCCAAGCCCTCCTCCTTCTGCACACGCTCGCCGGTTCCGACCGTAAGCGTCTTCACCACATCGCCGCCGGCAATAACCACCCTCTCGTCGCCTGGCGATCCGTCGGACTTCCGGCCCGAAGCGGTGAATGTCCCGTTGAAATCCTTCACCTCGAATCGCGCGTCGGTGATATCCGCCTGACCGACAAAAATCGTCTCCTCGCTTGCTTCTCCCGAGCCCTCCCGCGACCACAGCCCGACCAGCGACAGACCCTCTGCCTGCGGCACGGCGCCTGTCAACGTGGATTGAAGCGACCACAACATCCGCCACCGCTTATCCCGCGAGCTTGCACCACCTCCTGCACCCGCCAAATCTATCCCCCATGCCCGCCGAACGCGTCCTCGCCGTCGATCCGTCCCTCCGCGGAACCGGTTACGCCGTCATCGAAGCCACCGGCGGCAAGTTGCGCGCCCTCGTCTACGGCGTGGTGAAAAATCCGCCCAAGCTCGCCGCCCACCAGTGCCTGCGCGAGATCCACGACACCCTCGCGCGCATCGCCGCCGAACACCAACCCACGGCCTTCGCCATCGAAGGCGTCATCTACGTGCAGAACGTCCGCACCGCCATCATCCTCGGCTCGGCCCGCGGCGCCGCGCTCCTCGTCGCCGCCGGACACAACCTCGCCGTGCACGAATACGCCCCGCGCCTCGTCAAACAGGCCGTGGTCGGCCGCGGCGGCGCGCAGAAAGACCAGGTCGCCTTCATGATCCGCGCCCTGCTCGGGCTGAAAGAAACCCCGCCCTCCGACGCCGCCGACGCGCTGGCCATCGGCATGACCCACTTCAACCGCCGCGCCACGGCCATCCCATGAACGCGCCCGAGACCCGCTGGCTCGGACGCCTCGCCTACGCGCCCGCCCTCGACCTGCAGGAGCAGGCCGTCGCCCAACGCGCCTCCGGCCAAAACCCCGACCGCATCTTCCTTCTCGAACACGATCCCGTCTACACCATCGGCCGCCGCCGCGACCGTTCCAGCCTTGGCGACACCCCGCTCCCGCACCCGGTGGAAGAAATCAACCGCGGCGGCCAGGCCACCTTCCACGGCCCCGGCCAACTCGTCGGCTACTTCATCTTCGATCTGCGGCAACTCACCCCCGACCTCCACGTCTTCCTCCGCTGGATCGAAGAAGGCCTCATCGCGCTCCTCGCCGATTACGGTCTGGCCGCGCAGCGCCGCGAAGGCCTCACCGGCGTGTGGATCGAAAAACGCAAAATCGCCAGCATCGGCGTCGGCGTGCGCAAATGGATCACCATGCACGGCTTCGGCCTCAACGTCGGCCCCGACCTCACCGGCTTCGAGGCCATCACCCCCTGCGGCATCACGGGCGTCACCATGACATCCCTCTCCCGCGAACTCGGCCGCGACATCCCCGTCGAGGACGCCGCCGGCAAGGCGCGCGACGTCTTCACCTCGCGCTACCCCCTTCTCTCATCCCTCAACCTTCAACCCCCAACTCCCCCATGAAATGGCTCATCCTCACCGTCGGCAAATCCGCTCTGCCCTACGCCAAAGCCGGGCGTGACGAATACCTCGAGCGCCTCGCCCATTTCGCCCCCGTGGCCAAGGTCACCGTCAAGGCCTCCAACCCCGCGCGCGAAAGCGCGGGTCTGCTCGAACTCAGCGAGGGCTGCTTCCGCGTCGTGCTGCACGAACGCGGCACCGCCCCGACCAGCCGCGAACTCGCCGCCAAGGTCGACCAATGGCGCCAGTCCGGACGACGCGTCGCCGTGATCATCGGCGGCGCCGACGGCCACGACCAATCACTGCTCGACGCCGCCGACTTCCTCTGGTCCCTCGGCCCCCTCACCCTCCAGCACGAACTCGCCCTCGTCGTCGCCCTCGAACAACTCTACCGCGCCCACACCATCTTGAGCGGCCACCCCTACCACCGGGATTGATGGGAGGGACCTCGACCGCCGGGGTCGTCTCTTTCGGGCAGGAGGAGCTGGCCGCAAACGCGTCATGTGCGGGAGCTGCCATTTTTTCGGCTCTCGGGGTTGACCGGGGGGGGGGATGGGTTTGTTAGTTTCCTCTTCGTAACTTACAAGCCATGAATAAAAAAGCCCGCTCCCGCAAATTCACTGCCA
>Ga0129348_1001002_pt1 | contig 10356 bp, 9 predicted proteins | sample CPBDNA_4_FD_94424 | JGI IMG/M metagenome (GOLD analysis project Ga0129348, IMG submission 94424) | Freshwater to marine salinity gradient microbial communities from Chesapeake Bay, USA - CPBay_Sum_27_0.8_DNA | ecosystem: Environmental > Aquatic > Marine > Coastal | place: USA: Chesapeake Bay...
CTAGCTTGGGCTGCCAAGGGCTTACATATTTTGATGCTGTCGCAGGTGAAACTGTAGAAGCTAGCCCTAAACAATTAATTTCAACAATTAGGCATATAGCTGACATTGCTACAACTATTTTAGATCAGTTTTATATAGAAAAAGCAAAAGTTCAACATAAGAGCGATCCAAATTTTAATACCACAACATATACAGAATATCTTTGCAGCCAAGGTAACCAGAATGCTTGCATGTTCACCGAAGGTAATCATAAATTATTGCATTCTGCTCAAGAATGTGAAGCTGCAATCGATCAATATATAGATGATCTTCTTACAGCAGGAGAAAATTGCCTCGTAACACACAAATTAGAGGCCGAATTAGAGATGGCATTTACGACTGAGTCGGGTGCAGGTAATATAAAAGAATGGTATGGTCAATGTTCTGTTGTCCACTCTATGGGTAATCAATCTATGGCTGTTGATTATAATAATGAAGGGAGGGACACAATTACCTGCCTAGAAGCTCCATCAGAAAGAGTGGTCATCAGCAATCATGAGGATTACACTAATATGAAGGGAACTTCAGCGAATAACGCTTACCACTGCAAAGAGATAACTAGCTAATTTTTTTCTTGATTTTTTTATATTTTTTTGATAGAATACAAGTTCTATTTTGAATAATTTTAATTATAAAGATGTTATTTCTCGTATTTTAATTTGCCCAAAAGATGGCAGGTCTCTTTCGGCGAAAACCTTCTGGAAAAAAGAGACTGTTTTATTTAAGAAGATATATGGACTTTATCCTAGTGAATCTTTCTGGCAAACATTAAGTCTGGAAAATGCCCAGTGTAAAAATGGAAGAATTCCATCTTTAGCTTTATTTTTTGACAAAAAGAATTACTATTGGAAATACTTCCTTAAAAAACAATGGAAACGTTTTCATTGGCAGCCAAAACCTCATAAACCATTAAAATTCAAACGAGATATAACTGAAGCTTCTAATTATACTGTAAAATCCAAAAAAACTTTTAGAAATTTTTTCTCAGATCGCAAAAATCATCATGACAACAACTAATCACTCCTTATCTTTAATTGAAAACTTTTTGAATGATAAATCTAATTCAAAGTATCACTATAACAACCATCAAGAATTAGATTATAAAATCCCAACAGGCAGTCTCCATTTAGATTTAGCCCTCAATGGAGGTTTTTGCTCTGGAGCTCATCGTTTTACTGGTGTTAATGAAGGAGGAAAGACTAGCTGCGCTCTAACTGTTGCTAAAAATTTTCAAAATCATTTTAAAAAAGATGGAATGGTGATTTATGTTAAAAGTGAAGGTCGATTAAGCAAAGAATTACTGTCTCGATGCGGGGTTGACCAAAGTCCAGATAAATTTTTTAGATTTGATTGTAATGTGTACGAAAAAGTTTTTGAGTTGTTAAGGGAATTAATATCCAATAATCCTGAAAATAAAAAATATTTATTTATTATTGACAGTGTTGATGCTCTGTGCCGCTTGATTGATTATGAAAAAGCTTTTGAAGATAGCGAGCAGGTTGCTGGAGGAGCTCTTATAACTTCCGTCTTCTTGAAAAAAGTTATATTACCTTTGACTAAAATGGGTCATATGTTAATTTTAACATCTCAAGTTAGAGTTGAAGTCGCGACTAATCCATATGCTTCAAGAGGTGGACCGAAAGTAAAACAGGCTGGAGGGAATGCAATCAAACATTATGCTAATTTTATATTAGAATTTCAAGAGAGATACTCAACTGAGATAATGTACACCAACCCTTCAGCTTCCAGGCTCGAAGATAAAGGTGATCCAATTGGTCATTATTGTAAAATAATTTTTAGAAAAAGCGTTAATGAAAAAACAGGGGCTTGTGTAAAATATCCAATTCGATACGGAAGAAAAGATGGGAATTCTATATGGGTCGAAAAAGAGCTGGTAGACTTAATGAAAAACTGGGGTTTTCTGGAGCAGAAAGGGGCTTGGATCTCTATCGATGAAGATCTCAGAAAGAAGTTAGAGCTAAAAAAATTAGAGCTTCCAGAAAAAATTCAAGGAGAAAATAAACTTCTTGATATACTTGAATCTGACGATAACTTAAGGGAGTATATATTTGATATGATAAAGGAAGAAATATTAAGTTTGTAATAATTATTTTAGAAAATTTAATTTTAAAAATTACCATAAAAGTATAATCTATTTTAAAAATGAATAAAAAAGAAAAAGAAAAAATAAAAAAAACAGCTGAAGATGGAGAAATTAATACAAAGCAACTCAAAAAAGATTCTTTAATATCTTCTCTTGTTGGTGAAACTGTTGAAAATTCAAAACTAAAGTTTCCTCCAGAAAAAACTAAAAAAGATTTACTTGCAATGCTTACAGACGGTGCTTCAGAAGAGCCTGAGCCAGAGATGAAAAAGCCAAACTCGTCCACCGCTCCAAAACCTGAAAACCGCATTCCAAAACCAGAAGAACTCCCAAAAAACAAATCCACAAAAACAACAAAAGCAAAATCTTCAGCGGAACTCAAGAGATCAGATTTAGTTTCTTTACTGGCTGGAGAAAAAGAGTTGCCAAAACCTGCTTCCTCTCCTGTCAGAGACCCAAGCCAAGGAGATTCAGATGTAAACCCTCCTGTCGCTGGTGTTCGCAACTCTCCTGTTTTTAAAAAAAATAAAAACCATGATTTAATAGCTCAATTAATTAATGAAAATGTTCCTGTGGAGCATCGAGAAGAGTATTTCAAAAATTTATCTCAAGACATTAATTATTATAAATTTCATGACCCTAAAAACAAAAGAAAGCAAGGTGATGTATTTTTATTCCATTGGAATGGTAGATTCGGCAACAGAATGCATACATATGCTTATATCCATAATAGAGCTAAAAAGTTAAACGGTAAAGTTTTACTACCGTCTCACTGGGAAGGTTCTAAATTATTTAATTTAGATTATGAAATCTTAGAAGATCCTGAGTTATTAAAGAGCGTGAACCAATCAATTGCGCCCTTTGATTCCTTTCAGTATCGTTTAGAAGCTACTAAAGAATTTTGCTCTCGTTCTCCAATTTATGATTTTCGATATGTTAACCCAGACAACCCCGAACAGACTTATACAGACTACAAACAAGGGGCTTGTGTAGATAGTGTTTCAGCCTATCATCATAAAATATTCGATGAAATGAAACTTTCAGATGTTTTAAAGCTTTACGAATTTTCTGATGAAGTTAAGAATTTAGACCTCTATAAACGAATGGAAGACAAGCAAGGTACTTATGATATCGCTCATCTTCGGCGTGATGACATATCAAATGTTAACTATAAATTAAATGGTGGTTATTCTGTTATATCAAAGAAGTCTTATTTGAAAGCTTTTGAAAAATATGGCTATAACCCAGAAGAGATTGAGTGGACATCTGATGATTGGTCAAATAAATGGGGTGTAGGCAACTCACTCAGCCAAGGTACTATAAAAGCTAGGGGTGCATGGCGATACCCAGAAGGTTCTCAAGTTTTACCTGAAATCATGTTTGATTGGTTTCCAGATTTCTTAAGAATTTATTTTGCTCGCTCAATTTTTAGAGCCAACTCTTCTTTTAGTTTCTGGGCTTGTACTTTAGCTAAAGGTAGAGAGACTCCTCCTAAAATTTTTGCCCCAAGATTAGATAAACGTATCTTATATGCGAGTAAAGAGAATTATGAAGAGGAGGCTGAATTTAATTTTGAAGAAGGTAATCACCCTCACTGGCTTTGTATCAGTGGTAAAGATAATTGCGATGACATAGTTTTTTCTGATGAGCCTAAGCCTAAAAAATCCAGCAGTTAACTTTTCAATTTTTAACGAGGTTCTTGTTAAAGAAAAAAAAGTAATCAGCTTCTCTGTCTATGGAGAGAAATCTACATATTTAATAGGTGCTGAGAAAAACGTTCTTGAAGCTAAAAAAATATACCCAGATTGGGTGTGTAGATTTTATTGCCCTCCTGATTTAAAAAATTTAGAAGCTCTTAAAAAAACAGGGGCAGAGGTTTTTGTTGTAGACTCAAAAATACCTCCGATGTATTGGCGGTATTTTGCTGCCGATGACCCAAATGTTTCTGCGGTTATTTTTAGGGATACAGATTCTTTAGTTAATTATAGAGAAAAATTTGCTGTCACCGAATGGATGTCCTCTGACAAGGTTCTTCATTCTATGCATGACCATGCTAGTGGTCATTGGTCTCCAATTATGGGCGGTATGTGTGGAGTAAAAACTCCTTTATCTTTTAGCATGATTGATGGCATTGATAAATGGGCTAAAGCAAAAAGAAATTATACATTTTCCTATAGCGATGACCAAAGTTTTTTATCTCAAAAACTACTACCTTTATATAAAAATTCCTGCATGGATCATCATCACGACCCAAGCAAAAGCAAGTATGATTATTCAGTCCCTTTTCCGCAGCATCCACCAATTACTTTTGGAACTTTTGTTGGCGACAGAATATCTGTTTTTGGTTTTGTTTATGGCGAAATGCAAGTAAAAAATAGTGATAAAGTTTTTTTGATGTGTCATCAGGGGCCAAAAGATCATTTTTCTGTTCGTAATGCTATTCAATATGCTATCAACAATCATAAAGAAGTTGTAATACCAGTTAGGTCTCAACATATTAATAATGTTAAATTTTTATTTGGAGGTTATTCAAACGTTCATTTTATTCCCTTAGATCATGATAACCCAGCTGATCAAGCTTTTGATATATATTTAAATAATTACAGAGCCTCTCACTCTGTGATTGGTTTTGGCTTGCATAGCCCAAATCCCAAAAACTTGGTCTGGGGAGAAAGGTTATGCTTCACTCAAATGGGTGTCAATAGTATTGATAATTGTTTTAAAATTAATCCAGACCCCTCTTTAGTTTTTGATCAAGCTCCTAATTATATTAAAGAATTAAAAGTAGAATCCCCCTCTATTTTAAAAAGTTTTAATCCTTCTGTCTCTATATTATTTCAAAGTAAGCTCGATGATCCACTTTTTGAAGGTTTCTCGAAAAGCTTATCTGAATTAGATTATGCAAACATTGAGTTAGTTTCTCACAATGGAACCTCTAAAGGTTTTTTTAACTCTTTAAACTCCTCAAAAGGCTCTTATATTTTATTAGCTTCTTACTCAGTCCACCCATCTAAAAATGCCATTTCCGAGCAGTTAAAATTAATAAAAAACACTGGCTGCGAAATGTGCTGTTCAGAAAGTTTTGTGGGTAATTCTAAACAATTGTATAATAAAGATCTTTATTACTCTCATATTAACTCTAAATTTGAAAGATTAAAATCAAACCTTCTTAAAAATGGTTTTCCAGATATTTGGAATTTAGAATTCTTATCTCATCATAATTCGGTTATAGATGGAACGATGATTATTAATAAAAAAGTTTTGATTGAGCATTTAGATCCATATCCTCCATCTTCGTACGCATTATATTTGAGAAGTTTAAACTCTTCTGATATTGCATATAGCAATTCACCCTTATATAGTTTTAATAATTAATTTTAATGAAGTTTAAATCTTTACATGGGAGAGAAAAAAAAGTTTCTAATATTAAAAAATATTTAATAGATTGGGATTCGCCTAGCAGGAGTAAATTTCAATTTGCGGTTAAAAATTTTTTAAAAAAATATTGGATTAATCATGTTGTTTTTGAAGAGTTTCCTCTCGTAGGAAGCAAAATGTCTTTTGATTTTTATAATTCAAACAGGAAAGTCGCTGTTGAAGTTCAAGGAGGACAGCATACAAAATACACCCCTTTTTTCCACGGATTTAATAAAATTAATTATATTTCTCAACTCTCTAGAGATAAACAAAAATTAGATTTTTGCAACATTAACGATATCACTCTTGTCGAAATATATCCAAATGATCAAATAACTCCAAATCTTTTTGCTAAATTTGGTGTAAAACTTATATAACAATTCTATGAATGATATTAATCCAGATGACTTAAACCCTTTTTTTATTCCAGAAAGCTTCCTCGATGAGCTTTTTGAGTTAACTGGAGACTCTGAAAGTAATAGAGGCTTTATTCTATCTTGTGTTGGTCAAGACGGAAAACCTTTTATATATTCTAAATCCGCAACAGAAGTTGTCCACATGGGGTTAAGAAAATCTTTAGAAGACTTTTTGCTCGCATCTTCAGAGAGCGGTATTGTTGATTTTACTGAAGAAAACTAATAAAGACATTGACATTTAATGTCTTTTATGTTAATATCATCAAATTAGATGAAATTATATGACTTAGAACAAGAAAGAAATCTTTTAGCTGGCATCATAGCTCATGCAGATTTTTTTGTTTCAGATTTGTCTCATTTTATATCTGAAAAAGATTTTTACAGCAAAGATTCTATTCTTCATAAAACTTTATTTTTACAAATTTCTGATTTAATTAATAATAATAAAGCTGTTGATATTAGCCTTGTTCTTCATCACATTAATTCGCTTAACTTATCTTTTAAAGATAATATTTCAGTACCGCAATATTTAGAATCTATAGATTTACTTTCTTCCAACATTTCCTTGGATTGCTTAAAAGATTCTGCTGAAATTGTAAAGCTGCTAAGCATTCGTCGGCATTTTTCTTCTGTGGGGGGCAGCCTTCAAAAAACAATGTCTGACATGAGCTCTACCTCAACTTATGATGATATTATTTCAGCTTGTGATGCTTTATATAATGAAAGTATTGAATTATATGAAAATATCTCAGGAAAAGCTGTTAATTTATTCTCTGTTATGCCAGATTTAATTTATGAAAGAGCTAATGATAGATCAATTTTTAAAGATTCTGGGCCAGATGGCCCTCATAAAAGTTTAAACAATTTATGCGGCTCTCTTGTTCGAGGTGGGCATATAACTATTATTTGCGCTGGATCTGGAGTTGGAAAAACTCAATTCACAACTCATTACTGCATGTGTGTAGCTGGTCAACATAAAATTCCTATACTTCATTTAGATAATGGAGAAATGAGTGAAGAAGAAATTGTTTTCAGAATGATGGCTTCCTACTCAGGAGTTCCTTTATCTCTAATAGAGAGTGGAGATTGGGCTGATGATTCATCATATAAGCCTAGGGTTGAAAAAGCTATTGAAAAAATTCAATCGAATGGAATACGGTATGATTATTATAATGTTGGAGGGAAAAATATAGATGAAATTTTAACTTATATATCTAGATATTATTATTCTGAAATAGGTAGAGGAAATCCTCTAATAATAAATTTTGATTATATAAAATCTAGTTTTGAAATGACGAATAAATTCAAAACAGAGTATCAGGTTGTAGGTGAGATGGTTGATAAATTTAAAAAATTAATCCAAAGAGATCTTGTTTTTAATGCTCGCCCAATGGTTTCACTAATAACAAGTGTTCAGGCTAATCGTGTTGGTACGGTTGGAAATCGGAGTTCTGAAGCGGTAGTTGATGATGAAAGCGTAATTTCATTAAGTCATAGAATTAAGCAGTTTTGCTCGCATTTGTTAATTCTGAGAAATAAAACTATTGATGAAATGGAAGCAGACCCTTTTTTCTGCGGAAGACACATCTTAAAAATTGAAAAAGCTAGAAATTATGGTATAGATGTAGCGCGAGCTCAAAATTTAGTTGAAATGCCAGATGGAACTCATAAAAAAAATTATGTTAATTTTGAATTTGATAACTTTAGGATTAAGGATCATGGCGATTTAGTTGATATTGTTCAAGCCTCTCAAAACATGAATGAGCTTGAGCTGGGCAATGGAGCCGAAACTTTGCCAATTTAATGTTGAATGAATAGTTCTGTTTGTAAAGCTGTTTTAGAAAATTTAGGCTACCCCCTACTTGATATGGGGGATTACTGGCAATCTTCCGCAGTATTTAGAGGTGGTGATAACCCTAGAGCTCTCCAAATATACAAAGAGTCAGGTGTCTGGAAAGATTATGTTGCAGGTGAAAACTTCTTACCTTTTTCAGCATTGGTTGAGAAAACTGTCGGAAAAGAATCTTCCCAAGAAATACTAAAAGACTTTTCTTTAAACAATAGGGTAAGCAGATCTTCCAATCAAAAATTAAAAATTTCTCAAGAAAAAATTTTCGATTTTAGTGAATTAAATAATCTTCTACCTCACTATTCTTTCTATATTAATAGAGATATCACTCCCAATACCCTTCAATTTTTAAAATCTGGCATGTGTACATCAGGTATTATGTACCAAAGGTATGTCTTTCCAATATTTAATAAATTAAACCAAATTCATGGTTTTGCTGGTAGAGATATGTTAGATGGTTCTAGTAGGCCGAAATGGAAACATATGGGTAAAAAAACTCAATGGATTTATCCTTGTTTCTGTCAAGATAGTGACGGTAGCTATCCTGTTTTGAATTCTATAATATCTTCACGGGAAGTTTATATCGTTGAAAGTATTGGAGATATGTTATCTCTTTTTGAAAGAGGTTTTAAAAATGTTTTAGTTACTTTTGGTTTAGATATCTCACCCTCACTCTTATCCAACCTAATGGGCTTTAATTTATCAAAAATTTGGCTCTGCTTCAATAATGATATAGGGAAAGATTTTAATGCTGGTCAATTCAGTGCTGTAAAAAACTTTTTAAAACTCCTCTCTTGTTTTAATTCTACTACTATAAATATTTGCCTACCTACTAAGTCTGATTTTGGTGAAATGAAAGATTCTGATTTCGAAAATTGGCTCAAGAAAAAACAATTTAATTCGAAAAATCATGAAAGCATCATATTTCATGTTAAAAGAATATCAAAGCATTACTTCTTGAAAAATAAAATTTCAAAAAATATATATCAAAATATAAAACATTTATAATATGAAGAATAAAGTACGACTATCAGCAAGTAGAATCTCTACAGCTGAAAAATGCTCATGGGTCTATTGGTGCAAATATGTAAATCATATTCCAGATAGTTCTAATACTGGAGCTTCTAGAGGTAGCGTTTGTCATAATATTTTTGAATACTTAGGTAAAGATAGACATAAAAAGCATTACAAAAATATATTAAAAAATAAATCCATAAAAGGCTCAAAAGCTGTATCAAAATTAGTTGAAATTCAAGCTTCTGAACAAAATCCTCCTGTTAATTCAATTGAAGATTTAGATTTAATAGATGATTTCATTGTTAACGGATTGAGTTATGATTTTTATGGAGACACAGAAGAAGTTCCCTTTGAATCTTTTTCTGAAAAAACTTTTGATATTACTGTTTCTGATGGAGATTTAAATTATTACATATATGGGTTTATAGATAAACTTTTTTTGTATGACAAAGGGAAAAGGGCTGTAATTAGAGATTTTAAAACAAGTAAAAAAGTTTACTCTGGCTCTGAAATTACAGATAATCTCCAAAATTTAATATATTGTTTAGCTGTTAAAAAAATGTACCCTGATTGTGAAGAATTGAGTACTGAATTTTTATTTTTAAAATTTGATTTAGAGCAAGATTTACTTGGTTTAGATGGGGAGGGTGTTTTAAAAATGGAGCCAATGTCTCTGAATGAAATAGAAGGCTTCGAGCATCACTTAACTGAAATTCAAAATTATTTGGATAATTTTAATTATGATACTGCTTGCTCCAACTTTGCAGCCGACCAACCGTTTCCAGATGACAAAAGTTTTTCAGGTCCATTGTCCTGTGGTTTCGCAAAGAAGCCAGGTCAGTTAAAAAAAGATGGCACACCCATGTGGCATTGCAATTATAAATTTCCATTTGAGTATTGGGTCGTGAAAAATTCCTCTGGAGAAGTTATCCAAAGCGTTAAATCCTCAGACAAGCATACCTTGAAAGCAAACTCTAGCGAAGGAGAGTACATAGAAAAGCTTTTTTATGAAGGGTGTCCTAAATTTCCTTCTTCGCTAAATGATGATTTAGGTTTATAGTTTTTTTGGCATACTTAATGCAAAAATATATTTGAAGGTTTCGTAAAGAAACTTCTTGAGTGCCAAAAGGGCTCAATTAACAATAAAACAAATATATAATATGACAAAATTACTCAACACTAAATTAATACCATCAAATAGAGATGAGTTCTTAACTCCGTTCGACTCTATTTTTGATGAAATGCTAGCAAAATCCTTCCCATCTTTTTCTGAAGATTTTGGCGTGAAGTTTTTTGGTAATCAAAGTTATCCCAAAGTTGATATCCTAGACTTTGGTGAAAAATTATCGATAGAGGCTGAAATACCAGGTTTGTCCAAAGATGAAGTTTCCGTCGATTACGAAGATAATACTCTATCAATCGTAGGCTCAAAAAGATCTGAATCCTCAGGTGAGAATAAGAAATACATCAGAAAAGAACTTAAAAGATCGGGGTTCAAAAGGTCTTTCTATCTA
>Ga0129348_1001005_pt1 | contig 10347 bp, 12 predicted proteins | sample CPBDNA_4_FD_94424 | JGI IMG/M metagenome (GOLD analysis project Ga0129348, IMG submission 94424) | Freshwater to marine salinity gradient microbial communities from Chesapeake Bay, USA - CPBay_Sum_27_0.8_DNA | ecosystem: Environmental > Aquatic > Marine > Coastal | place: USA: Chesapeake Bay...
GGTGAGAGATAGGCTACTCGATAACCTCAGAGAAGGTATGAGCATAGTGGCCGCTTGCACCCAAGCTGGCATCAGCGAGAATACTCACTACCGCTGGCTAGAAGAGTGCGAAGATGGAGAATGGACTGAAGAGGTTAACGCTGCCAAAGACTTCGCTGAAGCCGTAGCGCTCTCCAAGCTCAAACGACTAGGTGATGAGAAGGCCGATTGGCGAGCTTACGCTTGGATTCTAGAGAGGCGTTACCCCGATCGATGGGGAGCCAAGAAGGAGCTCGAACTTAATGTAGGCTCGACCTCTGATAAGGGTACAGAGATGGTCACTTCAATGATCACCCAAGTGCAAGAGGAGCTCAAGCCGCGAGATGACGAAGATGAGGAGATAACACAAGATGCAGATGATTAGAGTAAAGTTAAAGCGAGCTTGGACTATATACGCTTCCAAGCAACGAACCGAGTGGAGTATAAATGGAGAGTATCACATTAGAGCCACTTCAGACGCTGATAGTGATGGCTGGAGTCGCGTATATTTCGATGAGGTTGATGTTTCCCTAGGAGCTCTAGTGACAGTCACTGAGACCAATAAAGATGGCTTGATCAATCGAGAGTATTATGAGGTCACCTCTGAGGGTCTCCAATTTACAGACTGTGACTGATGACTGATCTAGTACTAAACCCGCTTCAACGCGCCATCATAAAGAGCATCCTCTCAGAAGATAGGATAATCGCGGCTCGGTGTGGGTGGGGGAGTGGCAAGACCTCAGCGCTAGTCTTCGCTCTCCTCTTCATTACTAGGATGAGGCCGGGAACCTCTAGCCTGTTGGTCACTGATACTAACCCACGTTACAACAGTGTTCTAATGCCTGAGCTAGAAAAGTGGCTAGGCCCATTGGGGTGGACATATAATCACACCCTCAGACAGTGGCTTGACCCATCCACTAACTCAACTGTTTGGTGTCGCTCGTATTATCGACCGGGTACGCGAGACGCTACCCACAATCCCCTAGAGGGGCTCAACATCACTAGTGGTGTTTGCTTGATCGATGAATGCCAGACTCTCACCGCTGAGGTAGCCCATAAAGCTATGGGGCGTCTTCGGGCCGGCCCTTCTCCCATCATGATATTGGTGGGGTTGCCTGTCAGCTCTGCATGGTGGGTGCAGATGGCAGAGCAAGCAGAGTGTGAACCTCTCCTCTTTAGCTCATACGTCAACGAGGCCAACCTCAGCGCGGAATGGTTCGAGGCCACCAAGCTTCTACCAGCTGAGGAGCGGGAAGCTATGGTGATGAATAAGCCAAGGCCACCCACCGGGCTTATCTACTCTGAGTTCACCGAGTCTCACATCATCGACGGATGGAAATACAAGCCGAGTATGACCGGACGCATAGCCATCGACTGGGGCTTCCGTAAACCTAGCGTCTTGATCATCTGCCACGATGACGAGCTAGGAGCTGATGTGATCTGTGGTGAGCTCAACCCACGAGAGGTGACCATCGAGCAACTCACTACCCTCATCCTAGCCATAGCGTGGCCTCGAGCATATCAAGCCGCAGCACCCTCACCGCGAATATGGTTAGATGTCGGAGTAGCAGACAAGGCAGGCCGAGCGCGGAATGACCAAACAGGGCGATCAGCATTCCGAGCGATTAGAGGAGCTCCCCCCGGTGGCCTTGGTCTTCCTCTTCGGAGCAACACAGACCCAATCCGCACCGATGTATTGAACGGCATTCAAAGACTCAAAAGAGCTTTTGGTCGCAAACAATACCTGATCACTAGAGAGGTATGGGCCAAGGGAGAGAGAGCGACAGGTAACAGCCTACACAAAGCTATTATGTCTTATGCTTGGGACAACAAAGAGCAGCCAAAGAAGGACGGCAGAGAAGACCCACTAGACGCGCTCCGCTATGACTGCATCACTTGGAATTGGAACGACACAGACGTCGACCGCAGGCAGTACCAAAGAACCACACCCACCACAACAGGCCGAAGAGTAAGAGTAGGCGCATCAAAGAGGAGGCAGTTTTGACCGTCGATCACCCAACCCACTATCACCCCAACACCATCGAGGCTATAGACGTCATCGAGGCTTGGAAGCTTAATTTTAACAGAGGTAATACTCTGAAGTATTTATCTAGGGCCGGCCTCAAAGACCCTCACAAGGAGCTCGAAGACTTAGAGAAGGCTCATTGGTATCTCACCCGAGAGATCGAAAGGGTAAAGGCCCGAGGATGAATATCTATGATGATGGTATTGGAGAGGTTACACTTATCCAATCGATGGGGGAAGACAACACACCAGCTCTAGCCGCTCGGGTTAGCTTCGCCAAGATGGCCACTCAAAGCGAGATGAATCAGCGAGATAAGACGCTGATTAACTACCTAGCAGTCAACCGCCACACCTCACCCTTTGAGCATATCAGCGCCACCTTCCTCATTACCTGTCCTTTGTTCATTGCTCGGCAGATACAGCGTCATAGGACATTCTCATATAACGAGATCAGCAGACGATACACCTCTAAGGATATTGAGTTTTACATTCCTCGAAGTTTACGCAAACAAGCCGAGACGAATCTACAATGCTCTCTCCCTATCAATATCCCGAGGTCTGAGGAGTTTACGAAGCTGATCAAAGAGCATACTAAGATCTGTCTAGAGTTTTACAACACTCTCTTAGAGCAAGGCGCATCCAGGGAGCAAGCCCGAGCTGTGTTACCTCAGTCGATGTACACTAGCTTCTGGATGAGTGGTAACCTCCTGAATTGGGCTAAGTTCCTGAGGTTACGGCTAGATGAGCACGCTCAACCTGAAGCCACAGAGGTAGCCGAGGCTATACAGGCTGAGCTCCTCGAACGCTTCCCCGTCTCCCTCGGTGCTCTGATGCTGTCATGAATAAGCACATCAAGTTGAGGATAGCTCAGGCAGAGCTACTAGCTAAGAGCTCCCCTTGCCCACGTGGTCAAGTAGGCGCTGTGATATTTGATCCTCGGAGTTGGGCTGTCATCTCAGATGGATATAACGGAGCTCCTAGAGGTGGTGGTGAACTATGTGGTGATCACACTTGCACTAGAGACGACCTCAATATTGTCTCAGGCACCTCAGTAGAAATAGGCTGCCACCATGCAGAGGCCAACGCCATCATGAATGCCGCTCGTCTGGGAGCGTCTACCCTCGGAGCCTTCCTGACAGTGACGCGCGACCCATGTTTGAATTGCGCTAAGTTGATACATCATTCAGGTATCGCTACCGTATACTCACCAGCCCGAGAAGGTGAGGCCGGAGTAGGCTACCTATTAAAGCATGGTGTAAAGGTGGTGCCTTGGAAATCAAAGAGAGACGACTAGCTATAGTACTACTCGACCTCATAGGGTCTACTAAGTTCGTGCAGAAAGTGGGGGCAGTCAAGGCGGCTGAGTGGTTGCAATACCATGACAGGATGACGCGCTCTCTAATGTATCGTTTTAATGGTCGGGAGATTGACAGGTCTGATGGTTTCCTAGTCAGCTTCGAGCGCAGTATTGACGCTGTTAATTTCGCGTTAACCTATCAAGCCACCATCCCCCAACGAACCAAGCTCAATACTAGAATAGGTATACATCTAGGGGTAGTTGCTGAGGTGACACAAGATGAGCTTGATACCCTCGGTGGCGCTAAGCCGATTGAGCTAGAGGGAGTAGCTAAGAACATAGCCGCTAGAACCATGAGTGTCTGCATGGCTGGGCAAGTCCTCCTCACCGCTGAGGCTATGGCCGCCATCAAAGGACGAACTAATAAGTTTACTCCCAAGGGTACCCGCTATGTATGCGTCGGCCTATATCGCTTCAAGGGTGTGAGAGAGCCCCAATCTCTTTACGCTGTAGGCTCAACCCTCCAAAGCTTACAACCTCCCCCGAGCTCCGAGAAGGTTAAGAGGCTAGGCGGCCCAAAGAAGGTGAGGAGTAGAGCGCGAGATAGAAAGATAATGGAGTGGTTTTGGTGGTGTATTCCTCGAATACTCCTCATAGAGTTGATCTATGTGTTATGTGTTATGTGGCCTTGGTTGGCTACCTATCCACCTATCAAAGCACTACTGGAGTTTATCAATGGACAATAAGCAACCGGAGAAAAAACGAACTGAGCGCGAGTTAACCTCTGAGATCAAAGCCAAGCGTGGTTGGTGGTTTAGCGTCTTCTTTATGGTGCTAGTGGTGGGGCTTATCCTGTTCCTCACCTACGTTGAGATCGTAGAGAAAAATAGAGACGTATTGGTTGGCATCCTGGGCATGATTACAGGTAGCATTTCCTCGATGATGGCCATAGCATCAGGGCGTGACCCTTCAGAGGTGGAGGAACTCAAAGATAAATTAGCCTCTGCTAATGCAGATAGAGAGGCGCTCATAGCTCGACTCAGAGATGCTCAAATACAGATGCAACTCTTACGCGAGCAGATTAACGAGCTTCAGCAAGCCATGATTGACAAGCTCTCTCTCTTCGCGGGAGAGTCTCCCATTAAGACAAAAGACGCCTCACAAGTGGTATTGCATCCTACTGTTGATGAGTGGTTGCCTCGGTCAAAATGAGAAACTAGACAAATAGTCAAGTATCGTCTATAGATAGAGTTGAGTATTGATGATAGCTCCAAATCGGAGAAAGGATAAGACCCACCGGCTTGGAGTAGGCTATGCAGAAACACGAGACAGAGCGCGAGCCGCGCCACCTCAGAGCTAAAGCGCCACGCTTTAAAACTCGTGGCATAACCGGCACCCAACTCAGCGGTGGGGTGATCACTGGCAAGGAACAGAACGCTCAGCTCACCGGCCTCAATTGGGTGCAAGAAGCGGAAGAGATGCTGAGGACTGACCCGGTGGTCAGACGCTCGTGGCATATGCTCAGGCAAACTCTGCTCTCTGCCTCATGGCGATTCGTTCCGGGTGTCGAGGGTGATCTAGTCTCAGAGGAGCTCGCCCGTTTCGCTAATGAGTGCTGGGGGTTCGATGGCCACTCAGGCCAAATGGCTATGAGCTGGGAAGACCAACTAAGCTACCTCTTTGAGTTTATCCCCCTAGGCTATCGATACGCCGAAGAGATCTACAAAGTAGGGCCGGACTCAACAGGTAAGATTAAGGTGTGGTTATCTCATTACGCTGACAGAGAACCAAGCGCTCATCAGCGTTGGTTAAGCCGCGACAATCAACAGCTTGATGGCGTTATTCAGAACGCAGTGGGGTTAACACAGACTCCTGAGCCTATCCCCAGCAATAAACTCTTATTGCTTACCCTCAATAAGACAGGCTCAAACTTTGAGGGCGTTGGGATGCTTAGGCCATGTTGGTGGTGGTGGCGTACCAAGCAGAGGGTTGCGAACCTCATGTGCGTAGGTCTTGACCGTTGGGCCGTTCCATCTCCTAAGGTAGTTGTAGACAGATCACAAGCCGAAGCTCTAGGGCTCAGTGATGGCGATATTGACGCTATGATTGATGATGCAGAGGGACAGGCTCAAGCCTTCTTATCTGCTGAGCAGAGCTATCTCGTTGAGAACGCGGCTGTAAAGTTTGAGCAATACGCAGCCACACCAAACCTATATGCAGATGGACCAATCAACATAATAACTAAGTGTGACTCACAGATAGCCTCTGCCTTCCTCACTCAGTTCGCAGACCTCGGTAACACTGAGACCGGAGCTCGTAGCGTTGGTGAGATACACCTAAGCGTATTTAGGCGAGCCGCTATTAACCTCTGTGACATTATCGCGGCTCAAGTGAGCGGAGTTGATAGGCGCGGTGCGGGTACTATTGGCCGTTTAATCCGGTGGAATTATGGCGCTATTGATCCTAGCAAATTACCTAAACTCACTCATACTGGGCTTGATACAGATGATCTTGCGGATTCTATGGGGATGCTTCCGGGGCTAGTGCAGTCAGGCTTGCTAACTCCTGATGATGAGTTAGAGCGAGCGTTGAGGGAGCGTCTTGGGGCGGGTGACTTGCCCGAGGAAGCTCAGCGCTCACCAATGACTAGGATAGCGGCCTCAGGTAGTGGTGGAGGAATAGCCGCTCTCAGTGAGCAACTCATAGCTCGGAGGAGGGCCAAGAATGGTTAAGCCGATCAAGAAGCGTACGCAAGCGCAGACGCCAGCCCCAAAAAAAGACCGGATCAGCGGCAGTAAAGCTAACCCTAAGGGCTCTGCTAGTGGCTCACGAGGTAGCATCAAGATCGGTGAAGCGGCTATCAAAGCCCTTGAGAACATGAGAGATAAGCATAACGAGAAGTACAAAAAGGGCTCTCGTCGTGTTGATATGGGGATGCTCAAGGCCGTATTTCGTCGGGGCGCTGGCGCTTTCTCTGTATCTCATCGTCCCGGTATGACCCGAACTCAATGGGCCTTAGCTCGCGTTAGAACGTTTCTCAAATTGGTTGGAACAGGTGAGCGCAAGAAGGCCTATAACACTGATCTCGACCTTTTGCCCAAGGGTCACCCCCAAAGAACCGAGAAAAAAGCAGAAGCCCTAGCACCTCAGAAGTATAGTCACATAGACTTCTCACCACCTCTGGGAGCTCGTGAGGCAGCAGAGCGAGCTTTAGAAGTTCGAGCTTCAAAGCCTCCCTCACAGCGCGGCATGACTGATGTAGGTCTAGCTCGAGCTCGTGACCTCAAAGCCGGTAAAGACCTAAGCCCTGAAACAGTCCGTAGGATGCTCGCCTATTTCACTCGACACGAGGTAGATAAAGAGGGCTCAACTTGGGATGAGCAGGGGAAAGGCTGGCAAGCTTGGCAGGGTTGGGGAGGTGATGCCGGTTACGCTTGGGCTCGAAAGGTAGTCAAACAAATGAATTCAGCAGATGAGAAAACCAACTCACTCAGGGCTTATGGTGAGGCTCTCCAATTATCAGAGGCTCCTAGCTATGATGTACCCGATGGCCTAACGATTGGCCGACCGTTTAAAACTCTTGGCTTAGGTCAGGTCTCATCTCGTATGAATGGTGAGAATATTGGCCAAGAGATCACCTCTGAGATGCTCGGTGAGATGCTTCGAGTATACCGAGAGCGCAAAGAGGAAGACCCTGTAATCATCGATTGGCAGCATGCCACCTCTCCATTTCAGGGAGGGCCACCAGCTCCACCGGAGAGCGGCAACGCGCTAGGCATGATCATAGATTTAGAACTCAGAGAAGATGGGCTTTACGCCATCCCTGCCTATAACGAGCGCGGCCTTAAGGTCGTTTCTGAGGCCGGTGGTGTATTGTGGAGCTCTCCTGAGTTTATCACTGGCGAGGTATTCAACCGCTTAGGTGGTGAGAAGATTGGGGATGCTCAATTACTCGCTATCACACTCACTCCCCGACCTGCCCAATCTCACGCGCAGATTGACCGGGTGACCCTAAACGAAAGGTTAGACATGATGGACAACATCAAAGAAATGTCTGCTGACGATTTACGCGCTATGCTCATCGCCAAAGATGAGATGGTTAAAGAGCTAGAGCGCAAAATCTCAGAGATGCAAGAAGACGCTGAAGCTTCACTCAACGCTGAGCATGATGAAGATAAAGCTAAGATGGCTGAGTCTGATGAGGATAAGGCCAAGATGGCTGAGTCTGATGAGGATAAAGCTAAGATGGCTGAAGACGAAGACGAGAAGAAAAACAAGATGGGCTCTGATTATAACCAGATGTCAGAGGCCGCCTCTCTTCTCTCTGAGGTCGCGTCTCTTCGTGAGACTGTAGCCACCCTCACCGCCGAGCGTGACGCTTCACTTAAGAAGCAAGCTGTAAACGCTCTACTCTCAGAGGGTTGTATTTCACCCGCTGAAGAGGAGGTAGCAGGCAAGGCTTGGGAGCTCCGAGACTTACAACCTGAGTTTTGGGCATTCTTCTCAGAGCGCAAACCATCACAAGCTGTACCTCTCAACGAGGTTGGCCATGGTGCAAGCGGTGAGGAGATCAACCAACAATCTCTTAACGAGCGTGTAACCTCCACTGCTAAGGCAGAGGGAATCACCTACTCTGAGGCTCTCGCGAAAGTTCGACGCGAGAACCCCGACTTCTACAATCAAGCCTTTGGAGGATAACCATCATGGCTAATACTGATAACATCATTTCATTCGTGGCTGGTGAGGCCATCACTGAGTTCGCTATTGTCTCTCTCAATGGAGATGGCAAGGTCGTAATCACAGACGCTGCCACTGATGATAACGTGGTTGGTGTCGCTCAACGCGCTTGCGCTTCAGGTGAGGTAGTTGAGGTTCTCATCTACGGTATCACTCGCGTTATCGCTGGTGAGTCTCTCACCTTCAACAGTACCCCAATCTTGGCGGCTATCACTGATGGTAAAGTACAAGCTTGTGAAGCTACTGATACTACCTTCTACCCCATTGCTCGCATCATCCCGAACATTAACCAAAAGACTGCCTCTGCTGGCGATCAGATTAAGGTTATGTTCGTTGGCCCTACCAGCTTAGTATAAGGAGGCTGAAACATGGCTAGCTCATATTCTAATTTACATCCAGTAGACCAAATCTTAACTAACCTTGTCGTCGAGGCTGTGCCTAGTGATGATCAGTTGATCGCAGATAAGGTCTTTGAGCCTATCGTTGTTCCTGAGCGCTCAGGTACTATTCTCCTCGAGGAGACCCGTAATTTTATGGGCGCTGGTGCTGGGCTCGACTTAGAGCGTGCTCCCGGCTCATCACGCGCTACCATCGGTGGCTTTGATCGTACTTCACAAACTTTCAAGGCTAAGATCTACGCGGCTTCTGACTCTATCGCTATGGAAGACATCTTTGATAGTCAATATCCTGGAAGCGAAGAACAACGCCTAGCGCGTAAGGTTGCCCGAGTGATGAAGCTTGCACGCGAGAAGCGTGCCGCTGATCTCCTCTTTGATGCTACCGCGTTTAACACCTCAGCGGCCTCAGCTACGTTTGACGCTACCGCAGCTGAGCCACTCTCTGAGTTGCATGAGCTCAAAGATACCGTCTTCGAGGCGGCTCATGGTATCAACCCTGATACGCTCATCTTCGGCCGTAAGACCTTCAGAGCGCTAGCGCGTAACCCTGAGGTTCGTGGCTATGTTGGTACTTTGGCTAATGGTGTGGCTTCAGGCAACCTCATCCTCAGCGATGAGGCAGTTATTGAGGTACTCCGCTCAGTGCTCGGCATCCCGAATATCTACGTTGGAGCCGCTCGCCAAGATACTGCTGTTCCCGGTGCTACTAGCTCAGAGGGTTACATCTGGGGTGGTGACAAGCTCTTTATGGGTATCCTCAAGGGCGCTGATGCAATCGTGCAAAAGAGCGGTAATGTAAAGGGAATGCCTGTAGCGGCTCTCAACTTCCAATTCGGAAGCATGGTAGCAGGCCAATATGACAGCCTCGACAAGACCCGACGTTATGTCTACGCTGAGGAGGTCTCTCAGTTTAAGGCTATCGATAGCACCCTTGGCCACGTCCTAACCGGCACCCACAGCTAAGATGTATGAGTTACTCAGGGCTTACCTCTTAGCAGAAGAGGACGCAGACAAAAAAGCCATCCAAGACCTAGATAATCAGGTTAAGGGGGAGCGTGGCCCTGTAGCTCAATTAATCCGAGCGAGACGAGATCAACTGAAAGCTGAGGTGGCAGCAGAGAAAGCTTTCAAGAGCTCACTCTCTAAAGCACGTCAACAGCTCGTCGCTCGAATGGAGCAGGTGGCACTAACCACCGATCCACAACTATTACTCTCGTTTGATGATGACCAACTACTAGACCTCTTGCTTAGGAGCGGGATGGGCCTAACTGTTGATGAGTTCATTGAGCAGAGTGATAGAATTAGAGATGCTTTCGAGAAATCGCTTGAGGTGATCAATGTAGACCTCTCACCTCAAGCTATGCCTCAAATGGATCTCATCCAACAGAACGCATCAACGGCTATCTTTGAAGATGTGATACTACCTGATTACAAGAAGGCCATGAGGGATGCCTTCCAATCACTAGCGACTCAACTGCCTGTTGATGTGGTGATTGGTGACCTTCAGCGTAGGCTAGAGCAGTCAGAGGGTAGGGAGCTCACAGAGGTTAGGACTGCTATAAGTGAGTTGGGGCGCTCCCTCACCGCTACCGCAGCCACTGCCGCTGATCTAGATCTATACCTATACACCGGCCCCAAGGATGGTATCACGCGGCCATTCTGCCGAGCTCTCATTAACCTAGTGGTCGATGAGTCACAGATGGCTGACCTCAACAACGGTCAAGGTAAGAGTGTTAAGATCTCATGTGGTGGGTATAATTGCAGACACTCATGGTCACCTGTTACAGATTCGTTTGTTGAGGCGGCTGATCTGAAGCGGGCTAAGCCTGCCGATATTGCAAGAGCTAATCGAGGAGCAAAGAGGAAATGAGA
>Ga0129348_1001010_pt1 | contig 10334 bp, 16 predicted proteins | sample CPBDNA_4_FD_94424 | JGI IMG/M metagenome (GOLD analysis project Ga0129348, IMG submission 94424) | Freshwater to marine salinity gradient microbial communities from Chesapeake Bay, USA - CPBay_Sum_27_0.8_DNA | ecosystem: Environmental > Aquatic > Marine > Coastal | place: USA: Chesapeake Bay...
TGGCTGTTCAAAAAACACACGAAGAATTAGATAGACCAAGTCTCCTACCAAATGAAAGAGGCTTAAAAGCAGCCAATGATGCTAGACAACAAGCAGAAGAAGAGTGGTTTAATTAATGGCGTTTTTAGTACACCCGCTGCCTCCTATCAGCGTATATGTTAGGAAAGAATACCTTTACGATTTAGAAAAAGGACACGGAGAATTTACACCTGGTATTTGGATCAGTGTAAAAAGCACACAATACAAAGCATTGTATTTTGAAACATTATTAACAGACTACGGAGCACTATATGACAAACTTCCTATATCGGCATTTGTTTGGAAAATACCGCACGGCGAGATTCTTCCGCTTGATGTGCTACAGCTTTGGGATTGTTTTGATTACGACATTACCGTTGTCCAAAAACCCATCTTGTCTAGATGTGAATTTTTTGGAAAGGACAAACGTATGCATGCCGGTGAGTATGAGTTCACCATCGATAATTGTCACCGCGATCATTCCGTCCTTGACACCAACTTCTCAGAACACGACCCCGAACACAAGTCTTTCAACGTTATACGACTTGACAACGGTCAATTCGCTGCTCAGCCTAACAATCGGGTTATCTGGCGTGATAGCTCCTTAACACCTGAGAAACTATTAACACCAGATTTTAAAGTGTGTACACAAAACTATGCTGTAGAAACAGAACCAAAATGGAGTGTTGGTCATACTGACGAATGGCAGTATAAAACACTTGACGAAGAATCGAAAACATAGTATATTAAAACAATAACCAAGGAGTATTATATGAGCGATCGTGTCTATGGCCCTGAAGAAAAGGCCAAACTAGAACGTTTAGTCAAAGAAGGCGTAACCGTTTTACAAGAAATTGAAGATTTGCAAGGCGGATTAAAAGAAACAATTAAAGCAGTAGCAGAAGAATTAAATGTAAAACCAAGTTTAATTAACAAAGCAATTAAAGTAGCACAAAAACGTGATTGGAGTCGTGTGCAAGATGAGTTTGAAGACCTTGAAACAATCGTAGCTACAACCGGTTACGATAAAGATGCATAAGGTAATTGAATATATAAAAGAAAGTCATAGGTTATCACCTTTGGCTTTTTATTGTGAAATGGCTGAAACAACTATTTTAATTGCTGCTTCTGCTGTTTTAACTTTTACGGTGCTTGATCCTGCTACAGAAATTTTTATTCCATTATATTTTATAGGTAGTATTTTAGGAGTAATAAGTACCGTTATACGCAAAGCTGCATTTGCCATTGTTTTATGTGCATGGTTTGTTGTTATGAATTTTATTGCATTATTGCAGCTCTTTGTGTTATAATAAGAAAAAGGAATTTATATGCCATACGTTGATGCTTTTTTTGATAGAGATGCAGATATTATTCGTGCTGTTGAACGTCGTGATGGAAAAAGACATTATCAAGAATATCAAGCAAAATATACGTTTTACTACGAAGATCCAAGAGGCAAATACAAAAGTATTTTTGGTGATCAATTGCAACGAGTAGTATGCAAAAACACAAAAGATTTTAGAAAAGAACTTGCTATAAACAAAGGCAAGAAAATGTTTGAGTCGGATGTAAACCCAATCTTCCAGTGTTTGAGTGAAAACTATCTTAACCAAGATGCACCTAAACTGAATGTTGCGTTTTTCGATATTGAGACAGACTTTGATCCAGAACGTGGCTTTGCGGATCCTAGTGATCCATTTATGCCAATTACTGCAATCACGGTACACTTACAATGGCTTGATGCACTTGTAACTTTTGCACTTCCACCAAAGACACTTACTATAGAACAAGCACAGGCAGAAGTTGCAGATTTTGATAATACTTATTTGTATGCTAACGAAGGAGACATGCTAGAAGCATTTCTCGATGTTATTGAAGATGCAGATATTTTGTCTGGTTGGAACTCAGAAGGTTATGATATTCCTTATACGGTAAATCGTGTTAGTCGTATACTAAGTAAAGATGATACAAGACGCTTTTGTTTGTGGCAGCAATTGCCTAAACGTAGAGAATTTGAAAAGTTTGGTAAGACTGCTGAAACATTTGATACCATCGGAAGAGTCCACATGGATTATCTCGAATTGTATCGCAAGTATACATATGAAGAACGTCATACATATAGACTAGATGCTATCGGTGAGATGGAAGTTGGTGAAAATAAAACGGTATATGAAGGCACACTTGATCAACTTTATAACAACGACTTCCGCAAGTTTATTGAATACAACAGGCAAGACGTTGCACTACTAGATAAAATTGACAAAAAACTACGTTTTATTGATCTTGCTAACGAAATTGCACACGATAATACGGTGCTTCTACAAACTACTATGGGTGCTGTGGCTGTAACAGAACAGGCTATTATTAACGAAGCACATAATAGAGGTATGCAAGTCCCTAATAGACGTGAACACGAAGGCAACACAGCAGCAGCAGGTGCATATGTTGCATTTCCAAAAAAAGGTGTGCATGAGTGGATTGGTTCAATGGATTTGAATTCACTTTATCCAAGTATTATTCGTGCTATGAATATGGCTCCAGAAACTATTATTGGTCAAATACGTTTAGATTTAACAGATGAATTTTTACACAATGCAACAACACTAGAAAAGAAAAGTTTTGCAGGTGCTTGGGAAGGCAAGTTTGCTGTATTAGAATATGATGCAGTAATGGAACAGCGTAAAGATGTTGCACTTACACTAGATTTAGAAGACGGTACTAGTCATGTACTAAGTGGTGCAGAAATATATAAATTAATTTTTGATAGTCAACAGCCGTGGATGTTGAGTGCAAATGGTACTATATTTACTTGGGAAATCGAAGGTGTTGTTCCAGGTTTATTAAAACGTTGGTATTCTGAACGTAAAGAACTACAAGCAAAAATGCGCAAAGCAATTGCAGCAGGAAATGATACAGAAATTGCGTTTTGGGATAAAAGACAGCTGGTTAAAAAGATTAACTTGAATAGTTTGTATGGTGCTATTCTTAATCCAGGTTGTAGATTTTTTGATAAACGTATCGGACAATCAACTACACTTACCGGCAGACAAATTGCAAAACACATGGCTAGTGAAGTCAATAAAATTATCACAGGCGAATATGATCATGTAGGCAAAGCAATTATATATGGTGATACAGACTCAGTTTACTTCAGTGCATATCCTGTACTCAAAGATGAAATTGCAGCAGGAGATATTCCTTGGGGCAAAGATAATGTTATTACATTGTATGATCAACTATGTGAACAAGCAAACACAACATTTCCAGACTTTATGCGTACAGCATTTCATTGTCCACGTCCACGCAGTGAAGTTATTGCAGCAGGTCGTGAAGTTGTTGCAGACACAGGATTGTTTATTACTAAAAAACGCTATGCAGTGCGTGTGTATGACTTGGAAGGTAACCGCACTGATAAAGACGGCAAACTAGGTAAAGTTAAAGCAATGGGTTTAGACTTGAAACGTAGTGATACGCCAGTGTTTATGCAAGACTATTTAAAAACATTGCTAGACATGGTGTTGGATCTAAAGGATGAAAAAGATCTACTAGATAGTATTACTGAATTTAGACGTGAATTTAAAGAACGCCCAGGATTTGAAAAAGGTTCGCCTAAACGTGCTAACAAGATTGGACACTATCAACGACTTGAAGAAAAGCAAGGCAAAGCAAACATGCCTGGACACGTTAGAGCAAGTATCAACTGGAACACACTCAAGCGTATGAATGGTGACAAGTATTCGCAAGAGATTGTAGATGGTATGAAAGTTATTGTTTGCAAATTAAAGCAAAATCCGTTACAATATACTAGTGTTGCATATCCAACAGATGAATTGCGTTTGCCTGATTGGTTTAAAGAACTGCCGTTTGATGGAGATGCTATGGAAGAAGTTATTATTGACAACAAACTTGATAACTTGATTGGTGTACTCAACTACGATTTAGAAAGTACAAAACAAAATAATACATTTAATAGTTTATTTGAGTGGGGTTGATGTTTGAATTATTTAAAACAGAACACAAAGGTTTAGGAAGTGTTGTTGAAGTAAGTATTGATTATTCTGCACAACAAATTAAAAGGCAGTACAAAGAAAACGGAATAACTTGTAACGGAAATGAAACACAGGTAAAAAAACAAGATATAGATAATTTTTTTCAAAATGAAGTATATTGGCTTAATAAACTTCAAGGGGAATGGATACCAAAAACTCTAAATATAGATATGCATACACAAACAATAATACAAGAATATACAGGACCAAACTTATTATACCAAAAAAACAACTTGCCTGAAAATATTGTTGAGCAAGTTATAGAAATGTATAAATTTTTTAAAGATAAAAATGTTTTTAAAAGAAATGGAAGCATGAGTAATTTAACTTTAAAAGGAAATAAACTAATTGCTTTTGATTTTAAATGGGCAAAAAAAAGACCTGAAGGATTAGATATGGAAATTAAAAGTTATAATGATTGGCTTAGTAAAATAGACAAAAATTTAACAAACACTCTTAAGGAAATGTTATGAAAGTAGGATTTACATGTAGTACATTTGATTTACTACACGCAGGACATATACAAATGTTACGTGAAGCAAAAGAACAATGTGATTATTTGTTAGTAGGATTACAAATTGACCCAAGTGTAGATAGAGCTGAAAAAAATGCACCAATACAAAGTATTGTAGAACGTTATACTCAACTAAAAGCAGTATCGTATGTAGACGAAATAGTTCCATATGCTACTGAAACTGACCTAAATGATATCTTGACAATGTATCATATAGATGTTAGAATATTAGGAGAAGAGTATCGTGAAAAGGATTTTACGGGCAAGGATATTTGCAAGAAGCGGGGTATCCAGCTATATTTCAACAAAAGAGATCACCGCTTCTCAAGCAGCGATTTAAGAAAACGAGTATGCGAAAGGGAAAACAATGCCACTACCTGAAGGAAGAAAAGCACTAACTGATCAAGATATGGTCATATTGTTACATAACATTGCACGAAGTGTAGAACAGTTTGGATCGTCTAATTTAGACTCAAGCGAGATACGTCAAACAGCAGATCGTTTTTCAGAACTTTCAAAAGCAGCAGGTGTTGCACAGCATAAGGCACAGCAAGGATGAGTAAAGCATTTTGGGAAGGTTTTAGAACTGGGTTTACTACATCCATCAAATATGGTATTCCTATTGCACTTGTATTTGTGCTAGGACTAGCACTAGGCAGTTATAGTCATCCTTATGAAGTGTGTAAGCGTATGTATAACTCGCCAGACGACATTGCAGAATGTGTTTGGATAAAGGAGAATCCGTAATGTGGACACTTTGGATTATTAGTAGCGTTATTGGTAGCACAGAACCTAAATACACTCGATATGAAACTTTTGAACACAAAGAAACTTGCTATCACGCTTGGTATAAAGTTAGTAGTGAGTTTACTGAAGGTGAAACAGCATTTTGTGAAGGCCCAGATGATTAAGTACAAACTTACACTAAACGATGGCGAAGATATTGATGTATACTCCGATGGTGTGGATATAAAGGATAGTGGTGCTGTAAATTTTTACAACTGGGAAAAAGAGGACGAATATGTATCTTATAAACGCACCGTTCGTGCTTTTGGACCGCAGCACTGGAAAGAAGTTAGAAAGACGAGTTGCTGATGAATAAATTTATTTTTGATGTGGACGGAACACTAACTCCGAGTAGACAAACTATTGACCCAGAGTTTAAAGAGTTTTTCAAACACTTTATCCAAGATAACAAGGTTTGGCTTGTAACTGGTAGTGATTATGCTAAAACCGTAGAACAACTTGGAGAGGATATTTGTGAAAGTGTTGTAACCGTGTATAATTGTTCAGGAAACGATACATGGTTCAAAGGTAAACGTGTAAATTCAAAATCATTTACAGCGCCAACAGAACTATATGATCTAATGAATGGCTGGTTACAATCTAGTCAGTTTCCTCTGCGCTGTGGAAATCACATAGAAGAACGCATGGGAACAATAAACTTTAGTATTGTAGGACGTAATTGTACGTTAGGAGAACGTAAATTATATATTAAGCATGATCTTGAAAATAGAGAACGTGAAAGTATTGCTTTTCAAATTAATAGTGAGTTTCCTAATATTACAGCAGCAGTTGGTGGCGAAACAGGTATTGACATATATCGCAAAGGTGGCGACAAAAGTCAAATACTAGAAGACTTTAATAAAAATGATAAGATTTATTTCTTTGGCGATCGTATGGAGCCAGGTGGCAATGATTGGCCATTAGCAGCAAAACTAAACAAACAAAGATGTTACAATGTAAAAGATTGGCGTGATACTATGGAACGGTTACAATACTTTCAAGAGGCGAAAATAGCAGCATGATTATAGCAGGTCACGGATTTGTAGGTAAAGCATATGAATGGTTGTTTGCTAACTATAGAAGAAAAATAGAAATACATGATCCTGCAAAAGGGTTTACAGCTGACTTTGATAATACAAGTGCAGTAATTATTTGTGTACCAACACCGCAAGCAGATGACGGCTCTTGTGATATGAGTGCAGTTTATGATGTAGTAGGCAAGTGTAGACCAGATACACCAATAATGATCAAAAGTACAATTAGTTTGCAAGGATGGTATGAACTTAAAGACCGCTTTCCAAATCATAAATTTTGTTTTAGCCCAGAGTTTTTAAGAGCAGCAAATCACATGATTGATATTAAAAATATGGATACCTTTATTATTAGTGGTGATACAGAATACTGGCGTGATCAAATTAGTTACAACTGGCCACATATGCGTATACGCACCGTAAAACCTGAAGAAGCTATAGCAATAAAATATTTTAGAAATGCTTTTTTAGCAACTAAAGTTAGTTTTTTCAATGAAATATATGACTTTTGTTCAGCATACGATATCAGCTTTGATCAAGTTCAAGGCGGTATTACAGCAGATAAAAGAATAGGAGAAAGTCATAGTTACGTATGGCCAGATGAAGGGGTAAGAGGTTGGGGAGGATATTGTTTTCCAAAAGACACCAGTGCTCTATTAAAAATGGCAGCAGAAAAAAATATTAATCTAAATACACTAGAAGCAGCAGTTGAATACAATAAAAAAATACGTTGACAATCAACAACTTAGGCAGTATAATAAGAAACATAGGAGAAACATATGAAAGACATTCTACAAGACATTGTAAGCCATACACATTCGTTAGGCATTATTTCAACACTTAAAATTACAACAGAAAATGATATCACAACTATTGAAAGTATGGCAGACGATAGAAGTGTTATTATGACAGCAACAACACATTCACCAGTAGGCGAATTTGTAGGTACATTTGGTATGCCTGATTTAGGTAAACTAGCTTATCATTTAAAAAATCCAATGTACAGAGAAAATGCTAAAATTGAAGTAATAAGTGCAGAACGCAACGGTGAAGTTGTTCCAACACATATTCACTTTGAAAACGATACAGGTGACTTTAAAAACGATTATCGTTTTATGATTAAAGAAATTATCGAAGAAAAAATTAAAAAGTTTAGTTTTAAAGTTAATACATATGATGTAGAAATCCAACCAAGAATTGGTAAAATTGAACAAATGAAATACATGCAAGGCGGACACACAGAAGAAACGGTGTTCCAAGTTAAAACTGAAAATGATAACTTGGTATTTTATTTTGGTGATGATGTAACACACGCAGGTAATTTTGTATTTGAGCAAGGTATTACTGGAAAACTAACACATACATGGGCATGGCCTGTTTCACAAACTATTGCTATTTTGAACTTGGATGGTGATAAAACTATGAGCATCACAGACCAAGGTGCTATGAAGATTAGTGTAGACAGCGGCATGGCAAAATACGATTACATTCTACCGGCTCAACAAAAATAATGAAAACAAACCTAACTGAAACACAAAAAGATTATGCAGTATTTTTACCTAGTATTAGCGGCTTTTATGGCACGTTTGTAGGTAAACAAAGATATGAAGATTATGTTGATCCTTCTCGTGTTCCAGCAGGTTTAGGCAATGTAGAAAGTCTTAATTTTTTAAATCCTAAAGACGGAGCGTTCCATTACAAGTGGGCGCTCTATTCTGCTGGTCACGCAGATTTAGATACGACTAAATTTGTTGATAAAGAAGATATGGTGCGTAACCGTGATAGAGATAATTCATGGTTGCTAGGCGACTCAGGTGGTTTCCAAATTGCTAAAGGGTTGTGGCCCGGTGACTGGACTAGCGAAACTTGTCCACATGCAAATAAAAAACGTGAGCTTGTTGTAAACTGGATGGAAGAATACATGGACTACGGAATGATGCTTGATATTCCTACATGGACCTTCCAAAGTGCAAAAGCAAGTAAAGCAACTAACATAAAAAGTTATGATGATGCTGTAAAAGCTACTCATATTAATGCACGTTATTACATGAAACATAGACGTGGTAACTTTAAGGTATTAAACGTACTACAAGGCAGTAATCATACTAATGCCGATAGTTGGTATGAAGAATTCAAAGGTTATTGTGATCCAAAACAATATCCAGATACACACTTTAATGGCTGGGCAATGGGTGGTCAAAACATGTGTGATGTTCATTTGATTTTACGCAGACTTGTACACATGATACACGATGGATTACTTGAACAAGGGCTGCATGATGTAATGCACTTCTTGGGCACAAGTAAACTAGAATGGGCTGTGTTACTTACTGACATACAACGAGCTGTTCGCAAATATCATAATCCTAACTTTATGATTACATATGATTGTGCATCTCCTTTTCTTGCAACAGCAAACGGTCAAATTTATCATAACATTAGATTAGATCACAAAGGCAAATGGAGTTATATTATGAGTCCAGGTGCTGACGCTTTGAAATATGCTAGTGATACTAGAAGTTTTAAAGACGCAGTACTACAAGATGGCTTATTACCTACATTTGAAGAATCTCCTGTTAGTCAACACTGCAAAATGAATGATATTTGCATTTATGCTCCAGGCGATAAAAACAAAGTTGGTACTATTAAAGTTGAAAAAGGTAAGCCAGAACTTGATAAACAAGGTAATCCTTTACTAGACGATAACGGAAATCCAATTATTATGCGTAAAGATAGCACAAGTTGGGATTCATTTAGTTATGCGCTACAAATGGGTCATAATGTTTGGATGCATATTGAAAGTACACAACGTGCAAACGAGCGTTATGATGCAGGAGAATATCCTTACATGATGGTATACGAACCAAGTATTAGACATGTGTTTAGAGATATTGTCAATGAAATCTTTGCACAAAAAGATCGTGAAAAAAGTCTTGCAGTTATTAACAAATATGGTGACGATAAATCGCTAAGTATTTGGACGCACATTATTGGTACTAGATTGAAAGTTGGTAAGAAAACAATAACACCGGAAGCAAAAGCAGACGAATTATTTGATTGGGGTTGATATGAGTAACTTTACAGATGAAAAAGATAAACTAAAAAGCTACTTAGAAGAATTAAAACGAAAACACAAAAAATTACATGAACAAATTGATCAATATCACGGTATTGAAGTCACTCCAGAAATAAGAAAACTTAAAACACATAAACTTTTTATAAAAGATGAAATGCATAGAATTCAAACAAAACTTGAAAACTTAGGACATTACAAAAATGGACGAGCATGAAAAGAAAGTTAGATTAGAACATATTGATATGGCTTTAGAAGAACTTGATAAAATCATTGACACAATGAATAAAAAAGGCTATAGTAATGAAAAAATAAACGAGTTTAACAAACAACGTTGGAATCTTTGGAATGAAAGGTATAGGCTTAAACAATGAAACGAGATTATGATAGTGGCGTAAATGAAAGTGTAAACTTTTTTATTGGCACAGAAGTAGAACACACTCCAAAGTTTGGAAAGAAAACACTTTTTGTTGTAGGTGTACAAAACTTTGAAGATATTGTAGCACACGCAAACAAAGCAGGTGTAGATCATATTTACTTGGGTGCTAACATGAGTTGGAGCAAGGACGAGTCTTGGGACGAAATGGTATTTCCATTGTTGAAAGACGGTTACTGGGTAACACTAGATTTTCCTGTGCAAGACATTGAATGGGTGCTAGAGTGCGGCTATACAGAATACAATCGCTTTATTCCAATGATTAGCGTAAAAATGCCTTACATTGATCTACTAGGTTACAATGCTTGTTTAAAAGTAGATGACAAAGATTTTGATGCTACTAATCCAGGTGTATGGGTACATCGTGTACATGATTTAAAAGATAAATCAAAGTTTACCGATTGGTCTAAATACAGCACAGACGAAA
>Ga0129348_1001019_pt1 | contig 10278 bp, 13 predicted proteins | sample CPBDNA_4_FD_94424 | JGI IMG/M metagenome (GOLD analysis project Ga0129348, IMG submission 94424) | Freshwater to marine salinity gradient microbial communities from Chesapeake Bay, USA - CPBay_Sum_27_0.8_DNA | ecosystem: Environmental > Aquatic > Marine > Coastal | place: USA: Chesapeake Bay...
CATGTCGCCCTTGAACTTGTTCAACAGATAGATCACCTCGGGGGCTGAGCCTCTCTCAGCGTAGCGGTGCATATCGTCGTTCTGTATCTCCAGCCAGTCAGCCCAGTCTCCTGACTCAACGATATTGTCGAGGTCAGGGTGTGCTTCCCTAATGAGAGCCATGTGTTGCTCTTGCGCTTTGGCATGAGCCTCTTGGTTTCTCATCTGCCGGAGTTGTTCAAGCTCGGCATTGGTTTCGGCAACTTGTGCTTGCGTCCTTTCCATCTGATCCAGAATTGGTGCCGCTAAGTCTGGGTACTCTTCCCTGACCTGCTTCAACTTCTCCAGATCGACGTCTTTCTCTGCAAGCTGACGCTTCAGGTTGTTCAACTCAGCCATTGTCTGCTCGTGCAAACGTCGCAGTTCTTTGGCCTCAGTTGTTGCCTGAGTCATCTTCCTTTGTGCATTCTTGTAGCGTTCGTCAGCCTTTTTCAGGGCTAACTCCGTCTCGGACAATTCGCCGCGCTCGTCTTCGACGGGAGCCTCCACAGGTTCTTCGGCAGTTTCCGTTGGCTCTTCGGGTGCCTGTGCCTCTACCTCCGGCTGAACTTCCTCTGGCGTTTCCTCTTCTTGAGGGGCCGGAACTTCACCTTTGATCTGGGCGATTAACTCCTGTGCTTCCGCTTCAAGTTTTGCTGGATCTACTCTCATCTTCCGGTTCCTGTTAGGGGTGTCCGTCAGTCGATGCTTGGGGGCCGCGCTCTCAGCGACCGCTCCGCATCGATTACCGCTTCAGCGGCTTGTTCTAGCTCAAGCATTTCGCGTAGCTCGGCTACCCGACCTTGCTCGAACCTAAAATTGTTTTTATCCGCAGACTCTAATTTGGTCTGAGCGTCAGCCAATCGCTCCGCCAGCAACTCCATCAGGAGGGGCCATTCCTCCGTCAGGGCCAACACCTTGACCGCCCGCGCCTGACGCGGCGAGCATTTGCTGTTGCTGTAATAGCGCTTGTTGTTCGGCAATTAGCTGTTCCTCAGACTTGATAACGTCAGCAGGATCGATGTCCATGCTCTGCGCGATGTCACGCAGGAGCTTGCCTCGATCAACTAGCTGAGAGTCCATGGGATTTGAAACCAGAGAGAGGAATTGAAGAAGTCTCTGGCTCTGCACTTCTTTCTGCACAAGTGCGGTGCTACCGCGAGCTACGACCTTGAGGTCGCCCTTCGCTCGCTCATTTGTTCCGAACTCCATATTGAAGTGGAACAATGATTCAATCATAGGGCGTATGAGGAAATCGTCAATGTTTTTGATGGTGCTTTTGAGCGCTACGTTAGCCGCTCCCATCAGCATTGAGATGCCCGTCGCCGTCTTGTTTAAGCTCTTCGTTTGCTCGCCGTGAGTGTACGACGGCAGTGATGTCGTCTCATCAGCAAAGCGCCGGAAGATCTCGATAATCTGATTCAGGCCGTTGGCGTTAGCGACAGGCTGATAGTACCTGACCGCTGGCATGGACCCGTCTCCTCCCGAGCGTAAAAAGACTCGCCACGGGTGGAGATCGGTTGGATCTTCACCCGCCGCGAGCAGGTCAGTGTTGACCTCAACCATCGGACCCGAAGACAGGGCCATGTTGTCTAGCCAGATGCGGGTCGCCGCATTCATGGTTTGCTGTGAATCACGCATCATGCGCGGGACGCCTACACCCCAAAACTGGTGGGGAGTGCGCTCATACGGGAAGATGTTGTAGGGAATGCGGTAGCCTTTGACCGGATTCAGAGAGGCCTTAATAACCTTACCCGCGACAATCCATATATTCGCGTCGAAGTCCTGACTGGGGTCGGAACCCTCCGGAAGTTCGACTCCAACCTCTCTAAGGTCATAGCCATCAATGGATCCCCAGAACTCCAGCAATTCAAACCGCTTGGAATCGCCATGCTCATTAATACCAGCGATTTGGCGGCGAGTCCTTTCGTGATCCTCTTCTTCATGGTTTCCCGTTCTGTGATCCCGCAACATGGCGAGAATGACTTCCGTGTCAAAAGCTGGAGTCTCCGCCAACTCTCGGAACTGCCTCCGCGTAAGGACATGGCGACGGAACATTCCGTGGCAATCCTCAAGGCTGGTGCAGAAGGGGTCGGGATACAGATCAAAGATCGACACCGACTCAATCTCGGGACGCGCCTGCTCTTCCATAACCATCGCGTAGGTAGACCGGCCCATTTCGTCTTCCATCCGCTGGTAGGACTGAACTCGGTCGATCTTCACTGTGCCTGATTTAACAGCGCCGGAGCCAAAGATGCAGGCCTCAAGAATGGCCTCCTTCATCTTCTGCTCAGTATTCTCTTCAATTAGCTGGTCTTCGATATCCTTCTGCATTTCCTCAGAAGCCATCAGGGCCAGACGCTCTTCCTGCTCTTGTAGCCCCTTGCGGATAGCCTCTTCGTTTTCCGCCAGCACCTGACGGATAACTTCTTCTGGCTGTCCCTGACCAAACTGAACGATGTTTTGGATCAACATCTGTTGCATCTCAGCCCGCTTGAGCGGGTTGATGCTAGGGCGAGGGGTAGGCTCTACGCCAAAAAATGCGTCACCGCTCTGAAACAACAGGTCCACAAGCCTGCTGTACGCGGCCATAACTTTTGTGCGAGTGAGTCCAACAAAGACCTTGCTTCGGGATCCGGAAGCTTCTTCCAGACGAGCTAAGGTGCTGGGGTCGTATTGCCCAGAAAACTGACGCAGATCTTTGATCCACTCATCTTCAGTTTCCCTACGGGCATCCTTGTACTCGATGAACAAGGACATAAGCCTTGCACCGAGCGATTGCAATTCTGACTCTTGAGTGCCGTCCGGATTCTCAACATCAAACCCGACACCCTCTTCGAGGTATTCGTCCATTACCATCCCACCACGGTGTCAACAGTTTTGAAGCGCCTGCCGACCGGCAAAACTTTAGGTCGAGGCATTGAAGCCAATCCGTGGAGGGCAATGGCAAAGGCCATCACCCTATCATCATAACAGCCGTTTTGAGCATTGGTAGTCCCTTTTTCGTCAATAACATACGTCCGCAACTCTTTGATTAACTCAAGGTCTGCAATGCCAGAATCCCTCTGCCGAAGTAACGCGGCGAGGTTGTCGATGATTAACGGTTTAGTTTTGCTCGTAGTCAGGAAACCGCCGCGCTTCGTCATGCGGTCCCCGTATGCACCATCCACAGAACTCTCAACGAATAGGGACGGGTAATTCAATTCTTGCAACCGGCGGAGCGTAGTCAGTCCGTGGTTGTTTCTTTCGACGATGATGTAGGCGCTGTTGTACCGCTGGCCAATCATCCCGACGATGTTGCCCCACTCCCACGGATCGATGTGGCCGTGGTAGCAAGCAACCTGCCTACCACGCGAGTCCAGTACCTGCGCCACGGAGTAATCCCCGTATGCCAAGCCCTCCGCAACGTCTACACCAATGACGTATGAGTCGTCTGGGTTGGGCGGATGCCACTCCCGATAAGGGCCGGAGGAGCGCTCGGACATCCCGTCACTGCGGAACTCGCCAATGAAGTCAGGGGTGTAGCACTCTCTTTCCGCGTCAGCGAGAACATCCTCCTCCACAAAACAGCGGCCTGACGTAAGGAACGCCTCAATCGGAGTGGTTGGGTATTCCTGTCTGAACAGATCATGCCCGCCCAGTTCGTCCATTTTGTTGCGGCGGAACTGGAGTTGCTCGTCATCCAGACCGTACTTAGCCGCCAGTTGCTCCTCATCCTTGGTCCGCTCGAAGTACGGGCGCACCTTGGCGCGATACTCCTGCATGGCATACCAAGGAACAAAGCAGGTAATCCAGTCTGTCTCGCCGCGAAGGGACTTCATGACTTGGTCGTAGAACCAGCCGCCCGCCCCGTTAGCGGTGGATTCAAGGATCACCTCACTGCCGTTACCACCGACCGTCTGTAGCAAACCGGCTACGATGTCTGCTCCCTGCGGGTAGAAGGCGACCTCCGATCCATGGACAAAGCGGTTAGTCTGTCCTCGCCCTGTCTGAGTTGATCGTGCTGTACCCACTCGATATCGCGAGTTGATCTCATCGAAGACAAGGGTGGCGGCACTCTGACTACTGAGTTTTGGCCTGAAAGCTGGGTGAGGAACGCCATCGTAGAACGAGCGCACCATGTTAAAAATCGCGTTAGTCGATTCCGCAAGGTGCGAAAGAACGAACGCATTGGCATTCCGCGTCTGCGTAATTTTCCAGAAGAATCTACCTTCCACATACGTTGAGATCCCTACCTGTCTCGCCTTCAGGATCAGGGCGCGTATCTTCCCCTGCTCCTTGAGTTGCTGTTCCAGTTGCTGATGAACCATCTTCTGGCCGTCGTTCAACTTAAAGGGAACCTGCTCGCCCTCCTTGTTGATGACCTTCAGGACGTTTTTTGCGTACACGGGAAAGTCTGATTTAAATACCCGTGCCGCTTCCATTAGCTCCTGATCATTCACCCTCTAGCCCCTGTATGATTTGCTTGCACCACCACAGCAAGTCAGCGTCTTCCCCCGAATGACGCATAAGGTTTACCCTGTAACAAACCAGCCTGACGTTGCCCTTCTCATAACCTTTGCTCTGGTCGATCCTGTCTACCGATGCGTTCAGTCCCGTCGAATCTCTCATCCGGCGGGGGTAGTAGGTCATGTGCATCCCCGTGATGGCACACTTTCCGTGTTGCGCATCCCACATCGCCCGCAGATCTTCTTTGGTAATGCTGACCTCTACCTTGCGGGCCTTGTTGTTCAGCCGAGTAAATAGATAGGCCTCGGGACTCGAAGACTTGTAAGTTTCTTTTTTTGCCCTATAGCAAACAGCACAAGTTCGCTTGCGGTATTTAGCCCTTCCGTGGAGGGGAAAATCGGTTAGGGGCTTTTTAACGCCGCATACGGCGCATTCGCGATTCGTAACTGCCAAGGCCTGCCCCCCGTGACATCATGAAACGCCGCCATCGCCGCTCTAGAATTTCCTACAGCGATGCGGTCCCCCATTAGGGATTCGCCGAGGCCAATACACCCGACCACGTCGGTTGGGTAGTTAGCAACGTGAATCAAAATATGGGTGCGGCCTTCGACTTTCTCGACCTCATAACACCAGTCGAATTTGGGAGACTCCTTCCATTTGAGCGAGTATTCCCCCAGCGGGATGCAAGACTCGAACGGCTTGTTGTCCAGCCAAGGGCGCTCAATGGTGTAGAACTTATGAACTTTGTTTGCGGGGATTGTCATAACACCCAACGTCCCTGTCGGGTGATATGCAAATCTATTTATTGTGATCATGCTCAGTTACAGCTAGTTGATGTGGAGCCGTCTGCCGCAACTGAAGCCGTGCAGGTCGGGATCGAGTCAAGCAGGTTCTGTATGGACGTTTGATAGCTAGACCAGATACTGCTGAATAGGCTGTTGTTGTTTGAATCAATGTCCAGCATATTCGTGAAGCCATCTGTCGCTACGCCAGATATGCCGTCCATGCCCGCAATGCCGAGAGTTGTGGCGGTATCCAAACCAGCCGTACCCAGAGTCGTTGCAGTATCTAGGCCAGCGACGCCAAGAGTGGTCGCGGCATCAAGACCTGCCGATCCCATGGCAACTGTAGAGTCAAGGCCTGCCGTACCCAGCCCCACCAAGCTCACATAACCAGCGGCCCCGAGGTTGGTCAGGTTGTTCATGCCGGTAACGCCAAGCTGGGTTGTGCTGTTTAGGCCAACTGTCGCAATAGCAGTATTCGCGTCAAATCCCGCAGTGCCGAGATCTACCGCCCCGTTGATGCCAGCAGTGCCTAGATCAACCATGCCGTCGATGAATGGCGTGTAATCAACATTACCCATCGCGTTAAACCCGCCGAGTGCAACGTCTGCCGTTAAGGCCGACTGGTCGGTAAACGCGCCATATAACGCCTGCTGGGTGGTGGCATCTGCGGATATACGAGCGAGAGATACATCGCGGTTATACTCAGCCATTGCCTTGGTTGAATCGGTCTGCAACCACATCATGCCCAAATTTGAAATCGGCGCGGCTAAGATCGACGCCCACTGCAATGCCTGAGACTGCTGGGGGACCGGAGTCACCGTGGGGGTCTGGGTCAGGGCCAAGGCCATTACCGCCGCACTCGCCGCCTGTCCATCTCCCGCCGCCGCAATGGCAGACAAAGCATCGAACTTCGCCTTGGACGCCATGGCATTTGCTTCAGCCGCCTTCTGTACCGCCTCGTAATACTGAGATGTACTAGATGCACACCCAGTCATCACCAATACCGCAATAAATAACCCTAACTTTTTCATGGTTTTCCCCTATTTGCTGTAGAAGCCCCTGAGAAGCCGCAGGTTGAACGATGCACGGGGAGAGGTAAGCCCAAGGGGAGGGGCTAGATCGTCGCTCCTGCGGCCCCACAGGGGGCAATATGAATCCAATCTAAACAGTGATTGGCGTTTTGTATAGTCAAACTCCATTTAAAACGCCTGTCCCGCCACCCAAGACCCCGCTATGAGCACCGTGACGACCGCTACAGGGATAAGTAACGTCGCAATGATCGCCAGAATTATTAGGTCTTCCACCTTTTTCACTTGGTTGACTTAGCCCCCTTGCACTTCCAGCGCTTCCTCGACAGGTTATTGGGCGTATTCGGGTCGTTTTGCTTCTTCTTGGACAGCCGCTTCTTAATACCGAGGCTCCGAGCGCAGTAACTGTCGCCCTTCTTCGTGCCAGCGCGTACCCGTGGGCCACCATCCTTCGCTTTTCCGGCCTGCCCGTAGGAGACTTTCTTGCCGCTGGCCGTCTTATGGACCATGGCTTTGCCTTTTCTGGGTTTTGTCATCTGTATGTCCCTATGTTTTTCGGGTGGGTACTCTCATAAAGACCGCCCCCCCTCTAAAGTTGCTCCCCCCCCTACCCCAGAAAACTGCTGGTCCGGTAGTTGGGCCTGCACTTTTTTACATTCATTCGTGCGGATACTCCCATTGGGCGTCCGACGTCGTTACCACCGTGCAGGCCGGTAGGGCTAAAATCATCGCAAGTAGTAACTTTTTCAATTTCTGCCTCCAGAGATTGGGTAGTCCCCCATGGAACCGTGGTATGTGACCGCCGCCAAACCTTCCATCTGCTACCCCCCCCCTGCCCGTGGGTGCCGTGCGGCGCGATTCGCACGGGTTGAGGCCGATCCGGAGAGCCTGACATTGGTAATGTTGCGCTCAATCGTCGCAACTGATTGATTTAAATGGCAAAACATTCTCCGGCAAATCCTCTTCCGGCTCTAAATCCGCAAAGAATCCGCTCGAAACCGTCTCAATCTGCTGTCTTTCGATGAATTGGCCATGCGCTTTGGCCACTAGCTCGAAGCATCTAGCGCGAACCGCTGGGGGAATCTCGTCGTCGAGGCCCATCGCCCACAGGTTCTCAATCGACTCAACCCCCTTATCCAGCGTTTTCACCATCAACTGCCGCTTATGAGCCTCAATAGCCGCGATAACGTCAACATGGGTCAACAGCCGCGAGCCTTGCTGTTTCGGGTGTGAATAGCCCGCCGCTTGGGCCGCTTTGAGTGCGTTGCCGTGCTCAACATATTCAGCAACAAACTTGGACTGACGCCAGTTCAGATTCTTGGGGTTTCCTTCCCCTTTGTCGGTATCCATACCTATGGTCTTCCCTTACTGGTTGAACGGGATCCGGTGTCGCGGTTATCGGGTTTTTTCCGCGCCGAAAAATTTTTCAGATCTGGATCACCTGCCCCGCGATGGTCAGCAGTGCCGCGAACAGGATCCAGCCCGCTCGCTCCCAGATCATCGCCGTGCCGGAATGCTTCTGGAATTGCTCGACTAATTCGCGGTGCTCGCGCTCTATCCAGTCGAGTCTATTTTCGTGTCGATTGAGGCGGGCGTGAGCGGCGTCGGTTCGCTCGTCGATCCTGCCCATCTCTGATAGCTGTTCGGTCAGCTTGTCGAGTTTTGCCTCGATTCTGAGCAGTCTGTCCTGCAATTCCATTTGCTCTGATTCCCGCATGATCATTGGATAAATTCAGATGTAACCGTGTTTTTCATTCTAAAGGCTTGTTTTATCCAATCAAGCTGGATTACACTCCGACCCGTAGGGTCGATATGACCCACACCAACGGGCCACCACGCCCATCACAAAACAGGAGAACGACCATGCAACACCAAGCAATCAACCCGACCTACCAACGCGCACTTGATCGGCTTTACAAGGCCGACCGCAAATACTGCTCAATCGTCGATGCTGACCAGATCAAGCTGGACTCGATGGATCCCGACAGCGACCGCTGGCATGACTTCGCGGAGCGCATCGAATACAAGCAAGCCCTGACCTTCGACGCCTATGTCGAGCGCTACATCGAAGATGCCGAGCTTCCCAAGCGTGAGCTTGAGGCATTCACCAAGTCCTACGTTGCCTTCCACGGCTACACCCCCTACCTCGTTTAAGGAGACCAGTGATGACTGACTATCCAACTGCACCCTTCGGCATCGTCTGGCGCTGGACTGATTACTGCTACAGCGAGATCTCAAACTTCGAGGAGTGCGCCTATGGCTCGCTACCTCCAGAGCTTGAGGAGCGCTATGTGAAGTTCCTCGACCTGTTCACCCGCAAGCTGATCAAGAAGTCCACGCCTGTGCCTCTGGACCTTCTCGCGGTGTTCATCGATGACCTCGATAACCGTGCCCAGATCGACTATCGCGAGTGGCATGACCACGACCCCGAGGTTGTGGCTGGCGGGAAGCGTTTCGATACCCGTTACCGACAGCTTCGCGCTATCCACTCTCAGGCTCTCACTGATGCGGGTCTGAGGGTTTCCAACTATGGGGGGCGGTGAGCGCTGTTATCGATGTTTTTCCGCGCCCAAAAATTTTCCCCGTCTGATGAGCCGCTGGAGGGATACCAGCCGAAACAAGCGCCCCGCAGAGGGCGCGTCACGGGAATCCATCTCGTCCCCACACCACTGGGGTTACCAACAGGAGAACAGTATGTTCGATGATCTAGCGACACCTGACATCACCAAGGTCGAGACCAAAAAGTCCGGCCACAAATGCCCGCGCTGTCACGGCACTGGTCGTTACACCTACGCCAACGGCAACACCTACCAGTGCGGCAAGTGCCGAGGCACTGGGCGACTCAAGACAAGCCCAGAGCAACGCATCAAGGCCCGCGCCTACTCAGCCACTGCGGCTGTCCGACGCAAGCAAGAAAACGTCGAGGAGTTCGGCAAGCGCGAGCCTGCCGCACTGGCGTGGCTCACCAGCAACAACGGTGACTTTGCCGCGTCCCTGCTCGATCAGGTCAAGAAGAAAGGCGACCTGTCACCCAATCAACTGCAAGCCGTGTACCAGTCCATCGCCCGCGAGGAAGACTGGGCCAAGCAACGCGAGCAAAAAGCAACGCAGACTCAGATCGATATGACTGATCTGCTGGACCGCTTTGCTCTGGCTCTCAAGGCTGGCATCAAGCGCCCCAAGGTGAACACCGGAGACCTGCTGTTTTCTCTGGCTCCCGCTCACGGCCACAACGCTGGTTGCGTCTACGTCAAGGGCGAGAAGGATGACTACGGCGACCGACCCTACCTCGGCAAGATCACACCGGAAGGCAAGTTCTTTGCTGGGCGTGGCGTCGAGGATGACGTCAAGCAACGCATCGCCGAGGTTGGCGCTGATGTTGTCGGGTCTGCCAAGGCCCACGGTGCCCAGCACGGCAACTGCTGCTTCTGCTCCCGTGACCTGACCACTGACGAGTCTGTCAGCAACGGTTACGGACCCATCTGCGCTGACCGCTACGGCCTGCCGTGGGTTGTCCGAGAGGAGTTCAAGCAGGCGAAAGCCGATCTCAAGCAAGCCAATCAGGAGGCCGCGTCATGAGCAGGTATGAGCAAAAAAAATTGCGGGACAAAAAAGTGTCGAAATTGATTTACGACCTTGAAGCAATATCAAAGGAACTGGCTAAACACCATCCCGACCATATTTACGAGGTGTTTTGGGAGCCTCGGATACAACGCTTACTTGCTTGCGTTGTCGAGCAATACGCCACAGAGGAGGCCGCGTCATGAGCGCATGGTGGGAATGTGAGAAATGCGGTTACGAATGGTCTGCGGCTTGCGGCGATAACGAAGTCCCAGAGATTTGTGAATGTGGTGGAAAGGTATCTGAAAACGCGATTGAGAACGAGGAGGCCGTGTCATGAATGCTCAAGTTGAATCCATTGGCCGCATGGTGTCTCTCGATGCCGCCGCGCAACGCAACGGCTGGGAGATCGTCCACGTCGAGGCAAACCAAACCGA
>Ga0129348_1001021_pt1 | contig 10275 bp, 11 predicted proteins | sample CPBDNA_4_FD_94424 | JGI IMG/M metagenome (GOLD analysis project Ga0129348, IMG submission 94424) | Freshwater to marine salinity gradient microbial communities from Chesapeake Bay, USA - CPBay_Sum_27_0.8_DNA | ecosystem: Environmental > Aquatic > Marine > Coastal | place: USA: Chesapeake Bay...
CACCGTGATTCCATCTCCAGCGCTTGGATTGGCCGTGAGCACCGCTGCATTCGAATCTGTGGTGCCAGCGATCACCTGAAGGTTTGGGGGGCAGCCGAGTTGATCGGCGATCGAGGGGGCAATCGATCCCAAGAGTGCTCCGCTTGGCCTGATCTCAGGAAGGGCCTGACACCAAAGCTGGCGGGCAAAGGTGTCTGGCCAGCGCCCCGTCTCAAGATTCCAGCCCAGGCGGAGGTTGTTCCCTTCCTCGCCGTAACGCCAGCTTTGCAGAAACCAACCTGTGATCCAGTCGGCCTGGTGGCGCAGCAGCAGCTGGTCTCTTGGATGCGTCTCCAGCAGGCGCAGGGCCCTGGCCAGACTTCCGCTTGCACTGCCTGCAGGATTGGAGTCGCTGATCAGGGCGTTGAGTCGCTCCAGCTGTTCCGGGCAACTGAGGTGATACGGCAACGCTGGCCCCAGAGGCCTTCCGCCTTCTCCACAGGCCAGGAGGGTGCCAGAGGTTCCGTCCACCGCCAGGGCTCGAAGCCGCTGGCGCAGGTCAGAGGGAATGGACGCGATGAGCTGCCTGCAGCCATCAACCCATGCCGCTGGGTCCTCGAATGCACCTGGATAGGGCATCCCTTCACTGTGTCGAAGATTGCCGGCCAGGTCGAGAATCGCGATCCGGACACCACTGGTGCCCAGATCGATACCGAGCACCGCGGTGTCAGGGCGATCACAGGTCAAGGATCAGATGGTGCTCCCCTCCTGGAGGCGGGTTGCTTCCGCCTGGAGCAGCGATGCGGCTTTGTCGGCCACGTCTTCCCAGGGAAGCTTGAGATCAGGGCGACCGAAATGCCCGTAGGCGGCCGTGTCGCGATAGAAGCGACCTCCGCTCTGAGAAGGCATGTCGCGCAGTTTGAATTGCTCGATGATCGCTCCCGGGCGAAGATCAAAGTGGCTGTTCACGAGTGCGGTGAGCTCCGCGTTTGACACTTTGCCGGTGCCAAACGAGTCGACAAGGATGGAGACGGGCTTGGCGACTCCGATGGCATAGCTCAGCTGGACCTCTGCGCGCCGGGCGAGACCAGCAGCCACGAGGCACTTCGCGACGTAACGGGCTGCGTAGGCAGCAGAGCGATCCACTTTGGTGGGGTCCTTACCGGAGAAAGCACCACCACCGTGGCGGGCATAGCCGCCGTAGGTGTCCACGATGATCTTGCGGCCTGTCAGGCCCGCATCACCTGTATGTCCACCCACCACGAATTTTCCGGTGGGGTTGACCAGATAGCGAGTTGATCCCTTTTGGGGTTTCAGGGGCAAATCTGCCGTTGCAGGTTCCACAACATGGGTCCAAAGGTCATCGCTGATGCGCTGCCTGACCTCTTGCTCGCCGCTCATGCCAGCCACTTCCGCGGTGTGCTGGGTGGAGATCAGAATCGTGTCGATCGCCACGGGCTGATCGTTCTCGTAAACGACACTGACCTGGGTTTTGCCATCCGGGAGCAGGTATTCAAGGGTGCCGTTGTGACGGACCTCTGCCAGTCTCCTCGAGAGACGGTGGGCGATGCTGATCGGCAGAGGCATCAACTCCGGAGTTTCATCACAGGCGTAGCCGAACATGATGCCCTGATCTCCCGCACCCACCTTGTCGAGCGGGTCACCAGCATGGTCATCGGCTTCATCAACGCCCTGGGCGATGTCAGGGGATTGCTGATCGAGGGCAACCAGCACAGCACAGCTGTTGGCATCAAACCCACCGGCCCTGGCGCCGCTGTAGCCAATGTCGCGGATCACATCGCGCACAAGATGGATGAAATCCACCTGGGCCTTTGAGGTGACTTCACCGGTGATCATGCAGAGTCCGGTGTTGACCACCGTTTCGCAGGCCACGCGACTGGAGGGATCCTGTACGAGGAGCGCATCGAGTACTGCATCACTGACCTGGTCACAGATTTTGTCGGGATGTCCTTCTGTGACGGATTCGGAGGTGAAGACGTAGCGACTCATGACCCGGTGCGAATGGGGCGACTCTAAGGGGAGGCGATTTCAGTCTTCTGGGCGCACTTGGAGATCGCGCCAGTGGTGAACAAGGTGTTCGTGGGCGGTAAGCGTTGGGGGCTCCCTCCATCCGGCCACGTAGCCCAGGGTGACAGCGACTCCAGCGCGCCTGCCCATGAGTAGATCGGAGTCGGCATCACCGATTAGGGCGCAGCGACGGTGGTTGAGTCGCAGGGACTCGCAGAGGCGGTGGACAGCGGCCGGATCTGGTTTGCTTGGCTGATGCTCCGCGCTCCAGATGCCTGAAACGGCGTGCTCTAGCTGGTGATGACGCAGAAAGCGCTGAATTCCCTCGTGGGTGTCGTTGCTGATCACAGCACAGGTCACCCCGGCTTTGTGGAGCGCTTGAATCAGGCGTTTGGCATCCGGTAAAAGCGGAGTGGAACCGTCTTCTTCATCGGGGGGAAGCGACTGCTCCACGGATGCAAAGCTCTCCTCCGCTAGCAGTAGGGCCTGAGGCCACGGCACGCCCACCAGGCTGAGAACGGTTGCGGTGGCAGCGAGGTTGTGCTGTTTTGACGCCACGGCAAGAAGACTGTCCGGGCGAACGCCTTCACTGTTCAGTCCGTAGGCCTTTTCGAGGAGGGAACGCAGGCTTTTGGTGTCCAACGCGTTTGAAACGACGCGAAGTGGAAGGTGTTGCATGCGTTCTGCAATGGCCTCAATTCGCCTTCGCGCCAGGCTAATGAGGTGCGGTTCGCTATGAGAAAGGGTGCCGTCCTTGTCGAACAGCACCCCATCGATTTCGGCTAGGGCCTCACCGTTGAGTAACAGCGTGGCCATGGGACGAACTGATCGCGAGAATCAGCCCATCATCCCGTAGGACTCTTCGCCCTCCTCGGCCTGCTCAAGCAGCATTTGCTTGTAACGGGCAGCCATTTCCTCGGCCTTCTCGAACACCTTCTGGGGATCGGTGAGCATGTCACCGGGCTCCGGCTCAAGCGCCTTGGTGGAGAGAGAGATGCGGCCGCGCTCGGCATCCAGATCGATGATCATGACCTTCATCTGGTCATTGACATTGAGCACGGTGTGAGGAGTCTCGATGTGCTCGTGGCTGATTTCGGAGATGTGCAGCAGACCGCTGACACCACCGATATCGATGAAGGCGCCATAGGGCTTGATGCCACGAACGGTGCCGATCACCACTTCGCCTACCTCGAGGCGATTCATCTTGCGCTCCACCAGGGCGCGACGATGGCTGAGCACCAGACGATTGCGCTCTTCGTCCACCTCGAGAAACTTGAGCGGAAGGAAATCCGCCACAAGCTCTTCCTTGGGCTTGCGGGTGCTGATGTGGGAGCCGGGGATGAAGCCCCGAAGGCCTTCGACGCGTACGAGAGCACCACCACGGTTGGTGGCGAACACCTCGGAATAAATGGTGGCGTCTTCTTTCTGCAGCTGCCTCACCCGTTCCCAGGCGCGTTGATATTCAATCCGGCGAATCGATAGTGCGAGCTGACCGTCTTCGTTCTCTTCGCTCATGATGAAGAACTCGCGCACCTCTCCCGGCTGGAGAACATCGCTCAGTCCCTCAACACGGTTGATCGACACCTCCTGCATCGGCATGAAGGCGGCCGTCTTCGCGCCGATGTCGATCATCGCTCCCTTCGACTCCAGGGCAAAGACGGTGCCATTGACGATGTCGCCAGGCTTGAAGTTGTAGTCGTACTTGCTCAGCAGCGAGGCGAACTCGTCGAGGGTGAAACCAGCGCCATCGAGATCACGGCTGCTGGCCCGGCTGCTGGGGTCATCAGCGGTCGGCACGTCCTCCGGAATACTCAGGTCCTCTTCAGCGAAGGCATCGATGGATTCCGTTGCCATGATCGCTTCAGCATCTTCGGCAAACGCTGCTGTTTCCGCGTTGGGATCCTGAACCTGGTCGGTGGAGGTGACAGACATGGGGGGATGGCGGTCTGCCCGAAGACAGTGTGAGAGAAGACGCTGAGGCCCGCCGACCACAAGCGATCGAATCGCCCATTCTTACAGACGGCCCTAGGGCGATTCGCTTGGGTGGTTCCTCAGCTGCTCAATTCAAACGGTGGCTAGAGGAGGCTTGCTGGTGTTCATTCCTTCGAGCGTCTTGACGAAGTCGTTGACGCCGCGGAACTGCTTGTAAACCGAAGCAAAGCGAACGTATGCCACCTCGCTGAGCTCCTTGAGTTGCTCAAGCACCAGCTCTCCAATGTCGTGGCTGGTCACCTCGCGACCGTTGCGCTGTTGAAGGGTGAGCTCAAGTTCGTCGACGATTTCTTCGAGTTTGGTGGCTGTGATCCCGGTTTTCTCGCAGGCCCTGCTCAGGCCATGGAGCAGCTTGCTCCTGCTGAAGCTCTCGCGGCTGCCATTCCGTTTGAGGACGGTGATCGGCATGGTCTCCACCCGTTCATAGGTGGTGAAGCGAAACTCACAGTTCAGGCATTCACGCCGACGGCGAACACTCCTGCCTCCATCGGCAGCACGGGATTCCAATACCCGACTGTCTGTGTTTTGGCAGGAAGGGCACTGCACGCCCGGTTCACTCCGAAGTCGAATGTGTTCCAAGTTTAGACAGCTTGTCCAGGCCTGGAAATTGCCAAAAAAAAGCCCCGCCTTCAGGCGGGGCAAAGCAGTTGATTCCTGAATCACTTGCCGATCTTCGGGGGATCGCGGAAAGCGATGGCGAAGAAGAGTGTGGCAATCGCCAGGGTGAGGATGAGGATGTAAGCGAAGCTTTCCATCGAGAGTCTCCGAGGGGGCGATCAGCTGAGGGTGGTGCCTGCCGGGGGCACGTAGCCCTCAGGCAGTCGACGGGTGGAACGGTCTCCCAGTTTCTGGAACAGACCGAACTCAACCTGCTCACCGAGATCGGGATCGATACCGGCAAACACGTCACGGTAGAGGGTGCGTGCACCGTGCCAGATGTGCCCAAAGAAGAAGAGGAGGGCAAAGGTGGCATGGCCGAAGGTGAACCAGCCGCGGGGTGAGCTGCGGAAGGTGCCGTCGGAGTGATAGGTCTCGCGATCGAATTCGAACGCTTCACCCAGTTGAGCCTTGCGAGCCAGTCGCTTCACGTCAGCAGGATCAGTGAAGGTCTGACCATCAAGGGCACCACCAAAGACTGTGGCGGTCACACCTTGCTGCTCGAAGGAATATTTCGCTTCAGCCCGACGGAAAGGAATGTCAGCCCGCACGATGCCGTCACTGTCTTCAAGAACCACAGGGAAGTTCTCAAAGAAGTTGGGGAGACGGCGCACCTGAAGATCGCGACCATCCTTGTCAGTGAAGGAGATATGGCCAATCCAACCCGTGGGCAGACCATCACCATTCACCATCGGACCGACACGGAACAGACCGCCCTTGGCAGGGCTGTTTCCGACGTAGTCATAGAAGGCAAGTTTCTCAGGAATCGAGGCATAAGCCTCTTGCTCGGAAGCACCTGAATCCATTGCCGTCTGAACGCGACGGTTGATCTCGGTCTTGAAGTAGCTCTGATCCCACTGATAACGGGTCGGGCCGAACAGCTCCACAGGAGTGGCAGCTGAGCCGTACCACATGGTGCCGGCCACGATGAAGGCTGCGAAGAACACAGCGGCAATGGCACTAGCCAAGACCGTCTCGATGTTCCCCATGCGCAAGGCCTTGTAAAGGCGCTCAGGAGGTCGAGTGGTGATGTGGAAGATGCCAGCAATGATGCCGACAATCCCTGCAGCGATGTGGTGAGCAACGATTCCACCAGGATTGAAGGGGTTGAATCCTTCAGGACCCCAGGCTGGCTGGACAGCTTCTAAGTGCCCGGTGAGGCTGTATGGATCGGAGATCCACATGCCCGGTCCGAAAACACCGGTGAGATGGAAGGCGCCGAAACCGAAGCAGCCGAGTCCTGCAAGCAGGAGGTGGATGCCGAAAATCTTGGGGAGATCAAGGGCGGGCTCACCTGTGCGTGGGTCCTGCCAGATCTCGAGATCCCAGTAAGTCCAGTGCCAGATGGCAGCCAGCATCAGCAGGCCGCTGAACACGATGTGAGCTGCGGCGACACCTTCAAAGCTCCAGAAGCCAGGATCCACACCGGTCTCACCGGTGATGCTCCAGCCTCCCCAGCTGCCGGTGACGCCAAGACGGGCCATAAAAGGCATCACAAACATGCCCTGACGCCACATCGGATTCAGAACAGGATCCGAGGGGTCGAAAATGGCGAGTTCATAGAGAGCCATCGAGCCGGCCCAGCCGGCAACGAGGGCGGTGTGCATGAGGTGCACGGCCAGGAGTCGGCCGGGGTCGTTAATAACGACGGTGTGCACCCGATACCAGGGCAATCCCATGGGTCAGGTTCGGGGGAACGAAGCTGCTGATGCAGCCAGACCCAGCGATCGTAAGGGGTGTTGAAGGGCTGCCGGGACTCGCTGTCGCGAGCTGCAACGTCTCAACATCTCTTTCGTGCCGTTGAGCGGATCGGCCTGTTGCCATGTCCCTGCTGGAGGAAGGGAGGTAGGGGCTTCAGGGCGATGTCGGGGTGCCTCTGATGCGGCGGTTACAAATCGCAACCCCTGGATTCAGAATGCAGGTTTCCGACCTCCCCTCGCCATGCCAGTCATCCGCTTTGTCAGAGAAGGTCGTGACGTGGAGTGCTACCCCGGGGAAAATCTGCGGGACGTGGCCCTTCGTGAAGGGATTTCCCTGTACGGCCTGAAAGGTCAGCTTGGCAACTGCGGCGGGTGCGGCCAGTGCATTACTTGCTTTGTCGATGTGCCGGATGGTGCTTTGCCGGGTGCTCTCTCCACGCGCACGGCAGTGGAGGAGAACAAGTTGCGGCGTCGGCCGAACACTTGGCGTCTTGCCTGTCAGGCGCTTGTACAGGACTCCCTCGTGGTCTTGACCAGGCCGCAGATGGGGCTTGCGGATGCGGAGGCACGGATCGCAGCAGCACAAGCGGGCGGTTTGCCAAGCGGGCCAACCGCCTGGCCTGCTCAGGAGCTGAATGAAGATGAGCCCGAGCCTGATCAGGAACTTGATGATCGGGCTGCTACGCCCGGTGACGAGGCCTGAGGTTTGGCCCTGCGAGGTCGCCGAACGGTGATACCTTCCGAGGGCACTTATCAGCGGTCATGGAAACCAACGATCTCGGCTTTGTCGCCAGCCTCATGTTCGTGCTGGTTCCGACGGTCTTCCTGATCATTTTGTTCATTCAGACCAACAGCAAGCAGAGCTGAACGGGTTCACCGGAGCAGTTTCAAGACCGCTCCGGTTCCCTCACGAGCATCACGGGGGCTGGAGCATGCACCCTGATGTAGTCGCTCACGGATCCCCCCAGCAGTTTGTCCAGATCCACCAGTCCGCGGGCCACGAGCGGTCGACGGTCCTGGGATGCGATCACGACGAGATCGGCATTCGTGTCCTTGGCGGCCTGGCACACCCCGCGGCCGATGTCGTTCGCGGTGATGTGTAAGGGCTTCAGGGCGACTCCATAGCCGCGGGCCCGTTGGACCGCTGCCTCCAGGAGAGCGTCGCCTTTGCTGACGGCTCCTCGGGATGGGGTGATGTCCTGCCTGGCCACATGGACACCCGTCAGTTGTCCCCCGGGAATGTCGCGAATCATCTCGCAGGCCAGTCGCAGGGCGTCGTCGCCAACTCCTGTGCCATCGATGGTCACGAGCAAACGATTGACATGGCGTACGTACAGATCGTCTCTCACCAAAAGCATGGGCCTGGTTGAGAGCTGGAAGACGTACTGGCTGGTGCTGTTGGCGAGGATCGATTGGAGTCGTCCGAGCCCCCGGGATCCCATCACGATCAGATCGGCATTGAGCTCCTCTGCCACTTTGAGCACGGTCTGTTTCGCGTCACCTTGACGAATGATCGAGTTCACTTCGCTCGGGTTGAGGCCAAGCCGCTCCACCGCCTGGGCAAGGAGCTGGGCGGCGTCGGCCCAGTGCTCTTCAGCGCCAGATTTGTTCTGTTCTGGAACAACATGGAGGAGGTTGATCCTTGCGGCGCGGAATCTGGGTAGATCGCGCAGCATTTTGACCATCTCCTCGACATGTCCCTTCCCGGAATCAGCAATCAGAAGGTTGTTGAACACAACATCGCAGCGGTGTGTGCAGCAGCCTATGGCCGAAAAAGGAGGGCCTGAAGCATGGTGATTGAGAGCGTTACGACGCGGCCCTGGCGTTGGAGCAAACGTGTTCTTCCTCAGCACACCGACCACGGTGGGGTGATGTGGCATGGCGCCTATGTGGCCTGGCTCGAGGAGGCGAGGGTGGAGGCATTGGCAGCCGTGGGGCTGCCCTACGGCGTGGTGTCGGAGGCAGGGCTGGAAATGCCTGTGGTGCGCCTAGAGATCGACTATCGGCAGGCCCTCCATCACGGCGAGCAGGTGCTGTTGGAAAGCTGGGCGCTCCCTAGGAAAGGAGTTCGCTGGCCGTGGCGGAGTCGCTGGCTGCGCTCGGATGGCGAGGTGGCGGCAGAGGCTCGGGTCGAGCTGGTGCTGATTCGCTTCGACGGTGGGCGTCGCACCCTTCTGCGCCAGGCTCCGGAACCCCTCGGCGAAGCCTTGCGGCGCCTCCAGCAAGGCCCTGAGCCGCCAGCATGAGACGATAATACAGATGTATTAGTTGCCGGGTTTGGAGTTGCGCGATTGGTGGTGGTTGTGGAGTCGTTGTCCTGGCCTTGGTTCCAGTCGGATGGATGCCCTTCGGGCTCTCGCCCTCCGGACTGAAGGAGGCTTTGCGGCGCTCTGGGGGTGGCCCCGCGCTCGCCTGAAGGCTGCTCTGCTCTGGCCTGACTCCCTGCTTGAACGGGTTGATCGGTTTCGCTCTCGCTGGGGGAAGGCTCCTCGTGTCAGCGTTCCAGCGGATGTCTTGGTGCCCGGCGACAGGATCTGGCCTGATGCTCTAGGCGCCCTGCCTAGGCCTCCGGTCGCGCTCTTTTGGCGAGGGCAGGACTCCCTCTGGACAGCGCTGGCGGATTCTGCCGCTGTTGCGATTGTCGGCACCCGCCGGCCTTCGTCCCATGCTTTGCGGGTGGCCACCAGGTTGGGAGAAGCGCTGGCGGAGGCGGGATGGCCTGTTGTCAGTGGTTTGGCCGAGGGGGTTGATGCTGCTGCGCATCAAGGTTGCCTCGCGGCATCTGGTCGGCCGATCGCTGTCGTGGGAACTCCTTTGACCAGGGTTTATCCGCCCGAGCATGCCCAGCTTCAGGCCCATGTGGCCTCCAGTGGATTGTTGATCACGGAGCAGGCTCCGGAGGCTCGTGTCTCTCGCGCGAGCTTTGCGCTTCGCAACCGACTGCTGGTCGCTCTCGCCAGGGTTGTGGTGGTCGTGGAGTGTCCGCAGGGAAGTGGGGCGTTGCTCTCGGCTCGATGTGCTCAGCAACTGGGGCGTGCTCTCTGGGTGGTCCCTGGGGATGTTCTGAGGGATTCGGCGAAGGGCAGTAACGCACTCTTGGCCGACGGGGCTTCGCCGCTGGTCTGTATTGACCACTTTCTCGATTTCCTGGGTGCCGGCTGCCTGGCGCGACCTGAGCAGAGTTCTTTCTCCAAGTTGTCTCCACCCGTCGCTGCTGGTGCTCAGGATTCCGCTCTGTTGCGATTGCTTGAGCAAGGTGCCGGGTTGGAGACGCTGGGCCAGGAACTCAGTCGATCCACCGCCGATTTGGCGGAGCAGTTGTTTCAGCTGGAGCTTCAGGGAGTTGTCTGCGCTGAACCTGGGATGCGCTGGCGGCTTGCTTAGCTTGGACGGATGGCATCTTCAGAGCTTTCTGGCACAGACCTGCTGGCCTGGAGGCGGAAGCAGCTCTCCCGGGGAGGCTATGGAGCCGATCTCGACTGGTTGCTGGATTTGGCCGGTGGTCTTCGCTGGACTGAGCTTCAGCGTTTGCATCTCGATCCCGGTGCCAGGGTTGTGACCCTCAGCTGCGCGCTTGAGGAGCTTGAGTTGCTGTGGCGGCGCCATCTCGACTGTCACGAGCCCTTGCAGCATCTGGTTGGTTGCTGCCCCTGGCGGGACTTTGAATTAACCGTGTCATCCGCAGCCTTGATTCCCAGGCAGGAGACCGAACTGCTCGTGGATCTCGCCCTCGACTGCGTCTCGGTCAAGCCGAATTCCCTTGGGTCTGGGCGCTGGGCTGATCTAGGCACGGGCTCTGGTGCCCTGGCGGTTGCTCTGGCTCGTGCCCTACCCCATTGGAGCGGCCATGGGGTCGATTGCAGTGAAGCGGCCCTGGCTCTGGCCCGCACCAACCTGGAGCGCTTGGCCGGCTCGGCTG
>Ga0129348_1001023_pt1 | contig 10264 bp, 12 predicted proteins | sample CPBDNA_4_FD_94424 | JGI IMG/M metagenome (GOLD analysis project Ga0129348, IMG submission 94424) | Freshwater to marine salinity gradient microbial communities from Chesapeake Bay, USA - CPBay_Sum_27_0.8_DNA | ecosystem: Environmental > Aquatic > Marine > Coastal | place: USA: Chesapeake Bay...
CTTAAATATCGTCCTGTCCTACTATCATATAATAGCATTACTTTATTCCGGCTTGAGTCTGAGAAACAAGATTCGCTAAAGCACTAGTTACATCTTGAGCCGTGCCTCGACTCATTTTTTGTTGTTCCATCCTTTGTAGAGCTTCAAACTCACGGTCTTCAGCTGCAGCAATCTGAGCATTCAAAGCTGCTAGAGCTAACTCAATCTGCATCTTTTGGCGTTGTAAGGCTGTGTTTTCTTTATTTTTGCGTATCTCTTCCGCAAGTTCTTCTCGTTGTACTTCAAGCTCTTCTCTTTGAACTTTTAGTTTGTCTGCCTCAGTTTGTTGAGTAAGAATCTGTTGACCACCTGATTTCAAAAGGTCAGGCGCACTTTCAATGAATGAATCAATAATTCTGTCAAAAAATCCGGCTTTTTTCTCTGTCATTATCTGTACATCCCTTGTAAGAACACACTACCAGTAGTGCAGGTTTCTCCAGATACTTTCTGCAACTTCACTTGAGAGGTCAGCTGCCCACCATTTTCACCGAATCGTACGTCATACGTTACGCCGGCGAGAACAACCACTTCAGGAGCATTTGTTGCATCCGTAAACTCAATCTGTACATCACAGTCTGTTTGGTTAGCTACGGTCACCATAAGCCAAGACTTACTCGTCAATTTGGCTGCATACGAAGCAGCCACACTGGCAGCTGCAGTCGTTGATAACGCAGTCAAAAATCGTGGCTGGCTCTGCCCCCAAGCAACAACAGGAACTAGAATAGCTAAAGTGTATGCAAGTAGAAGTCTCATTAGAATATATCCTCCGAATCAGAGCCGAATATCAAGAAATTGAGATATGCAGGGTCTTGCGCTGCTGCTAGCTCATCCGTAACTTCCAACGTAACTGCTGTAGCACTATTCGCCTTAACAGACACCCAGCTATGTGTATCCGTGTCAGCTGCCGATGCAACTACAATAGGAGTGCGAGCAAACGCCTCATCAAATGTTATTGTTAGCTCACCTTGCGCTACATCCGTCAACGTGAACTCACCAGTCCCAATCGTGACTGCTGGTACTCCAGCAGTATACGTGACTTTGCCAGCTACCAGTCTAGGCTTTCGATGCCTTGCCATTACAAGACCACCCTTCTGCAAGGTGTAATCTGAGCTGTCATGGAATCCTAATGCTACGAAGTTAAATGCTGCATCCGCTGCTGCTTCGCTGTCATCGAAAGTTAAAATGTTTGTAGTCGTTTCACTAACGGACTCAACTCGTAATGCATAACCATCAGTAGTAGCATTAAAAGGAGTAGCCACTACAATAGGATTTGCCCCAAAGCCCGGAGTAAACGTAATGGTATAGTCACCAGTACCATTCTTAGTGACAGTGAATTCTCGTCCACCAATAGTCACAGCACCAGCACTACTGACTTGTCCTACAACTACTTCTGAAATTTTCCTAGTGCTACGAACGTCAAATAAACGTCCATTTTTGTTGCCACTACGTCGAGTCTCAGCTGTTTCATGCCCATAGACCAAGCTATGTGCCTGACCTACATCAGCTGCTCCACTGCCATCGACCGTAGCAACTCCTCCTGCTGTTGCGGTAGCAGTCGCCTTGACAGCTGCTACACCACCATCAGCAACACCTGCGCCAGCACATACAACCTGTACTGGAGTAGTACCAAAAGCATGTGTGTAAGTATGGTCTAAAATATTATCACTGCTTGCGTTTGTAAAAGTAGCTTCACCAGCGCCTTGCTGTACTGTGTTATTCGCAGCTGCTGCTGTTGTCGCAGTGAATCCTAGTAATCTTGCGTTTAAAAAGCCTGTCTGAAGAGGTCGTAACATTGTTTATCCGTATAAAATAAAGGGGAGGATAACCCTCCCCTTATTGTGTTACTAAGCGCTGAGGCTATGAATTACACCGTGAAAAGGCGGTGCAATATAGTTCTCATAGTAACCACCGTAACGCGCTTCATACTCGTCACTGTCTGCTACTCGTAGGAACACAGTTCCATCATCGTCAAACCATCCAAACCCGGGTCTGTGGTAAGAACGCATGAAGTTGTCATTAAGAACATAGAAGAGGTCTTCGCGGACAAATCTGTCTGGGAATACTCCAATAGGTCCTTGAGTTGTCATAACTTCAACACCTCGGAAAGAGATAACACCCTTCATAGCATCTGATTGATACCGTGGTGGGAGGTTATATCTCTTCTGGTCCTCAAGTTGATTGATGAGCTTACGGAACTGAGTGTAAGAACAAAGCGCCATGTTTGGTGTTTGTCCAGACTCTTCCTCAACGCTCAATACAATCTGGTTGATGAGGTCGGGTGTGATAGTTGCGCTAGATGCATCAATCTGTTGAGCAACGTATGGGTCTGCAATAGAAACACCATACTTTGTCCCAGAAGTTGCAAGTACTACTCCACGAAGACCCTGTGGAACATTGTTTTCAGAACCCTGCATGAAGATAACATCAGTAGCTGCTGGAACTTGAGTAGCACCAGAAGCTCGCTGTACGCTAACAGTCTTTGTAGACTTATTAACAGCTGTTATTTCGAAAAGGTCTGTATTACCAGTTTCAATGTTTACAAAGTCTCTTTTAGAGAAGTTTGCAGCAATCCATGTAGCGTCAGTGATGGTTAAATCATAATCACCACCACCATTATCAACGACACTAGAAACAGTTCCTAATGCACCAGTTCCATCACCGTGAAGGATGATAGAAGCCCATCGGTTAAAAGACTCGACAGTCTTTCTTACTGTTTCAGCAGTGTTCTTGAAGAATGCACCCTCGTCTGATGCAGCAGCCTTGATAGACTCTCTGTCATACAATGCTCGAGCGTATACCTTCTTCGCTGTGAAGTTGACATCTTCGACTTCACCGACGTTAGCTTCAGGAAGACTTCCTGCACCAACACCACCTTGGAAAGATAGCTCCATAGGGAACTCCATCTTCTTTCCAACAAAGTCGTACGATTTTTTGATTCGCCCAAGGGCGACGTTAGCTGAGTTGTATGCGTTCTCAGACCGCTTACCATACTTAATCTTATAAAGATTGGTGAGGTCGGTCAGGTTAAACGCAGTTTCAGCTGCATTTCCAGTAGCCATTTATATGCCTCCATTGCAGCAGAGGCATACTTTGCCCCTGCTAAGTAAAGTCCCAACCTATAGCGTCTTCTGGCTCTAGGTTACTTATCTCACTTATTGCAGAGGCTGCCCTTTCCGATTTGCCCTGATTAGTTGGGGTCTTACTCGGGGTCTCACTAGCTTGAACAGGTTCTTTGTCCAAACCAAGGTACTCTCGGAGTACTTCTTTTATATCATTCACAGAATAGTCATAATCTGCAACCGTAAAAATGTTATTTATTAGGTTTTCTTTATCATCGTAATTAGGCGCAACTGCTTCTATCGCTTGTGCAATCCGCTCTTCTTTCGCACTATCTAAATAAAATGTGCAGACTGCCTGAGTTGCTTTTTCAGGAGTTAACTGTCTAATTACCTTCATAGCCTGTTCATTTTGGCGTATATGGCTGTACGCTTCTTCGAACTGACGCTCAGATAATCCAGATGCGTAGATAATGTCCTGTAGACCTTTCTTAACCTCAGCTCGTCTAGTAGCCTCACGGTCTACATCCTCTCGCTCTTCTAGTTGGCTTTTAGCATGAGCAGCTTCCTTCTCAGCCCAATACGCCTTCTCTTCGGCTTCTGTCATGTTAGCAACGCCATCAGCTGACTCCATGACATGCTTTATGATTTGACGCTCGAACTCTACGGGATTAGCACCTGCCATTTTTGCCAAGGAAGCAATCGCACCAGAATACTCTCCAGCATCAGCAGCATCTTGCAGTTTCTTGATTTCGTTGAGAACAAGCTGCTCATTCTTGTTAAAACGAGCCACAACATCGTTCTCCCAAGTCTTTTTTTGCTTATCAAACTCGGTAAAACGGCGGTTTATTTCTTTTTGACCTATGTAGTCATCAACTAAAGAACCGAGAGGAACAGCCTGTCCGTTGATTTGCACTTCCATATCAGCTTCATATTCGCTGTCTCCCAGCTGAATCATACGAACATTTTTACTGTCCTCTACGGTATCTATTACTTCCCTCGGGGTCTCGGTCTCCTCTTGCCCTTCTTCGTTCCGCAGCCCATTACTATCCTCCTCTGATATGTCAAATCCAGTCAGTTCACCCGACGTGTCTTCGACTGTTTCTGCTCCAAAGTCCTCCACTGAGGACATTTCAATGCCTTCTCCCGGTGCTCCGAAAAGCCCATCGTCTGGCATTGCTATTGATGTTTCTGGTGTTGTTGTGGTGCTCTCTGTTGTTGGTTCGCTCATAAAGTCCCTTATGGTTGTTCGTTTTCTACTTCTGCTACAGGTTCAGCTGGCAGCTCCATTCCCGGCTCTAATCCCTCTTGAGGAGGCATCTCGCCCTGTGCCATCATAGCCTGTGCTGTTTGCATATCCATTCCCATACCCTGTGGCATTGCTGGCTGTGGAGGCTGTACCTGCCCTGTAATCAAGTATGCCTGTTCCTCTGGTGTAGGAGTATAGAACATCGGGAATCCCGACAATGTTCGTAATTCAGCCAATGCTTCTGGGTTGTTCATAGCAGATTCAAGCAAGAATACCTCGTGAACTAAGATATGCTCCGCCATTCGACGCTTGTACTCAGTTGGCACATCCTCCTTGTAGAATCTGCCCTGTATCACGATTGTATGCGCTCTCCAATGCACCATGTGCTGTTCATAGACATCTGGCGCACTGACCTCCTCACCACGCAACAGCTCCTCATTCTCGCTCTCAGCAGAACGTAGAGCTGCCGTAGCAATGTCGTAGAACTTCTCTGGAGCGCCAAGCTCGAGCAAGTCAGCAATCTGCTCACGGCTTAATAGCCCCGGGATGTTCTGTGCCAAGTCGATAACCTGCTGGGTTCTACCAGCTCGGCTGTCAGATAACGCAGTAGTATTCTGGATAATGATGCTGTATGGACCAGAAAGGTTCACATTTGCCAGCGTCTTTATCTGATACTGATTGTTGTTCCCCAGTATCCGCACCAAACGGCTCTCATCAGCTGGCTCATCAGTCTTGTAGTAGTCTCCAGCTACCGCTATAGCCATCTCGTTCACTTCTACAATGAAGTTGTTGTGCTTAACAATACTGGTGTTGGCTCGCTGTAATTCTTGCTCCTCGAGAAACTGGAGCGCAATACCAGCACGTATTCCCGGAGGAGGAGCACCCCTACTGACTCCATACACTCCTCCGACCTGCTCCATCTCTTGTTTCAGTTTATCTCGGAACGCATAGACTTCGGGAGGATTTGGCGCAAACGTGACCACCGACGGCGCAATAGGACCACGAAACGTAACAGCCGTAGCAGCATTTCCCATACTCTCAATTTTAGCAGCCCCTTCTGGCATCATGATTTTTGGATGAGCCACAAGAAAGATGTTTTTGCTAATAAGCGAGGTGGTCTTGTTGTAATTGTGTTGTATCGGCTTGAGGTGTTCAAACAAACTCATGCCATACAAACGATTGGGAACATCTATATCTGTGATTCGTACAAACGGAAATTTACCATGCGAGTACGGATATACATCCGCCATCTGCAGTACTTCATTTTCCGTGAATAATATATACGCTCCATCTTCTAAAAATTCATCAGGTGGATATACAAATCGGTAAACAACTACCTCATCTGGCTGTTTGGAATGAAAATAATCTTTCAGAAATTCATAGCTATAAACAGAACTCCTATTATCAGCTTGGACTTTCTTACCGTACTTCTTCTTGACTTCTTCAATATGTAATATTTCATGTATTTCAATAACCCATTTGCAATTTGCGTAATGTCGTTTGTTGTCAAATAATTTGAAGAACGGAGGAGCTAACGTATATTGTACGTCTCCAATTCTACCTCCCTTTTTGTCCTTGTCACCGACACGAGAGTTCCAGTCGATGTTTAGATACATCTCACCAAAAACCGCATTCCATCTTTCGATTTCTTGCAGTTTTAAATCGAACTGATTCTGCCGATTAAGCTGTCGCAGTATTAAGTCAGCAAATTGCGCCGACTTCTTATCTTCAAACTCGTCATTTACAGGTAATGCTTTTACGTTGCTTTTGAATCGACTTAGTCGAGCAATACGCTGTTCTGTTAGGTCAAACATGTGATTAACGACCAACGGAACTTTCTTCGGAGCAATCTTCTCTTCTCGATTTCCACCTAAGCTTAGGCGGTATTCTTTGCTCTGGTCATATTGCCCAGTGTACCAAAGTAAATTATTAAACAGCTGTTCTATTCTATCTTGGTTTGATGACTCGAGCAGCGGATATGTGTTTTCAAACCATTTCAAAAATTTCTTTGGTGACTTAACAACATTATCTACCCACGGGGGTATAATGGTTTTGGAACCTTGTTCTAATTCTTCTGCTGGTGTATCAAACATTAGTTTTCATCCATAAATGCATCGTCAACATCAAGATGCCCACGACTCGCCTCAAATAACTTATCCAAACTTTCTTCCAAATCCTTTTGGCTTATGTTGCTGCCTTCATAGGGGTGTGGAGGCTCTAATTCCTCTACGTTAGTCGTTGGATTTACAAAGTATGCTTTGTGGGTACTTTGCTCCATTGCCTTGACTTTGGTAAGTGCCTCCATTGCCATGTCCAATGCTTTCTCCGCTACCTTCTCTGCTACACTTGCTCGTACTAACGCTTGTTCTAATTTGTCGCTCACCATTCAAACTCCGTATCATCAAATATATTAATATCTTTACCAAACATGATATCCGATTGCTGTCTCCATGCCATCATGTCCTGCTCAAGAGTCACGTATCGTTTCCTCTCTTCTGGCTCTGGCGCAACATCTTCATTTATTTCATACCGACTACACGTCAATAAGTACCGAAAACAGTCTATTAAGTGGTCATCTTTTTTTGGTATTCTTCCCCTTTCGTCTCGTACATAATTCTCCAGTTCCCACATCAGATTCTCGCATCGGTCGCTTATGGTAAGGAGATTCTTGACCCGAGCCACGTCCTTCAACATACTGATGCCAAGCTCTTTGTCCGCAGCAAATTTTCCTGCTGGCTGACAATAAACCCCATATCGACTCAAGACTTCGTTCCCGAACCATGCTGCTGCGTCGTCATAATATACACGCCAAGCACCTTCTCTCGCGTGAAAATGCTTCGCTTTACTTACTACCGTCGTCCAGATGTGGTCTGTACTCGTCTTATATTGGTCTTTCTCGTAGATTTCGTCTAGCAGATAAATTTGAGAGGAATATGGGTCGATAGCTGCAAATAACCCAGCAAAACAGGTCGCAGTACCGGGGTCGAGGATAATATAATACTCCAGCTTACCTTCATGATTGTCTAATAGTTGCTGAACATGGAAATCAGGCTTCATGTGCTCTGTACGAGTGATATTAGGAACAACCCGACTTCTACCCCCAAATGCCAGCTCCGCCTCATATTCGCGTAACCAGCGCTCTTTATCGCCTCGTTCGTAATACTTACGCTTCTCCGTATTCAGCCACTTATGCGCCTCCGCCTCGTCTTTAATACCAGCTACAAATGGGTTCTCCCACGCCGTGCCATGGATATGCGCCCAGTCGTTATCACCTTTAATGTCGTTCAATAGCTGCACGTAGAAGTTGTCAGGATAGTCAGGAGGAGTACCGATGCAAATTAAAACACCGTTTAGGGAACGTAGGTTCGGATAGGCAGCATCGTAGAAACGAGGGTCTTGGTCTTTCATCTCATCAAGTATCATCGCGTGATACTCGGTTCCTCGATAGGCTTCGTAGTTTTCCGACCCATCAACCTTGATAAACCCATTGTTGAGCTTAATACGCAGCTCAGAGTCCATTATCTGCTCTACGTACTCCTCTGGTCCAAAGTTCTTAAGACGACCATTCTGCCACATAATCTCCTTCTGCTGCTTCTGCGAAGGACCAATAATATAAACTTGAGGGTTGTCTGTGGTAAGAGCTATCCGCCATGCGATATACATGCATAACTCTGTTTTACCGAATTTGCGTCCAGCACGTATGAATAAGCGTTTTTTCTTATCCCGAAATATCGCCCTTCCTGCTTTCAGTTGCCCCGGATGAGGCTCCCACTTCGCATTCAGTTTCTGTATCCGTTGCGCCAGCTCCAACGGTGCTAATTTCGTATTCGACATTCTTATGCTCTATCTTTTTCATTTTCGCAGACTCAATGGCATCAGCAAATTCTTGGAATGGGTCTTCTTTTAATATCATTCGGATTTGAGCACGTTGCTCTCGAATAGTTAATTGTTGCGTAATCTCAGTAGGCTTGCCATCCTCTGTACGACTCACTTTCTGCATCGAGACAATAATGTCAGATAGCTTCTTTAACTCGTCCCATGCTAGTTCTTCATCACGAGAAAGCTTCTTCTGTATTTGTTCATTAAATAACGTCTGCGCTAAGTTCTGTGCAATAGCAGCATTATTGCCTATCTGCCCCCACGACTGCTGATATACCTTCTTAAATATATCAGCTCGCTTACTAACCCACTTACCACTATCAACCCAACCACTAATAACGCGAACTTCTAAACCCATGCGTTCTGCAATCGCGGACACGTCGTGTCCTAAAAGATATAAAGACAACGCTTTGTCTTTAACTTCTGGCATGTAAGCAAAACCATTCATGTGTTTTTCAACCTCTTGTTGCAAATACAATAATTGCGTGGTGGGTAGTTTTCCGGGTTTTTTCCTTTTTTTATTAGGATTAATTTTTGGCATATATTTCAGGATTCGGCACGTATTCCTTATCCACTTGTTTCTTCTTTGCAGCTTTCTTTGGTGCAGATGTAGTCTTTGTCATCTCACTAACTATGTCACGCAATCCTAACAATTCCTTGTCAGCCCGTTGGTCGGTTAGTCGAGAAGTCAAAACTTCCATTTGTCTTTTCTCTATAGCCTCCTCTAAAACCTGCAACATTGCTGCAAGTTCTGGCGCAGAGCCAAAGATGTTCTTATAAGCTTCTATGGTGGTCTCTAGTTTGGTTTTTAGTTGGTTTTCGTTAAGCATAAATCTCCTACTTTATGATTCCTTTAATCGGCTTAGTAGCTCTCCAACGCCCAACTAATGCAACGCACTGTTGAACAACCGCCACTACGGTCACGGTCGCAAACGTCTTAGTCTCAGCTAACAATTCTGGTGGAATTGATGCCCATACATCTTTCAGCATCTTTAACATGCCAAGCAAACTACCAATACTTGTAATGCTGCCCCAGACACCCATACTTTTAATTGCAGGTTTTGTTTTCATTTCATTCTCCTGTTCTCTTAATGCTAAATACACTAATCTTGCCTTTTGCGAGGCTTCGCTACTTGCCATGTGCACAGCTGACTAGGATTAGCACCAAAGGCTTCAACAACACCAGTGTATTGCCCACCCCTTAACTGCGCTCTCCATGTCTGCCTATTGCCATTGCTAAAACCTGTAAAGTTCATGTTCTCATATTGTCCCGTCTTACGCTGCACCGTAACTGTGTTGAACGGTGACCGAAACTCCTCGGGAAACAAAACAACCAAAGCTCCGCTGTGGTCTCCCTCTGGCTTCCACAGGAATTTACCCGGTCCATCCGTACCCATTATCTGGCTACAAATTGGGTTCATCTCGAGATTAGGTGTCGGTAAGGGAGTCGGTTCTGATGTCGGTTCAGAAGAAGGTTGGGGTGCAGGAACACACTGTATAGTCCCGTTCGAAGTCTCTCTACAAATATTATTCCCACAACCCAAGCTAAATATTAGCAAAACCAATGTTAGTGCTCTCATATATGCCTCCTATAGCACATATTCTCATAAGGTGTCACATACGTATACGTGTGGTAAAGCATAAAAATTACGGCATTATTAAATTGTCAAATCGTTGTTTGATTGGAATCAGCTGCTCATCAGGTAAAGCCATCAACGCCTCTACTAATTGTTTAGCCTGTTCCTGCTGCTGTGCCAGCTGCTGCTCTTCGATATCAGTCATTAGAGGAGCATGTGCAGCAATTACCGCTTCAAATGCCACCTTGTTAACTTCCTCCCCGTTCTCAATATGGCACACCGCCTTCTGCAGATAAGGTGCATCAAGGTCATCTGGAATATCTATAATATGCGGTGGCAGAGATTCTATGGTGAATGGAAAGTTCATCCATAGAACTTGTTCGATGATTTCAAACTCGACATTGGACTGAACAGCTTCCAATTCGGGTCTTAATATCTTCGTATTTATTTTCTGATGTTCTGCA
>Ga0129348_1001034_pt1 | contig 10216 bp, 9 predicted proteins | sample CPBDNA_4_FD_94424 | JGI IMG/M metagenome (GOLD analysis project Ga0129348, IMG submission 94424) | Freshwater to marine salinity gradient microbial communities from Chesapeake Bay, USA - CPBay_Sum_27_0.8_DNA | ecosystem: Environmental > Aquatic > Marine > Coastal | place: USA: Chesapeake Bay...
CCTAAACTTCTTAAACGCATGAGACAAGAGCATTTTTATCAACCCCAACCTATCTTTGACTGACATGACTAACCGCGAATTTATTGACAAGAACGGCAACACTTGGAACTGGGAGGAAACTCCTGAAACTGTTGCTGCACTCAAAAAACTTCACAATACTTCTGTGAATAATCGGGTAACTAAACCTAATGCCCCGTCCAAGGAGTGAGTTTCAACATGGTGGACTAAAACCAACGTCCATCAATCTTCTTCGTTTAATCTCTGAGTTAGAAGGATGTTACCAACTAACAAAGTATATGGCATTTGACGAAGATAATGCTATAATAGATGAGATGAAGACTAGATACTACAAGTTGTACTACAAAACCGCTAAGGAGGAAAAAAATGTCTGACGCTATTACTGACTATTGGACTGCAAAACCTCCTATTGAGGGACGCCCTGACATTCAAGTACCAGATGACTATTGGGAGAAAGAGTATGCGAGACAGCGCAAAGACCGTATGCAAGATTGCATCGATGATTACCTCCAAGATGAGAAAGTCGATGCACGACGAGCGTATGAGGAGATTCTATCTTGTGTCGATGATGTAATCAACTACCACAAAAAGCAATATGACAAAGCAGTCGAATTCAAATCCCTCATGCTCGGATACAGAGAATGTGACCTCATTGCATGTGCAGATTCCTTCGCAACTTCAGAGTGAGTGGGAAGATTATCTTGCAGTATGTGCATCTCTTAATGTAGAACCCAACGCAAAACGATTTCTAAGATACAACGAATTATATCCGTATAAATAAACTTGTAGCAAATCGTGTGATTATTCGTGGGAACCAGAAAAATTTCTCAGTTGGATACAATCTCAGATGCGAATCTGTCGGGAGAAGCAATTCTCCCTGTCGTCGTATCTGACCCTTTGATTCCTAACAGAAAAGCAAAAGTTAATCAACTGTTTAGAGGTGTTGCACAAGGCAGTAAATCCGACCCAGGATTAGCTTTTGATTTGGATAGAGATACTGGATTGTATCAAAATGCATACAACCAGATTGGTATTGCATTTGGCGATGGTGGTCTTTATATGACCAGAATCGATAATGGGAATAGCAGTACATCTCTTTTTGTCACTGCTGTTGATGATGTTGCAAACAATACTGATATCATTCTTGCCCCAAAAGGAACTGGTTCGGTTAGAGTAACAGGTCAGTTTGTTATGGATGATGGTTCTTTCATCCTTTCCGATGCACAAGGACCTAGAGCACGATTCGAAGTAAGTAACGTAGGAACTGGTACAAATACCAGAATCTTCACACTTCCTGCTATTACATCTGGTAATGGTACAACTTTGGTTGGTGATGACACAGAACAAACCCTAAGAAACAAAACTCTTCTTATTAATGAAGATAATTTTGTTATTGTTGATGATGTTCAAGAAGCAATCTTCCAAATTGCTTGGACGGAAACTCAAAATGCTAGACGTTCTTATTTCTTACCTGACGCAGGAGTAACAATTTCCGCACAAGAACCTAGCACAACACAATCTACTTTGCTAGATACAAAAGCAGAACAAATAGTTCTTAATAAAAGTTTTGTTGAACCAAAAATTGTTACTAATTCTGAGGTTGATACAAGTTACGTACAATTCAATACTAGTAACTTAACTGCAAATAGAAGTATTATTGTTCCAGACCAAAATATTGAATTGGTTGGAACAGATGCTACTCAAATTCTGCAAAACAAAACCGTTGAAACATTAATTTTACAAGACCCTACTGAAAACAGTAAAAAAATTACATTCTCGGTAGCAAATCAGGAATTGAGTTCAAATGAAACATTTGAGTTTCCTCCAACAGCAGTACTAAATAGTCCTATTAATGTTAACAATACAATTGTTAGTGAATTAGCGACTCAAGAACTTAAAAACAAAACTTTATATAATCCAACTCTCAGAACTGAGGGATTTAGTGGTGCTGTTATTCTTGATGTTAACAACATTACTGCAACTAGAGTAATTCGCTTTCCTGATGCGGATGCAACTCTGTTGTCTACTGAAAACGTTACTACAGATGACGTAAACTTTGGTGCTGGTATTGGTGCTGCTAACTTAACGGGTCGAACCAGACAACAACAATTCTTCTACGCAGGTTTTTAATAAACAATGGCTAATCAAGGTATTCTTGCACAATCTAAACCAACAGCAGCAACAAATACTGTGCTATACAGTTGTGGTGTTGACCAATCTGCTAGTACGGTATTAACAATTGCTAATGATGGTACTGGGTCTACTTATAGTGTAGCAGTAAAAAACTTTGACCAAAAGTTAACTCTTAATGCATCAACATATAAACTCCACCCTGGAGATGTAATTTCATCGTATCGACTTGATTTAGATACTTCTGTCTCAGGAACTAATACATTCTTTACTCCAGAAACTATCATTAAAACTGATGATGGAGAAAAAACTTTTAAAATTGAATCTTTATATAAACCAGAAATCACTACTGTTTATGTGAAAGATGTATCTCTTAGATTAGTTTCTTTAGATACTAGTAGTGGAACCTTTAATGTAGGCGATACAATTACTACAGGAGTTGCTCCAGATGATACTACTGCTGTAATTTATGCAGCAACTCAACAATCGCTTTATATCGGTCCTTCAACAATCAATGGTGGCGGTGCAGAGTTTGCCGATGGTGATTCTATTACTTCGAATAGTGGTGCTACTGCTACTATTGCAGTTGGTGGTATTGGTACTGCAGGAAATGAATTTGTTTTCTCTACAACAACAGCAGGTGGAACTTACAACGCATATTTCTTAAGTCAACTTTCTGTCTTTGGAGATAGAGTATATAGATTTGATGTCTCTGACAGCAGTATGACTGGTAGAGATTTTAAATTGTCTGATACCGTAAATGGTGAATGGGGAGCAGACGGAACTATTGGTACTGGTGATGATGGTACAGAATATGCAGTATCAAAAACTACTAATGGAACAGCAGGTAGTGCTAATGCTTATGTTCAATATGATTTTGGTGCTAATGCAGGACTTCCTCAAATTTTGTATTTTTATGATGGCGGCACTGGAACTGCTTCCAATGCCGATTACGGTGGTTCCAATAGACAAATTCAGACTATTTCCGCAGCAAGTGCGACTTTCTCAGGAATTTACATTTATGATTTAGAAGGAACTATCGTTAATAATTCTGATGCTTTCACTGTTGGAGGCATTACATATACAATTACTGGTCAGGCATCTGGTCCATATGGTTTTGTTCGTAGTTATAGTGGAACAACACTTTATGTTATTAAAGGCATTGGTTCTGCAGATTTTGCTGGGACTGATACATTCCAAGATAACCCAAAGGACAATGATGGAACTAGAACTGTAGCTACGGTTAGTTCTGTACTTGTTGCAACTGATGCTGTTGAAGCAGAAAATTATATTGCAATTGATGATACTAACGATGCTAATGGCATTGCTAAAATTACCTCTCTTGTTGTTGGTCCTGGTGAAAGAGTCGTTGTTAACAGCACAACTCAAAATAATGTATTCAGTTTGATTGGATTCGAAGACCTTTCAACTACATTTGATGTTAGAGCATATGGAACAACTCCAGCGCAGTAATATCTACCTTGGATAAATAATCAAAAAGCAGAGTAAGAAATGGCTTTAACTCGTCTTAAGAATATTATTACGTCTCGCACGGGACGTATTATTTACGTCAATCCTGATGACTTTGATGCCTCTGATTCTATTGATAACAGAGGCAACTCTGCACTGAGACCGTTCAAGTCTATTCAAAGAGCATTTCTTGAAGTTGCTAGATTTTCGTATCGAGTAGGTCTGTCAAACGACGAATTTGACGCCTTCTCGATTATGCTGTACCCAGCAGAATATGTTATTGACAATCGTCCTGGAGATGTACTATACACCAACGTAGCACCTATTGATGAGAACTCAAACTTAGATATTAACTCTCCTAATAATGTACTGTATAAGTACAATTCTGTTGAAGGTGGTGTAATTGTTCCTAGAGGTTGTTCTCTTGTAGGTACTGACCTTCGTCGTACAAAAATTATTCCCAAATATGTTCCCTACCCTACAACTTTTAGTGCAAAGGGAATCAACAATGAAGCGGATGTTCCACCTCGTACCGCAATCTTCAAAGTAACTGGTGGTACTTACTTCTGGCAATTCTCTTTCTTCGATGGTGCTGAAGAAGGTGTGTATTTCAAACCAGATTCTACAGAAACTCTTGCACCCAAGTTTTCTCACCATAGACTTACTTGTTTTGAATTTGCTGATGGATTGAACAGTCTGTCCACCTTAATTAACAATGGAACTGTTCCAAATGCAGATTATTCTTCGGTTCCGAATATTCTGGAAAGAACTGACTTAGAAATTTATTATCAAAAGGTATCGAAAGCATTTGCTACTATTCCCGACACATCTGGCGACCCCGCAACTGACCAGATTCAGGCAAGAGTAGAAGAAAATCGTATTGTTGGTCCTATTTCCGATGAATACCGAGTCCTTCAAATCACAAGAAATGGACAGACAGCTACGGCGGTCACTGTTGATGAGTTTGATAACCCCAGGGAGCACGGATTTTCCGTTGGTGTTAACATTAACATTTCTGGAGTTACTGGATCAACTGGACCGCAATCCGAACTTGATGCAACAATTTATAATGGATCTTTCACAGTCACATCCGCATCTGGTAACGTATTTACGTACCAGATGAGTTCAGAACCAACAGGAAATGCTGTTGGTAGTAATATTACTGTTAAGACTGAGATTGATACTGTTGACTCTGCATCTCCATATGCGTTTAACTTGTCCCTGAGAAGTGTCTGGGGCATGAATGGTATGCACGCAGATGGTAGCAAGGCAACAGGTTTCAAATCGATGGTTGTTGCACAGTTTACTGGTCTATCTCTGCAGAAAGATGATAGAGCGTTTGTAAGATATAATGCTTCTACTGGTAACTATGACGTTGCAACTGCTGGTGATGGTGCTCACTTAGATGGTTTTGCTGAGTATCGTAAGGGTTGGGCACACGAGCACATTAAGTGTTCCAATGACTCTTTCATTCAGGCAGTTTCGGTGTTCGCTGTTGGATATGGCACACACTTTACTGCTGAGAGTGGCGGTGACATGTCGATTACCAACTCTAACTCTAACTTTGGTAACACTGCACTTCGCTCTGCTGGATTTAAGGCAAAAGCATTCTCTAAAGATAAAGCAGGTGAAATTACACACATCATTCCACCAAAAGCATTAAGTGTTATTTCTACAACAGCGACGGGTGTTTCTGGTGCAAATACGATTACACTAACAAATGATGGTTCTATTAACGGTGTAATCCAAGGCATGACAATCACTGGAGATGGAATTGCTGCTTCTGCAACAGTATTGTCTGTTAATACTAATACAAGAGTAGTTACCCTTACTGCTAATAATAGTGGAACTGTTAATGGTAACGTTATTTTCGGTGAAGAAACATCTGTTAACTGGGTAAACATTGATATTCAGCGTACAAAGACAATCAACGCTGCACTTGCTGGACAAGGTGGAACACCAGGAACAAGATTGTATCTTTATGGATATGTAACCGAAGCATCACCACCAACAACTAGAGTACAAGGTTTTACAGTTGGAGCACGTCAAGATGGAACTGGTGTTAATGCTGTAGCAGATAAAATTAACTGCTTACTTGTTGCTCAAGGCGCTGCAGCAGCAACAGTACAATCTGCAAGTATTTCGCCATATGGACCTAGTGTATCTGGTTTAAGTGCTGGTGTTGACGGTTCACCAATTCAATATGATAGTAACACATATACTATTGGTGGTGTTCCAAATAGTGTAGGTGGATGGTACTTATCTGTAAGTTCTACCGATAACGAAATCTATACCGTTCTTTCTACCAATACTCAATATAACAACGTCAACTTCACACCTACAACTTTCCTTAAGAGGATTCCTGACAGCAGAGACCTTGCTGACAGAACTTATCGTGTTCGTTATGTAATTGATAAGGATAAGACTAATCCCCTGCCTCGTGACCCTATCAGCGGTTATGTAATGCAACCTCTGAATAGTGACACAACCAATTATAAACTCAATCGTACATTCTACATCTACGATATTGAGACAGTTCAAGAGTTTGAGAGAGGTGTCAATGACGGAATTTACTATCTTACCTTCCTTTGTGCATCTATTGCACCTTCGACTTCTAATTTCAACAACAGGAAGTTCAGTCAAAACGTCAACGAAGTCTATCCTACGTTTGACAGAGACAACCCTCTTGCTGACCCTGATGCTGCAATATCCGTCGCTGACAACGAAACTATCGGTCTTGTAAATGCAACCGATGGTGCTACACCAACTCCAAATAAAGACCCTCAGCGTTCTATTACTAAGGAAGCAATCGAGTTTCTGTTAGCTGATACTGGTTGGACACAACCAGGTACAACACCCAACTTTGATTCTCTGAATGGTAGACTCTCTAATGTTGAACTTACTGCTCGTGCTGGTGATGAAGAGGTCAGAAAGATTAACATTCGTGAGAACAATGATGGAACAGTTGCTCCCATTAATGTAGAATTTAGAAGACACTCTATTCTACGTTCTGGTAACCATACATTTGAATATCTTGGTTTTGGTCCTGGTAACTATTCGACTGCATTCCCTCAGACTCAGGTAGAAACTCTGACACAAGACCAAGTTAGATTCTCTCAGTCTATCAAGGAAGAAGCAGGTGTTGCTTTCTACTCTGGTCTGAACTCTAACGGCGACCTGTTCATTGGTAACCAGGTTATTAACCCTGTTACTGGTCAGATTACAAACGAAGATATTGCACAACTGAATGTTGTTGGTGAAGAAAATACAACGATTGAGACATTCTCTGAGTTGGTTCTTACTGACAAACTGACTGTTATTGGTGGTGCATCTAACCAGTTAGAATCTATCTTCGCTGGTCCTGTTACCTTCCAAGGTTTAACTACATTTACTAATAACTTACAAGCGAAAAAAATTACATATTTTAACCAGGATGGTACAGTAATTAAGCAAACTTTACTAGCACCTGAGGACGCAAATGGTCAACCTGACTTTGCCAATATCACAGGATACAGTACGCCTGCTGATGGGGATCTTGTTTATAACATTAACTGGGAACCTGGCAAGTCGCTTGGTTGGATATACTACAATTCCGCTTGGTACGAATTTGGTCTCACGGATGTTGGTGATATCAATATTGTTAATGACAACGGCACTACAAGGATTGGTATTGGGGTTGCTCCTATATCTCCTTATAGGATTAACATAGATGGTTCTGTAAGAGTTGATGGTGACGTTGTTGGTACTGGTAGAGGTGTTGTTGGTTCTGACAAGTACATTACCAAAACATATTCTGGTGATGGAAACACATTGACATTTGCTGTTACTACCTATGGAAACAATATTAAGCACTCTGCCGATTCATTGTTGGTATTCTTGAATGGTGTAGCACAAATTGCAGGCACTAATTACACTGTCGATGCTAATGGTGCAAACGTTGTATTTGCTTCTGGTGATGCACCTACAAGCACAGATACAATTCATATCGTTGAAATGCCTATCTAAATATAACGGAGGATTCCTAAACTACCATGGCAATCACAAGAATTAGTGGCAATCAGATTGCCGACACAACATCAGCAATCGTAGATACACTTGGTTTTTTAGATAATGAAAGTATCTTAAGACTACCTACTGGTACTACTGAAAATAGACCTGAAGGTATTTCTGTAGGTACTCTTAGATTTGCTACCGATATTGATTCTGCAGAAATTTATAAAGCTGATGCAGATGGTCAGGGTAACCCTGGATGGACAAGTGTAGGTGGCGGTGGTGCCTCAGTTGGTAATGATGGATTGATTAGAACTAATAATAGCAATTTAACTGAGGATGCATCTGTCGGAAGTTCTCAAGGTGATGAATATAAGCATGGTCATTGTGTAGGACCACTTACCGTAGATACAAATGCCACATTGACTATTGAAGCCGATGGTATCTTGTTGATTCATTAATTCTACTTACTTATAAATAACTAAAAAGAGCGTTGCAAAATGAGTACACTCAGAGTTGATACTATTACCAATAAACTGGGTACAGGAGGTCCTACTTTTTCTGGTAACTCCATCCTTAGTGGTAACCTTACTGTTACTGGTAGTTTGTTAGATAGTGGTGGTAATGACCTTTTATCTGGTAGTGATGCATCTGCTGTTTCTGATGGCACAACAACACTCACTGTTGCCAACAGTGCATTGACTCCAGATACAACAAATGCCCGTGATTTAGGTAGTTCTACGCTACGCTATAGAAACATTTACACAAACGACCTTAATTTATCTAATGAAGGTGGTCAAAATGATGTTGATGGAACTTGGGGTTCTTGGACAATTCAAGAGGGTGAGGACGATTTATATCTTCTAAATAGAAGGAATGGTAAAAAATACAAGTTTAACTTAACGGAGGTCTGATAACCATGGCACTTATTTCCTTGTCGGAATCTGGGAACATTGGCAATGGTGGCAGAATGTTCCAATATGGCGATTATATCGTTCACGAGTTCAGAGCGGATGGTATGTTATGGTTGCCAGCAAACAAAACTATTGACGTTCTTTTAGTTGGTGGCGGAGGTTCTGGTGGACCTTCTTATGGAAACAATGATACTGGAGAAGGCGGCGGCGGTGCTGGTGGAGCACTTTGGAGAACTAGTTATTCTATATCTTCTGGATATTATCAAATTATCATCGGTCAAGGTGGAAGACGCCAATCTAGAGGCGTCCCATCCGATGAACAGAAAACAACTGCTAACAATGGTGGACATACTTGTGCCTTTGGTGTAGTTGCTTATGGCGGCGGTACTGGTGGTGCTTCTGACGACTATCTGCCCCCTGGTAGAGGCGGTTGCGGCGGCGGTGGTGGTGCCAGAAATGGTAGCGGATGGAACAATGGCGTCGGACAAAGTGCTCAGGATTTTTCTGGTTGGACCAGATATGGTGGCAATGGTGGTAACTCTGCTCAAGGTAACTATTCTGGCGGCGGTGGTGGCGGCATTGGCGGCAACGGTGGCACCCAAAGTGGTGGAACAAATTCCTCTAACTCTCAAGCAGGCGCTGGCGGTGCTGGTAGAGACTTTGGTGCCTACTTTGGCAGAACTGTAGGTCACTACGGTTGGTTTGGTGGTGGCGGTGGAGGTGGCACATATCGCCACGGTACATCTACAATGTATCAAGCACCTCCTAATGGTGGTAGCAGCAACTATGGTGGCGGCGGTTTCGGTGTATCCGCTAGAGAAGGTAACCAATCAGACCCCAACCAATTTGCTGCTACTAGAATTGATGGCATGAATGGCACTGGCGGTGGTGGTGGTGGTGGTGTTGAAGACCAAGAAAACTTTGAACAAAACCAAGGTGCATGTCACGGTAAAGGCGGAGATGGTGCAGTTGTTCTTAGATACGCAATCTGATTGATATAATCTAAAAAATGATATATACTGGGGATATATGCCCCAGTTTTTTATGATTACTGTTACTGATAATTTTTTGAATCTCTATGATTATAATAAACTGTGGCAAGTAATTGACGATAGAAATTTTCCATGGATTAAAACTCCTATAGTTCCAGAAGAACTATCAAATAAAGGATCTAACAATATTCAGATGGTGCATTATTTTTATGAAAATTATGCACCATCATCTCAGGCAATAGATGAATTACTACCACTATTTCAAATGATAAATCCTTTGGCACTGATTAGAGTTAAGGCGAATTTGACTTTTCCAACAAAAGAAAGTATTGAGTCTGGGTATCATATTGATTGCACTCATCACGATGAAAAATCATATCTGCGAGCAGGTATTTTGTATATGAATACTTGTAATGGTTACACTAAGTTTGAAGATGGAACAGTTGTTGATAGTGTGGCAAATAGATTTGTTAGTTTTCCTAATGCAATGAAGCACACTGGCGCGACATGCACCGATGCTCCCTATCGAATCGTTCTAAACGTCAACTACATCGTTTGAGGGAGTGTGCCAGTTGAAATAAGTGTCACAGGGGGTATTGAACCCCCTTTTTTCGTGCTATACTATCAGGGTACTCAAGGAGGAAATCCAATGCCCCGATTCGTTCTGTCCGCTATTGATGAGGACGAAACTGTAACGACTAA
>Ga0129348_1001038_pt1 | contig 10195 bp, 8 predicted proteins | sample CPBDNA_4_FD_94424 | JGI IMG/M metagenome (GOLD analysis project Ga0129348, IMG submission 94424) | Freshwater to marine salinity gradient microbial communities from Chesapeake Bay, USA - CPBay_Sum_27_0.8_DNA | ecosystem: Environmental > Aquatic > Marine > Coastal | place: USA: Chesapeake Bay...
AAGAAAGCTTCATTGCGTTTTACAATCTCCTGTTTTGCTTGATACAAACCGTACAGAACCTTGCTTTTATGATAGATTGGGTTCTCCGGACTGTTCAAATATTTTGCAGCCTTAGTAGTGCTATTCAAAATCCTACCCCCAAAGCCTAACACTCGACCGCTTACACTATGGATAGGAAACATTACTCTACCATGAAAACGATCGTACCAACCCCGTTCATTTTTCATGGAAATTCCACTTTCAATCAACGCTTTTTCGCTGTATTGATTGGCTAATGCATATTCTGCGAAGGCATTTGATTTTTCGGGACTATAACCTAAGTGAAATTTTTCAATGGTCGAATCTGTATACCCACGCTCTTTAAAGTAGCTCATCCCTATGGCCTTGCCGGTATCCGTTTCAAGCAATTGCTGCTTAAAGAATTTTGATGCAACGTCTGTAACTAAAAAGACGGCTTCGCGCATATTGCCAGCCTCTATTTCTTCTGGAGTTTGAGGACGAGCATCGGGTATATCAATATTGTATTTTTTCGCTATCCAACGCAAGGCTTCAGGATAACTCATTTGCTCGAGCTCCATAAGGAAAGTGACCGCACTACCTCCTTTACCGGAAGAAAAACATTTGAATATCTGCTTAGCCGGACTCACCATGAAGCTCGGAGTTTTCTCATTATTAAATGGACTAAGCCCTTTGAGATTACTGCCTGACTTCTTCAACTGAACGAATTCTCCTATAACCTCTTCAATTCGAGCGGTTGTAAAAATTTGTTCAATGATTTCTTGTGGTATACGAGCCATACGTGCAAGATATGTTTTCTAATCAAAAAAGCCACCCCTTAGGGTGGCCGTGCAAGCTGAGTTTAGTTTTGTTATTTATGTAAATGTACATCCATTTGTGGATATGGAATGGAAATTCCTTTTGCATTGAATGTTTTATATACATTTTCATTCATTGAATAATGTACAGACCAGTAGTCCTCCGCTTTTACCCATGCCCTTGTAGTAAGATTTACTGATGAATCCGCCATAGCTCCTAGCTCTACTAGAATAGGTTTATCCTGAAGCACACGTTCGTCAGATTCCAATAATTCCCGTACAATTGCCTTGGCCGTATCAAGGTCAGCGTCGTACCCTATTCCAAAGGTCCAATCCAATCGTCTAAATTCTTGAGCACTGTAGTTAATTAACGAGCCGTTGCTCAAAGGACCATTTGGAAGAATAATCACCTTATTATCTGGTGTCGTCAATGTGGTTACGAATATTTGTATGCTCTTCACACTACCCGAATAGCCTTGAGCCTCAATAAAGTCACCAACTTTAAATGGCTTAAACATCAAGATCATGGCTCCACCAGCAAAATTTTGCAAGGTGCCACTTAAAGCCATACCCACTGCTAATCCGGCAGCACCAAGTACAGCGACTATACTGGTTGTTGCTACTCCCAACTGATTGATAGCTGCAATTAAGACAAATGCTTGTAATGCAATCTTTAACAACGACTCCAAAAAGGTAGTTAGACTAGGGTCCATGTTTCTTAAGGCCATCGCCTTATTGAACCCTCGAATCATAACCTTGACTATTCTCATTCCAATCCATAGAATGAGAAGGGCCACAACCATCTGTTTAGCCCAAGACAAGGCATTATTTGTGATGGTCTCAATAGAAACTCCTAAAATATCCTCCATACATGTTTAGTTTTCAGGTTACTTTTTTCTCGCACCAGTATATGCAATGACTTCATTAAGTGCATCGCGTTCCTTACTTGAAGGAAAAGTAGAAAGAATTTCCGAGGCATTCTTTAAATGATTTTCCATTTTCTCTCTAGCATAATCTAATCCCCCGGAATTGCGTACAAAGTCTACCACTTCTGCCACTTTCTTTGGTCTATTATGGTGTTTCTTTATTATTCTGACTACCTCCTTTCTTTTTGCCGGAGTTGCGTTTTGAAGTGCATTAATTAGAGGCAAGGTCATCTTCTGTTCCTTGATATCAATACCAGAGGGTTTACCCGTAAGGTTTACTTTTTCGAAATCAAATAAATCATCCTTAATTTGAAAAGCTAAGCCCAACTCTCTGCCAAACCTTTGCATTTTTTCTTGAACCTCTTGAGAAGCGTTCGCACTTTGCGCACCAACCACACAACAAGTTTCCATTAGTACGGCGGTCTTTTGCTGAATGACTTGGTAGTAGATATCTTCCGTAATATCCAATTTGCGCGCCTTCTCTATTTGCAGAAGCTCACCTTCACTCATACTTTTCACAGCTGTACTTACTGTTCCTAAAAGTTCATATTCTTTTTGATCAACCGCAAGAAGAAGAACTTTAGACAATAGGTAATCACCTATTAAAACAGCAACTTTATTTTTCCAAAGTGCATTAATAGAGAAAAAGCCTCTGCGCATATCTGCATCATCTACTACATCGTCATGAACAAGTGTAGCTGTGTGCATTAATTCAATTAAAGAAGCCCCTACATAAGTGCGATCCTGAACTTCGCCTAACATTTTTGCCGTTAGAAAAACAAGTATGGGTCGTAGCTGCTTGCCCTTTCGCCTAACCATGTAATTCATCACACGGTCAACAATTGGTGTATTTGAACGAAGATTTGACTTAAACCTTTTGTCAAACTCCTTCATTTCATGGGCAATTGGGGCCTTGATATCCGCAAGTTTAGCCATTAGCTCCAGCCCTTTATAGTTTGGATGTGCTCATACGCCTTTTGTACATTCAAAAACGTCTCTTTAGCAGACTCCTGTGCTTCAGGACCTGCATCAATGGTACGATCAGGATGGTATTTCAAAGCCATTTTCCGGTACGCCTTTTTGACTTCACTTTCTGTTGCATCTTTATTCACTTCAAGGACTTTAAATGCCCAATCGGTGTCCGTTTCCTTCGCAAACATTGCTCGAATGGACTCAAAATCATACGAACTGATTCTCAAATTTCGAGCGATTCGTCTAATCTCTTCTATCTCGTTTTGATGAAGGTGCCCATCCGCTAGGCCTAACTTGAACAGAAAATGAAGCAGCTGTAATCTTGTGCTGTGATTTGTGAATCCGTTAATTTGATTACACACCTTGGTAAGAGGTATATTTTGATCTACAATCTTCCTGAAAACTTGAAAACTTTCGTTGGCACGTTCCCTTCCAAACATGCTTACAAACTGTGCTCTAACAAAATCCAATTCTTGTTGAGCCACCTTGCCGTCTGCTTTTATTACACGTGCAGCGAGAACTAATAGAGCTAAGTGAAAATCGCTCGGCGATGCCGAACTACTTCTACTTGAATTAAATGACGATTGAGGGCGGCTCGTATTTTTACCCTCCATGCGGTCATGCAAGCTGTTAGCAAAAGCAACTCCAAGAATTGCTCCTATTGGTCCCCCTAGTGACCATCCTAGGCCTCCACCAAAAATTTGAAAAAGTCTTTTCATACCGAGCCAAAGATACTCGGCTTAAGCCTAAAAAACTATAGTGTAAGCTTTGGATTATGTTACGAAGTAGGCAAAAGCTGCAATACCTCCAATAATCACTATAACTAATGCAATTTGGGCGTAAAGCTGCGCTGTGGACATTTTAGTTTTACTCGATTGTCCTCCTCTTTTTTTAGATGATACTTGTGCTGACATGGTATATTGTGTTAAAGCGTGTGTTAGGATTAAAATAATACAATTTTCCTTTTTTTCAAAACAACGAATACCGCATTTAACTTATAACCAATTGCTTATGCATTAATATTACTAATGAAAGAGCCTTGTTAATAAAAAAAGCCCCCAGAATCTGGAGGCTTTTGAAAGACGTTATTGTTCTAATCATTATGAGCCGCAAGAGGTACATTCCTCTTCATTATCTACGGAACAATCAGCTTTCTCTTTAGCAGTTGTCTTTTCACTCATCTCTGCCAAGGCCTCTTTTTGAACTTTGACTCTAGCTTCAACCTCAACTTGAGACGGTGCCGAAGCAGCCGGAGCTAACTCATCAGTATCAGCGGTAACACTTGTACTCACACCTGGTCTCATATCAGTCTGAGCGTTTTTCTTCACCGTAAATTTAATCGCACTTGATGCAGGTTTTGATCTTAGGTAATACATCCCTGTTTTCAATCCTTTCTTCCATGCATAAAAATGCATAGAGGTTAGCTTACCCATATTTGGACTTTCCATAAAGAGGTTCAAGCTTTGGCTCTGATCAATAAATAGACCACGGTCAGCAGCCATGTCAAGAATATCTCTCATTGATATTTCCCAAACGGTCTTGTAAATAGCTTTCAAGTTATCTGGGACACCATCAATGTTTTGCACAGATCCATTGGTTGCCATCAATGCGTTTTTCATATCATCATTCCAAAGACCTAATTCTATGAGATCGTTGAGCAAGTGCTTATTTACCACAATGAATTCACCCGATAATACACGACGCGTATACACATTGGAAGTATAAGGTTCAAAACACTCATTGTTTCCTAGAATCTGAGAAGTTGAAGCCGTTGGCATTGGTGCCATTAACAGGCTATTCCTTACACCGTGTTTTTCCACTTCCTCACGAAGTTCTTGCCAATTCCATCGTCCACTTAACTCCTCGTCTTCAACACCCCAAAGGTTATGCTGGAATTGCCCTTTAGATATTGGTGATCCTTCATAGGATTCGTACGTGCCGTCCTTAATGGCTTGGTCTTTTGAGGAGGAAACGGCAGCAAAATACATAGTTTCAAAAATCTCCTTATTCAATGCCTTTGCCTCGTCAGAATCGAAGGGCAAGCGCAGTTTAATAAAAGTATCTGCTAAACCTTGAACTCCCAATCCCACTGGACGATGACGCATATTGGAATTACGCGCTTCTACAACCGGATAGTAATTGCGGTCAATCACCTGGTTTAGGTTGTAGGTAACCTTGTAGGTTACATCGTATAATTTTTGATGATCAAACACTCCATCTACCACAAACATAGAAAGTGCTATAGAAGCAAGGTTACAAACCGCAACCTCATCAGGAGACGTGTATTCTAAAATTTCAGTACATAGGTTTGAAGAACGAATGGTACCCAAATTCTGTTGGTTTGATTTTAAATTTGCTGCATCCTTGTAAAGCATGTATGGAGTGCCTGTTTCTATTTGGCTTTCCATAATCTTCGCCCAGACTTCTCGTGCTTTTACGGTGCGACGGCCTTTACCTTCACTTTCGTATTTCGTATAAAGATTTACGAATTCTTGGCCATGACAATCAAACAAGCCGGGACATTCGTTTGGACACATTAAAGTCCAATCCTCATTCTTTTCGACTCGCTCCATGAACAAATCTGGGATCCACATAGCATAGAAAAGGTCTCTTGCCCGCATTTCCTCTTTTCCATGGTTCTTTTTCAAATCCAAGAATTCATAGATATCGGCATGCCATGGTTCCACATAAATGGCAAATGAACCTTTACGTTTTCCGCCACCTTGATCTACATAGCGAGCAGTATCATTGTATACCCTAAGCATAGGAACAATACCATTTGAGGTACCGTTTGTACCGCCAATGTAGGAACCTGTAGCACGAACATTATGAATGCTTAATCCAATTCCACCGGCACTCTGCGAAATTTTGGCTGTTTGCTTTAGGGTATCATAAATGCCGTCTATACTGTCCTCCTGCATGGTCAAAAGGAAGCACGAACTCATTTGAGGCTTTGGAGTACCGGCATTAAATAAGGTTGGCGTTGCATGTGTCATGTATTTCTTACTCATGAGCTCGTAAGTTTCCATAGCGCCTTCCAAGTCGTCTTTGTGGATACCAATACTCACGCGCATCAACATGTGCTGAGGTCGCTCAACTATTTTACCATGCATTCGAAGTAAATACGAACGCTCAAGGGTTTTAAATCCGAAATAGTCGTAAGAGAAATCTCTATCGTAGATCAATTGAGAATCTAGATACTCTGCATTTGCTTGGATGATTTCGTAGACATCATCTGCAATTAATGGAGCTTTCTTACCCGTTTCAGGATTGATGTATTCATAAAGATCGTGTACCGTTTCTGAAAAGCTTTTTTTGGTGCTTTTATGCAGGTTACTTACGGCAATTCTCGCTGCTAGATTTGCGTAATCGGGATGCTTAATGGTCATTGAAGCTGCAGTCTCTGCGGCCAAATTATCAAGCTCGGAGGTTGTCACGCCGTCATAGACGCCGTCAACAACGCGCTTAGCTACAGCTACTGGATCTACATATTCGCTCAATCCGTAACATAGTTTTTCAATGCGTGCGGTAATCTTGTCAAATTTTACCGCCTCTTTTCTTCCGTCTCTTTTCAGTACGCGCATCATAGCTCTGTAGATCTTGTGTGTTTAAGTTTTGTGAGTGTTCTAGAAACTTGTGTCGTCTCCAAAGGCGTTATCAAAATTGTGGTCATCTTGGCTTTCCCCAACTCCTGCCTTTTTATATTCTGAAACTCTTTTTTCAAAAAAGTTTGTTTTCCCTTCTAGCGAAATCATGTCCATAAAATCAAATGGGTTTGCTGTACCGTAGACCTTAGGACAATTCAAGGTTTCTAACAAGTGATCCGTGACAAACTCAAGGTATTCAGACATTAATTTGGCATTCATTCCTATGAGATTTACCGGTAACGATTCCGTGATGAATTCTCTCTCAATGTCCAATGCTTCCTTAATGATTTGTGTTATTCTTTCTACAGGCACCTTATTTACAAGGTGTTCATTATGCAGGTGACAAGCAAAATCTCTATGCAAGCCTTCATCTCTAGATATAAATTCATTGGAAGTTGCTAAACCTGGAAGTAGACCGCGTTTTTTCATCCAAAAGATGCTACAAAATGCACCTGAAAAAAAGATGCCCTCTACGGCAGCAAATGCGATTAAGCGTTCAGCAAAAGAGTCGGACTCAATCCAACGTAAAGCCCAATCCGCTTTTTTCTTGATCGCCGGAAAGCGTTCAATAGCATTAAATAACTCGTCTTTTTCGCCGTCATTGTCCACAAGTGTATCGATCAACAGAGAATACATTTCACTGTGTATATTCTCCATCATAATTTGAAAGCCGTAAAAGAATTTAGCCTCAGAATACTGAACTTCATTCACAAAGTTTTCTGCTAGGTTTTCATTTACGATTCCGTCTGATGCTGCAAAAAATGCTAAAATGTGTTTGAGAAAGTATCGCTCGTCATCATTGAGCTTCTTCCAGTCCACCACATCTTGATGCAAATCAATTTCCTCCGCTGTCCAAAATGATGCCTCTTGCTTTTTATACCAATCCCAAATATCACTGTGCTGTATTGGGAAAATCACAAACCTGTTTTTATTCTCTTGTAAAATGGGTTCTTGTTGCATGTTGCAAAATAATTTAAGGCTGAAAGGCCACATTAATACCTATTAATGTGCTGATTTTCAGCTAATTGTGTTTTCGGTTAGTCAGCGGAGTAGGGACGTTGTCGCGAGGTACTGCTAAAACGACCTATACAAACATGGCTATGATTTCAGCCAATACCAAGCCGCAACATTTGGGTTTTTCCCACAGTTATTAACAACCATATTTGAGACATTTTAACCCGAAATAAGGGCTACTATTGAAAGAGAGAATTTTAACCGAAAGTAGAACTCATGATGGAGAATTATTCTCGTTGTTTTTTTCAATCAAATCTGCAGCAATTTGAATTTTTTCGTAAAAATCCGCTCCATATTTTCGGATTAATGGTTCACGCAGAAATCGATAGACAGGAACTTTTAATTCTTCGCCCAGAGAGCAAGCTGGAGAACAAATGCTCCATTTATCATAGTTAAGTGCATCAAACGATGCGTATTTAGCAATGCGAATTGGATATAAATGACAGGACATAGGCTTCTTCCAGTCTACCTCCCCGTCATTGTAGGCCTGCTCAATTCCGCATTTTGCCGTACCATCCTTGTCGAAAATAGTATAAGCGCATTCCTTTCCATCAATAATTGGCGTTTCCTTTTCGCCAATGCCGTCTACAGATGTTCCTACCTTCTCAATCTCTTGTATTCCCTTTGAAGTCAAGTACGGTTTTACCTTGGGATAAATAGAGGCTAAAATCTCAACCTCTTCATCCGCAACAGGAGCTCCGGCATTACCCTCCACGCAACAAGCTCCCTTGCAAGCACTAAGATTGCAAACGAATTCTCTATTAAACAGATCCGTAGAAAGTAATTTATTGTCGATTTCAATCATTGGACAAAACTAACGAAGAGAACAAGCACAATTTGATTTGATGTCGCTAATTTTGCCAAAAAATGACCGTCATGGGATTTAATTATAATGATGCCCTTAGTGCATTCTTGATTTTATTCGCTGTTATTGATATTCCCGGAAGCATTCCCATTATAGTGGGACTTCGCAAGAAGGTAGGGCATGTACAAAGCGAAAAAGCAACAGCAGTTGCAGGAGTAATTATGATTGTTTTCCTATTTCTAGGCGAGAGCATTCTCAATCTATTAGGGGTGGATGTTCAAAGTTTTGCAATCGCAGGGAGCTTTATTATCTTTTTTTTAGCCTTAGAAATGATACTTGGAATAACACTTTATAAAGAAGAGAGCCCAAGCACAGCGTCAATTGTACCCATAGCATTTCCCCTAATTGCTGGGGCAGGAACCATGACTTCACTCGTCTCTCTACAGGCAGAATTTGCCATGATAAACATCATCATTGCAATCGTGCTTAATATGATTGTGGTGTATGCCGTATTAAAAAATACCGAGAGACTTGAACGTATATTGGGACCAGGCGGATTAAGTGTGCTACGCAAAGTTTTCGGTATTATCTTGCTCGCGATTGCGGTAAAGTTATTTTTCACCAACCTCATCCCACTTTTACAACAGGTTTAAGAATATAAAAGAATGGCCGAAGATTTATTCAAAAACGTTATTTCCCATGCCAAAGAATATGGGTTTATTTTTCAAAGTAGCGAAATCTATGACGGCTTAAGTGCCGTATATGACTACGGTCAAAACGGAGCTTTGCTTAAAAATAATATCAAAGCTTATTGGTGGGGCGCTATGGTCCAAATGCACGAAAATATTGTAGGAATTGATTCTGCCATATTTATGCATCCAACCACCTGGAAAGCATCAGGTCATGTAGATGCTTTTAATGACCCGCTAATTGACAATAAAGACAGCAAAAAACGCTATCGGGCCGACGTCTTGATTGAAGATCACGTGGAGAAAATCCGCCTAAAGATTGAAAAAGAAGTCAAAAAAGCCGCGAAGCGCTTTGGTGAAAGTTTTGATAGAGATCAATTTTTAGCCACCAATGGCCGTGTGTTAGGCTATCAAGAAAAAATAAAAGGCATCATGGACCGCTTTGTGGAAGCCATGAATGCGGAAAATTTAGCAGATGTCAAACAGCTCATTGAAGACGAAGAAATCAAATGTCCAGTGAGCGGCTCCATGAATTGGACGGATGTTCGTCAATTCAATTTAATGTTTGGAACTCAGATGGGTTCGGTAGCTGAAGGAGCCTCAACCCTTTACCTGAGACCAGAAACTGCGCAAGGCATCTTTTTGAATTACCTCAACGTTCAGAAAACCGGACGCATGAAGGTGCCCTTTGGTATTGCACAAATGGGAAAAGCGTTTCGAAATGAAATTGTAGCAAGGCAATTTATATTCAGGATGCGTGAATTTGAACAAATGGAAATGCAATTCTTTGTTCGTCCAGGCACAGAAATGGAATGGTATGAGAAGTGGAAAGAAAAAAGACTCGCTTGGCACAAAAGCCTTGGGTTTGACGAAAGTAATTACAGATTCCACGATCATGAAAAATTAGCGCATTACGCAAATGCTGCTGCAGATATAGAATTCAATTTCCCCTTTGGCTTTAAAGAACTAGAAGGCATTCACTCTAGAACTGATTTTGATTTGAAGCAGCACGAGGAATTTAGCGGGAAGAAATTACAATATTTTGACCCCGAGCTCGGTGAGAATTATGTTCCCTACGTGGTGGAAACCTCTATTGGGCTAGATCGCATGTTCCTTGCTATACTTTCCAAGAGCCTTGTCAATGAAACTCTTGAAGACGGAAGTCAGCGCACAGTATTGAAACTCCCCGCTTTCTTAGCTCCTAATAAAGTTGCCATATTACCACTTCTAAAGAAGGACGGGCTACCAGAAAAAGCGCGTGAGGTAATGGACTTACTCAAATTTGACCATATGGTACTATACGACGAGAAGGATGCTATTGGTAAAC
>Ga0129348_1001040_pt1 | contig 10183 bp, 4 predicted proteins | sample CPBDNA_4_FD_94424 | JGI IMG/M metagenome (GOLD analysis project Ga0129348, IMG submission 94424) | Freshwater to marine salinity gradient microbial communities from Chesapeake Bay, USA - CPBay_Sum_27_0.8_DNA | ecosystem: Environmental > Aquatic > Marine > Coastal | place: USA: Chesapeake Bay...
TAGACTCTTTACCATAAAGGTAATTGCCAGTACTTAGACCAGAAATAGACTCAAGACCAATGTCTCTGACATAGTTAGAATCAGAGTCTGAAACTTTATGCTCGACAGTACCATTAGTTACAGTCTCACCTGGGATGAAAGATGCCTCTTTCAAATTTAATGTAAATGTCGGTAGATTCTTAACGTTTGATACCGTAGCGGTTTGACTTACGGAAGTGAGAATTCCTGGATTGGAAGGAGCATCATATGTAATAGTCGCTTGATTTCTCTTACTGAAATTAGTATTAACGCCAGTTAGTGTAAAGTATGTAAAGTCATAATCTTCAGAGTTATATCCATCGCCACTACCAGCATTAATTACTGCATTTTCAACAAAGACTTGATCGCCAACTGCAAATGGTAGTGGATTGTCCGTAGTGAATCCTGATAGAGGGGTCTCTAGAGTAAGAATCAAACTACCAGAAGAGTATGTACCAGTGATAATACCAACACCATTGGTATTATTAACGGGGATAATTCTGTTTCCTGCAAAACTGAAGTTGTTTCCACCATCAACGACAGTCACTGAATTTACCGAAGAACTTCTCATATTCGCTTTTAGCGACGCAGAGGTATTCTTTGTTTTGGTAATATCATTAAATACGATCAAATCTGGGGCAGACAAATACTTACCACCAGTTGTAACAACACCAACCGAAGAAACATAATAACTATCGGATAGAGTTACAATCTGAGGTAGATTTGCATATGGTCTCAGTGTGGGATCGGAGGGGTAGTTAATACCATATTTGAAGATATCCGCAGACTCAATATGCTCTGCTTTCAGACTGATTGCCTTCAGAGACGCTCCAGTGCCCGTTGTAGAGGCGACAGAGACCGTTGGAAGGACCGTATAGTTCCTACCACCGTCTTTAATTTGAATGCTGCTGATGGGTCCTCTAGTGACCTTAGAGAGCGAGTCATAAGTTCTTAGAACTGGATCGGAACTGTATCCAACTCTTTCGGGCAGATCAAAAATATTATAACCGAAAGTAGTGTCTGTAATCGTGGTAATTGCCACCTTACCAGAAAACTTACTATCCCTTACAATGATTTTATTGAAATCTACAATATTAGTGTCTACGTTAACAACTTTATTACTAATATCACTTTCAAATCTATAGTAAAGTTCATCAGGAACACCTTTAGAGAAGGTGATTGTTGTAATTCCAGAACCGTTCTGCTTTACTTCTATCGTTGTAGAACCACTACCAACAAACTGTTTGGTGAATTTGTTGTCTCGATAGAATTTGACATGCAAATTGCTCATAGTAGTGCTAGTACTAATGAACTCTAAATTATCTCCTCTAGTGACAAACAGTGGTGGGTTAATGCTGGACCCAATACTTACCTTTCTCGAATCGGTAGAATATGTTGTATAGACGGCACTAGTTGCCGAAGAAACAACATTCATCTTGACTTGATCATTTAATTGAAGTCCGTGATTACCAACGGTAGTAACTTCAACATCAACTTTTCTTAGGTTACCAGTTACAACATCCCTTCTCGATCTAAAGAAGTGTGTGCTGCCAACACCAACTGTGGAGAAGAACAGACGGTCTGTTACAGAGTTAATGCCTGCTTTAGTAGTTACTAGACCAACAAGATCACTGCCGACTTTAACGATGTACAAATCATCTGGCATATTAGTAGTAGTACTACCGTCATAAGAAATAACAATCTTATCTCCGCCATTTGCGCTATAACCAACGTATTCACCGTGTGCAAAACTATGGTCAGGAAGTCTAATGGTTCTGGTAGGAATAAATGCGGTTGCAATACCCCCATTGCCCATATAGGACACGGTGGAACCGATACCAACTCCATAAGATAGTCCTAGACCAACACTTTGAGAAGGGTCAAAGAAAACAATACTATCTGTGGGAGGAGTAGTTCCAGGTAGATTTTTCTTACTGTAAGTGAACTTTTTCTCTTGTCTAGTAATTACAGAACCTGTGGCATGTGTTGCCTTAGAAGTTCCATTTACTGCACGCTCTACTCTCAGAATGTTGTTGTCAATATCCTTGTTGACAACACGCATATCTTCATGGTCGATGCGAATGATGTCGTTAATATCAAAAATATTGAGAGAGTCGGAGATCGTAATCTCATCAACATTGAGTACACTCTGCATAGAAGTAGTCAAACCAGATGTGGTTAGACCGACTTTTACGCGGAAGATTCCCTCATACCCACTATAAGTAGCGGAAGAGATACCACTAATTTTGACATATTCCGCGTTCTTTAACCCATGAGGTGCGGAAGTGTGAATACCAGTGACGGTATCGCGATCAGAAGAGAAGACAATGTTCTCTAGATTAGTTAATGTAGAAGTAATCGTACTAATTTGATTACCAACAACACTTTCAACAACAGCGATTGCGCCAAATCCACTTTCTCCACCAGTGAAAGTTAATTTATCACCAACATTATATTCGATACCAGGTTGCAGAATCGCAACGTCGTTAATGATGCCTTTGGTTAATCCAGTAATTTTTGCAACTTTAGTTGAGGGATTAACCTGCTCCAAGAACTCATAACCATCAGATAACTTATAACGATAAGTATTTTTGGTAAGTTCAAGTTTACTCACATCATCATGCTGGTCTAATCTGTCTACAAAGTTATCTGGATTAGCATAGTAGTTCAGAGAAGGACCGACAACATAGGGATAAACGGGTTTTCTAGATCTGTAGAATGGATCATTAGTATCAGAAATGATCGCAGATTCTACCAAAGCAAAATATGCATAGACTCCATTAGGATATTCTGGTGTAACACAGAATCTACCATTGTATTGATCAAGGTCGCCACTTCCAGGAATATAAGTAAAATCCTCTATAAACATACCCGCTTTGAAGGTTGCCGTTGGAGGACCACCATTTCTACTGCCAGTAATCTTACTATAACTAGACTCTAGGTATTTTACACCACCAGTACCATTGGGATTTGCAAATCCTCTAGGACCATAGATTGGAGATCCATCATACGTCCAACCAATAATTTTTGAGTGCGTGGTATCAGTGATTTCATCTCCATTCGCATCTCTAGAAAGATCTGATACAGACTCTCTAAGTTTTCTGGGTGCATAATAAGAAACAACAGGCAGTTCTTTACCATCTACTCTTTCGCCAACTGGGAAAAGATCATCGGTAGAAGTATAATCATAATTCTTGCTGACGGGGTTGATACTCCACTCTTCCAAATCAGTCAAGAAAACCGCCCCAGAACCCCTCACAGAGGCGCTAAGTGCAGTTCCAAGGGTAGAGTACCCAATACCCGTTTTAGCGACCGTAGCGGCGGTTATAACGCCATTCTCAATGGTGGGAACGATCTCTGCTCCAGTACCGATACCAGTAACTGTAATAACGGTTGTAGAGAAGTAATTTTTACCGCCATTAGCAACGTTAACACTAGTGATGCGTCCATTATTGATCACTGGTCTGAGAACGGCATTCTCACCAGTCACAACATTCACTTCTGGTCTATAATAGTCATCAATAATTAGAGAACCCCAACCAGATCCTTCCTGACCATATACAACATGAGTTCCAACAATCTTACCAGATGCCAAAACTTCTACAGTTGCATTGGCGGTTGTAATGCCCTGTCTACCCTTAAGTGTCGCAACAATTGGTGGGTGATAGAGGTGATGAGTACCAACACCAACGGATACTAGATCTACGGTTGTAGAAAGATCTGTCGAAATTGACAACCTGAGGTTATCTTTATCTACTATTTTAATATAGTAATCAACGGTAGTGGATAGACCACTAATAGCAGCACCCTTAGAAGTATAGTTTACGATATCACTATTTTGATATCCGTGATCTTGGATTTTAATTGTATTAGTAAAAGTATTAACGCCTACTGGTCCAAAGGTAACTTCGTGGTTTGCATATCCAGAACCACCATTCACAACAACGATGCTGTCAACTACATTTCTAGTAGCAACTGTTTCAAAAGTATGGTCACCAATACCGTTTGTTGTGATGCCAATAAAGTTAGTACCCAATTGAGCATCTGCCAAAGATGCCGCAAGTTTGATACTGTAGTCGTTATCTTTAATGACGTAATAAGTAGCACCACTAACTAACTGCTCAGCAGTACCAATACCGATCTGCTTATTGCCCAGAGAATTATATACGATTTTCTCGTAATTCTTGAACTCGTGGGTTTCGGGGAAGGTAAATGTATCTGTAGCAGTATTAACAACACCACCAGTAGAAGTAGAGTCAAAGGTGATTTTTTTATGTACGGACTTCATTCGTACATCGCCAATGAAACCCTTACCATTGCCGCCCTGAAGCGTTAGTTTGGGCACTTCTAGATAATCTACACCTGGAGTTAAAACACGCAGTTCAGAGATGCTTCCAAGGACGTGTGGGATGATGGATGCACCAAGACCAGTATGACCAGTTTGGGTTACAGAAAGTCTAGGTCTATCGTGGATGCCATAATCAGATCCACCATTCAGTACATTGACTTTTATGATTGGTCCGTAGTAGACTTTGTTATCAGATTTTGGCGTAGAAATTTCGATACCGTTCAAAAACAGACCAACACTATCGCCCTGAATAAACTCTTGTCTTTCAGATCCAAATGTTTGTTTTTTGGGGAAACTCTTAATTTGATGTTGTGGTTGAATACCCTTACCGTAGAATTCCTTAGGAGTCAACTTATAATTTCTTGCCCCTAAAGATGAAGCGTCTACTTCACCATAAACATTAACATACTGACCCTTTCGTGCCGCAGATGGGGAAATGGCAAGATACAGGTTATCACCATTAACCTTCTTTACAACATAAGATCTACCCGTTTCAAGACCAGCAGCACCTTTTGTTGCATCAGATGGCGAATAAACAACTTCATCACCATCAAAGAACCCGTGGTTTGTCAAAGAAATCTGGGCACTAATTCCAGTCACACCAGAGTTATTGAAAGTTCTTACTCTCTTTGTTACTGTGATATCATAACTTGGTAGACCTGTAGTGGCGACATATACATCATTTTTTGTGTTGTAAATGTCTTGGATATTAGTAGTGTATTGATTCAAATAACCGTTTGCACTACTGAATGCAAACTTAATCTTTCTTCTGATGTAATACTTGGTAACACCAGTAGCGTCTAGTACAGAACCGCCAATAACAGTAGTAGTTGTGGGACCACCATTACCAGAAACAGTAAATTCAAGTTCTGCGCCTGTACTGCTATCAATAACAAGAATCTTATCTCCAATCATCAAGAAGTGATCAGAACTACACTCCAGTCGATATTGATTCGATCCAAGACTTACAACTCTATCTACATTACTTCTAGTGGGGATATTTTCAAGCCAAGAAGTGAAATGTAATCCTTTTTCGTTAGAACCAAACCCCTTAACTCCAAATGTATCTCCTTTCTTCTGAGCATCCGCATCAGAATAGAACTGGTCAAGAACACCAGTCAATCTAAACTTTTGAACACTTACACCATCATCAACAGTCAGACTGTCAAAGGAAAATATTTCCGCAGTTGCATCAGATGTTGTTGTAATTCCAGAACACCCAAAAAACTGGTTATAACTCTTTGAGGTATAAGTTACTTCTTCAGTATTGAGTAGAATTGATCCAGAAGTACTAAAACCAACAGTAGAATCAACTGTGATGACAGTTGCACCAACTGCAACAGGACTAGTAACCCTTGTTATGCCGTTCTGAACAAAGATCCCTTCAATATTCTCTTCATTTGTAAAGATCTTATAATAAATTGGTCCATTAGGAATTCTAACAGAGTCAAATGCAGAAATTGGGCAAGATGCGCCTGTAGAACTCTGTGTAATGGACTTACCGATCAGAGTTGCCGTTGTGATACCTGCATCATTGTCAGATCTTGCGATAAGAACGGTCTTCTTATCCCATTTTGCTTCAGATGGTCTAAAAAGAAAATCCTGTGGTCTAATTATAGACGCATCTTCGTTGTAAAGTACGCGGAAAAGGATTCTGAACGCTTCTTCTGTACCTTTTGTGCGATAAAAGTCCTTTACTTGACGAATAAAGTTAGATCTGCTAACATTCTCATTAAAATCTCTGTCTTCAAACCCAGGAGAAAAGAGTTCTTTAGTCTTTTTAAAAAACTCTTGCAGGAAAAGACTGCTTAGATTAGTTACAGTGCTTAATCCAGCGTGAAAAGATGCTAAAGTTTCAGAAAATACTAGAGACTGAGGATCGTTAGTCTTGTGGTAGTTAGAAATACCACTAAAACCACGGACACATCCAGTAAACGAGTTTGTAGTAATCCCCGTATACGTAATAATCTCGTCACCAATCTTCAGTAGACCATATTTCTGAGGCCAACCATCAGTAGAGTCAACATACACTACATCATCAAACTGTCCCAAGTCAGATGATGAAAGATTTGTAGATTTTGTTAAATTGACATTGTTTAGAAAGTCTAGATTTTTATAATCCTGCAGACTCTCGGCAATATCAATTACACCCCCCTGGAATTCCTGAGAGATGTAATATTGACGCATGAAATCGACAAATTCAGGATTATCGTTTACGATAAAATCAGGAATCTGATTATCAATTACTTCATTGACTTGAACTCTGTTGATGGAGGTGTCGATCATCTCTTATCTTACTATCGTTCCGTTAGAATAACTGGATTGGGACTCAAAAGTAGTGCCAGATACATTTGCACCAGATGCAATCAAATCTTTTCTCATATAGATATTGCTATTTGCAATATCCAGTTGAAGATACAATTCTTTTCTGGCAACAACATCATTAGAAAGTGGAACTGCTTCAACTTCAATGACGTTGTTTGGTTTAGCGGTGCTGATTATATTTAACGTGTTCAAAAGGATCTCACCTTTTTCATAATTAACGGAACCAATATTGTTAATCATAATCACCATTTCACCATTCAGAATTTTAAATAGGAACAATGCTCCAGTTTTTACGCCTTGCTGAACGGGGGCAGATGCCGCAAGAGCACCTTGCGTAGTTAGTGTTGCACTAAGATTGTTAGGAACGATAGAATCACTAATATAAACAGTATCGTTAGGGAACTCAGCAATCGTGAACCCAGAAGACTTAATATTATGTCTTGGTTTCTGTCTGTAGAATTCATTGTCAAAACATAGTTCATAAGCAGCATTTTGAGCAATTGCTGCTACCATATTCCTTCTAATCTTAACGTGTGTAATGTTAGAAGTAATCGATGTGGAGACATCATCAATGAGACCGATCGTCTTACTATATCTAAAACGACCACCAAACCTATTCACTTCATTACTAGACGCATATTGACTCAAAGAGTAGTTAATATTACTCTTTAGAGTGTCCACATCACCCGTATAGTTGGGATCGTAGTAAACATAAGAGTCAAGTTCTACATACAAATACTTAATATCGATGAGTTGAGGTACAATTCCTGCAACAGAGTAACTTTTTAGACTCTGAACGATACTATCCTTGGTCGATTTTGACAAAAATGTGCCGTTTCTGGGTTTTACTGCCAAAAATACGCGCCCATATTGGGGAGGATCTAGTTCTTCTCCGCCATAAGCAGTAACAGAGTCGATATTTGGGTACAATGTAGGCAGAATCGCCTCATAATCGGACGCTGTGACCGCTCTGTACTGCGAGGAATAGAGTCTTGGAGCATAAGTCTTGATAGATGACACAGACTCGATGTCATCGCCGTTAGATGCGGGTGTTACTGCAGTAGGAGTAGCGACAAATGACGTAATTGCTGCCCCATCTTGGTCATTAATGATGCCAGAGAAAGTAAAATTACTAACTCCGTTCGATTCTTTTCCGTTTGTGACAATGTAACTAACTGTCACATAGTTATTATTCTGCAATTTCTTGCCAAAAACACCATCACCGAACAAAAGTTCGTACTTTTCGTCGGTTGTTTCTTGAATTAGGTATGTATTTGACGTAGAATTGATGCCAATAATGTTATCAACCAGTCTAAAAGAGGTAGAAGTCGTACTTGCTTGAGTATCTTTGACTTTTACGCGGATTGTAGAGGTGTCAATATTGGCATTTGGTAGTACAAAACGCTGATTTGGTTGCGAAGTGTCTACAACAAAGTTTTGAGTAATGAAATTACCTTGGTAAATGTTCAAACTACCCAAGGCAGTACCATTACTTGCGCTAATTGTGATCTCTTCAGGGACAGAAAATACGTAATTGGCGTCGGAGGCGTTACCAAGCGCCACAATTCCTGGTTGAATTGCCACCAAAGAGGTATTAGAAGAGATACCTGCAATAGAAAGGTTAATATTTGCGATTGCAGCACGCTTTGAACGGGGCACATAACCGATATTACGCGCCAATGATACAATATTTTCCCTTAGAGTCGCTGTATCAATGAAAGATTCATTGACTGCCATGTTCGTATTGAACGCAGTCAGGTAAGTATTGTACGCTAGAGTGTTGATAATGACAGAAAGGTTAGAACCTTCAAAGTCAAAGTCCGTAAAATTACTATTAGACCTCAAATAGTCCTTGATAGACGCCTTAATGTCCTCAAAATTTAGATTCGTGAACTGTGTAAAGGTCATTATAGTCTAGTTGGTTGTAGTACGAACGTAATAATCTGTGCAGGAAACTCCAATCCAACAATATCATACTTTACGGTAACACTCAAAGCGTTCTCATCGGGTCTAACATCAAGTAAAACATCAGTTAATCTGACCCTTGGTTCAAAGTTTTCAATCGTAGTTTCAATCTGTGTCTGAATTGGGTCAAGAAACGCCGAATCTGCTATCTCAAACAGCGCATCATTAAGGTTTGTCCCAATCAATCTATTAAAAAAGACCTCCCCAACCGTAGTTCGTACAAGATTTTGTACAGAACGCTTGATAGCATCCTCATTCTTTAGGGGTAAAATATCGTTTGTAACTGGATGACGTTTGAAAGACAACGATATGTCTTTGAAACCTCTGGATATTTTCTGGAGAGGCACTTTATTACCTAGTCTTTATTGTTTATTTATTGGTCTTTTCCGAAGGATGGTTCGGTGCCGTATTCCCAATCATCATAATCTTCATCATTACGAATTTGCTCATGAAGAGTTGTTTGCCTTTTCAAGTCATTGATGTGGTCTCCCACAACTTCACGTAGCATCTTCTGGTCTTGGTTGTCCATAGGGATCTACAGGTATACGCGATGTATTTATGAAAAAAGCGCCTGAGGGTTTCTCAGACGCTTGATGACTACTTCTTTTTACGAGTGGAGGATGCTCTCTTTTGTGCTGCAGAACGGTTGTTACCAGTGCTGTAACGCTTGTCCTGCCTGAGACTGGAACCGCCGCCTTTGGTCTTAAATGAACGCCAGGGAGATTTGCTCATTTGCCTTGTCCTCGATACATTTTACGTGCTTTGTTACGGGAGGTTGCAGCATATTTAGTATTCTTGCTACGACCTTGACGGGTGAGTTTGGGTTTGGACTCAATTTTTTTCTTTGAGCCGCTCAATGTTTTTGCCATAATCAGTCCTCTGTGTCGTTACCTGCGTATTCTACCACAATTTCGTCGGGATGTGGAGTACCCTCTTGATAATACTGGTGGGCAAGGTCATCTACAATATCTTGCATTGTCTCTTCGTCCACCGCATCATGTACTAGTTCTCCAAAGATGAAAATGTTATATTTGTCCATTATAGAAATCTTTCATATATCTTCTTAGAATATGTATACGGACAGAACATTTTCATGAGAGATTTGCGACGTTGATTATCCCAAATCTCTTGTGGTACTTCTTTTCTTTTTAGTTTGACCTTTTCATCACAAAAGATGGTGATCGCATATAGAGGTTCACCACGTTTTAATGAAAAATGATTCTCTCCTGGTTTTAATGCAATGGCACCATTGACTTCACGATGAATGAAGTTCTTTGGTAACATCCCTTGAATGACATACCAGTTACGATATTCCGTTAGGTATTGTTGAGGAACATCATGTAACCAAATCTGTATGTTCTTCTTATGTGCCAAACGGGGTGTCCAGAACATATACTTTGGTGAATTGATCTGCATTGTGATGACATCAACCTCATCTAAGCGATCAAGGTCATCACAAGTAAACACCCAGTCAAAACCATACTGCCCTAATGTGGGACTATGCATGGTCTTATTTGGTTTGTCAAA
>Ga0129348_1001042_pt1 | contig 10166 bp, 7 predicted proteins | sample CPBDNA_4_FD_94424 | JGI IMG/M metagenome (GOLD analysis project Ga0129348, IMG submission 94424) | Freshwater to marine salinity gradient microbial communities from Chesapeake Bay, USA - CPBay_Sum_27_0.8_DNA | ecosystem: Environmental > Aquatic > Marine > Coastal | place: USA: Chesapeake Bay...
CCTCCAGACCCGCCGCATCGTTTGGACGGGTCGCAACAACGACGACTCCCCTATGGGGTCGCGTCTGCAACCTCAGTTGGGCATCAGTGCATTCGCTATCGCTGGTCAGTTCGCTGAGGTCTGGTCTGATGAGGTCGCTCCCTGTCCCGTTAGCGGTCACACCTATTCGTGATGGGCATCCGTTCGTGACTCAGCAGTTATAGGGTCGCCGCCCCTTCGGGGGTCGCGGCGCGTAATGCCCCCTTAAGGCTAAAATCAATGGGTCCCTGTAGTCTACAAAGTGTTACGAGAGGCAGCTATTTTATTCTCATAAAAACAAAAAATTTTTCGCAAAAAAATTCCTATATAAAGCAAAAAACAATAATTGTTTTACTGAGATGAAAAAAAATTCCGGAGAAAATTTTCAACGCCTACAGGTCGATCCGATTACTGGAGAGTATCATGTAATCATACCTGAGTGGATGGCGAACGATTTATCTTGGTATGAGGATACAGAAATCAATCTATCTCTTGAGGGAGGTGAAATCATTCTTTCCGAAAGAGACACAGATTGACAACACATAGATAATACTGTATGATGTTTGTTGTACGTACAACCTGATTTAACCACATTTTCTTATGGCTAAAGGATTCACTGTAAAAGCAAAAGCGCCCGTGGCGTCAAAAGAACCTGAATGGGATTATGAAAGGGCAAAAGAATTGGTACGTGGGAAATCCATTGTCTTTTGCTTACCTGGAAGAGGAGTTTCTTATACTTACTTAAAGAACTTTGTACAGCTCTGTTTTGATCTTGTACAAGCTGGAGCGAGTATTCAGATTTCTCAGGATTACTCATCGATGGTAAACTTTGCAAGATGTAAGTGTCTTGGAGCAAACGTTCTCCGTGGACCTGATCAAGTACCCTGGGATGGTAAACTGAATTATGACTGGCAGTTATGGATTGATAGTGATATTGTTTTCAATAGCAATAATTTCTGGCAGTTGGTTCTAATGGAACAGGATATTGCTGCTGGATGGTATTGTACAGAAGATGGACACACCACTTCTGTTGCACACTGGTTAGAGGAAGATGATTTCCGCAATAATGGTGGAGTCATGAATCATGAAACTTTGGAATCAATTTCCAAGCGTAGAAAGCCTTTCACAGTCGATTACACTGGGTTTGGTTGGCTTCTGATTAAGAATGGTGTCTTTGAGCACTCGGAGATGAAGTATCCTTGGTTTGCTCCGAAGATGCAAGTATTTGAATCAGGAGAAGTTCAAGATATGTGTGGAGAGGATGTGAGTTTCTGTTTGGATGCAAAGGAAGCAGGATTTGAGATTTGGTGTGATCCTCGCGTCAGAGTTGGTCACGAAAAAACAAGAATCATTTGATGGATAACAAGCAATCACGATTCAACATATTAAAGGACGGCGAAAGAATCTTCACAGATCTTTCTGAGGAAGAATTTTTCGATGCAATGGAGGACCTGGCTCAACAATTTTATGAGACGGGCTCTCCCGAACCACATAAGATCACACATGAAATTTCGGAGAATTAATTATGGCTGTTAGAGCAAAAATCGGACTGAACAAGACTTCTTATATTCCTGGACCTCCTAAGAAGTCTCGTCAAGGCGCAGGAGCAGGAACTAAGTATTCCGCTACGTCTCGTAATAAGGCACGTAAACCTTATCGTGGACAAGGCAAAGGTTAAATAAAACAGAATTACAGTTCTTATGTCTTGTTTAATCACCAACTTACCTTCTGTTGAAGTATGGGTTCGTAAAGAATATCTAACAGATCATCAGAGTGGGCACGGTGAATTTGTAAAGGGCGTTTGGGTATCGGCAAAGTCCATACCTGGACGCGCTTTTTATTTTGAGACTTATTTACCAGAATATGCGGCAATGTATGATAAATTGCCGATTAGTGCTTTTTTATCTCGTCCTAAACTTCCAGATCCTGATATGAATTTACCAAATTTACAATTCTGGAACTGTATGGACTATGGTGTGGTCAGTATTGATAAGAAATTCATTGGAAGTATGGACTTTGAATGTTATACTCGTGATTATGGAATTCAAAAAGGTTGTTATATCTGCACTATAGACAACTATCACCGCGATCCAGACATGGTTGACTGGGCAACGAGTGAAAATCCTGCCGAACATAAGTCTCATAACCTCATTGAACTGGATAATGGTCAATATGCACTGTATCCAAACAACAGATTACGCATTTTTGATAATAGTTTGACTCCTGTTGAACCAAAAATGCCTGATTTTAAGGTTTCGACTCAGTATTATCAGGTCGAAAATGGTTTTGAACGCCTTGGAATGGGTCGTGAGGACGAATATTTCTGGAAAACGTCACAAGAACGCCAAAATTTAGAAGACTTAGAGTCTGATTGTTGAAAATAAATACGAAAAGGGATAGAAACCCCTTAAAAAGTTCTGTTTTGTCGTCAAAACAGGAGCAAAATGTCGAATTCACCCGTCGATAGAGACAGAGATTACATGTATCAAATGTGGGGAACCACAGATTTGATTACAGATTATGGTTCTATGAAAAAAATTGATGAAAAAAAGGTAATTCAGGAAATTATGCATGATGATGTTCCAAATAAAAAGCATCATTTGAAGGAGCAGACTGAAATGCACCAAAAAATCAGAAATGATGAGGATTATGATGATTGGAGCTATGGTACAGAACCTAGTTTTGGTGTAAGTGGGGCATAAATAAAAGCAAGACTTGTGTAATTTCAGTGGTACAAAGAGTATCTCGCCAATTTAAAGACATTAGTTTGTCTTTTGATATGCATCCAGTGACTAAAGATATTCTTGTGCTCAAAAATGAGGATGCAATTAAAAGATCCATCCGAAATATTGTTCAAACATTGCCTGGTGAGAGGTTTTTTAACTCCACACTAGGGTCAAACTTATCAAAAAGTTTGTTTGACTTCGTTGACTATGGATCTGCATCCTCTGTTGAGACTCAAATTTATAATTCAATCGTGAATTATGAGCCACGAGTTAGTAATGTTACTGTAGAAGTTAGTCCAAGATATGATGAGAATGCTTTTGATATCACAGTTTACTTCGATATTATAGGACAGGACTTCCCGAGACAAGAATTTAACTACATTTTAGAGGCAACGAGAAGATAACATGCCTTTTACAAAATTTACAAATTTAGATTTTGATCAGATAAAGACATCCATCAAGGATTATCTCCGTGCTAACTCTACATTCACGGATTTTGATTTTGATGGATCAAATTTTTCTATACTGATTGATACTTTAGCGTATAACACATATATTACTGCCTTCAATTCAAACATGATCGTCAATGAGTCCTTTTTGGACTCTGCGACTCTTAGAGAAAATGTAGTAGCATTAGCGCGTAATGTTGGATATGTACCCCGTTCAAAAAAGGCAGCAACAGCAAGAGTTTCATTTAATATTTTAACAAGCACCACATCACCACAAGTCACATTAAAAGCAGGACTTGTTTGTATTGGTGGAGATGGTAACAGTAGTCCTTACATCTTCTCAGTACCTGAAGATATCACCGTAAGTGTTTCAAATGGTGTAGCTTCATTTGAAAACATTACTTTATATCAGGGTGTTTTCTTAAATAAAACCTTTACTGCAGATACTTCGCTCAACCAAAGATTTGTATTAGACAACTCTGGAATTGATGCAAATACGATTAGAGTTAGAGTTGGAAATAGATCTTATTCAGTTGTTGATAACTTATTTGAAATTAATAAAAACTCAGAAATTTTCTTAATTCAAGAAGTTTCTGATGAAAAATATGAAATATTATTTGGTGATGATGTATTTGGTAAAAAATTAGAAAATGGAGTCAGTGTTAGAACAAGTTATATTGTAACTGATGGTGAAGATGGTAATGGATCAAGAGTCTTCACATTCTCTGGTACTGTTATAGACTCTAATGGTGTTACTGTAGATCCAGATGGAACAGTATCCGTAACGACCGTTGATGCAGCGTCAGGAGGCGCTGAGATAGAGTCAATTGATTCTGTTAAGTACTTTGCCCCTAGAGTCTACTCATCGCAGTACCGTGCCGTTACTGCGAGGGATTATGAGTCCATTATCCAACAGATTTATCCTAATACAGAATCCGTTTCTATAGTCGGCGGAGAAGAATTAGATCCTCCACAATTTGGTACGGTCTTGATTAGTATTAAACCAAAAAATGGTACATCAATATCAGATTTTGCGAAGACTAGCATCTTAAACGATATTAAGAAATATTCTGTCGCAGGAATTAGTCAAAAAATTATTGATCTCAAACTTCTTTATGTTGAGATTGATAGCACTGTCTACTATAATTCTTCAGCAGTTCAAAATATATCCAACTTAAGAACAAATATTATTAATACACTAACACAATATTCAAACTCTGTTGACTTTAATAAGTTTGGTGGAAGATTTAAGTATAGTAAAGTTTCTCAGGTAATTGATAATGTTGATACTGCAATTACATCAAACATCACTAAGGTTAAAATTAGAAGAAATTTAAATGCTGTATTAAATTCTTTTGCACAATATGAAATTTGTTTTGGTAATAGATTCCATAAGAATCCTCAAGGATATAATATCAAGAGCACAGGGTTCCAAATTGCAGGTGAGTTAGATACTGTTTATTTCTCAGATGTTCCCGTTCCAGGTAGTGATATTGGTATTCTTTCAATTGTTAAACCAACCAATGTTCCTGGACAGTTTCAGATTGTTAAAAAGTCGATAGGTTCCGTTGATTATGTGAAAGGTGAAATCATTGTTAATACCATTAACGTCACATCAACCTCATTAGATGATGGTGTAATTGAGATTCAAGCGTTCCCAGAATCAAATGATGTTATTGGACTCAAGGATTTGTATTTAGTATTTGATGTCTCCAAAAGCACCATAAATATGAAGAAGGATACAATCTCTTCTGGAGAACAAATATCTGGTATTAATTTTGACTCCACATCGAGTTATTCAAACGGAACGTTAACGAGGTAATATGGTCACGACTGGTTTTGATTCTAGAGTTAAGATTCAGCAAATAATTGAAAATCAGTTACCAGAATATGTTCTAACAGAAACACCCAAAGCGGTCGAATTTCTGAAGCAGTACTATATCTCTCAGGAATTCCAGGGTGGAGTAATTGATATTGCAGAAAATTTAGATCAATATAAAAAATTAAACAATTTAAATCAAGATGTAATCTCTGGAGTATCCACAGTTACATCTAATGTAAGTTCTAGTGATACTGAGATCTTTGTAGATAATACTAAAGGATTTCCTCCTCAGTATGGACTGGTTAAAATTGATAATGAGATTATTACTTATACTGGTATCACTACAAACTCTTTCACTGGATGTGTAAGAGGATTTAGTGGTATTACTTCTTATCGTAGTTCATCAAATCCAGAAGAATTAGAGTTTTCAACATCTAATGCAGAATCTCATTCTGCAGGAAAAGTTGCCGAAAACCTGAGCGCACTCTTTTTAAAAGAGTTCTACAGAAAACTCAAACAATCTTTAGCACCTGGTTTTGAGGATATAGATTTAGTATCTGATTTAAATCTCAATAATTTTTTAAAGGAAGTAAGAACTTTTTACCAAGCAAAAGGAACTTCCGAGTCTTTTAGAATATTATATAATGTTTTATATGGTCTAGATCCAAAAATTTTAAATTTAAAAGATTTCTTAGTTAGATCTTCTGATGCAGAATTTATTAGAAGAGAGGTATTAGTAACTGAGTTAATATCTGGAAGTAATCCCAATAACTTAGTAGGACAGGTAATCAAAAGTATTGATGATACTGCATCTGCACCCGTATCTGAAGTTGAGATTATAACAAGAAATAATAGAACTTTATATAAGATTCAACTATTTGCTGGATTTGATGAGAGAAGTCTCATTGAAGGCAATTTTGAGATCACACCAAAAACCAAAGTAGTAGAAAAAGTTCTCACTACAGACACTGTAATCACTGTCGATTCTACTATTGGATTCAATTCATCTGGATCTTTGCAGATTGGTTCAGATACTGTAACTTACACAGATAAGTCTATCAACCAATTTTTCGGATGTAGTGGTATAACTGCAACAATTTCACCAGGATCTGATATTAGATCTGATAATATTATCTATGGATATGAAAATGGAGATACAACTAAGAGAGTAGAACTTAGAATCACTGGTGTATTATCAGAATTAGATAATCAAAATGATATCTATTTTAGATCAGTTGGCGATATTATTTCGGTAAAGCATATTGGTAAAAAAATAGAAAATCCAAATGATAAGACTTTTAAAGAACTTATCTTCAATTCTTGGATTTACAACACATCCTCAAGGTATGAAGTTGATTCTTTCTCAAACAATATTGTAACTTTGTTTGAAACACCAGATTCTTCAAGTTTAAAACTTGGCGATTCTGTTAATGTATTAGATAGAAATTCCGAAAATATTATTATTGAAGATGCTATCGTAACTGCTATTACCAACAAATCAGTTACTCTAAACAAAAACATTACTGGTGTTAGTTCAACAAGAAAAATTAGTATAAGAAGAAATGTAAAAAATGCATCTTCTGGTTTAGTTGACTTAAAATATCCAAAGATTACTTCCAATGTTCAGAATACTTATGATGAAAATTCCGAATATATTCATGTAGCTTCCAACTCTTTACCAGATTATAATATCACTAAAGATATTGTTTCAAAGACTCTATCAATTACAGCATCTTCAAATTTAAATAATATATTTTCTGGAACTAGATTAAATGATAATGGAATAACAAAATATACAATTTTATCATTCTCGACCGCAGTTCCATTTATAACTGGAGATGCTGTAGTTTATACTGGAACAGGTAGCGAAATAAGTGGACTAATATTCAATCAAACTTACTATGTTGAGGTTTTAGAACCATCCAATTCAGGAGATATTAAAAATAAAATCAGACTCTACAATGCAAGATCATTTATTGGAAGTGACAATTATGTAGAATTTGATATTCTATCTACGGTATCTGATCATATCTTCACTCTAGAGGAGCAAAAGGGAGATAAAAAATTAGCACCTAAGAAGATTCTTAGAAAAATTCCACTGGTTCAAAATATTCAATCAGGAACTGCTGAAGAAACTAAACCTGGTGCGACGGGAATCTTAATCAATGGTGTTGAAATTATAAACTATAAGTCAAATGATAAAATTTATTATGGTCCACTTGAAAAAGTTACAATAGTAAATTCTGGAACCGACTATGATGTTTTAAGTCCACCAAATGTTGTTATTTCAAATCCAACGGTTGGTCTTGGGACCACTGCTTTAGTTGACTTAGTAGTCAGAGGAAATTTAAAGGAAGTTATCGTTGATCCTAATGAAGTAGACGTTGAGAGAGTTGTTTCTGCAACCATAACGGGAGGAAATGGTTCTGGTGCAGTTTTGGAACCATTTGTTGAAGAAAGGTTTAGGGAAATTAGTTTTAATGCACAGACAACAACTTTTGGTGGCGGAGTAAACATTTCCGATGATGTTATATCATTTCTATCTTTCCACAATCTTCAAGATGGCACACCAATTGTCTATAATAGAAATGGAAATCAACCATTAGGAATTGGTACTTATGATGGATCTAATACAGATCAGGGTCTTTATTTGACTAATGGTTCTGTTTACTATCCTGAGATTGTTAATACTAGCACCATAAAATTATATAATACAATATCTGATTTTAATGCAGGAATTAACACTATTGGTTTTACAACGGCAAATACTGGTGGTGTTCATAAGTTTAGACTTTTGAATGGAAAAAATGTTCTGAATTATATTCAAGTTGTAAATGGTGGATCTGGGTATGAAAACAGATCTTTAAGAGTTAAACCATCTGGTATATCTACATTTACTAATACTATAAATTTCACAAATCATGGTTTCAGTACAGGTGATTTGATCAACTATAGAAACGAAACTGGATTTGGATTTGTATCGTCAGAGAATGTATCTGGACTATCAACAGACAATCAATACTATGTTTTAAAAATTGATGATTCTAAATTTAGACTTGCAAACGCTGGTATTAAAACAGCAACTCCTTCCAAGTCAGAATTTAATAGAGGCAAATACGTTAAATTATCTTCTTCTGGTTCTGGGCAGCACATATTTGAATACCCACCAATAACATTAAATCTTGAAGTTGAGTATTCTGGTTCAATCGGAACGATAACAGCGACACCAATTTTTAAGGGTGAAATCGTAGATGCATATCTATATGAATCTGGAACAGATTATGGATCAAAGATTTTAAATTTCCACAGAAGACCAGTAGTAACTATAAGAAATGGTCAATCTGCACAACTTAAACCAATTATATCTGATGGGAAAATTGTTAAAGTTGAAGTTCAAAATAGTGGATTATACTATTCATCCTCCCCAGATCTTATTGTTAATGGTGATGGAGTTGGTGCTAAACTGCGTGCGGAAGTATCTGGTGGAAGAATTGTAAATGTTGTAGTTGTTACTACAGGAACAAATTATAATCCAAGAAATACATCCATTGAAGTAAAACCATTAGGTAGAAATGGATCTTTATTTGCCGATGTTAGATCTCTAACAATAAACAATAATAGTAGATTCTCTGATGAAATATTACTAGAAAATGGTGAGGATCTTTCTTATGGTATTGTTGGATATTCCACAGATAGAGAAGGTGTATCATTCTATGAATCTGGAGAGAGTGAATCTGAGCACTCAAAAATAATTGGATGGGCATATGATGGAAACCCAATTTATGGACCATATGGATATTCAAATCCTAAAGATAGAAATTCTACATTAAAAATATTAGAACCAGGTTATACAACAAATCTATCGAACGTTTATAATAGACCAAGTGGATTTGATTTGGGATTCTTTGTTGAAGATTATGTTTATACTGATAGTGGAGATCTGGATATTTACAATGGAAGGTTTTCAAAAACTCCAGAGTTCCCCAATGGAACATATGCATATTACGTTGGAGTATCAACGAATAATGTTACCAATAAACTAGAACCAAAATTCCCATATTTTATTGGAAATAAGTATAGATCAAACTCTACCGTAGATTTGAATCAAACTCAAGATTACGATTTTAATAATTCTAACTTAATTAGAAATACTTTCCCATATAGGGTAAGTCAAGAATATTCTAATAATGATTTTATTATTGAACCAAATAAAATTGTAAAGCAAAATTCTGTTGTTGAAATTATATCGGAAGGATCTGTTGAAAAACTGACTGTACTAAATTCTGGCGATAATTACCGCGTTGGTGAATCTCTTGTTTTTGATAATGATGGAACTGGTGGTAGTGGTGCTTCTGCAATAGTAAATTCAGTTAAAGGGAAGGATATTGTAAATATTGAAACCACTTCAGAAGTTTACAATAATGCACTAGTTCTAAGAAAAAATCTTAATCAACTAGAAGTTAAAGTATCTCCATATCACGACTTACTAGATGGAGATATTGTTGAAATTACTGGCGTTTCAACAACTGCTATAAAAAATCTATCAGGCTCACATAGAATTGGTGTTACATCAAATTATTCATCATTAGTATTTGATGTATCTTCTAACGCTACTGTGGGCGTTGTTACAGATATCTATGTTTCACCATTCCCAAGCAACATTAGTATTGGATCTACCGTAGGTATAGGGTCAGAAACATTATCCGTCATAAATGTTTTTGGTGATCAAAATATTCTGAGAGTTTCTAGGGGAGTATCTGCTGGACATACTGCAAGTACTCGTGTTGATTTTTATAATGATAAATTCACAATTGACCTAGAGAGTCCTTATTTTATTTCATTAGATAATCAAAAGGTTTATTTTAACCCAAATATTTCAGTAAGTTCTGGTCTTGATACAGGAACTTTTAGTAACGTTCAATATCAACTCGGAAATCAATCAAATAATGTATCTGTAGAGACTCAGAGAATTTATATTCCAAATCACCCATTTGTAACTAATCAAAGAGTTTTATTTGTAAAACCAAGCACTGCAGGTGCATTAATTGTTAGAGATACTCCAGATTCATCATTCTTCAATTTACCAGAATCTGGTAATAGTCAGTATGTTTATATAATTAACAAAACCCCAGATACAATTGGAATCGTAAC
>Ga0129348_1001045_pt1 | contig 10152 bp, 1 predicted proteins | sample CPBDNA_4_FD_94424 | JGI IMG/M metagenome (GOLD analysis project Ga0129348, IMG submission 94424) | Freshwater to marine salinity gradient microbial communities from Chesapeake Bay, USA - CPBay_Sum_27_0.8_DNA | ecosystem: Environmental > Aquatic > Marine > Coastal | place: USA: Chesapeake Bay...
GATTGAGGGAGAAGAAAAATTCAGAAGAATTAAAAAACTTCCCAGAAAAGTTACTACAAGAGAACAAAGATTGCAGCAGCAAGTTTCAAACTCAATGTTTGGAACTGTTGATGTTGAAAGATATAATGGAATAGCAAAAGGAGAAGGTCTTAGTGTCATTGCTTACATTGAAAATGGATCAGTTGTTCGTTTAGAATGGAATCAACGTAGTTATGAACCAGTAACTCAACCAACCGCATATCAGTATTACACTCCTCCAGTATTAAACTTCATTCCACTCAATGGAGAAGGTGGTGGTGCTAAAGCGACCGTCATTGTAAGCAAAGGTCAAGTTATAAGTGTAGACCTCATTGAAGGTGGTTCTGGATACACAGAAGCACCTAAGGTGGAGGTTTCTAGAAGATATGATATTCTCACTGAAAGAGATATTGGAGTTTCTGTTATTAATATTGGAGTTAATCCATATGTTGAAGGTGCTGGCATGTTATCAGCACAGGCAATTATTGATGCTGGTAGTCAAATTTTCGATTACTTTCTTGTAATCAGGACATCTATATCTTTTGATAGTGTAAAAATTGATGATAAAACTATTACTACAGAAGTTCAATTATTGAATGAAGCAGGTAATACTTTAAATGCTGATGATCTTGCATTACAAAGAACAACATATACTCCTGCAGATGAAGTTCAGGCATTTATCACTTCTTCAGAAGCAGTAATAACTGCTCAAATTCAAGACATAATTTCAAATACTATTGTATCTACAAATAGACAATTTACATCAACTGTTCAGAATTTAATTCCAAATGATGCTCTTACAAATGTAAATTACTATGCTGTTGGTGCATATTTAGATATTGATTTGGACTCAACAGATACAATTGTTTATATTGCCGATACTAGCAAATTTAAATATAATGGTTATCTATTAATTGGAGATGAAGTTGTATTTTACTATAGAAAGTACAACGATCGTTTCCTTAATGTATTGAGGGGTCAAGATGGAACTACACCAAAGTTTTGGGAAGCAGGTACTTTTATTCGCCAAATCCCAGATTTAGTAAAAGTAGCATATGGTGGAATATCTGTTGTTGAATCTGGTTCTCATGTAGTTTCCGTTAATGCTTCATCTGGTATCAGAGATACTTCAGTACAGAGACAAATACAATCTATACAAAGTCAATTTATTACTAAAGTTGCAAGCACAGAACTAGTTCTAAGTAGACCAGTAACTGGAATTGTTGATGGATATCCATCGGATATTATTTTCATATCAGACCCAATTGATGTAAGAAATGGACCAGATGTTGATTTGCTTGATGATTATGAAATCATACAAAGAAACGGAAATACATTATTTGCACTTAATAGTGCGGTTGATAATTACATATTGTCAAGTCCATATTTTATTCAAGGTAATGTGGGTCATGCTATTGGTAACTTTGATCAATTCATATATCCTGGTTATGCTGACGTATCTGGAATAACTCTGTTAGAAGTAGATACATATTTTCCAACTCTTACTTTAAATGATCTTGTAGTAAGAAAAATATCTAGTTATACTTCTTTGGGGGAATATTTCAATCTGGGAAATAATTCTCATCAGAATTCAGTAGCTATTAGTAATTTTTCTGGAATTGTTAGTGGGACTGTGAACGTCCAAAATACAAATTATTTCCCAGATTTTGGATATCTTTTTACCTCACAAGGAACAATAATACAATATACTTCAAAGACAAACACTTCATTTGAAGGATGTTCTGTATATCGTGGATCAAATACTATAAATACTGGAGATGAGTTAGTACCATATTTCATTGACTAATAATCGTATAAATAACTCAAGCATAAACATTAAATCGTAACAGTAAACCAATGGCTGCTATCATCTCAGATAAATTTAGAATTTTTAATGCGAAGCAATTCCTTTCATCTCTGGGAGATGATGCTTTTGATTCTCAATCAAATCTGCTTGCTGGAACTGACTCTGAAAGATCTAGAATGTATTTCTTTGTTGGAAGACCACAAAGATGGGATGCATATCTAGAAATTTATAGTAAGAGTGCTACTAGTTTCCAAGTTGGCGAAGAAGTCACGGTTGGAGGTGGAACTACATTCCGTGCTACTGTAAGAGCAGTTGCAGAGAATGCTCTTCTTCTCCATGATGTTTTCCCACAACCATCTTCCGTTCCCCCAGTAGGATCAACGTTAACTGGTGCTGACAGCGGTGCAACTGCAAAAACTGGTGTTTATCGTTACGGCACAGAAGATATTCCTCCAATGCCTCTCGACAATCAGAGAGAAAAGAAGAATATCTATGATGAGATTATTGCTGCCAAGCGTATTACAACAGCATATGCTAGACCAGTAATTCGTCGTTACAACTGGGATCTAGTTGCAAATCCTAAGTTTGATATGTGGAAGCCTGATTATTCTGCTACTCCTGGTGGTGGTATGCAGGTAGGAAAGGGAACAGCAACTTTACAAGATAGCATTGCTAACGCAAAGTTCTATGTAATGAACTCAAATTATGAAGTATTTAAGTGTCTCTACAATGGTGAAGATCTAACACCTGGCGGAGCAAATGCTTCACAAGAACCAACAACGACTTTAATGAACGCTGATGGTATTTTCACAGAAACCACTGGAGCTGGTTATGTTTGGAAATACATGTACACTATTCCTACCGACGATGTACTAAAGTTCCTTTCAACGGACTTTATGCCAATCGTTCTTTCATCGAATCTTTCCCGCCAGTCTACAGAAGCACTTGCTGCAGCAACTCCAAATCCAATTGATGTAGTCTTTATTGAAGATGCTGGTAGCGGTCTCCCAGTCAATAGAGGTCAAGCAAATCCTCTATATGCAGGTATTAAAGGAGATGGAGCTGGTGGTGTAGTAGAAATCTGGACAAATGGATCTGGCGCAATTACAAATGCAGTTGTAGCAGATCGTGGACAAGGTTATACTTATGGTATTATTGATGTTACTGATGGAAATCTTTTCAGTAATCAAGGTTTGACTACTCCAGTAACTGGTTATACTGGTAATGCTTCTCTAGAAGCAATTCTACCTCCTCTTGGTGGTCATGGTTTTGATTTTGAGCAAGAACTAAATGCTAAGCGTGTTATGACTAACATTCGCTTAACTTACTCAGAAGGTTCTGGCGACTTCCCAGTTGATAATGATTTCCGCAGAATTGGAATTCTAAAAGATCCATATCAGTGGGGAACAACAAGCTTCCTTACATCAGAAACTGCAACTGGTCTAAAAGCAATTAAGATTAATGGAGCAAGTGCAGATTTTATTCCAGACGAAAGAATCTCACAAACAGCATCTGGTGGTACTGCTTATGGTACTGTCGTTTCTTGGACTCTCGATGATCCAGATGCACAAACAGGTGATGGTGTTCTTAAGTATATTCAAACTGTAGATATGCACACAGATGATGGAGTTGTAAGGGATTTTGAAAGTTCTGCTGCTCAGGTTGCTGGACAATTGTCAAACGCACAAGGATCTGTTGCTACTACATACAACACTGGTGGTGGAGTTCTTCCTCTCTTGGGTCATTCATTCACCGCTGGTCTAGCAGATCCAGAGATTGAAAACAACTCAGGAGAGTTTATTTACATCGAGAACCGTCGTCTCATCACTCGTGCTCCAGACCAAATCGAAGATATCAAACTTGTAATCGAGTTCTGATTCAAAACAAATATATTTAAGTCCCCCGAGAAATCGAGGGATTTTTTTTATCTCTACTAAATACTAGGGACTAGATACTAGTATTTGGCGGAGTACGATGCCTCAGAAGACTAACCTAAATGTAAATCCTTATTACGAGGACTTTGACGCGAGTAAGAATTTCTATAAGATTCTTTTCCGTCCTGGGTACTCTATTCAGGGTAGAGAATTAACACAAGTTCAGTCAATTCTTCAAAATCAGATTGAAAGTTTTGGCAGATATGCATTTAAGCAAGGTGAGCAAGTTATTCCTGGTGAGGTAGGTCTTAATACAAAGTTAAATTACGTAAAATTATCTTCTGTATCAGAAGTAGCGATAAATCAAGGTAATGACATTGTATACAAAAAATATGACATCACTCAGTTAGTAGGGCAAAAAGTAAGAGGTCTTACGTCTGGTGTTGTTGCTGTTATACTAGAATCTGAACTTGCTACAGAATCTTCAGCAGATACTCTATTCGTAGATTATCTTAACAGTGGCAATTCAAACACAGAATCAACTTTTAGGCAAGGTGAAACTCTGGAAGTAGTTGATGGTGTTAATACTCCATTGATGGTTGTGGGAACTGATGGAAGTGTTCTTCCAACAAGTATTTCTGTTACAAATCCAGACACAGATATTACTGTCTCAATCGAGAGTCCTGCAATGGGATATGGTTCTGCTGTAAAGGTAGAAGAAGGAATTTACTTTGTCAACGGGTATTTTGTAAGAAATGAAGAGGAACTCTTAGTTATTGACAAATATTACGATAAACCCTCTGCTAAAGTTGGATTTACGATTAAAGAAGAAATAGTAACACCAGAAGAAGACAAGTCTTTATATGATAATGCTATTGGTTCTTCTAACTACACTGCTCCTGGTGCTCATAGATTAAAAATTAGTCTGGAGCTAAAAGAGTTTTCTTTAAATGCAATTACTGATAAGAATTTTATTCAATTATTAACAGTCAATAGAGGACTAGTACAGAGAAAAGTATCTGTTGCCGATTACAATCTTTTAGAACAAACTCTTGCAAGAAGAACATATGATGAAAGTGGTGATTATGTTGTAGACAATTTTGATATTGATATCAGAGAATATGCTCAGAGAGACAACAATCTTGGCATTTACTCTGCCGATGAATTTGGATTATATAATGGATATACTGCTGGAGAAGCATCCAGGAAAATGGTTGCTAGCATAAGTCCAGGTAAAGCATATATCAAAGGATATGAAATTGTTAATAAAGAAACTAAGTATCTTGAGGTAAACAAAGCAAGAGAAAGTCTTGCCAGCGAGAATGTTACTTTAAAAACTAAAGGTCTTTCAACTTATAATATTACCAATGTATATGGCAGTGTTCCTCTAAACCAAGAAGGATCACAATTAACAGCATACCCAACCATTTATCTTTCATCAGTATTTAATGATGGATATGTGGGATTGAATAATACTGAGTCTACTACAAACTATCGCCAAAGTGTAAATAGAAGAGGACAATTTTTTGATTCTAACATTGGTATTAAAACAATTACATTAGAAATTGTAGATTCAAATATTCCTATTTCTTCTATTGTACCAGATGACTTAGATTCAACTTTCAGTAAGTTATGGTATGTGAAATCTAGACCAGGAACTAATATTGTTTCTTATGTTGATGTTCTCTCATATACTAAAGTTTTCAAACCATCAAAAAATCCTGGAACAACTGAAGAATCAAAATTTCTTGAAGTTACAGTATCTGGATCAAAAAATGACTTGGAAACTATTTTTATAGAATATGATGAAGGTTCTAGTGACAGAAAGAGAAGACTCTTTAGAACAGAAAATGATGCCTTAGGAGATGAAAAATCAAGTCCAGCATCAACGATTTTTGCTGTTATTGTTGATTATAGTGAAACCATTACACCTTTAATTGGTACGATAAAACCAAGTAATTTCTATCTCAAAGAAAGGGGTGTTGGTTTCAATTCTGATTCTGATATCGTATTATCAAAAGGATCTAATTCTTATGATGCTGTATTCGGACTCTCATATTTTGATCCCCAATTTTTTACTAGAATTAAATTAGAAACTCCAGTTCCAAACAACACATATGAAATTGGAACATACATCTATGGATTAACAAGTGGAGCATATGGAGTTGTGGAAGGAGCTCCTTCAGGAGTATTTTCTACTAATAGATTATTATTTGTAAAAACACTTTCTGGAAAATTCTTACCTGGAGAAAGTATTAGAGACGAAGATGGAAATTTAGTGAGGATCGCAAGAGAAAACACAATTTCTCATTTTATTACTTTAAAAAGAGGTGCTGGTTATCCATCAAATACAAAAGCTATTATAGATGGTGTAACTTATGATTCTTCTCAAATTGATGTTAAAATTTATACCGATGAAGTCTTAAACGTAAATGTACTTTACGGAGTTTCTGCTTCTGAAGGATCTTCACTATTGGAGTACACAAAACCTCCTGTTATAACATTTGATACTGGATCAGCAGTAGTAACAGACTCTGCTTCTGTAGTTGCTGTGCTTAACAGAAACACTGTAACTACATACACCCCACAGAATGTAAAATCTTTGGGATGTTCTTATGGTTCTGGAAACATTAATACATTTACATCGGATATTTTAGTAGACGACAGACAATATGCAGATTTATATGATGTTACTAATTTCACTTTCTTTGGCAAAAAAGGAACTAAGTTTTTAGAATCTACAAGTTTTAGTGCTGATGCTAGTTCTGTAGTACAACAGGGAGACTTAATACAATTTTCCGATGATTCTAATAATACAATTAGAGCAATTGTTCAATATGCAACTACACAAAAAGGTTCTTCAAAATCTAGAATTTACTTAGATGAAACTTTATATGATGATGTTTCGGGAACTAGTGTTGTCAGATTGCGTCCTAGGGTTGAAAATTCCAATTCGGGAACTCTATTATTCCCAACAGGTAGTAAGTCTATTCAAAGAATTGCTGAAAGTCCAGAAGACAGTAAAATTACATATTTCTTCCGTAGAGATTTTGTTACTGCAGCATCTACATCTGGTGGATTAATTACTTTTGCAGCACAGTTGCCATTTGGTACACAAAGATTTGCATCTTTTACAGAAAAAAATTACATTATTACTGTTCTTAATAAGAATAGTGCAGATAAAGTTGAGACTGGTGACATCGTTTATATCGATCCAGATAATGTCGAGATTGTATCTTCTACCGATACTTCTAGTGGATTAACTTCTGGTAGTATTAAATTTACTTTACCAACAACTTATTTTAATAATAATCCTGATAGCATTTCCAATTATATTTCACCAACATTAAAACTTTCTGCAACTGTAGAGGTTACTAATGCAAAACCAAGACTAAAGACAGTTGTAAGAAATAAGAGAATTGTTGTAACTTCTGCTGGCGATAGAGTAATTCCATTCAGAGGAACTGATTATGATAGTGATGTTGTGGAAACTCTCTCATATTCTGACGCATTTAAATTGAGATATGTTTATGAAGGAACTAGTACTCAACCACCAGAAATTGATACTGCTGGCAATTTAGTTTCTGGATCTGACATCACAAATAAGTTTACATTTGATAGTGGTCAAAGAGATACTGTTTATGATGTTTCTAGAATTATTATCAAACCAGGATTCGAACCACCAGTTGGTCAAATAGTAATTGCTTTTGATTATTTCGAACAATCTCAAGGTGACTTCTGTACTATTGATAGTTATCTACACGATGCTGGTGTTTTAGAAAATGAAATTCCATCATTTAACTCGTCTGTTCTGGGAAATGTTCAATTAAAAAATGTAATTGATTTTAGACCAAAAGTAAATACAAATACAATTATTTCTGGTTTCCAAGACACATCATCCTTGGAAGTTCTAACAAGCAATTTTGCTGGTTCTGGATCTATTTTTGCATCAACTCCAGCTCCAGATATTAATCTGGAATATACGTTTAAATTTAGTCAGGTTCAGTATCTTGATCGTATTGATGGCATCTTCCTGAATAAGAAGGGAGAGTTTATTGTTAAGGAAGGAAATTCTTCTCTGAATCCATCAAAACCAGATCCAGTTAAAGATGCAATTCCATTATTCTATGCATACATTCCTGCTTATACAAATACCAGTAAAGATGTAAGAATTACTCCAGTAGAGCATCGTAGATATACGATGAAAGATATTGGTAAACTAGAGAAGCGTATTGAGCGTCTTGAGTACTACACAACTCTTAGTATCTTAGAGCAACAAGCTTTGAACATGCAAGTTAAAGATGAGATTGGACTTGATAGATTTAAGTCTGGTTTCTTTGTGGACAACTTCGAGTCTCATAGTGTTGGTAATTTAACTTCTGCAGATTATAAATGCTCTGTTGATACCAAACAATCTGTATTGAGACCACAATCAAAAGAAGATTGTTTAAAACTTACTGAAGTATACACAAGAGAAGATCAAAGATTTGTTGCAGGATATCAAAAATCTAAAGATATTATCACACTACCATTTAGTGAGTTAAAACTATTTGGTAATGATTTTGCATCAAAGACAATTAATCCAAATCCATTTGTAGTTGTTCAATATGTTGGAGATGGATCTATTTCTTCATCAATAGATCAATGGTACGATCAAAACATAGAACCTTTGATTGTTGATACAAATACAAGTTTATACAATATTTTCTTAGCAAAAGAAGATGTGAAGGAGAGTTTTTCTAGTTTGTATAATTCTTTTGTTGTTAACTGGGTAGGTTCTTCCCCTGCATTCACTGCTATTAATTCTCTTGGAGAATTGAATACTGATCAATCTAATGCTTCTGTAAGAGCAGCGTCGGTTGGTAGTTCTTCAAATATCAATCCACAGAATAATGAAGTTGCAAAAGGAGTTCAAACGAAAACAGTAGGAGAAAATATTGTATCATCAGCAGTACAATTCTTTGCTAGAAGTGTTCCAGTTAAATTTGTTATTAACAGATTAAAACCAAACACTAAAATTACTGTCTTTTTAGAAGGTAGAGATATTAGTCGCTGGGTAAATCCTGATCTCAGATTTACTGGTATTGCTGGCAATTCTCTATCAGCATTTAATGGAGAAATTGTTACTGATGAAAATGGAAATGCTAGTGGATTAATTGTAATTCCTGCTGGACAACCACCAAGAGAGAATGCTATTTGGACTGGAAACGTCGATACGTTAGATTACGATTCTTCTGGACAAGAACTCAGGTTTACAACAGGTACTCTTACTTTAAGATTTACTTCTAGCTCTACTAATGAAGATAAGAATACAGTCGATACTTATGCAGAAGTTAAGTACTATGCTACTGGTGTTTTACCAGAGAATCCTGGAACAATTGTTTCCACTAAACCATCATACTTTAAATCAAATGAAGGTGTTCAGTTTGTAGATAGTAATACGGAAAACCCAGTTAGACCAAATCCATTAGCACAGACTTTTAAAATTGAGAACTACGATGGCGGTTTGTTCTTGACAGGCGTCGATCTCTTCTTTAGTAAAAAGAGTTCTAATATTCCAATTAAGACTTATATTACTAATGTTGATTATGAAAAACCAGGGAAAAATATTGTTCCTGGATCTGAAAAAACTTTATCTCCAGAAACATATTTAAAATGTTACGCTAGTGGCAACATGTCTGTTACCAGGGGAGAATATGTGGTAGGAAAGAGTTCTGCTTCTTCTGGTCCAATTTCTAGAGTTATTGATAAGAATGGTGTAGAACTAATTCCATCTTCTACTGGAGTATATTCATTAACAAATGAACAAGTTTATACTCTTGTTCTAAGCAATAACAATGGTCGTTCTTTCATTCAAAATGAACAGTTGCAAATTCCATCAGTAACATTAGCTAATGCTACAAATGGAACAGATTTGGTATTTACTATTGCAAAAGATAGTGGAAAACTTTCCAAGATTAAAATTATCAAAACTGGTCAAAATTATGATAGTGCTGTTTTAACTATTGAAAGTCCTCAACTGCCAGGAGGATCTGTTGCTACTGCTAGAGTTAATGTTTCTGGAGGTAGAATATACAATGTTGATGTTTCTATTCCAGGATTTGGATATACAGAAGCACCCTCAGTCGTCATCAAAGGCGTCGGAAATGGCGCTGGTGGATGCGAAGTAGAGACTTTTATAGAGATTGATGCTCCTGCAGTTAGAATGGGTGTAGCGACCGATTTTGAGGGTCTGACAAATTCAACAACTCCAACCAAATTTAAATTTGATCATCCTGTATATCTTCAGAATGATACAGAATATGCTTTAGTTGTTGAGACAGATTCAAGTGACTATGAATTGTGGGCATCAAGATTAGGAGAAACTGACCTAGCAACAAGTACTGTTATCACTTCACAACCATCTCTTGGTTCTGTTTACAAATCACAAAATACAGAAAATTGGACAGAAGA
>Ga0129348_1001046_pt1 | contig 10148 bp, 16 predicted proteins | sample CPBDNA_4_FD_94424 | JGI IMG/M metagenome (GOLD analysis project Ga0129348, IMG submission 94424) | Freshwater to marine salinity gradient microbial communities from Chesapeake Bay, USA - CPBay_Sum_27_0.8_DNA | ecosystem: Environmental > Aquatic > Marine > Coastal | place: USA: Chesapeake Bay...
AAGCATTCCCGCTGGACTGACCTACACGCACGACGACACGACAGTCGCAGGTTTCACAATCACAAAATTCTCCGGAGGCACTGGTACTGTAGAGGTGACAGCACCCGACACCCTCCCCACGACTGGCGTGCTGACCCTCGCGGAACACTACCAGAGCAAACTTTAAAAGGAACGAAAAACGATGACAGAAAGCAAATCATGGTACGCCTCAAAGACGGTCTGGGCCGTGTTGGTCATGCTCGGCAGCGTGGCAGCACGCAACCTTGGCGTTGACCTTGGGCCATTCGAGGACGAGATTGCCGCGCTGATTCTCGACGGTGTAGCGCTTGTGGCCGGGGCTGTGGGCCTTTGGGGTCGCATCGCGGCGACTGCACGCATCGGAGGGTAAGACGTGACGGACGCTGAGATTGCAGCCATCGCGGAAAAGGTGGCGAAACAGGCCGTTGACGAGACCTTGCGGCGGCTGAACCTCAACGATGACGATAGTGGCAAAGACGTGCATGACCTGCGCGAACTGTTGTCAAGCTGGCGGAGCGCCAAGAAGACAATCGGCACGACTGTCACGCGCTCCGTCACGCTTTTTGTGCTTGGAATGCTTGCGCTTGGCGCAGTGATGCAAGTGCGTAAACATCTTGGGAGTGATGATCTTGGTGGATAATAGCGTCAAACGAGAAGACTTACTGGTTGCATTGCACACGGCGGTCGCTGAAGACCTGCACGCGCGCATTACGAACGGTGAAGCAAGCGCTGCTGAGCTGTCAGTGGCTGTCAAGTTCCTTAAAGACAACCATATCGACGGCATTCCGACAGCCGACAACGCGCTTGGTGCGCTGCTAGATGGCATGCCAGACTTTGAGGAACCCTAAAGAAAAAGCGCTGTCAGTGGGGTGAGGACCGACAGCGCTTATCAGGAGTCTTGGGAGTATGCAAAATGAACTAGGAAGGAGGAATCATCATGTTCGCTTACCGTCCTGATTAGTAACCTAAGCGTAAGCATTGTGTCAACGCAAAAGATCAAAGACGACTTCCGGTCCTTTCTGTGGCTGGTGTGGAAGCATATTAACCTTCCTGACCCTACGCCCGTACAGTACGACATCGCGCACTACATTCAGCACGGACCTAAGCGCTGCATGGTGCAGGCCTTTCGCGGTGTCGGTAAGTCTTACATTACGTCCGCTTATGTCGTGTGGGCGCTACTGAACAATCCAGACGAAAAAGTGCTGGTGGTCTCAGCGTCCAAAGAGCGCGCTGACGCCTTCTCTGTGTTCACTCAGCGTATCATCAATGAAATTCCCGCCTTGCACCACCTTCGGCCACGCGAAGACCAGCGGAACAGTAAGATCGCTTTTGACGTCGGACCCGCACAGCCAAGCCACAGCCCTAGCGTGAAGAGCGTGGGAATAACCGGTCAGTTGACGGGAAGTCGGTCAAGCCTCTGCGTTGTTGATGACGTCGAAGTTCCCGGCAATTCGGCCACCCAACTGATGCGCGACAAGCTGGCTGAGTTGGTCAAAGAGTTCGATGCTGTTTTGACACCCGGCGGACGCATAATTTACCTAGGCACGCCACAGACCGAGGACAGCCTCTACAGCCGCCTTCCGGAGCGTGGGTATACTTTACGTGTCTGGCCTGCCCAAAAGCCGTCAGTGAGCGCTACAGAGGCGTATGGAGGCACTCTAGCGCCATTCGTTGAGCAGCTTGACGTCGAACCCGGCGCATCCATCGACCCACTGCGTTTTGACGACGATGATTTGCTAGAGCGTATGACGTCCTATGGGCGTGCTGGCTACCAACTGCAATTCATGCTCAGCACGGCCATGACAGACGCTGAGCGCTACCCGCTCAAAGTGCGCGACATTGTATTTTTACCGTTGGACTCAGAGTCGGCTCCAATGTCGCTGACGTGGGGACCAACAGAAGACAAGACGCTGAACGATTTGCCGAACGTCGCCATGCGGGGTGACAAGATGTACGGCCCTATGGCTGTCGGCAGTGTGGTCGGTGAGTACAGTGGGAGCGTCATGGCTATTGACCCGTCGGGGCGGGGTGCTGACGAGACAGGCTATGCAGTCGTCAAGCATCTTAACGGCTACTTGTACGTTCCCGAGGCTGGCGGCATTAGCGGTGGGTACGATGAAGACACCCTTGGGGCGCTGGCAGAGATCGCTGCGCGCAATAAGGTCAATATGGTGCTAGTGGAAAGCAACTTTGGTGACGGTATGTTCACAAGTCTGCTGCGCCCAGTGCTTGCTAAAAGACACAACTGCATGATCGAAGAAGTGCGACACAGCACCCAAAAGGAAAAGCGCATCATTGACACCCTTGAGCCAGTCCTCATGCGCCACAAGCTCGTTATGGACCCACGGGTTATCGAACAGGACTACCGGTCAGCCAATAAGTACGAACAGCACCTGCGGATGAGCAAGATGCTCGTCTATCAGCTCACCCGCCTGACCACTGAAAGACACAGCTTGCGCCATGACGATAGGCTAGACGCGCTTGCTATGGCTGTCGGGTACTGGTCAGAGCAGATGGCGATTGACGAGCAGCGGGGCATTGACGCGCAGAAAGACGAGTTGATGCAGCAAGAGCTAGACAGGTTCATGCAGGCGGCTGGACAGCCTAGACCGAATAGACGGAACTGGATGGGCAACGTGTCGGCTATCAGGTAGCAGTGCCGATAGCAATGCCGCCTGCGACCCGGTAGGGATCAGTCAAAAGACAACAAACAAAACCCTATAAGGAAAACATCCTTGCACCCTATATGTGCTGTAATGCACTGACAGTTGAATTTAGGTTGATTAAAGGACTGACCTTCGGTCGCAAGCGGCACTGCAACCGGCACTGCAACTTAACAGTTACCTTAAAGCACTTAATGTACTGTAAGCACTATAAGGGGGCTTGAATGCTGCGTTGAGTTCAACTGTTAAGTTGGTGTCAAGCACCCGCACGCTACGGGCATGCGGCTATTTTGCTGCAAAAATGTCAGAGGGTATCTAATAAGAAACAGTAGCGCGACCCCCCCATGCCGCCCGTTCGTTTCTGTCTCATTTGCGCCGCCTGTGCCTGCCAGCCTACCCAAAAGCCAATCATTTCAGTGCCTTGAGATGCATTGACAGTGCATCCCGGCGCATATCGGTGCTTATATGCCTGCTGATACGCGAGCATTTGAGAACGCGGCTGCACAGCACTTGCCGGCACCTTCCCGCCTACCTTCCCGCACCTGCACGGCGCTATCATAGGGCACAGTTATGTATTGCATAAAAGTCTACACGATATTCCTTGCGTTAGCGTAACGGGATCGTTTACGGAATGAGCCAGCAGCGGCGCACCAGCTACACACCGCGCCGCGCGTAACTCGAAAGGTTTACCGACATGTTTTCCACGCACACCTTGTACTTCTTTAAGACTAACAGCGACCAGCGGGCGGGCGTGTATTGCGCCTCTCACGATCTGGACCTGCACGGCTTGATGCCTAGCGAAGAATATGCGCCGACGCGCCGCGCTGATCTGTACGCAGTCAATCAGGCGGTTCAGATGATGGCGGCCGCGTACCGTCATTGTGCGGCTGCTGAAGTCCATATCCAAGACGCGCGCTTTTGCGGCGTGGTTGTGCGCGAAAACGATGCCCTTAAAGCCGATTACTTTGGCTAACACCAACACCGGGCGCGCAGTCAGACAGCTACCCGCTGCGCGCCGCAACACTCACTGAAAGGTTTTCCAAATGTCTTTTACAAAAAAGCTAAGCGACGCTGCAGTTATCTATGACGGCCCATCGCTCATCGACAACACGCCAATCATTGTTGTCGCTACCTATTCGAACCGCAACCGCAAGACCGGCGGTGTCCTGCAGACTTACATACTTGTGCGCGACAAAGACCCACGCGATGCCAACAAGACCGGCGCGGACTTTTCGATCTGTGGCAACTGTCCACACCGTGGCAAGCCAACGAGCGATCCGACACGCAAGCTTGCAGCTGAACGTTCGTGTTATGTCGTAATGGGACAGGGTCCGCTGAATGCTTGGAAGTCTTACCAGCGTGGCAACGTCTATGACCGCGCAGACAATCATGAAACCATCGCCGCGCTTGGTCGCGATCGCACGGTGCGCCTAGGCACCTATGGCGATCCGGCAGCTGTGCCATCGTACATATGGGAAAGCCTAGTGTCCGACGCACGCGCCCATGTCGGATATACGCACCAATCTGGTATCGACACCGCCGACGTGCGCACAGATCTGTGCATGACGTCGGCCGACACGCTCGCCGACGCGCAAGCTGCATGGTCACGCGGCGAGCGTACGTTTCGTGTCGTGTCTAACTATGCCGACATGTCACCCAACGAGATTGCCTGCCCGTCTGAGCGCGGTGTGCAATGCGCGGATTGTCGGCTGTGTGGCGGAACGTCGGTGTTATCACCCAAGTCTATCGCGATCGCCGTACACGGTGCAGGCGCGCGTCATTTTATATAACTTAACCGTTGCGCTTGGGTGATACATGCTTAGGCGCAACGGAATATTCACTTAGGCCAACAGAATTTTCCATTAGGAGGACACAACATGAAATACCGGGTGAACATTCAAACAGTCACGAAACAATGGCGTGACGCTACTGTCATCATCGAAGCAAACAGCGCTGGCGAGGCTGAAGAAAAGGCGTTTACGCAGGTGGACTATTACGTCGATTGGGACAGCGAACCAGACGAGACCGATGCCGAAACGTACATTGAAGGTGTGGAGCTAGTAGGCTGATGTTGTCTTATTCAAAATGCGTGCGCATTGGCGAGCGCTCAAGCGCCAACATCAAGGCGGTACTAGTGGGCGGCTATGACGTGGCGCGCGGTCTCTTTGACGTGAGCGGTGACGGGCGCACAGCGCACGGTCTGGCACGCCGCGCCTTGCGCAATGCTCCACAGCTAGCAGACGCGCGCCCCTACTACATCAAAGACGGGATGCTGTTTGCGCTGTGGTGGTGGGATTCGCTGGAACGTGGCGAGCCTGTCTATCTGGCAATGCGTGGCATCAAATCGGAAACCCGAATGGCTAATCGGAAATCCGAATTTCACTTAACAAAAGGATAAATCACAATGTCTAAAGCACTAGCTCGCTCAATGAGCGGGACCAAGTTGATCGAGAAGCGCGTAGCCGCTGGCCTCACGGTTCACCAGCTAGCAGCAAAGGCGCGTGTCAGCGTGCAAAGTTTGCAGAAATGGGAACGAGGCGCGGCTAAGCCACAAGCAGCCAAAGCGCGCGCCGTGCGTGACGTGCTAGCACAGTTTGAAAAGCCACAGGATGACGTCATAGACCGTGACGCGCTGGCGTATGACGTTGAGACAATGCGACAGGGCATGCGCGCGCTGCATATTCTAGTTGAAAACCTAACGACTGCGTTTGCACACGTCGCTAAGCACGTTGACGAGGAGTTGCGTGACGCGCTGGCAATGGCGGAGGCGAAGGCGGATGACTAACCATCGAGACGAGCAGTTTGTTATCACGCGCTATGACTATAACGATGAGAAGGACGCCAAAAACTACTGGCAAGCGTTCTCACTGCGCCAAGCCATGCGTCTTTATGAGAGAATGAAACGGGAAGGCGCAGACGAGGTGCAGATTTGCCGTGTCGAATTTACTTACGAGAAACCAGAGGAACAGACGGATGACTAAGCGACAAGAGGCACGCGCACGCCGCGTTCATTACGTCAACGCAACGGTTAATCATGTGCAACTAGCACACCAGACACGGCGCGGCGACCCGGTGTATCGCATTACGTTTCGAGACGAGGACGGGCGGCTGTTTGTGGCAACCACGCACACGCGCGGCACCTATCACCACGTCATTGACGACAACTTGCGAGGCCAAGACGTCAAGCTGACATGGCACCACGACGCACGCGGTAACAAGATCGTCTTAGACATGGAAGGAAACGGACGTGCTGCATGAATGGTTACTGGCGGCAGCTATCCTGCTGCTGATTGTCTGCCTGTTGTGGCTTGGCTGGCTGACGGAACGCAACGACCACCTGTGGAGAGACCTGTGATGGGACGACCCGGTAGGCTGACAGATGCACAGGTGCAGGCTATCCGGCAGCAGACAGCAGACGGGCGGCTTCGCAAACAGGTGGCTTATGAGTTCGACATCAGCATGCGGACAGTGACGGACGTGGCTTACGGCAGAACTTACAGCCACCTACCGGGCGCACTGCAACGGCCACGCAAGTACAGAAAGGCAAGGCCTGACGAGATTAGGCAGATTCGTCTCTACCTTGAGGCTGGCGGCACCAGCCACAAAGCCGCTGAAGTATTCGGACGGCCACCCAATTTTGTCTGGCGATGGGGCCGGGACATTTTAGCTAAACGGAAGGAGAAACAAACATCATGAGACAGGTATTCTTGGCCTGCACTATTGCGCTGCTGGTTGTCAGTTATGTGGCGTGGTGGATGCATGAGTGGGCGCTGAGCTAATGATAGTGTCACTCGATCATATCCGAAGCGAAATGGTTGCGAAGTCGGAGACAGTGGGCGCTGACGTCACAGACCACGCGCTCGTTGAGCAGCACTTTGACGCACTCAGCTTCGACCTAGACCGTTTGTTCCAAGCTGCGTTCGATGAGAACAGCGGCGAAACATTAAGCGACCCTGACGAGGCAGAAATGACACAGGCTCTTAGCGCCTTGGTTGTTGATGCACTTCGCGCAACGCTTGCGCTAGGGTTACGTCTTGATTTGCCTCGGGGTTAGCCCATTGTGCAAGGTGGAAGAAAAAGTTTGAGGAGTATTTGTCATGTCACAACCTGCCACCTTGCTAACACAACTAACCCACTTTGCGACCGTCGATCCGACCATATCAATGCCGATGATTATGGCTCTGACCATTATGGCTAAGGAGATAGGCGAGACCGGCGAGCGGTGGGTGCCGCAGTCAGTGTTAAGAGACAGCATGCCAGTCACACCGGCGAGCGTGTCACGCGCAATCACGTATTGGTCCAAGCACCATGACGGGAAGGGATTCATTACCACAGCGCAAGACCCGCAAGACAGACGGCTGAGTCTTTTGTCTTTAACTCCAAGCGGAAATATGTTTGTTCAGGGTTTGTTCTCACAGAAGGAGTGAAGCAATTATGAAAACATTACGGGAGTACATACCGCAGGCACGCGCGCCGTTCCGTACCAACCGGGACCAGAAGAACGTGCGTTCTTGCCTTAACCTACTGGCGTCGAGTCCGCTGGGTGACATGCCATTGGCTGACATCACGCGCAGCGACATTGCCAACCTCGTTGACGATCTAGTCATTGACGACCTAAGCGACGGGCGAATCAATCACGTTCTTAGCAAGCTGAACAAGGTGTTGAAGCACGCAGACGAGCGGGGCTTGCTGCCTCATGGTCGGCCTGTCTATCAGCACACTAGGCACAGCAGGCGTCGGGACTATGAGTTAATGCCTGACGTCGAAGCTGACCTAATGCGTGGCTTGCGTCGGCATGGCCGAGAGTATGAACAGATGGCGACGTTCTTGCTCTACACTGGCGGTCGGTACAGTGAGGTAACGCACATGCCTTGGTCTGATTGGCATGATGACGTCGTAACTTTTCACCGCACCAAGTCTGGCAAGCCTCGCACCATTCCGCTATACCGGCCAGCGCGTGAAGTTCTTATTGAAGCGCACGGCGAGCGTCCGAATCACACCGGCCCGTTCGCTATGTTCCGCAAGCACCGTGTCTTTATGAACGTGTGGGACAGCGTGCGTGAAGACCTTGGGCTAGCAGACGAACGGGACTTCACCCCGCACTGTCTGCGTCACACCTGCATCACCCGTCTTGTCCGAAGCGGCATGCCGTTGATGAAGGTCAAAGAGTGGGGTGGCTGGGCCTCGTTGTCTATGGTGCAGCGGTACAGTCACCTTGAAGCAGCACGCGACTTGCGTAATGCGACAAAAGATTATGCGATTGACAACCATGCGTCGATAATCTAGCCAAAATGCAGCCTCGCTTGTGATGCACGGCAAATGCGTCGCGCAAAACTTTGAGGCTAATTCAACCAATCAGGACAGCTACCTGATTATCAAGGGAGTTTAGCTAATGACAGATACATCTAATTCTTTTTCTTTCCAGTCCGAACGCAGCGCCAATGCACAGCACGAACTTGAGGCCGAAATGGTCACGGACGGGCAGCGCCGCTGGACAAAAACAGAACGCGCAGCAAAGGCAGGACAAGGGGCTAGCTCCCTTCCCCACGTCCGCCGTATACTGCTAGCGCTGCACGAAACTGCTTGTTCCAACCTTTCCAAGCAGTTGAGCCGTGCGCCGGGGTCAGGCAGGCGGGAAGCTGGTCGTTACCAACTGTCGCTAGTAGCTGAGCGTCACCGCCTGCCTGTCCTCACTTCCGTCTTACTCGCTGCTACCGGGTCTCTGCTGCTGCGAAATAACAGCGTGGCGCAGTCTTACTTTTGCGACCAAGTGGGCAGGGCAGTCCGAGAGTTTGAAGAACACGTTGCGTTCAAGCGCGACTTTGCAAGCTGGTCTCGGTTGCAACAGCTTGAATGGCAGCGCAGCAGCCTTGGCCGCAACGCTCGCCGACAGAAGGCTCGCCAACTGCACACGATTCTGCGCGGTGAAGCACCTAGCGAGCGACACCAGAACACGCGGACGCAGATGGGTGCGTGCTGGCTGGGTGTCTTGCTTGAGCTTGGCTTGGTCGAGATTACCTATCGTCGCTCAACCCGTGGCAACAAGCAGCCGTTTGTTACAGGCAGCACCACCTTGCACGACAAGGTAGAAGCCTTGGCGTCTCACTACGTCGAGCAAGCGTGGACACCCATGCCTATGCTGATACCGCCTAAGCTATGGGACGAGGACAGTCACCTATGGGGCGGTGCTTATGGCGCTGACATTCCGCCTTATGGTTTCTGCAAAGACTGGTCAAGGGAGGCGCAGCAGTAATGAGCCTGACCATGCCTGTTGATTCCGTGAACGTCGCCATGATGACAGCGTACCAGCCCAACCCGCTCATTGCCGGTGTCTTAGACGAGGCAGTAGCGTGCGACTATGACTTGCCGTTTTACCCGCGCCCGTTGCCCAAGCCAGAAATGCAGGACGAGAACTGGCAAGACGAGACACTAAAGAAGGACATGCTGAAGCAGTTGCGCGAGTGGCACATGAGCTTCGACCAGTCCCGCGCGTATCGTCTTAGCCTGCGTGCTGCCCACGCCAGCGCTCGTAAGTTTATGGGCAAGCGGCTGTGGTTGCCGATGGTGACAATTCAGTCTGGCCGCATGCACTACAAGCCAGCCTTTAACCCGCAGAAAAGTAAGACCGACCGTGCCTTGCTGGACTTTGCCGATGGCTTGCCGATTGTGTCAGACGCACAGGTGTACGCTGGCGAACAGACAGTTGCCGACCTGTGGCCGGAAGGTCTGACGCCTGACCAAGCGCGCAAGATGGTAGCGGTTCCGTTCCAACACGACGACTGGATGTGGGACGATGCGCCACTGTTGCGGCTGCGTGCAGCGCAGTGGCTCGCTGAGTTTCATGCGCACGGCCTTGGCTACGTTGACCATATGGTTCACTACCGAGACCAAACGTGCAGTGGGCCTAGCCATTACGTCGGACTACTGCGTGACGACACCTTGGCACCATACGTTGACCTTGAGCATGCCGACGGGCCTGACCTTTACACTTATGTCGGGCAGCAAGCGGTCGAGCTAGCCAGCGGCATCCCGACGGAAGTAGCGCAGGCGGTAGCACGTCATGGCGTCTCGCGCGAGGTGGCGAAGCTGGTGGTTATGCCCCGTGGTTACGGTGCCAAGCGGCGCAGTATCGAGAACGGTATCATCCAGTATTACTATTCTGCCATTGAGCGTGGTCAAATGGCTGCACCCTACGACAACATGTACCGCTTCTGCCTGTGCTTGGCGGAGTGCATTTGGCTGGCAACTGAGTCGGTCATGCGTAGGCCCATTGACCTTCAGTGCTGGCTCGCTGACGTGGCGACACAGGCAGCACGCGAGCAGGTGCAGTTGAGCTGGGTTGCCCCGTCTGGTTTCCCGGTTGCCGTAGCTGAGTGGCGCAAGCGCGCAAGACGCATTCGCACACACGTCGGGCAAACGCTGTGGTGTCCGAAGGTCTTTGACGACACTGACCAGCTTGATGGCAGC
>Ga0129348_1001047_pt1 | contig 10147 bp, 7 predicted proteins | sample CPBDNA_4_FD_94424 | JGI IMG/M metagenome (GOLD analysis project Ga0129348, IMG submission 94424) | Freshwater to marine salinity gradient microbial communities from Chesapeake Bay, USA - CPBay_Sum_27_0.8_DNA | ecosystem: Environmental > Aquatic > Marine > Coastal | place: USA: Chesapeake Bay...
AGAGAGCCTCTCCAGAGACCCGTGCAGCTCAAACACACGGCGTTCACGTCCACTCGCCAACGGTGTAAGAAACCGCTCGCGAAACCGCGGGTGCGTCCCCGTGGGATCGGCAGACCACACCAGCACGCAGTCCGCCCTGTCACGAAGTTCTTCAAAGTCTGCGGTGATTCGCCCCGTCTGCGTGGCCGTCGGCCCAGTGGCGATTGCCGACTGTGCGGCGGCCGGGTCCCATGCAGCCCCAAGACATTCCGCAAGCGTGGCCGCGGCTGCAACCGTTTCGAGGGTCGCGTCCCAGCAGCCGGTGACGAGCACTCGGCGGCAGTCGTTCAGCCGCAGGGCTGCCGTCGCAATGGCCGTGTCACGGCCCGCAGGCTGGGCATCGACGCTGGCTTCACAGGCATCGTCGTGTCTGAGCGCCTCGGCGAGCCATTTCATCCCTCGTTCGCACGCCTGCTCGCAGGCAGACGGTCGATCCACTGCTGTCTGCGTGGCCGGCGTAGCTACAACATCAGCGAGCAGGATATCGTCGCAGACGAGCGGGCAGCCGGTGCAGACAGCCCGCTCGTCGCGACCTACTTCCAGGCCGCTCACGACTTCGGCACGATCCAGATGTTGCGATACCGCACAGGATTGCCATGGTCCTGCAGGTAGAGAGGACCTGCCTGGCCCTCGCCATTCGATCCACCAGGAGTTCCCTCTGGAATCTCCAGATTCTCATGGATCACCACGCCGTTGTGCCGCACCGTCATCTTGGCGTTGGCCACCTTTTTCCCATCTTCAAACCGAGGAGCGGTGAAGTTGATGTCGTAGGTCTGCCACGACAGTGGTGGCAGGCACATATTCACATCAGGCCGAGCGGCCTTGTAGATACCTCCGCACTCGTTGTCGAGTCCTTCCAGGCCAAAGCTGTCGAGCATCTGAACCTCATAGCAGCCCTGGATGTATGCACCGCTGTTTCCACGAGCCTGGCCGCGGTCCTGAGGCTGATACGGCAGGCGAAACTCGATATGGAGCGTCGCGTCGCCGAAGGTTGCCTTCGACTTTACGCCCTGCATCAGCAGGCCGCCGTCGGTCATCCGGCCACCTTCCACGCCGTCGAGGCTCTTTCCGTCAAAGACAACGACCGCACCTTCAGGGGCCGCCTTGCCAAGCGTCGGACTCTTCCGCTCCACCTTGGGAAGCCGAGCAAGTTCGCGACTCCCATCGAGCACAACGATGGCTCCGTCACGCACCTCGCCGCGATAGGCCACGCCGTCGGCGTCGACGCCCTCAATCTTCACAACCGCGTCCTTGCCTTCTCCAACACGAACGCCCTTGCCGGTGAACTTTCGCGACATGTCAGCCCCGGCACCGGGCAGCCCACCGGGATAGCCAACAGCCATGAAGGAGCCGTTGCCTTCCGCAACCAGTTGCACACCGTAGGAGAACCGCTGCCCGTCTACCTCGACCTCACCGGCATACTCACCCTGCACTGGAAAATCTGCATCGGTCGCAGCCGGATCGTCGTAGACCGGCTTCCCTTGCGAGTCCGCTGCTGAGCAGGACGCGGCCAGCATGATGGCCGCCATCACCGCACAGCAGCCGGCAACGGCACGCAGTCCATATGTTTCTCGAACTGTCCAGATCGACGCACTCCAGAAGGCAGCCATGTCATCTCCTCAGGAAAAAAAGGGTTTCACACATATTGGTGACTCATGCCGCTGGCTGCGTCAGGCAGCCTGAGTTCGGCGTGGCAAACTTAGTCCGGCTTGGCAAAGATCAGCCGCCCACCAGATCTCTGGAGCGTGCTGGTAACCGACACATGAATCGTGCGACCGACTTTGTCGCGGGCCCCCTCGACCACCACCATGGTCCCGTCTTCGAGATAGCCAACGCCCTGCCCGGGTTCCTCTCCGGCTTTGACCACACGAAGCTCGAAGGCATCCCCCGGCACAAACACCGGTTTCAGCGACACGGCGACATCGTTAATGTTGACACTCGGCACGCTTCGCACAGCCGCCATCTTCACAAGGGCGGGATCGTTGGTGATCACTCGACCGTCAAGCTGACGTGAGAGAGCGAGGATCCGCGAGTCCTCGGTGGAGTCGTCAACAACCGGTTCGGCCATCGACAAGACCTCGATGTCGATGCCTTGACAGGACCGCATGCGATCGAGCACGTCGAGCCCACGTCGAGCGCGGAGACGGCGGGCGCGATCATGGGTGTCTGACGCCGCACGAAGTTCATCCACCACAAAGCCGGGCACCACAAAACGACTCTCGAAGATGCCGGACGCCGCAAGATCTGCGATGCGACCGTCGATAATCACCGACGTATCGAGCACGTTGGGCCGCAGGCCTTTGACGTCGCGAGCAAACTCGACGTACGGAATCAGAAAGCGAAACTCGTTCTGCGTCTGGAGCAGCAAACTCGTGCAGATGTAGCACATGGCAGCCCCCAGCACGGATGGCAGCCAGACGTTGATCGGTGCCGCAGGATTTGTCGGAAGCATCGGCCCCATGGCCAGCAGCATCGCGTAAGTCAGCAGGATCCCGACAATCACTCCGAAGTAGACCGCCGTGATCACCGTCAGATTTTTCTGGCGGATCAGGGCATCACCGGTGATGACAAACAGCGGCAAAGCCAGACCGCCTCCAAACACCGCCCACGGAACCCACGGAGCGGATGCTTTGGCGTAGTCCGTGTTGATGATGAGTGCGGCAATGCCCACAGACACCATCACAAACACGGCCCGCAGAATAATTAGGGCCAGCGGCGTGCGATTCATAGGAAGCGATCGTCTTCAAAGTCTTCAATACACAGTGCGGCCAGAGTGTAGCAGCCCCGCGAGCCACTCGCGAGCAGCCGACAACCAGCCCAGCTGCACCGCGATTCACGGCAGAAACGCGGGCTCTCAGCCGCAGCGACGGGCGTGCTCGAGTTCAAGAAAGCGATCGGTCATGCCGGCGATGTAATCCGCCACAGTGCGTCGCACCCCGTGGTGCCGTGCCCGGACGAGGAAGCGGGCAGGCATTGCGTCTGGATGCTCAACAAGCCAGAAAAAAAGCTGCGAGAGCCGCTCCTGGGCCGGTTCTCGAACGGCCATCACCGCAGGACTGCGATAGACGCGTTGAAACAGGAAGCTCTCCAGCTCCCGCTTTCCTGCGGTCATCTCCGCCGAATGCGTGACAAGTGTGCTCGTGGCGAGGACATCGGCCGTTGAGCCGATTGTCTGCTCATGAAGATGCCGCTGCGTCCGCTCGATCAGCTCCACCACCTGCACGTTCACAAGATCATGCAGCACAGCACGCCGCAACTGATCCGCCCCGAGATCACCGAAGCGACCTCGCACCCGCTCCGCCGCCGACTTCACGATCGGAAGTTCCAGCAGATCTTCCAGCTTCACGAGCCCTAGTTCGATCGCATCATCCGCATCGTGGGTGTCGTAGGCGATCGAGTCCGCCGCATCGACCACCTGAGCCTCGAGAAGGCGGCCATGCTGCTTCGACTTCTCGCAGCGGGTCATCTGCGCTGCGAGCACCTCCCGCGAGAGATTTAGCCCGGGAAACTCCGGATAGCGGTTTTCCAGGAGTTCCATGATGCGGAGGGCCTGAGCATTGTGACTGAAGCCACCCTCATCGCAAAGCAGGGCATCGAGCGTGTCTTCACCGGCATGCCCCAAGGGCGGATGACCGATGTCATGCCCCATCGCAAGGGTCTCGACGAGATCTTCGTTGAGCGCCAGCCCGCGGGCCATCGTCCGGGCGATGCTCGTGACCTCAAGCGTGTGGGTCAGTCGACTGCGATGGTAGTCGCCGTGGTAGCCAGTAAACACCTGCGTCTTGTGGGCCAGCCGGCGAAAGGCCGCCGCATGCACGATCCGGTCGCGATCCCGCTGGTAGGGGCTGCGATGCGGATGCATCGACTCAGGATGCACCCGGCCGGCCGACTCCGCCGCATGCATCGCCCACGGAGCCAGCAGCGTGGCCTCCCGCTCACGCCATTCAAGCATCGGCCACTTCCTCTCGGTCGCGTGCCTCACGAAGCTGTTCCCAGAGACTGCTGAGGGCCTGCGGGATCACCTGCGTGCCCGCCACAGCGGGCATGAAGTTCACATCACCATCCCAGCGTGGCAGCAGATGCCAGTGGAGATGCCCTGGCACACCGGCACCCGCCACCTTGCCGAGGTTGAGACCGATGTTGAAGCCCTGGCACTGAAGCGACTGCCGAGCCAGGCCGCACCACTTCGTCAGACACCGCTGCAGGTCGAGCAGCTGCTCATCGCGGAGGTCTTCGAGTGTTGCCCGATGATCGAGCGGGGCCACGAGCAGATGGCCGCTGGCATACGGGAAGCGGTTGATCAGCACGAGGCTCAAGGCCGTTCGCTCCAGCACGCCGAGGGCCCGCTCGTGGCCCACGGCCGCCATCGCCCGGCAAAGGAAGCATCCAGGGTCCGCCCCGAGCGGCCACGCCTCCGGTGCGATGGACGTTGGATCTGGCTGGCCTTCAGAACCATCCTTAGCATCGCCTTTGACGTAGGCGAGCCGCCAGGGGGCCCAGAGCGTGTTGTTTGTTGTTGCCATAAGGGAAATAGCGTAGGCTTTTTCATGCAAAAACTCGCGTCTTTTATCGTTGGAGGCCATCTCATGCTCAACCGCTGCCTACCGCTCGTGCTGTTTGCGGGATGCCTAACGTGGGCAGTGACCGCCGCCGGCACGGAGCCGTCGGCCGCCGAGCACGCGGCCGACGACCCGACGAAGGTTGAGTTTTTCGAGAAGCTCTACAAGACCGAGATCAGCGGTGTGAAACCGCTGGAAGACTACGACGATCCCGACAGCTTCTACGCAGCGATCGCCCAGCAGGTGGGTATCCCTGAACTGGCTTTTGAAGCAGTCAGCAAACGCTTCGGCTGGAAGAAAGACGATGGCTTTGCGTATTCCGCAGTCGTCAAGGGAGGCTCACTCTCCCACGACTGGGGCGTGATGGTCTCCCGCATCCCCAAGCCCAAGCAGAAGCCCAAAACGCGTGAGGAAATGCTGGCACTTTTTAAGCAGATGCAGCTGAAGTTCGTGGTGGTCGGCTACGACGGCACGATCACGTTTCCTAAGGAAGACGCGGATTCAGCCACCGGCAACGCATCTGCCCCGCCGAAGCCGGAGCGGTCTCGATAACGCATCCAGTTCCTGCGAATCGACCGCGCTGCCGTGCAATACCTCCCACCACGGCGGGCATTTTTTTCTTTCCGGGCAGTCCGAACCCATTTCTCGCACTGTTCTCCGTGAGGATGACCGTGCTCTGCATTTGGCACTTCGCCGCCTCCAGGTCGCACGCGTCAAAGCCTCTACTACGAGGGGAAACCAATGCACCACTGGGACACGTCTTTCCTGACGTGTCCCAGTGAATAGTCGGCTCTCCCTCGAGCCTCCCTGGCGCAAGGTAACGGCTTCCTCCAGCCACCAACATCAACTCGTCATCCATCACGAACACACTTTCTTCCAATCACTCGGAGTGCCTTCATGCCTCGCCTCCCTGCTCTCGCTGTATTCTTCATCGCAACAGGCCTTGCCTCCTTCAACTGCGATAAGCCCGCACAGGCTGCCGACACCAGCACACACAGCAACGCCGAAACAAAGGCGACCTGGAAAGAGTTTTCTGGAACATGGATTCGCTACAACGGCAACGTAATAATTGAAAAAATAATCAGCGAAGGACACGAAACACACAACATCCACAGCCTCTACGGCCAACTCTGGAACACATTTTCAAACCCAATGGTTATCGAACAAGAGGGAAAGGTTAGGTATTACCAGAAGATAAACACAGAGACGGGCGAACGATTCGACCGCTATGCGTTTAAGTTAATCAACGGCTATTACTTTGAGTACAACCGCCAAGCCACAGAAGAGTGGATTGCCGCAAACACCGACTCCTGGGAAACAGACTGGCAGTTCAGGCGGGCCAGTCACCCGGTCAACCGCCTCATTTCCGCAGCCCGAAGTGGCGATGTCGACAGCATTAAAGAACTGCTCGATTCAGGAGTCGACGTCGACTCTCAGGTGCAAAACTCCTACACGCCGTTGGCGTACGCCGCAGCAGCAGGTCATATCAACGCGGTGGAAACACTCATTGCAAGCGGCGCTGACGTCAACCGTCCAGGCCCTTTCCTCAAGACACCCCTGCTTATTGCTATGGGCGGCGACAATATCGAAGTGATTGACGTTCTCCTTGCTGCGGGAGCAGACTTTCACTGGAGAATGGGGCACGGAGGCGGCATGCTAAACGAGGCAGTTTTCTGGGGGCACCCCAAGGTTGTCTTTTATTGCCTCGAGAAGGGGGCGAAGGTTGGCAGCAAACTCTACAACGGCTCGACGCCACTTCACACGGCAGCGTTCCAAGCAGCACAAAACAAAGAAGACCAAAAGACGTACCTTGAAATAATCAAGCTGCTCGTTGAGCACGGGGGTGACCTCAATGCCGAGTCTGATGATGGCCATTCAGCTAGAAAGTTTTTAGAAGACTCGGGAGAGCCCGAGCTTATCAAGTTTATTGAGGCCGAATCCCAGGTGACTGAAACCCCGCAGCAGACGCGTTGATCTGGTCGAGATCGAGGTAGCGAGCATCGTGGACGTCAACACGATTGAGGCTTCGCCAATAGGAGATTTTGCCGGCCGACGCGGTTGATGTGGGAGCGCCCACGCGCTCCTGCCGGTAGAGCTCTGCGTCGCTGCGGCCGTCACCTTCAAACACGATCAGGTCTTTGGCCTCACTCCAGCTCAGCCGTGAACTGCGGCCAGTGAAGGTATCCCCTTCGACAAGAATGTTGCCAAGCGCAGACATTTCCAGGCTCGCCTGACGCACACCAGGCAGTGGTGGCGTCTGCCCCACACTGAGGACGTCGCTGGAGATGCGGACCGTCCGCGGGGGCAGTCCTCGGGCGTCGTGAACATCAAGCGTCTGATCCCAGCTGGTCACCGGCCCAAAGATGGCCTCAACGCGTTGCTGAAACTCAAGCGTCCGCTGACCGAGATTGCCGGCGAGCCCACGCTGAAAGTCAACCGAGAGATAGGTCAGTTCGTCCGGACGAGGAGAGGGCGGGACGCTGGCAGTGGCTGTGAGTTCAGACGGTGTCGCAAACCCGGGAGCCTGACCAAGCCTCACGTTCTCCAGACGTCCAGGGCCATTGCCCACCACCTGCCCGGTCGTGCGGTCGATGAGCAGATCACGCACGTAGAGGCGTTCCACCGACCTCGAGCCTGTATTGGTGTGGCTGACATTGTGGATCTTGACGCCACTGCCACAGGCGATGCGAGCCACATCCGCCTCTCCCGTGCTGCCCCCAGCAGTCATCGCGGCAAAGTCAAAAGGCCGGTTGAGCACAACATCGAGCGAGCCTGCCTCCAGCGTGCCTTCGCCACTGGAGGTCACCACGCGATCGATGAAGCGAGCCGTCAGCCCATCGAAGTCCATCCGCCCCTGCCAGGTCACGTCAAGCGACTGAGCTCCCACCCCTGGCGGAACTGCTGCGGCAGAAGCCGGCACGCTTCCCGCGGCCAACGCTTCCAGCCCAAGCCCGCCGTCTGCCACTGGCAGTCGCATCCGCCCTGCCCCATCAACCGTCATCCGATTTCGGCCGCGGTCGACCTCAACCAGCGGTCCCTCAAGCTCCATTCCCTGGCCGGTAATTCGGGCAGGCCGTCCAGCAACAGTCGCTCGTGCGTCAAAGCCGGTCGGACGGACCACCTGCAGCTGATCTCCCACAATCACCAGCGGCGGCTCCGACTCACCGTGCAGCGGCTCCTCGATCAGCTGAACGGCGTCCTCGAGTGAGATCTCGGCAACCTCCGGCCCAGAGGGTTTCATGTCGACAAGCCCTCGCATCAGCGCTCCGGTGGCGACAATCCGGCCACGGTCTGGGCTCACTTCGGCAGCCGCAGCGAGAGGTGCCGCCGGGGGCGGCTGGAGAGGAGCCTGCGGTGGAGGCGGCTGGCGTGGGGCCGCTGCCGCTGCTGCATTGGCCGGGGTGGCAGGACGAACAGGAGCGACAGGCTCTGGATACCGAAACCAGATCTCCAGCCGATCACTGCGTGCTGCCAGCTGTGAGGCATCGGTCTCCACGATGCCCCGAGCGAGCATTCGTGACGGCTTCACGCCGGCCAGGCTCACTCCACCAGGACCAGCAGGCACTGGCGGTGCAGACGCGTTCTGATCCATCTCCAGCCAGAGGTGGATCTCCGAGGCTGCCAGACTCCCCTGGCCATCAAAACTCGCCTTCGCGTCCCCTGCCACCGATGCCACATGGCCATCACCATCCGGCCGAACCCGCAGCCACTTCTTCCAGGCCACCCGCACCGGGCCGTGCGCTGCCGTCGGCTTCGATTCAAACCAGCCTGGTCCCACAGCCATCAGCGCGCCCGGCGAACCAGGTGGCCCCGGCACATAGTCGACTGACCGGGCCTCGAGCTCTGCATCGGAGCTGAGCAAGAGCACAGGCTGTTCGCCATCGAGGAGAATCCGACGACTCGCCATCTCATAGCCGAGTCGTTCAGCTCGTGCCTCAAGTCCGCCTGAGGTGCTGCGAGCCACCACGGGAGTCCCGCGGGCCTCAAGCTCGACCGGCTGCAGGCCTCCTGTGTTGACGCCTTCAGCATCTTCAGGACTCCCCTCACCTGCCAGTAGGATCGAGAGCCGATCACACGCCAGCTGTTCGATGCTGCCGTCCTGTAGGGTTCGCGACACATCGACGCTATCGGTGAGCGTGATCAGGCGGCTCACCATCGCGAACTCCAGGCTCCCGCGACTGCGGACCATCACCGGTGATTCAGAACTGGCATCGGCCGGATCACTCCCCGGCAGAAAACCACCCGCCAGACCTTCGAGGCGAATCTGAACGTCTCGCTCAAGACGCATCGACTCCACACCGTCGAGCGCTGGCCCGCGTTCGTTCACCTCTCCCGGCTTGGCAAGCAGGCGTGCAATGAAGCCCCGGCCACTCCCGCGGCTGCGACCGTAGCGAAACTGCACCGCCTCGATCGTCTGCAGACGGTTGTCGGCAAGTTCGAGATCACGGGTGAGGATCTCAATCTCATCTTCACCATCAGCTGCCGTCGCGGTGCCACGCACGCTCACCTCGCCCCGCAGGTTGCCACCAACCAGCTTGGCAAGCCGTCCCTGGCGAAGATCGATCGGTTCGTCAAACTCAAGCACCGCCCCCTGGGGTGCCCGCACGATCACCGTGCGGCCAGCCGGCTCGTCAGCCATCGGAGGCTCGGGAAGCAGCACGAGCGTGCAGGGGACGAGATTTACTCGACCATCCGGCAGGGAGTGATACTCCTTGAACAGCAGCCGCATCCGACTGCTCTCCAACACGATCGGCTCATCCCGCTCCCACGAACCCTCGGGGAAAATGTTGCCAAGGCTTGCCAGCCGGCTCATCGCGCGGGAACGGATGGCAGCCGCCTCTTCGGCAGTCGGCTCGAGCGCCACCTCGGTTGCTGTCGAATGCTCCACCAGTGGCACTATCGTCAGCCGATAGAACCCGGTCGCAGCCAGCGCGATCAGGAACACGCGGAGCGTACGTCCGACTCTGTGTTCCATGATGGCCAATCCCGGGTGGCAGACGCGTGTTGTGAATGAAACGTAAGTGACGTGCGATGGAAACCGGCCTCGACTGCCAACGCTCCTACGATGCCTGTCCTGTCTGGAAACGACGCACTGCTGACTCCCAGACTCCCTGGGCCCGCAGCAGCTGCTCCACGAGTTCGCGAACGGCACCACGGCCGCCACGCGTGTTTGTCACGATATCCGCTGCTTCACGCAGATCATCGCAGGCATCCGCCACGGCCACGCCGACACCACACGACATCACACAGGCAAGATCGGGCAAATCGTCACCCACAAACGCCGCCTCGTGCCAACCGAGCCCGTACTCCTGAAGAATCGCTTCCACCGCGGCTCGCTTGTCACCAACACCCTGCCGAACGATGCCGACACCCAGCTCACCCGCACGCACAGCCACCACGTGACTCGACCGGCCGGTGACAATCCCTACGAGGCCGCCACTCTTGGCCCAGAGCTTGATGCCGAGGCCATCACGGATGTGAAAGGACTTCTGCTCAATGCCGTTGTTATCCCACGTCACCATGCCGTCGGTGAGCACACCATCCACATC
>Ga0129348_1001050_pt1 | contig 10134 bp, 10 predicted proteins | sample CPBDNA_4_FD_94424 | JGI IMG/M metagenome (GOLD analysis project Ga0129348, IMG submission 94424) | Freshwater to marine salinity gradient microbial communities from Chesapeake Bay, USA - CPBay_Sum_27_0.8_DNA | ecosystem: Environmental > Aquatic > Marine > Coastal | place: USA: Chesapeake Bay...
TTCCATAAAAGCCCCCCGGCGCGAGCCGGGGGGACGGCGGACCGTTGGGCCGTTCAACTCCTGATAGCCAACAACCGCCCACCACCACCCCGCCCAATCCGCGTTTACCATCAACAAGCGGCATTGCACCGGCGGAAAAGTGGCCCGTGAGCCAACGGGTCTGCCCAGGTTACAAACCCGGGCCCACGGCTCCGCCCGCGCTTCCCCCGGACCCACAACTCCCCCAAATTCCCCACCCCCTTGCCGGCGGCCGTGCTCCACCGCATGAAACCGGAGATTCCCCGCCGAATCTGCCGATTCTCCTGAACAGGAAGTCTGGGCGAATTTTGCGGCCCCGGCTCGATCATGCCCCAACGAGAGGCCGCCGCCGCTATGGCATGGCGTCGGACCATCTTTGCGTCGAGTCTGCACATTGCGGTAGCGGTCTGCGCGGGCGTCATGATCTGCCTTGCCTCGGCGGCCTTCGCCCAGGAGACCAGCCCGCCGGAGCCTCCAGCCGGCGAGCGCTTGCCCGCGCCGGAGGCCGCCCCCGAACTCCTCGCCGCCCCGGCCCCGGCCGGTGAGACCGACATCGCGATCGAGCCCGACGAGGGCCCCGTGCTCTCGCCCGACCAGCCGGGAAACGTTCGCGAGGAGGCGGGGGCGGGATTCGAGGAGGGCCCGGGGGCGGCGGAAGGCCCGGTGCTCGACCCGAATCAGGTCGGCAATGTCCGCCGTCGGCTCTCCGAGATCGAGGGCCGCATCACCGAGTATCCACTGATCCGGCTGAGCGGCTTCTTCCAGCTCGACGACGGCCTCTACAGCCAGACCGCCGCCAGCCGGGGCCGCTACGGCGACATCCAGGACGGGGTCGGCTTTCGGCGGGTGAGGCTCCAGGCGCTCGGCGAGCTCACCGAGTTCACGGCCTACACGATCGAGGTCGACTTCGCCCAGGCCGGCCGGCCGAGCCTGCTCGATGTCTGGGGAGAAATCGACGAGATCCCCTGGTTCGGCACGATCCGGATCGGGCAGTTCCGCCAGCCCGGGCTGATGGATTCCTGGACGAGCGTCCGGCATCTCGACTTCCTCGAGCGGTCGGCGGCCTTCCAGGCGGTCGATCCGTTTCGCCGCGTCGGGATCATGGCCTACGCGATGAGCGAGGACGAACGCACCTCCTGGGCCTACAGCGTCTATGCCACCGGCCTGACCTACTGGGACGGCGTCAGCACGACCTACAGGACCTTCGGCGACAACCGCAACGGCACCCAGCTCGGCGACAACGGCGGCGTTTCGTTCTCGTCGCGGATCACCCACCTGCTCCATTACGACGAGCTCTCCGGGGGCCGCTACCTGCTGCACGTCGGCGGGGGCTACCTCTACAGCCAGCTCGGCGGTGAGGGCGACAAGTTGCCCAATGCCAAGGCCTACAACTCGCAGGTCTTTCCCGAGTTCTTCCTGGGCGATCCCGGGGGCGGCGGGTTCACGGCCGCCGGCACCCCGCTGGTGGTCGACGTCGGCCAGATCCTCGCCAACGACTTCTCCCTCTACCACCTCGAGCTCGCCGGCAACCGGGGCCCATTCCACTTCCAGTCGGAGGTGATGCTCGAAGCGATCAACCAGCAGAACGGCCCGACGATGCTCCTTCCCGCGGCCTACGCCCAGTGCGGGCTGTTCCTGACCGGCGAGACGCCGCTCTACCTCAAGGAGGCGGGGGTCTTCGACTACAACGTCGTGCCCCACACGCCCTTCTTCGGCACCGGCCGCCGGGGGCGGCTGCGGGGCTGGGGGGCCTGGGAGCTCGCCTTTCGCTGGACCTACGTCGACATGTCGATGGTCAACGTCAACCCGGCCAACCAGTTGCTCGACCTCAAGGGGCCGCCCCCCTTCCCCAACTACGGCGTGCTCAACGAGTCGACCGTGGCGGTCAACTGGTGGTGGAACCGCAACACCCGCGTGCAGTTCAACTGGATTCACAGCATGCCCAACCTGCTCGGCTACGGGCAGGCCCCCTTCGACATCTTCGGCACCCGCTTCCAGGTGGAGTTTTGAGGAGAAGATCATGACCCGATCCCTGCTGCTGGCCCTGACCGCCGCCTGCTGCCTGGCCGCCGCCGGCCCCGCCGCGAGCGACGGCGACAAAGCCTCCGACCCCGACGGCCGCTGCGATCGCTGCGGCAGCTGCGAGGGTGTTTGGCGGGTCTGCGTGCCGGTGCCGGTGGAGCGGGAGGAGACGAAGGTCTGCTGGACCTACCGCCGGGAGGAGGTCTGCATCCCGGGCCCGAGCCGATACTGCGGCAAGACCTGCGAGCACGACGCCTGCGGCTGCTGGTGGAAGGAGATCTGGAAGCCGACCTGCGCCCGCGTGATCCCCAAGCACGTCCCGGTCAAGCGGGAGGTGACCCGCAAAGTGCCCGGCGTCGAATGGCAGGTTCGCGAGCGGTGCTGCCACTGCCGCCAGCTGCCGGAGCCGGAACCTGAGCCGGAGCCAGACAAACAGCCGACGGCTGCCGCCGGGCCGGCTCCGCGCTCGCCGGAAGCCCGCCCGGAGCCACCGCGTTGAGAAGAGGATGGACGTCATGCCGCTGCAAAGCCTGACCCGCGCTGAAGTCCGCGACATCGACCGTCGCACGATCGACGAATACGGTCTGCCCGGGATCGCGCTGATGGAGAACGCCGGCCGCAATGCGGCCGAAATCATCGCCGCCCGGTTTCCCGCCGGCCCGGTGGCGATCGCCTGCGGCAAGGGCAACAACGCCGGCGACGGCTTCGTCATCGCTCGGCACCTCGAGCTTGCCGGCCGGGCGGTGCGGATCCTGCTCGCCGGGGATCCCGCAGGGCTTGCCGGTGACGCGGCGACCAACTTCACCGTCGCCTCGCGGGCCGGCCTGCCGATCGAGCGACTCGCAGCCGCCTCCGGCGAGGCGTGGGGCGAGCGGATCGCCGGGGCCGGCGTGATCGTCGATGCCCTGCTGGGCACCGGAGCCGCCGGCCCGCCACGGGGCGGCGTTGCCGTGGCGATCGACGCGATCAACCAGACGCGGCGGGCCGGTCGCGACGGCTCGCCGGCGGTCATCGCGATCGACCTGCCCTCCGGGCTCGACTGCGATTCCGGGGAGGCTCCAGGAGCCTGCATCCGGGCCGATCTGACGATCAGTTTCGTCGCCGCCAAGCGAGGCTTTGCGAATCCACGGGCAGCCGAGTTCACTGGCGAGGTGGTCGTCGCGGGCATCGGCGCACCCGCCTGCCTGCTGCGGGGTCTGCGTTGACCGACATCACCAGCCCCGCGGCCCACCCCTGCCAGGGTCGCTGACGTCTTGCCGACCTGAGTTTTTCAGGCCGCGGCGTCGAGCATCGTGCCGTTGCACCAGACCCGTACCTGCCGGCTGCGGGCGTAGCCGAGCAACTCGTCCGAAATTGCTTCGCAGGCAACGAGTGGAACCGCAACCAGGCCCGCCTTCCGCAGGATGCCGGCCCGCCGGTGGGCCCGATCGATGTCGTCGGCGGCACACGTTGCCGACACCTCGACCGCGACATGACTGGCAACGCCGTCGATAATACCCGTCGCAATCGCATCGGCCCGCAGCACCTCGTCGGCCTCATCGGCATCAAGAGCCTGCTCGATCGCATCGAGCACCTCGTCGTTTCTAAGGAGCTTGCCCCGCCGCATCAGCCGTCCCAGAGAGGACGTGAGTCGATCGCGAAATCGCATCTCGAACGTCCAGCCGAGCACCGTATCGAGCCGGTTTCCCCGTCGATGCAGCTCAAACGCCAGGGATTGGACCACGTCAGCCAGGGTTGCCACCTGCGACTCGGTCCGCGTCTGAGCCTTGGTGAGCTCGGCCACCTGCGACCCGGTTTGCTCTTGGGCATCTGCAAGACGGTCGACGGTCGCGGTGGCCAGTTCCAGGGGGTTCAACGGCAAAGGAAACAAGAGGTTCGGGCCATCAGACGCCATTACGTAGCGTCCCCCGAAGTTGCTTTTTCGAGGGTGTCATTCCCTGGTCGATCGGCCAGTCGAATGCGAATTCCCTTTCGTGGTCGCAAGGTGGTTAATCCCTCGGGAACGATGGGATGGTTGGGAGCGAGTTCCCAGGTGAAATGCTGAGCCAGTCGCGCCAGAATCAGTTGTGATTCCACCATTGCGAACTGAGCCCCCACACAGGTGCGCGGCCCCCAGCCAAAAGGCGCATAAGCTCCAGCACGAGGGGGGGCGGAAATGCTGCGATCAAAACGTTCGGGGCGAAACTCCTCGGGCTCACTCCACCACTGGGGATCGCGTTGCAGGTTGTAGATCGACAGTACCACGTAACTCCCCGCTGGAATCTGAAATCCACTGGCTTCATCGCCGGCGATCGCGCGTCTTGGGATCACCCAGATCGGGGGATACAGTCGCATCGATTCTTCGACGATCATGCGGGTGTAAGTGAGCCGGGGCAGGTCTTCCAGTGTGGGAGGACGCCCCCCCAGGACTTCTGAAAGTTCGCCATGCAGTTTTGCGACCGCGCCGGGATTTCGGGCCAGGAGCAGAAACGTCCACGACAGATGATGTGCGGTGGTATCGTGGCCAGCGAGCAGCAGTGTCATGGCTTCATTACGAATCTCCTGATCGCTGAGCGGCTGCCCGGTCTCTTCATCGCGAGCTTGCACTAGCGCCGACAGCAAATCGGCACGCAGTGCTCCCTCATCCCTTCGCTGAGAGATTAATGAACGAATTAACTCTTCGAGTCGATCGCTCGCCTGGCGATATGGGCGATTGAGAATCGGTAGAAACGATTTGAGCGTGTTCCAGTCCCACGCGCCAGCAGCATTGATGGTCGACACCGCCGCCCCGACGGCGGGTGCCTCATGGATCAGATCGGTGCTGAATAAGATTTGTCCGATGACGCGCAACGCGAGCTGGACCAGTTCTTCCACGACGTCAAACTCGACACCAGACTCTAAAAAAGTTCGCCAGCGGGTGACGACGGCATCGGTGGCAGCGACGGTTTGCTCTGCCACATGCTCGAGCTGACGACGTTGAAAGGCGGGTTGAATCAAGCGTCTACGCTGTTGCCACAGGGAGCCGTCACCTGTCAGCAGACTGTTTCCCATGATCTGTTTGAGCAACCAGTATTGGTGAGTCTCCTTCGTATAGTTGGCGATATTTTCCTGCAGAATCCTGAGGACGTGATCAGGATGGCTGAGGACAAAATACTGCATGCCACCGAATCGAAAGCGGGCGACGGGGCCATACTGACGAGCAAGTGAGTCGATGAAATTCAACTGCCCTTGCGTCATCATCCGCCAACTGATGAGACCAGCCGGTCCGGGAGCCTTTGGTTTCTCCGGCATAGCAGAGTCGTACTCCCTGGCGGGGCATGGAAAGATGGATAGAGGCACATTGACAGTGGCACACGAGGAACCTGGTCGCGAAGGATAGCCCGGCCAATGGCACTCCCGCAACGATTACCGAGCTGATGAGCGGCTCGGGAGCTGCGTGCTCTCTTCCCCCGATCCGCGCTAGGCCAGGAAGAGCTCCGTGCTCAGCCACCCCGGCACTGGCTCCCGCCCGATGGAGGCCCGGTGGCTCGTCCACGCCTCGGAGATCAGCCGTGGCATGGGCGGAATATCCGGCCACCTGGAAAAGTGGCACGTGGAAGGGTCTGACCCCCTGGGGTCGTGGTGAGTTGCCTGGGTCGGGCGCGAGGCGGTACGCTGCGCGGAAAATGTCGGTTGAAATGCCGGCGAGCCTGCCCAGCGACAGCGACCAGACGCCCACCGACCAGGGGTGCTGTCTGGACCAGCTGCCTGTGGAGTGAGGGCAGCTACGAGGCCCACGACGCATGGACGCACTGCCCCGCCGCTTCCCCGCTCGCCTCAACGACCGCCTCTCGGTCTGCCTCGACCTCTTCAACGACCTGATGATCCAGCTCGAGCTGGAGTTCGCCGAGCGACTGGATGCCGATCGCCTGGCCCGGGCCCTGCGGCTGGCCCTGGACGCGGAGCCCATCCTCGGCTGCCGGCTGGTCGAGGGCTGGCTCCGGTCCCACTGGGAGCGCCTCGACGAGGCGGATCTCGGCCGCCTGCTGGTGACCGAGTCGGAAGACGAGTACGAAGCCTTCAAGGTCACCTCCCTCGATCCCCACACCGGCCCCCAGCTCAAGGCGTGCCTGTGGCGCGCGGCCGACGGGGATCGGCTGCTCTTCAAGGTGACCGACATCGTCACCGACGGCGGCGGCTTCAAGGAAGCCGTCGCGATGGTCTCCGGGCTCTACGCCCGGCTGGCCGACGACCCCGACCACCGTCCAGAGCCCAACCTGCAGGGCTCGCGCAGCGCGTGGCAGGTCCTGCGGCGGATGCCCTGGTGGGCGGTGCCGCGGAGCCTGCTCGATCTCCTGCGCGACCTGTGGTTTGCGGTGGCCCGCCCCACCCACCATGGCCTGCCCATCGACGACGGTCCTCGGACGCCCTTGACCTTCCTCGTCCGCGAGCTCGAGGCCGACCGAATCGCCCGGCTGGCCGCGTGGGGTCGGGCGCGCGACGCGACGCTGAACGATCTGCTCGTCGCGGGCGTCTTTCGCGCGCTGGCCGCCGAGGGAAACTGGGACGGGCAGGCCCAGCTGCGGCTGGCCATGACCATCGATCTCCGTCGCTACCTGCCGTCCGGCCGGGGCGCGGCCATCGCCAACCTCTCGGCGGTCGCCCTGGCCTGGCCTTGCCTGGGCACAGAGCTGGGCGCCGACTTCCCGGCCACGCTGGCGCGGGTCGCCGAGATCACGCGATACCGCAAGGGCCGCGGCCTGGGCCTGACCGAGAGCCTGGCCGTGGCTTTTGTCGCGCCGCTGCCCCACGCGTGGGCGCGCGGCATCTTCCGCCACGTGTGGCGCCAGCAGGTCGAGCAGCACAACCACCAGCCCGCCCTGACCAACATGGGCCCGATCGACCCTGACACCGTCACCTTCGGCACCCGGCCGCAGGCCGCCCGCCTCCTGCCGCCGCCCGGCTACCCGCCCGGCTTCCTGGCCGGCCTGAGCGGATACGACGGGGGCCTGACCCTCTCGGCCGGGGTGTACCCGACGCAGCGCGAGATCATGGGGCGCTTCCTCGACCGGGTGCTGGCCGAGCTGCCGGAGTGAGCTCTGGTGGAAATCAGAGAGTTCTTTGGCTGGAAAATGGTGGGCGCGGTGGGGATCCCGGGCTCGATTGGACTGGCTTCAATGCCCATCTTGCACGCCGCTTCGCCAAGGCGGGTTGGAAGCGCCGCAGCACCGTGTCCGCGGGCCGGCCCGGCTCGTACACCGCCGCGCCCAGGCCATTAGGCTTTGTTTTAAAACTCACTTTCTTCCTTAGGACGGGCACTCTTGCCCGTCCTAAGGAGTTTTCAACCAAAGCCTAGGGCGACGGCTGGCGGGCAAAATCGGGCGTCTTTCCATGAACGCCGATGCGGCAGGCGTCCCAGATGAACCAGAAATACGAGCGGTAGACCGACGCGCCTGTCTTCTCGTATTCCGGCTGGAGCAAACGATGGACTTTGGGAAGATTGTACCAGGGTACGCCCGGAAAGAGGTGATGCTCCAGATGGTAGTTCAGGTGAATGTTGAGAAATGAATAAACCGGATGGCTGGTGACGGTTCGCGTTTGCCTTAACGGATGGTCCCCCTCCGTCAATTGGTGTTCCGCCCAACCGCGGACGTTGCCCAGACAGGCGGCCACCAGCAGGGGAATGATCCAGCAGTGGATCATCACGTCCATGAATCCGTACCAATAAGCCGCCCACAGCAATCCGACAGCGGCGAACGTGATCAACAGCCTTTCTGTTGAGACGTGCAGGCGCTCTTCGCGGGTGCCACGGATCATTGCGATATACGCGACGCGGAAGCTGTAGACAAGCGAACCAAAAACGAACCAGAAATAGAAAAACGCCGACAGCAGCCATTTGCTCGGCGTGATGTTCAGCATCTCGTCGGGGTCTTGCTTGGAGCGCGTGTATTTGTGATGCAGCAAGTGATTCACGCCGTAGGCCGTCACCGGAAACAAAACCGGCGCACCGCAGAGGAACCCGTACCAGCGGTCCCAGCGCCGATTGCGAAACAAATTGCCGTGAATTCCTTCGTGCATGAAGTTGCCGATGCCGTGCAGCACGACGCCCATGAAAATGTATCCCGCGATCCACACGCTCCAGTGAGGCACGTTCATGACAAGCCACGCGGCACCAACCCACAGCAAAACGAATAAGATGGGAGTGAGATTCCAAAGCAATCTGAGCTGATGCAGGTCGCGAATGGCTGACTTCATGTCCTTGTCCAGCGACTGGTACCATTCGGAGTGCGTTACCGGATCGGAGTGTGTTGCCGTACCGGAATCTGATGGGGACGGCGTAACGATCGCACAACCGGCGTGGGGCGTGGTATCAGGCATTCGTCATTGCTCGGGAAAGGATAACGGATAAAGGCCAAAGGATAGCCCGGCCAATGGCACGTCCGCAACGATTACCGAGCTGATGAGGGGCTCGTGAGTTGCGTGCTCTCTTCCCCCGATCCGCGCTAGGCCTTTCCCGGCCCGCCTGCCTTCCGCCCTGGAGTGGCGTTTTTCCGGCACCGTCGCCGTCCATCGCGTCGCCTGACTGCCCGGAAGAGAGCTGCGTTCCGCCTGACTTGCAGCGTTGACGTCCCTCGAGAATGTCTATAGCATGGATCCATGCAAAAGATACAGATTCTCTTTCCAGACCCGGTGATGGAACGGCTCCGAGCGGTCGCCCGCCAGCAAGACCGCCCCGTGAGCGAACTGGTGCGCCGGGCCGTCGATCGCCTGCTCGAGCAACTCCCGGCGGTGCCGCCGAAGCAGCCCGCCCGATTTCCCACGTTCCACGGCGGCGGCGTGCTCGTGGATGCGGGTCGCCTCAAGGACGTGCTCCACGGCCAGGACCAGAAGGTGCGGCCGGCGGGCCGGAGCGATTCGCGGCGGAATCGCTGACATGAAAAGCCTCGACACCAACATCCTCCTTTACGCTGCCGACGAGGATTGTCGCGAGCATGACGCAGCAATCAGGCTCGTGAACGAAGCCCTCCGCTCACCGGCCGACTGGATACTGGCCGACCAGGTGCTCTTCGAGATGTATGCCGGCCTGCGACACTCGGCGGTCTTCGCAAAGCCGTTGTCGGCGAAGGAGGCTGCCCGACGGGTGGCCTTTCTCAGGGACGAGTCGGGGTTTTCGTGCTGCTGCTACGAACTGCGTTTGTGGCCGACGATCCACGCAGGCCTGTCCACCCCGGCGTTTCCGCGGCGGCGGACCTACGACCTCATTCTCGCCGTGACGCTCCGAACCGCCGGTGTGACCGAGTTCTACACCCGCAACGTGGTGGACTTCCGCGACGCCGGCTTCGCGCGAGTCGTGAATCCGATCGATTGACGGTTGGGCTCAAGGCCGGCCCCGGGTGGGCGAGGAGTTTCCGTTCGAACCGCCGCCAGTGTCGCCCGCCGGCGGGCCGCGCACCGACTGGGGCGAACTCGTGCGGCGGCAGGTCGGCTGTCGCTCTGAACTGGCTCGGGTCCGCTGAGGTCCTGATCAGGTGGCCGTGACCGGCAGCGGAGACCGAGCCAGCGCGGGCGTCAACCTCGCGGCGATCCGGCCCGCACCTCCCGCGGGAGGTCAAAGCGGTCGAGGTTCATCACCTTCGTCCAGGCGGCGATGAAATCGGCGAGGAACTTCTCCCCGCCGTCGTCGCTCGCGTAGACCTCGGCGATCGCCCGCAGCTGCGAGTTGGAGCCAAACACGAGGTCGGCCCGCGAGGCGGTCCACTTCGGCTTCCCCGTCTCACGATCGAGACCCTCGTAGAAGTGCTCGCAGACGTTCGAGGGCTGCCAGCGGGTGCCCATCTCGAGGAGGTTGACGAAGAAGTCGTTCGTGAGCGTCTCCGGCCGGTCGGTGAAGACGCCCATCTCGGCAAGCGAGCCTTCGCCGGTATTGGCCCCGAGCACCCGCAGGCCGCCGACGAGCACCGTCATCTCGGGGGCCGAAAGGGTCAGCAACTGGGCCCGGTCGACGAGCAACTCCTCGGCCGGCCGATCGGTCTCGCGGGCGAGATGGTTGCGGAAGCCGTCGGAGACCGGCTCGAGCACGGCAAAGGAGGCCGCGTCGGTCATCTCGGCAGTCGCGTCGGTGCGGCCCGGATGAAA
>Ga0129348_1001054_pt1 | contig 10123 bp, 8 predicted proteins | sample CPBDNA_4_FD_94424 | JGI IMG/M metagenome (GOLD analysis project Ga0129348, IMG submission 94424) | Freshwater to marine salinity gradient microbial communities from Chesapeake Bay, USA - CPBay_Sum_27_0.8_DNA | ecosystem: Environmental > Aquatic > Marine > Coastal | place: USA: Chesapeake Bay...
AACTCCGGCTCGACAAGGTCGAACAGACCGTGCTCGAAACGCTCGACCGGACGGCGGCCGACGCCGGCGGCGGCGTCCGGGAAATCGACATCGACGACCTCGTTGCCGGCTGCGACCTGGCCGTCTCCCGGATTCTCTCCGCGATCGGAGCCCTCGAGATGCGGCGGATCGTCCGCCGGCTGCCAGGCAACCGCGTCACTCGGATCTGATCGCGTTTGCCCCGTTGTTCCCGGGCCTCCGCTTCTCCAATCGTCGGCCGCCGCGTAGAATCCCGCCCATGGATACCACCCTCTTCCACCGCGGCGACGCGATCCGGGCCCGCTTGCTTCAGCTGCGGGACTCTCTTTGACTGGGACGGACGCAAGCAGACGGCCGCTCGCCTGGAAGAGGCGATGAGCGGCAGCGAGTTCTGGAATGACTCGGCCAAGGCTCAGGCCACCGTTGCCGAGTTGAAGGGCGTGAACTCCGTCCTCAAGCCGCTCGAAGAAGCCCTTGCCGCCAGCGCTGATCTCGAGGCGCTCGAGGAACTTGTCCGGGAGGACGAGTCGCTCGAGGCCGAACTTGCCAGCGAGACCGAACGGGTCGAGAAGCTCGTCGATGCCCTGGAGCTGACGTCGCTACTCTCCGGACCGCACGATGCCCGCGACGCACTCGTCTCGATTCATGCTCGCGATGGCGGCACCGATGCCAACGACTGGGCCGAGATGCTGCTGCGGATGTATTCGGCCTGGGCTGCCAAGCACGACTGCACCGTCGAACTGCTCGACCGGCAGGACGACGAAGTGGCGGGCATCCAGAGCGCCACCGTCGCGATCCGCGGCCCCTCGGCCTACGGCTACTTGAAGGGAGAGTCGGGCATCCACCGGCTCGTCCGGATCAGCCCCTTCAACTCGGAAGGCAAGCGGCAGACCAGTTTCGCGGCGGTCGATGTCTCGCCAGAAATCGCCGACGACGACACCGAGGTGGAACTCCGCGATGAAGACATTCGCGAGGACGTCTTCCGGGCCAGCGGCGCCGGCGGCCAGCACGTCAACAAGACATCGAGCGCCATCCGGCTGACCCACTTCCCGACCGGGATCGTCGTCCAGTGCCAGAGCGAGCGGAGCCAGCACAAAAACCGGGCCACGGCGATCAAGATGCTCCGGGCCCGGATCGCCCGGCTCCAGGAGGAGCAGCGGGAGGCGGAGCAGGCCGCCCGCTACAAGGAGCAGCCCAAGACCGGCTTCGGCTCACAGATTCGCAACTATTTCCTGCACCCTGATCAGCGGGTCAAGGACCAGCGAACGGGCCATTACGTCGGCAACTTTCAGAGCGTGCTCGACGGCAATCTCGACGGCTTTCTCGACGCCTACCTGCGGTGGCGGGCCGGCGGGAGCGTGGCGACAGCCGACGACGAGGCGTGAGCCTGGGCCGGGCGGCGGGCTCGAGCGGCCTTCCGCTGGACGCCTCCGGCCCCGCTGGCTAGCATTTGCAGTTCTCCCCAGATCCATCCCCACCCCGGAATCCAGATGGCGGAAAAAGAAGAGGCTCTCGAGGTCGAAGGCGTGGTCACCCAGGCCCTCGCCAACACCCGGTTTCGCGTGCAGATCGCCGGCGGCCATATCGTCAACGCCCACGTCGCCGGCCGGATGCGAAAGAACTTCATCCGCATCGTCCCCGGCGACAAGGTCAAGGTCGAACTGTCTCCCTACGACCTGACCAAGGGCCGGATCACCTTCCGCGAGCGGTGATCCGCCGCCCGCCCTCGAGTTGGAAAAGGGTACAGGCACCTCGCTTCGTTCGGAGCCAGCCCCCTTTTCCATAGAAGCCCATCGGCGCGAGCCGGGCGGGCCGTTGGGCCTACGGCTGCTCACCCGCCGACGGCGAACCCTCGCCATCCGGCGTTGTCGGCTCCTCGGCCGGTGCCGGTGCTCGCGATTGCGGCGGCGGTTCTCCCGCCGGCTCTCCGCCCGGCGGGCTCACCGGCGGCGGCTCGGCGGGCTGGGGCTTCGTCGCCTCGGGTGGCGGCTCCGGCTCGTCCTTGACCGAAAGAAACTGCCGCAGATCGCTAAAGGTCCGCAGCGGCTCGCGGCCCTGCCGCATCGCCTCGGAAATCGGCTTGCGCTCCCGCGACTTCTTCGACTCGTACACCCGCGGCTGCCGCTCTCTGCTGGGCCGCTCCGCCGACTTTTCACGACGCCGCCGCGGGGGCCGGCCCGCCTGCTGCTCGCCGGAACTACTGCGGGCCCCGGCCGCTGAGGGTCCGGCGACGGTCTGTCCGGCGGCCGGCCGCCCCGCTGCCGGCTGCTTCGGCGGACGTCCTCGCCCGCGGCCGCGGCCCTGCTTCCGCTGCTCCTTCCGCTGCTCGGTGGCCTGCTGCTGCGCTTCCCGCTCGGCGGGCGAGAGCATCGTCAGGGCCACCCGGCGGCGGGCCTTGTCGAGCTCCAACACCCAGACCCGGACGATCTCCCCGACGCTGACGATATCGTGGGGATCCCGCACGTAGCGGCTCGACAACTGGCTGATGTGCACCAGGCCGCTATCGTGCATCCCAATATCGACGAAGGCCCCGAAATCGACCACGTTGAGCACGGCACCGTGGAGTTCCATGCCGACCTCGAGGTCGTCGAGTTTCAAAACGCCCTTCTTGAAGAACGGCCGGGGCAGGTCCTCGCGGGGGTCGCGGCCCGGCCGGCTGAGCTGCTCGAGAATATCGGCCAGCAGCAACCGGCCGACGCCGAGTTCGTTCGCCAGGGCATCGAGATCGACCGCCGCGGTTCGCTCGGCCAGCGATTCGGCCGGCTGCCGCGTCACGAGGTCGGCCGGCGTGCCTCCGATTCGCTCCAAGACCCGGGTGGCGACCTCGTAACTCTCCGGGTGGATCCAGGTGGCATCGAGCGGATCGACCCCGTTGCTGATTTTGAGGAAGCCGGCCGCCTGCACATAGGCGGCCTCGCCGAAGCCCGGCACCTCGAGAAATTGACGCCTCGAGGTAAAGGGCCCCTGCTTCGTCCGCCACTCGTGCAGGTTGCGGGCCGTGTGCTGCGTAAGGCCCGAGACGTGCCGGAGGAGCGCCGGGCTCGCCGTGTTGACATCGACCCCCACATAGTTGACGCAGCTCTCGACCACTGACTGGAGGGAATCACGCAGGTGACGGGCTTTGACATCGTGCTGGTAGAGGCCGACCCCGATGTTGGCCGGCTCGATCTTGACCAGCTCCGAGAGTGGATCCTGCAGGCGACGGCCGATCGAGATCGCGCTGCGGATCGCCGCCTCGTAGCCAGGCAGCTCCCCGCGGCCATACTCGCTGGTCGAGTAGACGCTCGCCCCGGCCTCGTTGACGATCACGTAGCCGACGTCGAGGGCGGCGAGTTCCCCGCTGACCAGTTCGGCCACGAGGGTCTCGGTTTCCCGGGCCGCCGCCCCGTTGCCGATCGCGATCACGGTGCACTGGTGGGTGTTTACCAGCTCCACGATCCGGCGGCCCGCAGCCTCCCGCTTTTCGGCCTGACCCACGATGTGGAGCACGGCATGCTCCAGCGGCGTGCCGCACTCGTCGATCACGGCCGCCTTGCAGCCGCTCTTGAAGCCGGGGTCGAGCGACAAGACGCGGCGGCCGCCGACGGGAGGCTGGAGGAGGAGGTTCCGAAGATTCCGGGCAAAGACAGCGACGGCGTGCGACTCGCAGGCGTCGGTCATCTCCCGTCGAATCTCCCGCTCGAGGCTCGGCAGGACGAGCCTCGTGAGGGCATCGCGGCTGCAGCCCCGCAGAAAATCCGCATGCGGGTGGTCGGCCGGTACCAGGAGCTGTTCGGCCGCCACCTGCAGCTCGTCGGTCGGCCCCTCGATCCTGACCCGCAGAAACTTTGCCCGCTCCCCGCGGTTGATCGCCAGCAGTCGGTGGGCGGGCACCCGATCGATCCGCTCGCTGTAGTCGAAGTAGTCTCGGAAATGCTTCTCGTCTTTGGAGAGGGCCTTGCCCTCGGTCTCGACCCGCTGGCTCCGCAGCCGGCCGGCCCGGTGGAGGATGGCCCGCAGCCGCGGCGCAGGACCGCCCTCTCGCTGAACTCGTCCGCGATGATGTGCCCGACGCCCAGCAAGACTTCGGCCGCCGTCGGAACCTCGGCCTCGGCGTCGATGAAGTCGGCTGCCCGACCAGTGAGATCAGCAGCGGCTGATTCTCCCGCCACGATCTCGCGGGCCAGCGGGTCGAGCCGGCGTTGGCGAGCGACCTCGGCCAGGGAGAGTTTTCGCGGCTTGTACGGGAGGTAGATGTCTTCGAGCTGCTTGCCGCTCTCGGCCGCGATCACCGCCGCCTGGAGTTCCGGCGTCAACTTGCCCTGTCCATCGATCGTCCGGAGGACGGTCTGCTTGCGGTCGGCGAGCTGACGGGCCCGAACCACGGCCTGCTGGACCCACCGCACGGCCTCTTCGTCGAGGCCGCCGGTCTGATCGCGGCGATAACGAGCGATGAAGGGAATCGTATTGTCGGCATCGAGCAGGTCGACGACCGCCTGCACGCCAACGGCCGGAATGTCCAGCCGCCGCGCAATGATGCCCAGATCAATGACAGGGGTGATCGGCGTCGATCCCATCCGATGTGCGGGCCTTGCGGGTGCTTTCCGCAGCGGGCTCGCAGACCCTCCTCCGCGTTGTTCCGCCTTCGACGAAGCCGCCGGATCTCCGGAAAACCTGGACTTGTGACCGGAATCTAGGATGCCCGGGGGCGGGCTGTCAAACGGGGGCAGCCGCGAAAACCCGGAGTCTGCAGCTCCTGATGGTGGCAGCCGAGCCGCCGCTTCGTTCTTCCGGCTCCTCGCCCAGGCTACCCTGCTTGCCACGACCACCTGCCGCCCCCTGCCCTTGACGCCCTGATGCAACGCGGCCTATCTCCCCTCTTTTCGTGAGGATCGGCGGCCCGGCCCACGGCATCGTCGGGTGGAAGCCGTGGGCCGACATCGGGCCGGCAGTTTGGAGTTTGCAGTGGAGTCATCGACACGGTTGTGACGATGAAGCGTTTTCGGCGGTCCTTGCAGGCATAGGGCCGCACCCCAGGGAGTTGAAACGACACCATGATTAGCGGCACGCCAGGCGGAGCGACACCCTCTTCCTCATCGGCCACCGGGATGCTCCCCGCTGTTCCGCTTCTCGCCCTCGACCGGCAATACGAAGTCCTTCGAGACGAGATCCAGGCCGCGATTCGCGAGGTCTGTGACTCGGGCCGGTTCGTGCTGGGACCCGATGTGTCGGCCTTGGAAGAGGAACTCGCCCGCCTGCTCGACGTGCCCCATGCCATCGGCTGCGCCTCCGGCAGCGATGCCCTCCTGTTGGCCCTGATGGCCGTCGGGGTCGGCCCCGGTGACGAGGTCGTCCTTCCCAGTTACACCTTCTTCGCCACGGCCAGCGCCGTCACACGGCTGGGGGCCGTGCCGATCTTCGCCGACATCGATCCCGAGACCTTCATCGTCGACTCGGCGGATGTGCGACGGAAGGTCAGCCGCCGCTGCCGGGCCATCATTCCGGTGCATCTCTTCGGCCGCACGGCCGACATGGACGCCCTCCTTCCAATCGCGGCCGAGGCCGGCGTGCCCGTCATCGAAGACGCAGCCCAGTCGATCCTCTCGACCTGGCATGGTCGCTGCTCGGGCGGCCTGGGGGACATCGGCTGCTTCAGCTTCTATCCCACCAAGAATCTCGGCGGGGCCGGCGACGGCGGGTTCCTGACCACCACGCGGGACGACCTGGCCGAGCAGCTCCGCCTCCTCCGGGTGCACGGCATGGAGCCGCGCTACTACCACGACGTGGTCGGCATCAACAGCCGGCTCGATTCGATCCAGGCCGCCGTCCTCCGGGTCAAGCTGCCTCACCTCGACACCTGGACAACCCAGCGGCAGGAGAACGCCGCTCGTTACGATCAGCTCTTCGCCGCCGCCGGGCTGGCAGAGCATGTGGTCGTACCGTCCGACGAGACTCGCGGACGCCATGTCTGGAACCAATACGTGGTCCGCATCAAGGGTGGACAGCGGGATGCCCTCCGCCAGCATCTCTCGGCATGCAAGGTTGGCACGGAGATCTACTACCCGGTGCCGCTCCACTTGCAGAAGTGCTTTGCCCACCTTGGCTGGCGACACGGCGATCTGCCCGCCACCGAGCAGGCGGCCGAAGAAACGCTGGCCCTGCCCATCTTCCCGGAACTCCGGGCTGACGAGCAGGAGACGGTCGTGGGCCGGATCGCCGAGTTCTTCGGAGCGGCGCCAGCTGGTAGCGGCGGGGCGGAAGCGGCGGGCGAACAGCCTGCTGGCGGCAGCGAGGAACCGGCAACCGTCCGTCAGCCGCACTTCCTGCGGCGGGCCGTCGGGCGGGCCGACGAGGTCATCTCCTGACCCGCGGCCGCGTGGCAAGCCTCAGCGATCACCCTCAAACCGCTTGCTCGGGCGACAGAGGATGTAGCTGCCCAGGCCGATGAACAAGGCCAGGATCGCGTAGGCGAGGATGTACTTGGTCATGGGTGCGGCCTGGTCGCGGGCGGGTTAGGATTGCGTCAGTTGGATCATCATCCGTCTGCCCGAGAGCCTACCGCGCATGCCTTCCAAGCCGAAACGCTCCTCCTCGAAATCCGCCTCCAAGCTCCCCGCCGTCGATCTGAAGACGCGGAAGCTGATCGTCGGCCTGGCCGACGGCGTCGCCACGGCGGCCGAGCGGCGGCGGGATCCCTGGCTCGACATCCCGACCCGCAGCCTCTCCAACGTCCGCTTCAACAAGGCGCGGAAGATCATCGAGATGGGCGGACAGAAGAACCGCCGCCAGCTCTTCAACCTCTCCCAGGCCAAGAGCTACATGCAGACCCTGCTGGTGGCCACCGGCTGCAAGCAGTTGATCGACCAGCAGAAGACGACAAGCATCCGAGGTCTCTACTACCTACTCAAGCACACGATCGAGGGCACCCGTGAGGAAACCTTCGCCACCCAGGACGAGTGTGATCCGATCATCGAGGACCTCGAGGTCACCCTCGAGAGCCTCCGCGAGGAGTTGCATGTCTATGCCAGCAACCGGGGCGGCATGGTGGGGCCGATCACGCTGATCGACTCGGGTGACGAGATCGACTGCTCTCGGATGGGCTCGGGCGGCTACTCGATTCCGTCGATCGTCGAGGCCGACATCATCAAGTTCAAGTCGTGCGACGCCAAGTTCATCCTCCATGTCGAGAAGGACACCGTCTGGCGGCGGTTCAACGAGGACAAGTTCTGGCGGAAGCACTCCTGCCTGCTGACCCACGGCGGCGGCCAGCCGCCCCGGGGCGTCCGACGGATGCTCTACCGGCTCCACCACGAGCTCAAGCTCCCCGTCTACTGCCTGCTCGACAACGACCCCTGGGGATACTACATCTACTCGGTCCTCAAGCAGGGCTCGATCAACCTCGCCTACGAGTCGAAGCGGATGGCGATCCCTGGGGCCCGCTTCCTCGGCCTCCGCAGCCGCGACTACGAGCGGTGCACGCTGAGCCCGAGCGTCCAGATCGCTCTCTCCGACGCCGACATCAAGCGGGCCAAGCAGATCGCGGCCTACCCGTGGTTTGCCGCCAAGAAGGCCTGGCAGAAGGAGATCGCCACGATGCTCTCCAACGGCTTCAAGCTCGAGGTCGAGGCGCTGATTTCCAAGGACATCAGCTACGTGACCGACACCTACACTCCCGAGCGGCTCGCCGCCGGCGACTGGCTCGACTGACGCCGATCGGTTCACCCCGCGGGGCGCTGCCCGCACCCCATAGAAGCCCACCGGCGCGAGCCGGTGGGACGGCGGGCCGTTGGGCGAACCCGCTCCCGAAACCTTCCCGCGTTCCCCCGCCCCTCAAGCCTCCTCGCGAAGCAGCGGGGGCGGCTCCTCGATCTCCTCGAGTTCCGGCGGCAGTTGCAGCTGCCGCATCGTCTCGTCGGTTCGCCGCATCCCCTCGGCGACCTCGTCGACCCGCTGGGCGATCTCGCTGACATCCCGGCGGGCCACAGCGCCCTCGGCCAGGGCCGCGATCTTGGCCTCGAGCCGCTCGATCTCGGCAGCCACCACATTGAGCTTGCGGCGGGCCTCCTCGACGTTGGCCAGCCGTTCGCGGGTGGTACGGAGGTTGTCCTCGACAGCCGTCCGCAGCGGCGCTGAGGATGCGTCGGCCGGGAGCGAGGCCAGCCGCCGCTCGAGCTCCCCGACCCGCTGGCGGAGCTCGTCGTCATCGGTGTGGTCGAGAAACTCCGAGAGCTTGGCCGCGTTCCAGATCATTCGGAGGTGGCCCCAGAGAAGCCGCTCGAGCGACTCGACGCCCCCGGCGTCGGGGCCGATGCTCCCCGGCCCCCGCAGGCTGCCAGCCAGTTCCGTGAGCTTCTGGCAGTGGCTGCGAAGCTGATCGAACCGCCGCAGCAGGTGGGGAGGCAGCTGCTCGCGGATCCGGTCGTAGGCGGCCCGCGTCTCGGCCGTGTCGGCCTGGCGGCGGGCCTTCGCCTCCCGAGCGTCGACCGCGGAGCGAAACCGGTCGTTGCTGAACATGCTGGCGAGGTAGAGCACTTCCCCGGCCGCCACCAGCGGCAGGACGACATCGGGGCGGCCGCTGATCAGGGCAAATGCCGTCCCCGCTCCCACGGCCAGGAGATTCCAGTGGTAGGTGAAGGCGGCCTTCAGGTAGCGTCCGGCTCGTTCAAACATCGGCGGGCAACATGGGCTTCAGGTCAGGGTTCCGGAAGCGGCCGGGCGGCGGCCTCGATCCGCTCGATCGCCTGGTGGATGCGGGTCACTTGATCGTTGAACCAGGGCTCCGACTGGGCCTCCCGGGCCGGGGCCGAGGGGGCCGGGAGGCGGATCTCCTCGGCGATCCGGCCGGGGGTGGTCGCCATCAGAAAGATTCGGTCGCCCAGGTAGACGGCCTCCTCGACCGAATGCGTCACAAACAGGACCGTCGCCTGGACCTCCCGCCAGAGCCTGACCAGCAGGTCCTGCATGTCGAGCCGGGTGGCCGGATCGAGGGCCCCGAAGGGCTCGTCCATCAGGATCACCCGGGGCCGGAGGATCAGCGTGCGGGCGATCGCCACCCGCTGCCGCATCCCGCCGGAGAGCTCGTGGGGATATTTCTCGGCGTCACGGGCCGGATCGAGGCCGACCCGCGCGATCCAGTCGCGGCCCTCCGCCTCCCGCTCGCTGCGGGGCACCCCCCGGCACTCCAGCCCGAAGACGACGTTGTCGAGGACCGTGCGATTGTCGAAGCTCGTGTAGTCCTGAAACACCATCCCCCGGTCGGCACCCGGGCCCACGACCTCGCGGCCCAGCACCCTGACCACGCCGCTGGTCGGCGGATGCTGCGGCCCGAGGCCTGCCACCAGCCGCAGCACCGTGCTCTTGCCGCAGCCGCTGGGGCCGAGAAACGAGCAGAACTCGCCGCGATCGGCCAGGTCGGGAATCGAGAAGCCGACGCCCTCGATCGCCACGAACTCCCGGGGCGTGCCGACGCCGTAGATCTTCGTGACCCCTTCCAGCTCGACCGCCGGGGGCCGCCCGGCGACGGGCGGGCCTGCCGAATCGGCGAACGGCTGCGGCGGGGCGGTGTCGCTCATGGCTGAGGCTCCCCGCCGGTCACCAGCTGCCAGAGCCGGTGAAGGGACCGTCGCAGCAGCCCCCGGCCGCCGTAGCGGTAGGGAAAGAGGTCGCACTGCAGCCACCAGAGCGCCCGGTCGATCGCGTAGGCGAGCAGCGGAATCACGATCAGCACGATCAGGATCGGCTCCCGGTCGCCCCGCCGCTGCGAGACGTTGATCAGGTCGCCGAGGCCGCCGGAGTCACTGCCAAACTTGACCAGCTCCGCCAGCATCACGTAGCCGAAGGCGAGACCGAAGAGCAGCCGCAGGGAGTTGAAGATCGCGGGGGCCGAGAGGGGGGCGAGCACCTTGAGGATGATCTGCGGCCGCGAGGCCCCGAGGGTGAGGGCCGTGTCGACGTACCGCTGGGGCACCTCCCGAACGGCGGCCATCGCGTCGCTGACGACGAAGGCCACGCTGGCGATGAACAAGAACATCACCTTTTGAAACTCGCCGATCCCGAACACGAAGAACGTCAGGGGAATCAGCGCCGCCACCGGAATGTTCCGGCCGAAGATGGTGAGCGGATAGAG
>Ga0129348_1001059_pt1 | contig 10100 bp, 11 predicted proteins | sample CPBDNA_4_FD_94424 | JGI IMG/M metagenome (GOLD analysis project Ga0129348, IMG submission 94424) | Freshwater to marine salinity gradient microbial communities from Chesapeake Bay, USA - CPBay_Sum_27_0.8_DNA | ecosystem: Environmental > Aquatic > Marine > Coastal | place: USA: Chesapeake Bay...
CCCCAGCAGCACGAGGCCTGCATTGATCAGCCAGAAGCTGCGCACCACCGTCTGTTCGCTCCAGCCACCCAGTTCGAAATGGTGATGCAGCGGTGCCATTCGGAACACGCGACGGCCTACGCCATCGGGGCCTTTGGTGGCCTTGAACACCCAAACCTGAAGGATCACGGAGAGGGATTCCGCCAGGAACACACCACCCATCACCAGAAGAGGCCAGAGGCTGTTGCTGAGCAGCGCCACGGCGCTGAGGGAAGCCCCCATCGCCAAGGATCCGGTGTCACCCATGAACAGTCTTGCCGGGTTGCGGTTGTGGGCGAGAAAGCCCAGCCAGGCTCCGGCCATGGCCATGCAGAAGCCAGCCAGGGCTGGATCACCACTGTTGCCACGCAACATCAGCTGCAGGGCAAGCCCTGTAAACACCAAAGCTCCGCAGCCGGAGGCCAGTCCATCGAGGCCATCGGTGAGGTTCGTGGCATTGCTTTCCGCCAGGAACACAAACAGGGCGAGGGGCCAGATCAGCCATCCCAGAGACAGGGTCAGAGCAAAGGGCAGGGCAACGCTGCTGCTGATCCAGCCCTGGGATCCTGCAAGGGCAAGGAAAAGAATCGCTGTCAGGCCCTGCAGCAGCAGCTTGCCTCGTGCCGTCAGTCCTTTGTTCGTCTGTCGTGTGAGGCTGCGCCAGTCATCGATTCCGCCGATGACCATGTAAGCGAGGGTGACCGCTGCAACCGCCAGCAGCCGTGGACCGCTTTCCTCGCCCACGGCACTGAGGGAGCCGACGATCACCCCGACCGGCACCACCAGCAAGCCACCCATGGTTGGTGTTCCGCCTTTGCGTTGATGGGCCTCGGGTCCGTCTTCCCGAATCACTTGCCCCATTTTTAGGGCCCGCAGCTGCGGCACCCCCCAGGCCGTTGTCGCGGCCGCGATCAGGCTGGCCACCAGTAGCGGCAGGCTCAGCAGGCTATTGGGGATCCAACGATCGGCTGCAAAGGCGATGCTGAACACAACGACGGCCAGAACCGTCGCTGCAATGCGTCCGTCTGAACTGGATCTCGGCGCCAGGGAGTCGCTCAAGGCAGGGGCGTTCGGGCGCGCCGAGATTAGGGCGGTTCAGGCCTGTGGGATCAGTCTTCCCAGTTCTCTTCGCTCTGCTCGTCAGCGGCGTTGTAGTCCTCTTTCTCGCCCATCAGTGCGGAGAGTTCTTCCTCTTCCACCGTGCTCACTTCCGGTGAGGTCGACTCCTCGTCTTCCACCAGACGACCGCTGGTCTCCAGCCAGCTCAGCAGATCGGGTTCCTCACGCAGGGGCAGCACCGGTGCGGGCTCCTTGCGCCCGTAGCGGGTCAGAGCCGGGTTGATGCTGTCGAGGGCGCTGCTCATCGCTGAGGACAAGTCCAATCAGTCCAATCCGTCATCATAGGAGACAGCGTTGATGTCCACCTTGCCCCTCAAAGCGTGCCCCTCAAGCTGAGCTCGTTGCTTGGGGTCTGGTTGCTGGCGCTGTTCATCAGCGCTGCATTAAGGCTCTGGGGTGCGACCCATCCAGATCCTGTGCCGCTCGCCTGGCCAGGACTGCTGGTGTTGGTGTTCGGTCCTCCTGTAGTGCTGGCGGTGTGGCTCTTGCTGGGCTGGGCCGACGGGGAGGGAGAATCAGACGATCGTGATCAGGAGTCCAGTTAATGGGGCGCGCGAAGAAAGTGGTGCTCGCCTATTCCGGTGGGGTCGATACCAGTGTCTGCATCCCCTATCTGAAGCAGGAGTGGGGTGTGGAGGAGGTGATCACCTTCGCCGCGGATCTAGGTCAGGGCGATGAGTTGGAGCCCATTCGTCTCAAGGCCCTTGAGGCAGGCGCCAGCCAGTCGCTGGTGGGCGATCTGATCGAGCCTTTTATTCGTGAATTTGCCTTCCCTGCGATTCGTGCCAATGCGCTCTACGAAGGTCGCTATCCCCTCTCCACAGCGCTGGCCCGGCCACTGATTGCCCGCCGTCTCGTGGAGGTGGCTCGCGAAGTAGGTGCCGATGCCGTGGCTCACGGTTGCACCGGTAAGGGCAATGACCAGGTGCGCTTTGATGTGGCCATCGCCGCCCTGGCTCCGGATCTGAAGGTGCTGACGCCCGCTCGAGAGTGGGGCATGAGCCGCGAGGAGACGATTGCCTACGGAGAGCGGTGCGGGATTCCGGCTCCTGTCAGTAAGAAATCCCCTTACTCGATCGATCTGAATCTGTTGGGTCGCAGCATCGAGGCTGGACCGCTTGAGGATCCGATGGTGCCGCCTCCTGAGGAGGTGTTTGCCATGACCGCCTCGATCAGTGATGCCCCCGACCAGGCCGAGGAGATCGAGATCGTTTTTGAAGCGGGCAATCCCGTCAGCATCAATGGCCAGCGCCTCGATCCTGTGGCCCTGATTCGTGAGGCCAACCGTCTGGCTGGCCGTCACGGCATCGGCCGTCTCGACATGATTGAAAACCGGGTGGTGGGCATCAAGAGCCGGGAGATCTATGAGACCCCGGGGCTGTTACTGCTGATTCAGGCCCACCAGGAACTCGAGAGCCTCACCTTGGCTGCGGATGTGCTTCGCACCAAGCGACAGCTGGAGATGCAATGGGCTGATCTCATCTATCAGGGGCTCTGGTTCGGTCCGCTCAAAGAAGCCCTGGATGGCTTTATGGATCGCACCCAGCAACACGTCAATGGGGTGGTGCGTCTGCGCCTGCATAAGGGCAACGCGATCGTGATCGGCAGAGCCTCGGAGACCAGCAGCCTCTATGTGCCGGCCATGGCCTCCTATGGCAGCGACGATCAATTCGATCACCGCGCCGCCGAGGGCTTCATCTACGTGTGGGGGCTGCCGATCAGGCTCTGGGCTGCTGCTCGCCGCCGCTGACGTTCAGGCAGCCCTTTCCGGGACTTCGCGATTGTTGACTTCGCAATTGTTGCGTTGTCTCCAGCGCAGGGCTGCTTTGAGGAGGGGCGGCGTCTTGGTGGTGTTCAGGTCCTGGGCATTGGCCAGGAGTCGATACCGCTCCAGAAGCGGTTCCAGCCGTTGCTGGAACTTGCGTTCGAACAAAGCAGGCAGTTCCTCAAGTAGGGCTTCATACTCCTCAACCCTGGCCTCCAACTCCTGCACGCGCTGCCGGAGTTGATTCACATCGGTTGCTTCTTCCTCGCTGGGCTCATTGAGAGCTCTCCAAACAGGGAAGGGTGCTTGATAGGGGTCCGATCGTTCAGCCATGGCCGGACATTATCGCCGTGCCATGGCTGCATCAATCCCGCTGTTTCAGGAACCGGCTTCAGGCGTTGGCGGTTGCGGTTTCCTGTTCCGCTGCCTGAGGCTCTGCGCTCGCCGCTTCGCTGCCAGGCATCACCCGGGGTGCGGGCAGAGGGCCTTCTTGCTTCACGGTGAGGTAGCGGATCACGTCTTCGCTCAGGCGCATCGCCTTCTCCAGCACGGCCACCTGCTGGCCATCACCGTTGTGGCTGAGCTGCACGTAGATCCCTTCCTTGTGCTTGGCAATCGTGTAGGCCAGGCGGCGCTTGCCGCGCATCTGGTTGTCCAGCACTTCGGCCCCGGCTTCCACAAGGATGTCCCGATACTTGGTGAGATGGGACTCGACTTCCTCTTCCGGAATATCCGGGCGGAGGATGTACATGGTCTCGTAGTAGGGCTGCTGGGTCATGGAATCCGATCCGACGGGGACTGAAGGCTCACCAGGGTGAGCGACGGATTCACCAACTTAACGCCTGGGGGGTTGACAGCTCAGTAGAGCTGCATGCGTACCGCCTGACTGAGACCAGGTAGATCCGGTTCCCGTCCCCGCAGGCATTCGATCACTGCAAAGATCACCACGGCGAGCACGGCGATCACCACCGTGCTGGAGAGGGTTCGCAGCATCAGGCCGCCACCCAGGGGCTGCAGCAGGATTGCGAAGGCATAGCCCAGCAGCACCACGACGATGTCCACCAACAGGGCCTGGAGCGTGTTGAAGCGGATGAAGTAAGGCACGTTGCTGTTGCGAACAACGGCCAAAAACAACAGGAAGAAGATCAGCAGGTTGCCGAAGGGGATTCCCCGCTCCAGCAGCACAAGCGGCAGTGCCGGCAGGGTGAGCCATTGCAGCCAGGGGAACTGACCCATCAGATGGCTGCCAAAGGGGATGGCATCACTCCAGGGCAGCACGTAAACCAGCAGGCCGAGCAGTCGCTGCCAGACGGGGATGGACATGCGGCGGTTATGGCTGGGCTGACGCTAGGCGGTCAGGCCTGAGGGGTCAGTTGTGCCAGGGCGGCCTCTCGCATGATCCCGACTGGAACGTCCTGGCGACCGGACCAGAGGCGCAGGGCGGCTGCCCCCTGTCGCACCAGCATTTCCAGACCGTCCAGGGTCTGACAGCCCTGGGCTGCCGCCAGTTGGAGCAAGCGAGTTGGCCTGGGTGTGTAAATGATGTCGACCATCCAGCTCCCCGGTTTCAGGCGATCGATCTGGTGGGTGCTCAGAGGGCTTGCTTCAGCGGCCTCCGGTTTTGAAGGAGAGGCCATTCCCACAGGGGTGGTGTTCACCACAACATCGCTGTGCTCCAGCGCATCGTTGAGGATCTCGTCGTCACTCCAGAGGAGCGTTTCCAGTTGAGGGGACCAGCTCCCGCAGGCTGCCATCACGTCTTCCAGCACCGTCTGGCGACGACCGGCGATCTGGATCCGGGTGCAGCCGAGTTCGGTCAGTCCTGCCACCACGGCGCGGGCGCTTCCACCGCAGCCCAGCACCAGAGCTCGGCGCTCGCTCCAGTCAGATTCAGCTTCCTGCAGGGGGCTGTAGAAGCCTTCAACGTCGGTGTTGGTGCCAAACCAGCCGCCATCGGCGTGCGGCACCAGGACATTGACGGCACCGACTCTCTGGGCCAGGGGGCTGAGTTCTCGGCAGAGACCGGCAACGGTTTGCTTGTGGGGAATGGTCACGTTCAGGCCGCGGCAGCCGATCGCCTCAAGCCCCTGGGTCACGGTGCCTAGCTGGTCAGCAGGGGTCGGTAGGGCCAGAAACACCCAATCGAGCCCCATCGCCTGCAGAGCAGCGTTGTGCATTGCAGGGGAGAGTGAGTGATGCACCGGATCGCCGAGAAGGCCCACCAGACCGGTGCTGGCGCCGATGGTCCCGGGGCTGGTCATGAACGGGTCTGCGCGCTGACTCCCCAGCCTGCCTGGCCAACTGTTCGGGAACCACACCTCGCCTGTAGGAGCCCCCATTGCTGAGGATGCAGAAGTTCAAGACGGACTCAATCGAGGAGGTGGGATCCCATGGGCAAGGTTGTTGGTATTGACCTCGGCACCACAAACAGCTGTGTTTCTGTGATGGAGGGTGGCAAGCCCACCGTGATTGCCAATGCCGAGGGGTTCCGCACTACCCCCTCCGTGGTCGCCTACACGAAGAATCAGGACCAGCTCGTTGGTCAGATCGCCAAGCGCCAGGCGGTCATGAATCCCGATAACACGTTTTATTCGGTCAAGCGTTTCATTGGCCGTCGTGTCGATGAGGTCAACGAAGAGTCGAAGGAAGTCAGCTACACCGTTGAAAAGGCTGGTTCCAACGTCAAGGTCAAGTGCCCGGTGCTTGACAAGCAGTTCGCCCCTGAGGAGGTGAGCGCACAGGTGCTTCGCAAGCTTGCTGAAGATGCCGGCAAATACCTGGGGGAGACCGTCACGCAAGCGGTGATCACCGTTCCCGCTTACTTCAACGATTCCCAGCGTCAGGCCACCAAGGATGCCGGCAAGATCGCCGGCCTCGAGGTGCTGCGCATCATCAACGAGCCCACGGCCGCTGCGCTTGCCTACGGCCTCGACAAGAAGAGCAACGAGCGCATCCTGGTCTTCGACCTCGGCGGCGGCACCTTTGATGTCTCCGTCCTCGAAGTTGGCGATGGGGTCTTTGAGGTGCTCTCCACCTCCGGTGACACCCACCTCGGTGGTGATGATTTCGACAAAGTGATCGTTGATCACCTGGCTGACAGCTTCAAGGCCAACGAAGGCATTGATCTTCGTCAGGACAAGCAAGCTCTGCAGCGTCTCACCGAGGCGGCTGAAAAGGCCAAGATCGAGCTCTCCAGTGCCACGCAGAGCGAGATCAACCTGCCGTTCATCACGGCAACCCCTGAGGGTCCGAAGCACCTCGACCTCACCCTGACCCGCGCCAAGTTCGAGGAACTGGCTTCCAAGCTGATCGATCGCTGCCGCGTGCCGGTGGAGCAGGCCCTCAAGGACGCCAAGCTCTCCGCTGGTGAGCTCGACGAGATCGTGATGGTGGGTGGTTCCACTCGGATCCCCGCTGTGCTCGAGCTGGTGAAGCGGATCACCGGTAAGGATCCCAACCAGACGGTGAACCCCGACGAGGTGGTGGCTGTTGGTGCCGCCATTCAAGGCGGTGTGCTTGCCGGAGAGGTCAAGGACATCCTTCTGCTGGACGTCACTCCCCTCTCCCTGGGTGTGGAGACCCTCGGCGGTGTGATGACCAAGATGATCTCCCGCAACACCACGGTTCCCACCAAGAAGTCGGAGACCTACTCCACAGCTGTGGATGGTCAGACCAACGTGGAGATTCACGTGCTCCAGGGCGAGCGCGAGATGGCTTCCGATAACAAGTCGCTTGGAACCTTCCGTCTTGATGGCATCCCCCCCGCCCCCCGTGGCGTGCCTCAGATCGAGGTGACCTTTGACATCGACGCCAACGGCATCCTCAGTGTCACCGCTAAGGACAAGGGCAGCGGCAAGGAGCAGTCCATCTCAATCACCGGTGCCTCCACCCTCAGTGATTCCGAGGTCGACAAGATGGTGAAGGATGCCGAGGCCAACGCCAGCGCCGATAAGGAAAAGCGCGAAAAAATCGACCTGAAGAACCAGGCCGAGACCCTCGTCTACCAGGCCGAGAAGCAACTGGGCGAACTCGGTGACAAGGTTGACGATGCCGCCAAGGCCAAGGTGGAGGAGAAGCGCACCCAGCTCAAGGAGGCCACCGAAAAGGAGGACTTCGACGCGATGAAGTCTCTGCTGGAGCAACTGCAGCAGGAGCTCTATGCCTTGGGTGCCTCCGTTTACCAGCAGGCCGGTGCTGATGGCGCTGCAGCCCCAGGTGCTGATGGTGCTGCCGGTGCCGCCGGATCCAGCAGCGATGCTGGTGACGATGTGATTGACGCGGAATTCACTGAATCGAAGTGATTGCCGCCTGAGCGTCGTTCGCTCGATCTGCGCCATCAAGAAAGGGGGCCCTAAGGCCCCCTTTTTGCTGTCTGACGCATCAGACGGATCGGTCTCAGAGGATCACTGGCTGATCTCAGACACAGCAGCCTTGGCCTTCTCCACGACCCCTGCGGGCAGGCTCACATAACCGAGGGATGGGGCCTGGCTCTGGGCTGTGTCCGAGAGCATGAAGTCGAAGGTCTTCTTCAGGCGATCGGTCTTGTCGGCATTCCCGGTTTTGTAAGCCAGGATCCAGGTGAAGGTGACGATCGGGTAACCCTTGGGTGGATTGGGATTACCACCGATCAGATCGGGGCCGAGATCGATGGAATCGAGAGCCAGGCTTTCGGTCTCGTTGGTGGGCTTCACCAGCTCGCCAGAGGCATTGGTGAGAGCGGCAGCTTGCAGATTGCCCTTCACATAGGCCGATTCCACATAGCCGATGCCGCCCTGGATCTGGTTCAGCTGGGCTGCCACGCCTTCATTGCCTTTGGCCCCGACACCCGTGGGCCATTTGATCGATTTGTTTGCGCCTGGGCCGTTCTTCCAGGCTTCACTAATGGCGGAGAGGTGCTTGGTGAAGTTGTAGGTGGTGCCGGATCCATCGGAACGGCGCACCACGGTGATGGCCTGATCGGCGCAACCGAGCTCCTTGAAGTTGCTGATCTTGCCCAGGAAGATGCCAGCCAACTGCTCTTGGCTCAGTTTCAGGTCGCAGCCCTTGAGGTTGTAAGCCACGGCAATGGCACCAGCGGTCATCGGGATTTGCAGCACACCCCGCTTCACCTGGGCAATCTCCTCCGCCTTCATTGGTTTGTCGGAAGCACCGAAGTCCACGGTGCCCGCGGTGAATTGCCGCACACCGGCGCCGGATCCGACCGACTGGTAGTTCACGTTCACGCCCTGGGGGGCCAGCTCCTGGAACCAACGGGTGTAGATGGCTGCTGGGAAGGAGGCACCGGCGCCGTTGAGGTTGCCTTTGACCTGATCACCACCGCCACTGCCACCGAAGGAACAGGAGGCGAGGGCGAAGGTGGCGGTCACGCCAGCAGCGGCGGTCAGAGCGCGGCGCAAGGGTGTGGATTGCATGGACACCAAGGGCAAAGAGGCATGGAGCAACACTCCATAACCGGACCCTATGCAGACCTTTTCGGGTTGGCCTTTAAGAGCCTGTAAGGCTCTTGTCATCATCGGGTTGTGATCTGTTCGCAGACCCACTCCGCTGTTGCCGGAGCCAGCAGCACACCGTTTCGGTAGTGGCCACTGGCCAGGATCAGGCCTGGTTCGAGCACCTCCAGGAGTGGTGCAGGCCGATCGATCGGTCGGGCTCGAAGCCCTTGCCAGTGCTGGACGACGGTTGCCCGCTGCAACCAGGCGGGAGCCTGGCCTTGCAGGGAGAGCAGCTGGTTCAGGGCTTGCGGATCGGCCTGGGTTCCTGGCTCCAGGGTTGCTCCCAGCCAAAGTCGTTGACGACCGTTCGCCGATGCACCCTGCCGCACCAGATTGATGCCCTGGCAGACCAGCACTGCCGGCCAGGGGGAGCAGGGTGCGCTTGCTTCCGCCAGCTCCAGGTCCAGCACTTGGCCTAGGACCGGTTCCATCGCACGCTGATGGCCCAGTTCTGTCAATAACGGTTGGGCGGCCAGGGCACTGCAGACCACCACCTGGTCGGTTTCGAGCAACCCACTGCTTTGAAGCTCCAGAGTCCAGGGTTTCCCGATCAGCGCAGGCGATGGTTGAGCGCGGCGGATTCTCGTCACCGCTTCGCTGATCAGGGTCACATCGAGCCGAGTCAGCTGCTTCCGCAGGGCCTTCAGGAGCGCTAGGGGATCAATGCGTCCATCCTGGGCGGAGTGGAGGGCTCCATGCTCTCCGCCAGGCCAGTCGGGATGCTGCCGCTGCAGGTGCTCCTGGCTAAGGAAACGCAGCCCTGAACTCTCACGCTCCTCGGCAAGCGCTTGCATCCGCAAGCCTTCTTCTGCGGTGGCGGCCACTTGCACCAAAGGTGTCTGGAGCTGAAGTGGCTGCTCTTGGTCACCGAGCTCCTCTGCCCATTGCGGCCAGAGTTCCATGCTGCGTCGCCGCAGGCGCCAGGCGCGACCACTGGATCGCCTGAAGACCAGTCCCATCAGGATTCCCAGGGACGCGACGGTGCCGCTGTCGAGCGGACCGGAACGCTCTCCGGAGGGGGGTGGAGAGCCGAGGCTGGGATCGATCAGGGTGACGGAATGACCGGCCTTGGCGAGGCGCCAGGCGCAGCCGGCCCCAACGGCTCCGGCTCCGATGACAGTGACTGAGGCGCTCAGCTGAGGGCTTGGGCGGGGATCACCTTGGCGTAGTTGGAGAAGCCGGTGGCGACTTCCACATAGGCCTTCTGGAGCTTCACACCGTCCTGGAGTCGGGCTGCTTCGTCAAGGTTCGCCAGGGCGTCCTTCAGGGACGTAGCCAGCTCATTGGCTTCTGCCCGGTCGCCTGGCAGCAGACGCTGATTGATGTACAGCATTTCGCGGCCGACTTCCTGCATGGGCCCATGGATCAGGTTGCGGGTGAAGGTCCAGTCGCGCTTGTTCACGAGCGCTGCCAGTTCAGGCAGTCGCTCCTGGGCACTGGTGAATCCCTCTGCCTGACGGCGGATTACGGCCATCTCCTCGGGGCTGATGGTGGCGGGCTTGGCCTTCGCGCCGCCGCTGCAGGCCGCAAGGCCAAAGCAGAGGACGAGGCAGAGGCAGAACGCAGCGAGGCGACGCATGGCGCTCAGCATTGGGATTCCAGGGAAGACCCGAGGACTTTAACCGTGATCGCACAGGGTCAGAATCGATGTTTCCACGTTGATGAATCGTGTCATCCCCATCGGTGATTCTTCAGGTGATCTGTCC
>Ga0129348_1001062_pt1 | contig 10082 bp, 8 predicted proteins | sample CPBDNA_4_FD_94424 | JGI IMG/M metagenome (GOLD analysis project Ga0129348, IMG submission 94424) | Freshwater to marine salinity gradient microbial communities from Chesapeake Bay, USA - CPBay_Sum_27_0.8_DNA | ecosystem: Environmental > Aquatic > Marine > Coastal | place: USA: Chesapeake Bay...
CACAACGATTGGGATCCATTAGAAGAAATAATAGTAGGTCATGCCCATCATTCACGCATAGCAACAGACATTTCAGCAAGAAGTTTTAGTTATGCAAACTTTCCAAAAGAAGACGTAGAAAAATTAGAAGGCACTTACCCCCAATGGGTAATCGATGAAGCCAACGAAGATGCTGATGGCTTGGCAGACACATTAACAAAAATGGGCATAAAAGTTCACCGACCTAAAATTATTGATTGGGACAAAGTAAATTACGATATTGGTCAAGGTTGGAATACCAAAGGCTGGTATAGTTGGTGTCCAAGAGATTTAATACTGCCATTAGGAGATATGTTAATAGAAACTCCTACTCCCGTAAGAGCAAGATATTTTGAAACAAGACTATATGAAGACATAATGTATGAAGCATTTGAAGATGGTGCATTATGGTTTTCAGCACCTAAGCCAAAACTACATGACGACATGTACACTTTCGAAGATATAGAAAACAAACCAACATTGTTAAACCATGAGATTTGTTTTGATGCACCGAACATTGTGAGAGTTGGTAGAGATTTATTATATCAAGTAAGTAACTCAGGCAACATGAAAGGCTTTAAGTGGCTTAAAAGATTATTAGAGCCAATGGGCTACAAATTACATTACAGCGAACTTTACAGTTTTGCACATTTTGACAGCACCATTGTTCCGCTAAGACCTGGACTAGTATTAATGAACAGTTCAAGAGTAACACCAGACAACTGTCCTGAAATGTTTGCAAAGTGGGATAAGATTTGGTTTGATGATTGTGTAGTACAAGGTAGTAAATTAGCAGAACAAGGCTATGTGCCGCCATGCTCTCCCTACATCGGTATGAACTTACTCAGCGTAGATGAGAATACGGTAGTCTTAGACTCAGCACAAGAGCCTCTAATGCGTGAGTTAGACAAATATGGTATTAACAGTGTACCTGTCCAATTCCGTCACAGTATGACGCTCTCAGGCGGTATACATTGTGCAACATTAGACTTAAGAAGAAGAGGAACTTTAGAGAGTTATTGTGATTAAATACGGGAACATCAAAATCGATATTCCAAATGCTCAATTAGAGAATATAAGATTCCAAGATTATTTTCAATGCTATCAACAATATGAAGCATTAGAAAAATATTACACAGAGCATAATAGCAGTATTTGGCAAATGTTCGAAGATTCTCCCGACTGGGTGCATAATCTAGCAAACCTAATACCGCAAGATTTTGATCATCATGTAGTTAGTGTTATTAAAATTAATCCAGGACAAACTATACCTCACCATGTAGATAAACATTTTAAATTAAAACAAGAACACGGAGATGGTGAAAGTTATAGATATTTAATTTTTTTAGAAGATTGGAAACGTGGGCACTATTATGAAGTTCACGATCAACCTTTTACAAAATGGAAGGCAGGAGATTGGGTTAAGTTTGGTATCGACGACTGGCACATTGCAGGTAATATGGGCGACGAACCTTTTTATTCTGCACAAGTTACGGTACTAACTAATGTTTAAAGGCAATGTAGACTTAAATCATATAACAGAAGAAATGTTATATAGATTAAAATTTACAGAGCACACTAATACAGTGTATAGTGGCGGATACTGGAAATCCTTAGGAGTTGCAGTGCCAGATTATCCACACGAAGCACCTTGGGTGTGGCAAGTGTTTGAAGATGATTGTCCGCCTTGGGTAAAAGAATGCAAGTTTAAATTTCCTTGGTTGAAGTACAGTGTAGTTACTGTAAATAAATTAATGCCAGGTAGATTTATTGCACCACATGTAGATACACTATACAAGTTAAGAAAAAATGTAGAAGACCAAGGATATGATACAATAGACCTCTTACCAGTGAGAATTAATTTATTTCTTCAAGATAGGTTAATGGGTCATTACTTTGAAATGGATAACAACACATGGCTAGATTATAAAAAGGGCGATTTTACTATTATAGAAAAAGATGTTCCGCACCTAGTTGCTAATTTAGGATATGAACCAAGATTTACAATGCAAATCACAGGATATGCAAAAAAAGAGGATATAACATGAGGATTTTTATAACGGGTGCAGACGGTTTCATAGGTCAGCATATGGTCGAGAGACTTAAAGATAAACACAAACTTGAATTCTTAACTGAAGATTTAAGAGATCATGAAAAAGTTGGATTTCAAATTAGACAGTTTGATCCAGAAATAATTGTACACTTAGCCGCAAGAACAGAAGTAGAGCAAAGTTTTTATGAGCAAATTACATTCAGCGAAATAAATTATACAGGTACTGTTAATTTAATTGAAATTGCTAAAGACTTGCCTAACCTTAAAAACTTTGTATTTGCAAGTACAATGGAAGTATATGGGTGGCAACCTATTAGCGATATTATCAAAGAAGGCAAAGAAGAAAATATTATTGCTTTTAATGAAACTACGCCGCCAAATCCAAATGCTCCGTACGCCGTTGCAAAATATGGCTGTGAAAAATATTTAGAATATGCTCATAGAAGTTATGGACTACCATTTACAGCAATACGTCAAACAAATGCTTATGGTAGAAAGGACAATGACTTTTTTGTTACAGAACAAATTATTACACAGATGCTTAAAAATCCAAAAGAGATTAATTTGGGATATGGCGAACCATATAGAAACTTTATTTACATAGATGATTTGCTTGATGTATGGGAAGCAGTTATTACACACCCTGAGGAATGTGCTGGAGAAATATTTTGTATTGGCCCAGACAATGCAATTAAGATTAAAGACTATGTTAAACTTATTGCAAATAAACTAGGCTGGAACGGACATGTCAATTGGAACACAAAACCTAAACGCCCAGGAGAAATTTATCTTTTAAACAGCACCAATCACAAAATTACCAGTAGACTTGGTTGGACGCCTAAAGTAGGACTTAGTGAAGGATTAGATAGAACTATTGCTGTATGGAAAAACATCATAGAAAACAATCTGCCTCACAATCAAAGAAAGAATTTTAGTAGAGGAAAATAATGTTAAGTGTTGGCCTGATACAGCCTAATTTTCAAACAGGCCCAAAGCACTTAAATAGTTTTTATTTGCCGTATACTGTTGGGCTACTTTGGTCATATGTTACCCAAGATCAAGTTATAAAGGATAATTATCGCCTTTATGACATGCTGTTTCGACGAGAGAACCTACAAGATGCTGTTGAATATTATAAACACTGTGATGTGTTATTTGTAAGTTTTTATATATGGAGTTCACAGTATTGCTATCAGTTTTCTAAAAAAATTAAAGAAGCAAATCCTAATATTAAAATTATAGCAGGAGGCCCTGATCTAGATTGGAGAGACAAACAATTTTTCAATAACCATCCTTATATAGATTTTTTAGTTGTTGGCGAAGGCGAAGAAGCATGTAAAGAAATACTCAAAGACATACTAAACAATAGTAATGAAAAACAAATTTATACAGCACCTAGAATCAAAGATCTAAATCTTCCGAGTCCTTATCTCAACGGTGTCTTTGATGACCTTATGGAACAACATAAAGATATCGAATGGATACCTACATTAGAAACAGATCGAGGTTGTCCTTATGCATGTACATTCTGTGATTGGGGGAGTTTAACTGCTAGTAAGATGTACAAAGTTTATTTTGATCGTATAGAAAACGAACTACAGTGGTTTGCAGATAAAAAATTGCCATTTATGGCTATGACAAATAGCAATTTTGGAATTTACAAAGATCGCGATATGCAAATTACAAAAATTATCACCGACAATAAAAAGAATACAGGTTATCCTAGTGGCATAAGTGTTAGTTATGCAAAAAACAGTAACAAAACAATTATTGATATTTTAAACTTGTTTGATGAAGCCAAAATACAAACAGGATTTGTTTTAAGTTTGCAAACAGGTGACGATAATGTATTAGAAATTATAAAAAGAAAAAATTTAAAAATAAATGTACTAGAAGACATAGTTGAACTTGCTAACAAAAATAATATACCACTACTAACAGAACTAATAGTAGGCTTGCCAGGTGAAACAAAAGAAACTTGGAATGCAGGACTTGAAAAAATTATACAGTCCGGTATTACTCAATTGGAAATTTTTAAATTAGCACTTCTTGTAAATGCACCGATGATGGACGAACAAGCAGAAGAATATGAATACAAAACTTTTAGTTCTTATGACTACTTCTACGACACCAGTGAAGAAAACATTGTCAGTGAAATCGAACAAGGCATAGGAGAAAACATACAGATAGTTCTGAGCAATAATTTAATAAGCGAACAAGATATGCGTGATATATTAAAATTCACTTGGTTTCTAATAGGTATGTACTCCGGCGGCATCACAAGACTAATTGTAGACTATTTGCATAGAAGTAAAAATATTCCATACATTGAATTCCATCAGCAGTTGTACAATTACTTTCAACAAGAGCAATTTATGTTTGGTAGTATTTTACAAGAAATGGATAATTGTCTAGATGAATGGATAGAAAAAGGTTATGTTACAAATACATTGGGTGGTTTTAAATTTATAGGTTGGAATTTTATTTCTTGCTTAACGCCTATACTCCATTCTACAAACAATGTAAAGAAAACTATCACTGATGTAAAACATTTTGTTAAAACTCATTACAACATACAAGATGACATACTCGACGAATACGAATTTTTTACAAACAAATTTATTAAACAATATGGCGAGTACATTTACGAACCAATACAAGTAACATCTAATACAGATTTACTCCCATCAACTTCTTATCAATTTACTGACAGATATGATCAGTATCCTAACACCAAAGAAGAACACAACGAGTTAGTTGTGTTTGGCAGAAGAAAGACTTGGTATTTGAATAAAATCATAACTCTTGACAAATAACTAAGTAGTGTTATAATTAACTTTTAACTATTAAGGAAGTAGCACTATGGACTTTGGAACAGCCGCACTTTTTATTGGCTTTATTGCGATAAACACAGTTTTTTCGTATAATGCAGGTAAAAAGGATGGGATTTTTACCGGAATGATAAGTATTACTCAGTTTTACAAAAAGAGAAGTGCTCTAAAAGATAAACAGAGCATATTAGGATTTGAAAATTGGCCTGTTGAAATACAAGCATGTTTTATTAACCCCAATCCTGACAACTTTGAAGACTGAGAATTATGCCAAGAAAGAAAAGTAAAAATATCTATTTAATGCCTGAGCCCGATTGGCTCAGCATAAACAATGTAAAAACTGAAGAAGAGAAGCAATCTCTTTATAGAAAGTTTGAATATTTTGTACACTATGAGATTCCAGACAAGAAAGCAGATAGCACTGTTAGAAATTGGCTAGATAAAGATAGTGGCCTAGATCCAGAACTAATTAAAAAGTTAAAAAGAGTTCCTGATGTTTGGTTTAGAACTTTTGCTAAACACACATACATCTGGACAAAAACAAATGGATACATGCATCCAGATGTCAGAGAACATCTGCTAAAGAAAATTCCTGATCTAGAGGACAAAGCAGAAACAATCATAGAAGAAAAACAAAGGAAAGCAGAAGAAAAACCTAAAGTGGTTATTAGCATTCAAGAAAGAATGAAACAACAAGTTACACCGCTTATGGCAGAATGGGAATATTATGTTGATCAATTAGTTGATGGAGAGTTTGATCTTAAAAAGTTTGATCCTTATAATGAAATGAGAGCATATGACGGTGGGTGTATAAAACCTAATCATGCTAAAATTATCAAAGATGAGTTTCAAAATCAATATGAAGAGGCTTTGCTTTTAAAAGAATGGTCTGATGAATACATCAAAGAAGCATACTCTAATTTTGATAAAAAGACTCGCGAAGATTATCTAGCATTTTATGAAAAAATTAATTCAGCATGTGATACATTTATTGAAACAGGTAAAGCAAAACGTAAGCCACGCAAACCCAAAGCAGTCAGCAGAGAAAAGTTAGTAGCAAAACTTAAATATCAACTTAATGATCCTGAACTGGGCATCGCAAGTATTACTCCTACTGATATTATTGAAGCAACTGAAGTTTGGGTATACAATACTAAAAATAGAAAACTTGGTGTCTATGTAGTTGATGATCTAAAAACAGGCATGGGTGTAAAAGGGACGTCTATCATAGACTTCAATACAAGTAAAAGCATACAAAAAACTCTTAGAAAACCAGCAGAACAACTTAAAGATTTTAAAGGATCTGCTAAAACTAAGTACCAAAAAGCATTCAAAGAGATAAAAACAACTGATACTAAGTTAAATGGAAGATTTAACGATAACACGATCATACTTAAAGCATTCTAATTTAAAAGAAGATAAATAGTAGTATGGCAAATGATATCGGATATAACAATAGAGAAGAGCTCATCAGAGAAACACAACTACGTCTAGCAGACGGCATAGTTGATGTTGAACTAGATCGTGAGCATTATGACGTTGCAATTAAAAAAGCATTGTCTAAATACCGTCAACTTAGTTCTGGTTCTGTAGAAGAAAGTATTATTTTTATCAATACCCAAGAAGGACAAACAGAATATACACTTCCTGATGAAGTAATGGAAGTGCGTAGATTGTACAGAAGAGGTATTGGTACTAACAGCGGCGGTGGCACAAACTTTGATCCGTTTGATGTTGCATTCAATAATATGTACATGTTACAAGCAGGACAAATAGGTGGACTTGCAGTATTTGATGCATTTGCACAATACAAGGAAACTATTGGTCGTGTGTTTGGTAGCGAATATAATTTCCTTTGGAATAGAAATACTAAAGTATTAAAAATCTTACGCAATGTAAGACACGAAGAAGAAGTTGCTGTAGGTGTGTACAATTACATACCAGAAAGTATTTTGCTTAAAGATGTTTATGCAAGTGACTGGTTAGCGGCGTATACTTTATCGCAATCTAAATATATGTTAGGTGAAGCAAGAAGTAAGTATACCAGTGGACTACCAGGTGCAGGTGGAGCCATCCAGTTAAACGGAACCGAACTTAAAGCAGAAGCACAAGGCGAATTAGAAAAACTAAATGAGCAAATACATTTAATGGAAGAAGGAAATGACCCTCTAGGATTTGTTATAGGTTAATAAATGAAGATAATTGGCATTGTAGGATTTATAGGCTCAGGAAAAGACACAGTAGCAAAAGAATTTGTAAATGTTGGTTGTGTTCAAGATAGTTTTGCATCTCCTCTTAAAGATGTTTGCAGTGCAGTTTTTGGTTGGGATCGAGAAGCAATCGAAGGTGATACAATAGAAAGCAGAGAATTCAGAGAAACTCCTGACATATATTGGACTAAAAAAACAGGCATAGATAATTTCACTCCGCGTTTAGCATTACAACTAATGGGCACCGATGTAATGCGTAACCATTTTCACGAAGATATTTGGATAGACAGTTTAGAATACAGGTTAAGAAAAAAATCTGAATCTAGGTGTGTAGTAGTCAGCGATGCACGATTCACTAACGAACTAGATCTAATTAAAAAATTAGGTGGTACTATTATTTGGGTACAACGTGGTGATTTACCAGAGTGGTTTGAGACCGCAAAACAGGCTTCTTCTAATGCAGTATCACGCAAAATTATGGAAACACGATACAGAGATGTACACGAAAGTGAATGGAATTGGGCAGGTTATCCGGTAGATTATGTCATTCACAATAATGGTACACTAATAGACCTTAAAAAAGAAGTTGCATTTGTGCAAAGCAAAGTAATGGAATCTATACTAAAATTAGTATAATATCGTCTAATATCGCTCAACTTTCTAAAAAGCCTAAAAAACTCCAAAAAAGATAAATAATAGCATACGAAGATATCGTATCTTAATATATTAGGAGAAAATTATGGCAACATTAGTAAGTCCTGGTGTTAGCATAAGTGTTTCAGATGAGAGTTTTTACGCCCCAGCAGGCGCAGGTACAGTTCCTTTAATCGTTATTGCAACGGCTCAAGATAAAACTGCACCAGACGGTACATCTACAGCGGCTTATTCTACATCAGCAACAGCAGGCAAACTCTACCAGATTACATCTCAAAGAGAATTGCTACAGTCATATGGTAACCCAAACTTTAAAGTAGTAGGCGGTACACCAGCACATGGCGACGAAACAAACGAATACGGACTAATGGCGGCTTATAGTTACTTAGGTATTTCCAATAGAGCATACGTTCTAAGAGCAGACGTTGACTTAGGTCAATTAGAAGCAAGTTCAACTGCACCTTCAGGCGCACCATCAAATGGTGCTTACTGGTTAGATCTTAATTCTACAGTATGGGGTGTTAAAGTTAGACAAGGAAGTAAATGGGTAAGTGAGTCAGCAAATGTATTAGTTCCTGGAGCATCAGACATCCAATCAAACGGTACACCTAAATCAGCATTCGGTAAGAATGATCAGATTTGTGTAAGATATTTTGATAATGATGGAACTACTGCTTCAGACATCAGCATTTACCAAAAGAAATCAGGCACATGGTACAAACTTGGTACTAGTGCATGGATATCTGCTTCAAGCAACGATTTCCAATTTGCATCGCATTTAGCAGTTCCAACACTTAGAAGTGATAGTTCTGCTTTACAAGACGGTGACATTTACATCCAAACAACATCAGTAAATAATGGTAGTGATTTAGATTTATCGAAATATAATTCTTCATCAAGTCAATGGATACAAGAAATTGTAGCAATCAACCAATATTCACGTAGTGCAAAATTTAGTTTTGGTGCAGACCTTGTTAAAGGTAGTGTTTGGTTTGATCACGATGGTGAAAACGACACAGCAACGATTGTTCCTAAAGCATGGAACGGTGCAAGTACATTAACTGTGCAATCAACTTCAGCAATCGCCGACACTGCTATTGCAAACACATTTGTAGACGCAGTTAACCCAGCATTTTCAATCACAGCAAATGCTTCATTAGTTGATATTGATGTTTACTTAACATCAGAAACAAATGGAAACATTTCAGTTGATGATATTGTTACTGACATTCAATCAGCATTATCAAGTGCAAACGTAACAACTACATACGCAGACGAACTTTCTGCAAGTAATGTAGACGGTAAAGTTACAATCGTAAACAGCAAAGGTAATGACATCGAGTTTAAAATAGGTACTAGTTCATTCGGATTAGGTCAGATCTTTATGCCAGCAGTAGTAAGCAGTAACTGGGAAGCAATTAGTTATGATGCAAGTTCAACAGCACCAGTAGGTTCAACTGCTAATGCTACATTATGGTATGATGCTGATATTAGTACAGTAAACATTGATTTACTAGAACATGATGGTAACACATGGGTAACATGCACATATGATCATCAAACTAAAGCAACAGAACCAACTGTACAATCAGATGGTACAAGTTCATTAGTAGATGGTGACATTTGGATTAACAGTGCAGACAGCGAAAACATCAAACTTTATAGACATGATGGTAGTAACTGGAACTTAGTTGATATGACAGACCAAAGCACAGCAGACGGTGTATTATTTGCAGACTTTAGAGCAAGTTCAAGTGCATCATTAGACGCAGATGCTCCGTCCCCTACATTATACCCTACAGGTATACTTGGATGGAACATGAGAGCAAGTGGCGGTAACGTTAAAGAATACAGAGTTAATTACACTGTAGGCAGTGATGTTATTGGTAACACATGGGTCTCACATAGTGGTCTTAAGTCAGATGGTTCACCATACTTACTAAGAAAGGCACAAAGAAGATCAGTAGTTAAAGGACTACAATCAGCAATACAAAGCAACGATGACATTAGAAACGAAACTAACAGATTTAATGTTGTTGCAGTACCTGGATATCCAGAACTAGCAGATGAAATGTTAGCACTAGGTGTAGACAGAAAAGATACTGTATTTGCATTGATTGATCCACCATTTAGACTAGAAAGTGCGGCACAGAGTGTTAAGAATTGGGCAACCAACTCAGGTAACGCAGGTGAAAACGGTGAAGATGGATTATTAAGTAGTTCGCCACAAGCGGCTGTTTATTACCCACACGGTTTAAGCACAAACTTAGATGGTACAAACGTAATGGTTCCAGCGTCACACATGGCATTGAGAAC
>Ga0129348_1001067_pt1 | contig 10072 bp, 10 predicted proteins | sample CPBDNA_4_FD_94424 | JGI IMG/M metagenome (GOLD analysis project Ga0129348, IMG submission 94424) | Freshwater to marine salinity gradient microbial communities from Chesapeake Bay, USA - CPBay_Sum_27_0.8_DNA | ecosystem: Environmental > Aquatic > Marine > Coastal | place: USA: Chesapeake Bay...
AGAAAGAATAGGTTCCATTAGCTTGTTACCTTTCTGATCCATTGATCAACTGTTACCGCGCCAATGATCAGCATGCCGATCAACATGAATGTCCACTGGGGATCTGCACCCGCCATCCGAAGGCCCAGTTCAAATACGCCAACGATCAAGGCGCCGAAAAATGCGCCGACAATGGATCCGCGCCCGCCAAATAGGGAGATGCCGCCGATCACAACCGCTGTGATAGCCTGAATATTCCCCACTACACCTGTTGAGGCAGAGGGGGATACCGAACTAAACCGTCCAATCATAACCCATGCAGCCAAGGCGCAGATGAAACCAGCAAGCATGTACACAGACATCAACGTGCGGTGCACGTCGACGCCTGCAAGTTCAGCGGCCTCGGGGTCATCACCAACGGCATAAACATGGCGCCCCCATGCGGTTGAACGCAGCGCGTAGGCCAAGATAATTACCAATGCAACCATCAGCACCACGCCAAAGGTAAATGTCGCGCCACCGAATTTGATTTTGGTGCCCAAGAATTGGAGGAAGGCCGCCTGTTCTGCGATATCCTGACTGCGCAAAGTTTCGTTTGCTGAATATAGGTAGTTCGCGGCCAAAACGATTTGCCACATGCCAAGCGTCACGATGAATGGGGGAAGCTTTACGCGGCTAACCAACCAACCGCTGATCGCACCAAGTCCAGTGCCCACAGCCAAGCCAAGTGCTACGGACATGGGCGCAGGAATTCCATATCGAAAACTAAATTGCCCCATGATCACTGTGCAAAATACAGCAATCGCACCAACAGACAGGTCAATCCCCGCCGTCAAGATAATAAGGGTTTGCGCTGCGGCAAGAACGCCGACAATTTGGACCTGTTGCAAAATAAGGGTTAGCGCGAAGGGCGAGAAAAATTTTGACCCCAATAAAATGCCAAATAACGCGATGGCAAACACGAGGACGATTAACGGAACAAGGGCAGGGGTCACATGAAGCGCGTGTTGCAAACGGCCGACGAATCCTTTGCGATGGTCGTTGAAATCGGCCACTTCATCGGATGCGTCCGATACTGCCTTTTCATAATCTTGCGAAGATGACATTTACATTCCTTCCTCAATCGCCCGCGGTTTCAGTTTGTATGTCGTATTATATGCTGAGAGCGGACGATTGTCCGCTCCCAAATTCCTGATGGCCCAAGGGCCAATCGGGAGGAGAAATTATCCCCAGCAGAGGTTTGTACCTTCTGCAACATTGATGCTGTCGACACCATCAACTGCTTCTGCAGCAACCAATGATACACCAGTGTCTAGGAAGTTTTTGCCAGGTGTGTTTGCAGGCAATGTTCCGTCTTTTGCAAATTGTGCAATCGCTTCGATACCAAGGGATGCCATCAACAATGGGTATTGTTGTGATGTCGCTGCAATCACACCGTCTGCAACGTTTTTAACACCTGGGCATCCGCCGTCTACAGATACGATTGTGACATCGTTTTCACGACCAATTGCCTTTAGCGCTTCGTATGCACCTGCGGCCGCTGGTTCGTTGATTGTGTAGACAACGTTGATCATCGGATCTTGGGCTAGGCAGTTTTCCATCGCTGTGCGACCGCCTTCTTCGTTACCCGCTGTGACCTCGTTACAAATGATGCGTGCGTCTGTTTCGTCGCCCCATTTGTTTGGGTCACCTAGGTCAATACCAAAGCCTTTAAGGAAACCTTGGTCACGTAGAACGCCAACTGTTGGCTGGCTGATCGCAAGGTCAAGCATCGCGATTTTTGCATTTGCCGCATCTGCGCCAAGTGCTGCTGCTGCATATTGACCGATCAATTCACCCGCTAGGAAGTTATCTGTTGCGAATGTTGCGTGTGCCGCGCCAATTGGTTCCAGCGGAGTATCAAGCGCGATCACCAATAGACCTGCATCTTTCGCCTGTTCAACCGAAGGAACGATTGCAGCTGTGTCAGACGCTGTCAAAAGGATACCTGATGCACCATCTGCGATACATGTTTCGATGGCTGCAACTTGGCTTTCGTTGTCGCCGTCGATTTTACCCGCATAGCTTTTCAGTGTTATGCCAAGCTCTTCTGCTTTCGCAGCAGCGCCTTCGCGCATTTTTACGAAGAAGGGGTTTGTATCTGTCTTTGTGATCAAGCATGCGCTTGTAGAGTGGCTGCCCGCAAGCGCGGCGCCAGCAGTCGCGACTAGGGCAATCGCAGTCGCTGTCATTAACTTTTTCATTTTATTCTCCCATTGGTTGTGCCGAGTGAAGCGCACTCAAAAACGCCACACGCGAGTGCTTCACATTAAGCGACGATTCTTGAGGTTAGTCAATAAATAAATCAACTTTATTTATTATTGATTTTTGATTTGATTTCGGTGTTAATTAACGCGATAGACCGCAGAGCTCTGACGCGGGATGGTGAAGAATGACGGACCAGGCCTCAAAATTTGACGTTGAAGGAACGAACCAATCGGGCGTGCGGGAACGCAACGAACGACTTGTGTTATCGATCCTGCGTCGGGAGGGGCCATTGCCCAAAGCGGAAATTGCACGTCGTACCGGTTTATCGGCGCAAACGGCATCTGTGATCATGCGCGCATTAGAAAGCGATGGTCTGATCGCCAAGGGGGAAAAGGTGCGCGGGCGCGTGGGCCAACCATCGGTTCCAATGTCACTTGCACCTGATGGTGCTTATTTCTTTGGGCTGAGCGTGGGACGGCGGTCTGTTGAATTGATCCTGACGAATTTTGTTGGCCAAGAAATTGAGCATCGCCGCGAAAGCTATGCCTACCCCCTGCCGTCTAATGTCTTGGACTTCGTGCAGTCAGCTTCAGATGAAATCTTGCAGGATTTAGAGCCTGCACAAGCAGATCGAATATCTGGCATGGGAATCGCGATTCCCTTCTTTTTATGGGATTGGGCGGTCACGATTGGTGCCGACCCTGAAAAAATGGATCACTGGAAAAATTTTGATCTTCGGAACGAATTGTCCAAATTATTTGAATTTCCAATTTACCTTGGGAATGATGCCTCCTGTGCCTGTGGCGCTGAACTGGTGTTTGGCGTTGCGGAAACGCCTGCCGATTTTCTGTATATCTATTTTGGCCACTTCATCGGTGGGGGTGTTGTGATGAATGGGTCGCTTTATAAAGGTTCCTCTGGAAATGCAGGCGCGATTGGCCCCTTCCCAATCAATGGGCGTCAAATGGTGGATGTTGCGTCGTTAAACGGATTGGAACGTCGTCTTATCGAGGCGACAGGTAGTGCCGCTGAAATAGTCGAAAAAACCGAAAATTGGAATTTGGACGCCAAAATTTTGGAAGATTGGCTGGCCGAAGCAGTTCCAGCAGTTACGCGAATGATCACTGGTGCGATTTCCATTATCGATTTCCCTGCTGTTTTAATTGATGGAAATTTACCAACCGATCTGAGGGAAGTTTTGGTTGACCGAATTACAACGGAACTGAAAAACGAAAATCTGGCAGGCTTGGTCGTACCACAAATTATTGAGGGTTCAATGGGTCCCAAAGCGCGCCCCATGGGGGCAGTGAGTTTACCACTCGCCAAGCGGTATATGTTAGAGGCCTAAATCAGCAATTTAGCGAACGATACGCAGCGAAATTTTGTTTAAAATTCTGATAGGCCCGTTCAAAGGCGTCTATGAGATTGGTATCAGGTTTAACGACACGGCTGACGGTTGGGCTGCGCATAACATTATTATAATCTGATCCACAGCTTGCAATTTGAGCAAGGCGCGCGGCACCAAGTGCGGGCCCAAAATCCCCATCCTCGGGGACCTGCAATTCGATTTGAAGAACTGTTGCCAATAGCTTGAGCCAATAATCTGACTTTGCACCTCCGCCGATCGCGTAAAGTGCGTTTGGCAGCGCGCCTGTTTGCCGAAGTGCCTCGAGCGAATCTCGTAATCCAAAGGCGACACCTTCCAAAACGGATTGGGTTAAATCAACTGCATCATTTTGAATGGAAACATTGAGGAAGCCTCCACGAACCTTGGCATCATTGTGGGGTGTCCTCTCGCCCGAAAGATAGGGCATGAACTTCACTGCACTTGGTGTGCGCAATGCATCAGGCAAGGCGCGGGTAAGTTGTGCAGGTGTTTGTCTTGTGATCTTGGAAAGCCAATTCAAACTGTCTGTGGCCGATAACATGACACCCATTTGATACCACCGGGCTGGCAAAGCATGACAAAACGTGTGTACTGCGGTTGCGGGTGCGGGATAACATCCATCGCGGGCAATTAAGATAACGCCCGATGTCCCCAAGGAAACAAAACCCTGACCCTCTTTGAACGCACCGATGCCACATGCGGCGGCGGCGTTATCGCCTGCGCCGCCTGCGATGACGACATCCTGTTTCAATCCCCATTTCCGTTTCAAATCCTGTCGTAACATACCAGCGGCGTCACAACCTTCGACCAGGTTGGGCATCTGGGACAAGTCCATGCCGCCAATGGACAAAAGCGTATTTGACCAGTCGCGCGCATTAATATCCAACCACGATGTGCCCGCACTGTCGGAAAAATCAGCCACATAGTCGCCCGTTAAGTGGTAATTTAGATAGGCTGCGGGCAATAAAACTTTCGCGGTTTTTCTGAAAATTTCAGGTTCGTGTTTCGCGACCCAAGCCAGTTTTGGCGCAGTGAACCCAGGAAATACGATATTGCCCGAAATATCGCGGAACACGGGATTTTGATCTATGGCTGCGGCTTCTGTCGCAGCGCGGGTGTCGTTCCACAAAATGCAGGGGCGCAGAACATTCCCCATGTCGTCCAATAATGTTGCCCCGTGCATATGTCCTGCAACGCCGATGCCGATTAGATTAGCAAAGCGTGGCTCGGTGATGCGGAGTTCCTCAACAACCGCATCCAACGCATCAATCCATAGTTTGGGATCTTGTTCTGACCAACCGGGTGCAGGAGAGCGCGTCGTATAGTCGGCCTCGACCGTACGAATTGCCAAACCCGCCTCGTCCATAAGCATTGCACGCAGGCCCGATGTTCCAAGATCAATTCCCAAAAAGCTCAAAATACATCTCCGTGATGAACAATGCCGCTGTGTCAACATAATGCCGTTGAGCAAGGCGGATCAATGCGAATTCTCACCGTCCGTAGTTTGTTCATAGGTAAAATTTGGATTACGGGCAGGGTGAGATATGCTAAGGTCACAACAAACTATTATTGTGGTGAATAACCTATGCTGCATCGCTTTTTATGGGCAACGACCCTATCCCTTTTGTTGACAGGTCCTGCATTTACAATGTGTGCCGACTGTGACTTCAGCGGGCAAAATTTGGCCTTTGCGGACTTCCGCGATCAAGATTTGTCGGGTGCAAATTTTTCGGATGCCTATTTGGTCAACGCAAAGTTTGACGACGCAAATCTGGAAAGTGCTGATTTTTCGGGTGCACGTGCAAACAACGCAACATTTCGCAATGCGCGATTGCGCAATGCAAGCTTTGCTGGGGCCGAAATTGAGCTGGTGGATTTCACAGGTGCCAAAATGACAGGTGCCGACTTTGACGATGCATTTGTGCGGCATGCCAAAATGACGAAAGATCAAGCCCTGCAGAGTAATTATTGCCAAGTGTCACTGCGCGATGCCACTGCACGCAGGACATTGTGTGAATGAAAGCCAATTCTCAAAAATAGAATTTATGACGATTTACGACATCTTGTCGTGAATCGAACAGCTGGGTTTTCCGACTCGGGTTATGTTCACGTCATGTCAATTTCGGCATGGTTTTCAAAAAACTGAATAAACATGACACTATCAACTGGGTTTGGTTCAACATCCGCGTTGGACAACAGAATCGTTGTGGGCAATTCGCTCGCTGTGGGTTCAATGGTTTTTTGGGCTGCGGGATTTCCCGCGGCGGATGCACTGTTGCAAATTTGGCATCCTGTGACCCTGATTTTGCTTCGTCTGATCACTGTTCTATGCGTTCTTTATCCGCTGTGGATATGGATGGACGGACGCGGCAAATTGCAAAATGTTGCGTGGGCGCGTGGGTTTGTTATTGGATTTTTTGGATTTGGAATTGGTACTGCTTTGCTGTTGTTTGCGCAGTGGTACACTGACCCTGTGACTGTTGCATTGATTGCAACAACAACTCCGATCATGGCGACATTGCTTGAGGTTTGGCAAGGAGATCGCAAAATCAGTATTCAGTTTTTGATCGGCCTGATAGCCTCTGTGATTGGTGGTGTCTTTGCCGTTGGCGATACCTTTACGCTGGACACAGGGATTGGCCTTTTCATGGCAATTTTTGCGGGTGCGTTTTTTGCATGGGCGTCGGATGCAAGTGTCAAACAACTTCCCACGCTTAGCACCTTGGGACGTACCACCGTAACGTTTACGGGCGCGGCACTCTTTGCTGCAGTGCTGTTTATTGTCTGCTGGTATTACGACATTGCTGCGCTTCCCAACACCGTCTCACTGACAGATTTAGGCAATCTGGCAATTTACGCGATTGCGGCGATGGCTATTTCGCAGATTATGTTCTTGGGCGCTGTATCCAAAATCGGGATTGCGTTGACGTCTCTACACGTCAACATTGCACCTTTTTATGTGATGATGTTTGTTGTGCTGCTTGGCGGGGTTTGGAATGTCCAAGTCGCTTTTGGAGCGGCGATGGTTGCGATCGGTGTGATCATCGCACAAAAAAATAACCCCGCGTGATTGCGGGGTTAAATGCAATTAAATTTGCACGAATATGCGCTCACCTTCCACCTTCACTGGATAGGTTACTAGATCCACCGTGGCAGGTGCGGATAGGGCTTTGCCCGTACAAATGTCAAAACGCCCTCCGTGCAGCGGACATTCGATCACGCAATCAATCACCATACCGTCTTCTAGGCTTTGTTCCTCGTGGGTGCACATAAGGCTTGTTGCGAAAAAACCCTCTTCTGTGTTGTAAATCGCAATTTTCTGACCTTCGTGTTCCCAACTGATTAGGTCCTCTTCGTCAATGTCTGTGGTGGCGCATGCATCAATCCATGTGCTCATGTTCTTCTCCCGAATTTGATCGTTTATTGGTGGACAGGTGTCCATTTATCCAGTGCCTCAAGGAATTTGTCCTGTTCACCGTCATGCATGCCTATGTTGGTTGGGGCGTATGGGAAATCACCTTTTACCACTTCGCTGTGGAACTGACCTAATGCCTCTACGCGTTCATCATGAATCTGTTTATGCAGGCGGCCCACATTGCCAAAGGCGTGTGCATGCTTTGGTGGTGTGTCTTCTTCGCTTGCCTCACCGCAAATATCAGCAAGGAACGAAAATACCGCATCGCCCCCCGCACCTGACCCAAGCGAAAATGTAACAACGGATGTTTTATCGTTCACGGCCAGCAAAACTTCTTCGGCCAAGCATTCGACTTCGACTGCGAAAACGCCTACATCTTCCATGCGTTTAAGTGTGTCCCATACTTGCAGTGCCTCTTCTGCTGTGCGTCCAAAGGCACGCAACCCACCATAATGATGACTAAACGTTGGGATCAGGCCGATATGGCTTTGCACGGGGATGCCTTCGCTTGCCAAGCGTTCCATCACATCAAAAGAGCGAAGCGTGTAATACATATCCGCGCCGCGTCGCATCGCCTCAAACGCGTGGGCAATGATTTCATCATCTGATCCAAATTGCGCCCAAGATGACCCTGCACCCGTGAAATGCGTAGGTGCCAGTTCGCGGATATCTTCCATTTGATCGGTTCCAACCACAAACAAATCAATGCCCGCCTCAACACAGGCAATGATTTGATCGCGATCTGCGGGATTGCACATGGTCAGTGTTTTTCCCGATCCTTTCAACGCCTTAAGGTCGGCCACAGTGTAATTGCGCTGTGCGGGGTTTCGACTAAAATCATATATGCGCTTCATCCTACATGCTCCGTTCTGCAATCTTTTGAATGGGGCCACCGTTTGTGACCATATGTGGTGCCTGACGAATATGCTGTGCTTTTGTCGATTTGCCAAAGGAACGGCGCAGCGTGATCAAAAATACCTCGAAATTGGTGCGGAAAAACCCGGGATCGGGGGCGGGAACCTGATCCTTGATGGCCTGTGCCAATTGGGGAAGCGCATGAAACGGAACGTTCGGGTATAGATGGTGTTCCATGTGATTGTTCATATTCATGTATAGAAAATCACCAAGCCTGCTGCCACGAAAGGAGCGTGTGCTTTCCACGATTGACGGTGAATTTTCCATAAGTTCCACATGCTGTGTAAGCGTGAATAGCAACATAATCGGTGCGCCCAACACACGTGGAATGATGATAAACCACAGGGGCCAAAGGATCCCCATCAACGGCAACAAAATCAAACCCGCATAGATCGCAATCATAATCTGTGCGTTTCTGGTCATCTTTGGAAATTCCGTTTCTGGCGTCACATCCCGCATGATCGGCGTGTAGCGGCGCAGGGCAAGTTGACCAAAAACCTGCAGGTGAAACCGCAAAAGGGCAAAGCCACTGATTTCGGCAATCCAACCACCGAACCCCATGGGGGTATCAAATGGCATCTGACTATCCTTACCGACATGCCATGTATGTGTATGGTGGTTTGTATGCGTGTAACGACGATGAAGAGGTTCCTCCATATAAATTAGCGAGGTGATCCACAAAACAGCCTCATTGATCCAACGCGTTCGAAACGCAGTGCCATGTGCGCATTCGTGACTAAAGCTATAGGCGGGAACGGTCAAAAATACGCCCAAAACAAACATCGCAGGCCACATCCAAATCGTGCCCAATGTCATTGCAACCAATGCGCCACTCAGCACAAGGGTCACTATCCATTTTGCAAGATAGACTAACCCCGGTCGATCCGAGCGTGCCGCGATTTGTTTCAGCGTCTTTTTATCCAGTTTAACGCCAGAGGACGCGGCGTTTGTGGGAACGTAATCAGGCATTGGGAAACCTTCGATGTTTGGTCGACTTTGTATACTCTGTTTATTTGGCACGCGTCTTTCAGGGTGACAAATAATCATTTCTAGCCTATGTCATTAATGAAATTAATGCATAGGTACTGCATGTCGACTGGCGCATCATCATTACCTCCTCTCGCATGGCTTCGCGCGTTTGAGGCCAGTGCACGACATCTATCGTTCACACGGGCAGCGGGTGAATTGGGGTTAACGCAGTCCGCGATTAGCCAGCACATTCGAAACCTAGAGGCGTACTTGGGGCGCGATCTATTCCTGCGCAAAACGCGTGCTTTGGAATTGACCGAAGATGGTGGGAATTACCTGCCGATTGTGCGCGAGGCGTTTCAAATTTTATCCAATGGGACCCAGGCATTCACGGGGGATGATCGTGGACGCACCCTGACGCTGCATTGCAACTTGGCCTTTTCAATTTATTGGCTTGCCCCGCGTTTGCACAAGCTTTACGAGGCACACCCTTGGCTCACGCTGAATATCGTCACACCCATTTGGGATCCAGAGCGTCATGCAACCCATGCCGCACTGGAAATCCGTTTTGGACGTCCCGAGGATTTGGGCGCAAACGCACAAAAACTTTCTGATGCCACATATTTTCCCGTCTGCGCACCCGACTATCAGGATGGGATATTTAACGTAACGAAGGCGAAATTATTTGATTGTGCAGGTGTCACGGGGTCGTGGGGGACGTGGTTATCTGCGGGCGATGCAGCGCTTGCGCCAGGTCAAAACATCAACTTGGCTTCAACATATGTTATTGCGATGCAGGCGGCTTTGAATGGTGCTGGGATGGCGTTGACCCACGATATTTTGGTTCGTGATTATCTGGAACAAGGAACGCTGGTTGCGCCATTCCAGAGGAAGCTTACCTTGAACGAAGGGTATTATTTGCTGCCAATGGCACAATATGCAGAAACCCCCGCGGCAGTTGCATTTCAGGATTGGTTATTTTCGGAACTGTCGTTGGATTAATCAAACTGCGCTTCGCGTGCGCGTATGACGGCGCAGATTGTTTCGTTGTAGGGGGTCGGCACATTCAATTCGTTGCCCAATTTTAGGATTGCGCCATTTATCGTTCCAATTTCGGATGTGCGCTGTGCCTCGTGATCTTGCAACATCGAGGGTTTGGC